>Ga0114938_1000279_pt1 | contig 40937 bp, 39 predicted proteins | sample AshMeaBigSpring_FD_88675 | JGI IMG/M metagenome (GOLD analysis project Ga0114938, IMG submission 88675) | Groundwater microbial communities from Big Spring, Nevada to study Microbial Dark Matter (Phase II) - Ash Meadows Big Spring | ecosystem: Environmental > Aquatic > Deep subsurface >... | reverse complement strand
TGCCGACAGCTTGTGCTGCGCGGCGCCGGCGGGGTACACGGGCATGTCCGTGTGTTCCCTGCGCAGCCGATCCGCGACGGCGGCATCGACCACCGGGTTCTTGAAGAAGCTGCCGGCGTTGCCGATCACCGCGGGGTCGGGGAGTTTTCGCCGCCGCAGGCGACGCACCGCTGCGGCGACCTGCGGTGCCGTCGGTGAAGCGACGCCCACCGCGGCGAGCTCTTCCCGCACGCCCGAGTAATCGAGCCGCAGCGGCGCGGTGCGCGACAGCCGGAACTCGACGGCCGTGACGATCCAGCGTTCCGGCTCGCGCTTGAAGATACTGTCGCGGTAGCCGAACGCGCACTCCGCGCGCGCGAGACGCACCGTGCGGCCGGCGTGCCGGTCCCACGCCGCGACGCTGTCGATCGACTCCGCCACCTCGACGCCGTAGGCACCGATGTTCTGGATGGGCGCCGCGCCCACGAAGCCCGGGATCAGAGCGAGGTTCTCGAGGCCGGCGAGACTGCGCGCGAGCGCCCAGTCGACGAGCCCGTCCCAGCGGGCGCCGGCCTCGGCCCGCACGGTGGCGACGTCGCCATCGTCGTCGATCACGCGTACATCCGAGAACGCCGGCCGCAGGACGAGGCCCGGAAAATCCGCTGCGAACAGCACGTTGCTGCCTTCGCCCAGCACCAGCACCGGACCGCGTGCCGCAGGTGATTCGTGGAGCAATGCCGGCAGCGCCGCTGGATCGTGCAGGGTGGCGAGCCAGCGCGCGATCGCCGCGACACGCAGCGTGTTGAGCGCCGCGAGCGGGGCATTCTCGATCAGCGCGAAGGCTTCGGGCATCGGCGGTGCGGTCGCGAGTCAGTCGAGCTGGTAGAGCACGACGAGGTGGCCGTCGGGATCGGTGAACGCCAGTTCCGTGAACTCGTGTCCCTCGGCAGTCTTCGAACGGCGCGGTTCCACCACGTCGAGCCCGGCCGCCTTGAGCCTGCCGAGCACCTCGTCGAATTTCTGGATGCGGATGACCGGCGCCGACAGGTGCAGGGAAGGTTGCGCCGGCAACTCGACGCCGGTGACCTGCGTGAGCGCAAGCGCGCGCACCTCGGTCGAGCTGTCGAGCGTGCAGAAGTGCAGCTTCGCCCGCGGCGGGATGCGGAACACCGGGTAGGAGAACGACTGCGGGCTCGAATCGGAGCACTGGAACACGCGGAACCCGAGGATGTCGCGGTAGATCGCGAGCGAGCGCTGCATGTCGCGCACCAGCAGGTTGACGCGCTTGAGCGCCACCTCGGGGGCGGCCGGCGCAGTCTCGCTGCGGACGGGGCCGGCGGTCAGCGACAGGCCGAGCAAGGTCGCGACCAGGGCGGAGCGATTCACTTACTTGCCCGCCGGCATCTTCAGGAAGGCGTCCACCGCGGCCGAGTATTCCTGCATGAAGGGCCCGGCGACGGCATCCGCCTCGCACGCGGTCCACCAGCGGCCGAGCGGGCCGGTGCCGACGGTCGGGTCGGTGAGCCCGAACGCCGGGATCGCGGTCTTGCGCAGGATGATCAACGACGGCAGCAGCGCGCAGTCGGCCAGCGACAGCTGGCTGCCGGCGGCGAACGGGGACGCCACGACGAAGTGCTCGAGGTAGCCGAAGCCGGCCTCGGCCGAGGTCCTGGCAGCGGCCACCGCCGCCTCGTCACGCTTGGCCGGGTTCAGGTTGCGGAACAGCGTCGTGACCGCCGACGACAGGTACACGTCGTGGATACGCGAGATCAGCCGCGCACGCGCGCGCTCCGCCGGCGTGCCCGGCAGGCCGCCCGTTCCCGGGTGCACGTCCTCGAGGTATTCGCAGATCACCTCGCTCTCCGGGATCACGGCGCCGCCCACCTCGAGCACCGGCATCTTGCCCATCGGGTTCTTCGCGAGGTACTCGGGCGCCTTGATGCCGCCCGCGGGCATCTCCGGCACCAGCGCGAGGCCTTTCAGGCGTGCGAACAGGACGACGCGCGCCACGTAGGGTGAGGCGAGACCACCATACAGCTTCATGCGGGGACTCCGGTGCCGTGGAAAGGGCGTGAGCTTGCCACCGCCGACGGCGTTCCGTCACCATGTCGTGGCGACGGAGCCCATCCCCATGAGCGAATCCCACAGCGCCCCGGCCGGTCGTGCCAGCCCCGACGAGGCGCGAGCCTTTCTCGAGCGCAATCCCGACGTCGAGGCCGTGCAGCTCGTCATCACAGACCTGAACGGCGTCGGCCGCGGCAAGAACGTGGCGCGCGAGGAGCTCGATGCGCTGTACGGGGGCGGCCGCAACGTCGCGGGTTCGATCCTCGGTCTCGACATCACGGGCGAGGACGTCGAAGAAACGGGCCTCGTGTGGTCGGTGGGTGACGCCGACCAGTGCTGCCGTGCGGTGGCCGGAACCCTGGCGCGCGCGAGCTGGCTCGCGCGGCCGACGGCACAGCTGCTCGGCACGATGTACGAGCTCGACGGCCGTCCGGCGAAGGCCGATCCGCGTCACGTGCTCGCGCGCGTGGCGCAGCGGCTGCAGGAGCGCGGCTACACGCCCGTGGTCGCGGTCGAACTCGAGTTCTACCTGCTCGAACGCGTTGCCGACGGGCGGGTGCGCCCCGCGCGCGGCCTCGTGTCGGGCAAGCGCAGCGATCTCATCCAGGCTTACGGCCTCGGCCGTCTCGACGACATGGCGCCGCTGTTCGACGACCTCTACGCCGCGGCGCGCGCGCTCGGCCTGCCGGTGCGCACGCTCATGTCGGAGTACGCGCCCGGCCAGTTCGAGATCACGCTCGAGCATCGCGCCGATGCGTTGCGTGCGGTGGACGAGGCCATCCTGTTCAAGCGCGCCGTGCGCGGCGTGGCGGCGAAGCACGGCAGGATCGCGTGCTTCATGGCGAAGCCGTTCGCGGAGCTGGCGGGCACCGGCATGCACCTGCACGCGAGCCTTGCGGATCGCGACGGTCGCAACGCCTGCGCCGACGAACACCCCGCCGGCTCGCAGTTGCTGCGCCACGCGATCGGCGGGTTGCGCGAGACGCTCGGCGAAGGCATGGCGGTGTTCGCGCCGCACGCTAATTCCTATCGCCGCTTCCGTGCGATGAGCTATGCGCCCGTGGCGCCGACCTGGGGCGTCAACAATCGCTCGGTGAGCCTGCGCGTGCCCACGGGGCCGCCCTCGAGCCGGCACGTCGAGCACCGCGTCGCCGGGGCCGACGCGAACCCGTACCTCGTCGCTGCGTTGGTGCTCGCCGGCATGCTGCACGGCATCGAGCGCGGCATCGACCCGGGACCGCCCGTGGAGGGCAACGGCTACGAGCAGCTGCGCCCGGGCGAGCTGCCCACGCAGTGGCACGCGGCGCTCGAGCGTGCCGCGGATTCCGGGTTCCTGGCCGACGCGCTCGGCCGGGAATTCCTCGAGGTCTTCCTCGCGGTGAAGCGGCGCGAATGCGAGAAGTTCGGCGCGCTCGTCACCGACCGGGACTACGAGTGGTACCTCGATTCGGCCTGAGCGCGTGCGACATAATTCCGCGCGACGATTTATGTCGCGTCAAACGCCGCGTTTGTGAGAGTTGAGTCAACGTGACGCGAGGCCCGGGTGCGGACAATCCTCCGCACATGTCGCACAACGACCCCGAGGTCCTCGCACCGTGACACGCTCCCCGAGCCGCAGCGCCGCGCGCACCGCCAGTCTCTCCAGCAGGAAGTCGCCGCCCGTGACCGTTCACCTCCGCAAGATGTACGTGGACTGCCGCTACGGGCAGCTGCACGTGCACACCGCCTTCCCGTCGAACGGCGGCTTCGACGAGCGCACGCCGCTCGTCTGCATCCACCCGGGCCCGCTGTCGGGCGGCGTGTTCCGCGCGCTGCTCCCGGACCTGGGCTCCGACCGCAGCGTCTACGCGCCGGACCTGCCGGGTTGCGGCGAATCCGGCGCCCCGGAACAAGCGTTGAGCATCGCCGAGTACGCCGCGGCCGTGGGCGACCTGCTCGACACCCTGCGCCTGCGGCAGGTGGACGTGCTCGGCTACCAGGCCGGCTCGCTCGTGGCGGCCGAACTCGCGCTCGCACGGCCGGAGCAGGTGCGCCGCGTCGTGTTCGCCGGCGTGCCCGTGTTCGATGCCCGGGAGCGCGAGGCCTTCAACGCGCGTCCGTGGCCCGGCAAGGCCCGCGAGGACGGCTCGCATCTCGTCGACGAGTGGCAGCGCATCCGTCGCTCGCGCGGCGCCTCGGCCCCGCTCGGCCGCCTGGGCGAGGATCTCGCCGCCGCGCTTCGTGCCGGCAACACGGCGGCGTGGCTGCCGGCGGCCGCTGCCAACCATGCCGCCGGCGAGCGCCTGCCGCTGTTGCGCCAGCCCGCGCTGGTGCTGCGCGCGAAGGACGAGTTCTGGGACATGACCGCGCGCGCCGACGCGTTGCTGCGCGACGCGCGGCGCGTGGACCTCGAGGCGCACAACGGCGGCCTGTTCGACACGGGCGCGGCGGACGTCGCCCGCTACGCGCGGGAGTTCCTCGACCGCTGACCCGGCCACGCGACCAGTGCCGCCGCGAACAGGGCGAGCGGCACGAGCGTCGCGAGGTTGAGCGTGCGCCAACCGAGCGCGTGGATCGCGGGCCCGGCGAGCAGCGACGCGAGCGCCTGCGTGCCGAACACCGAGAACTCGTTGACCGCCTGCGCGCGGAAGCGCTCGCCCGGGCGGTAGGTGGTGGTGAGCAGCGAGGTGCCGGCCACGAACAACAGGTTCCAGCCGATTCCGAGCAGCACCAGGCCCCACCAGTAGTGCATCAGGTCACGGCCGGCGCTGTCGATCGCGACGCACGCGAACATCAGCGCGAGTCCCGCCGACATCCCCGCGCGTACGCCGATCCGGTCGATCAGCCGTCCGCTGAACAGCGACGGCCCGTACATGGCGAGCAAGTGACTCTGGATCACCCACGCCGTGTCGGTGTCGGAGTGGTGGTCGTGCACGTGCATGCTGATCGGCGTCGCGGTCATGATGAAGCTCATCACCGCGTACGACACGACTGCCGCGGTCACCGCGATCAGGAAAACCGGCTGGCGGACGACCTCCCCGAGCGGCCGTGTCTCGCCCGCCACGGCGAGGTTCGCGCGCGGCGCCGCCGGCGCACTGCGCGTGAGGACCAGTGCCGCCGTGGCCAGCAATGCCGCCACGCCGACGAACGATCCCGCGTATTCGTGGCCGGGTACGAGACCCTTCAGCGCCAGCGCGACCTGCGGGCCCACGGCGGCCGCGGCCAGCGTGCCGACCATGACGAGCGAGACGGCGGTGCCCACGCGGCCCGGTGTCACGCTCTCCGCCGCGGCGAAGCGGTGTTGTTGCTGGAAGGCGAGGTTGGCGCCGAGCGCCAGCGTAGCCCCACAGAGGAGCACGAAGCTCTCCTGCACGATGGCCCACGCGACGACCAGTGCCGCGAGCGCGGCGAGCGAGGCGCTCGCCACGAACGCGGCGCGGCGGCCGACGCGTTCCATGAGCAGCGCCGCCGGAATCGCAGTGGCGGCCAGGCCCACGATGGTCAGCGAGACGGGCAGGGTCGCGAGCTGCGGCAGCGGCGCCAGCTCGCTGCCGAGGATGCCGCCGAGCAGGAACACGGTCATCATGCCGGCCGCCGACAGGGCCTGCGCGATCGCCAGCACGTAGACGTTGCGCATGCCGCTCAGGCGTAGCGGTGCCAGGCGAGGGCGCAGAGCAGGCCGATGGAACCGCAGGTGAACAGCCACTCCACGGCGTGCGCCGCCACTGGACGCGCTGGACCGTGTCCATGCAACAGGAAGGTGCCGAGCGTCGGCATGACGAGTGCCGCCCAGGCAAGTGCGCCGTAGAGCAGCCCGACTTCGTACCACGGCCGGCCGACGACCGCGATCAAACCCCAGCCGAGCCAGAACAGGAAGCCGAGGGCCGCGCCGGCGGCGCCGCGCAGCACGGCACCGCCGAGGATGCGCGCCGCAGTCTCGACGTGCGTCCTTCCGGCCAGCCAGCGCGTGGTGACCAGGCCGCCCCACAGCACGCCGGCGAGACCCCCGGCGAGGCCAGCGAAGACGGTCATCCAGAGTTCGATGCGCGGCATGAGGCGGCGATGGTAACGTAGGCAGCGCATCCCGGCACCCGGCTCCCCCATGCAAGAGCGCTACATCGAACGCATCCTCAAGGCGCGCGTCTACGACGTCGCCATCGAATCGCCCCTCGAGGCCGCCCCGCGCCTGTCGCGCCGCCTCGGCAACCGGGTCCTGTTCAAGCGCGAGGACCTGCAGCCGGTCTTTTCGTTCAAGCTGCGCGGCGCCTACAACAAGATCGCGCACCTCTCCGGGACGGTGGCGAAGCGCGGGGTGATCTGCGCCTCGGCCGGCAACCACGCGCAGGGCGTGGCGCTCGCCGCGCGGCGGCGCGGGATCCCGGCCGTGATCGTGATGCCCCAGACGACGCCGCCGATCAAGGTGCAGGCCGTGCTCGACCTCGGCGGCGAGGTCTTGATGCACGGCGACGACTTCGACCACGCCTACCAGCACGCCGTCGAGGTGGCGCGCGAGCGCGGCCTGACGTTCATCCACCCGTTCGACGACCCCGACGTGATCGCCGGCCAGGGCACCATCGGCATGGAGATCCTGCGCCAGCTGTCGGACCCGCCCGACGCCATCTTCGTCGCGATCGGCGGCGGCGGTCTGGTGGCGGGCGTGGCCGCATACGTGAAGTCGCTGTACCCGCAGGTGCGCATCGTCGGCGTCGAGCCCGCGGACGCCGCGAGCATGCACGACTCGCTGCTCGCGGGGCACCGGGTGACGCTCGACCGCGTCGGCATCTTCGCCGACGGCGTCGCCGTGCGGCGCGTGGGCGAGGAGACGTTCCGGCTCGCCCAGCAATACGTGGACGAGGTGATCCTCGTCTCGACCGACGAGATCTGCGCGGCGATCCAGGACATCTTCGAGGACAACCGCACGATCGCCGAGCCCGCGGGGGCGCTCGGCGTGGCGGGCATCAAGAAGTACGTGGCGCGCGAAGGCTGCAGCGACCGCACGCTGGTCGCCATCAACTGCGGCGCGAACATCAACTTCGACCGGTTGCGCCACGTCGCCGAGCGGGCGGACCTCGGCGCGGGTCGCGAGGCGCTGCTCGCGGTGGAGATCCCCGAGCAGCCCGGCAGCTTCCTGCGTTTCTGCCAGCTGCTCGGCCGGCGCAGCGTCACCGAGTTCAACTACCGCTACGACGACTCGCGCGCGGCGCGCATCTTCGTCGGCGTGGCGCTGCACGACGGGCCGCGGGCGAAGCACGAGTTGTTCGACGCGGTCGCCGAGGCCGGCTACACGGCGCTGGACATGAGCGACGACGAGATGGCCAAGCTGCACGTGCGCTACATGGTGGGCGGCCGCGCCCACGGCCTCGAGCACGAGCGGCTGTTCCGATTCGAGTTCCCGGAACGCCCGGGGGCGCTGCTCAAGTTCCTGCAGGCGGTCGGCTCGCGCTGGAACATCAGCCTGTTCCACTACCGCAACCACGGGTCCGACTACGGACGCGTGCTCGCGGGCGTGCAGGTGCCGCCGGCCGATGCCGACGAGTTCGAGCAGCACCTGCGCGACCTGCAGTATGCCTACACCGAGGAAACGGCCAATCCGGCCTACCGGATGTTCCTCGGCGGCTGAGGTCGCTGCCGGACCTCGCGACCTGCCGTCAGGGGGGGCTGGACGGGCGCGGAGATTGCCTTGCACACGGGTGACCGCGCGATAATCGCGTCCCGCCCGGCCAGCATATTCCCCGCCGATGAGCCATCCGTACGTGCCGCGTCGCGTCCCGCAGGCCGTCGAATTGACGGTTCGAGGCCTGCGCCACCACGTGACGCACTGGGCCGGCACCGACTCCGCTCCCGTCTTCCTGCTGCACGGCTGGATGGATACGGGCGACACGTTCCAGTTCCTCGTCGACGCGTTGCCCGAGTGCCGCACCTGCATCGCGCCCGACTGGCGCGGGTTCGGTCGCAGCGAGTGGCCCGCCGACGGCTACTGGTTCCCCGACTACTACGCCGACCTCGAGGCGATGCTCGACCACTTTGCGCCCGCGGACCGCGTGACGCTGGTCGGGCACAGCATGGGTGGCAACATCGCGACGATGTACGCGGGCATCCGGCCCGAGCGCGTGCGGCGCGTGGTCTGCATCGAGGGCTTCGGGCTCTCGCGCACGCGACCCGAGCAGGCGCCCGGCCGGTATCGCGAATGGCTCGAGCAGGTGCGTGAGCCGCCGAAGTTCGCGCGCTTCCCGTCGGTGGCGGCCTTCGCGCATCTCCTTGCCCGCCGCAATCCGCGGCTCACGCCTGAGCGGGCGGCGTTCATCGCGGCCGCGTGGACCGAGCGCCTGCCCGACGGTGGCGTGCAGGTGCGCTCCGACCCGGTGCACAAGCGCGTGAACCCCGTGCTCTACCGCCGCGAGGAGGCCGAAGCCTGCTGGCGCGAGATCGAGGCGCCGGTGCTGTACGTGGTCGCGGAGCAGTCCGAGTTCCTGCCGCGGCACGGCGAGGACGCGCTGCCGGCAAACATGGCGCGGCACATCCGGCGGCTCGAGCCGTGCTGGATCCCCGGCGCGAGTCACATGGCCCACCACGAGGAGCCCGGCCTGCTCGCGCGCGAGATCGAGGCATTCTTCGCGCGGACCTGAGCCCGTCCACGCCGCCCGGCGTCGCAACCTATAATCGGAGCCGGAGCGCAGGGGGTGGCATGGCGGACGCACGGTCGGGTCTGCAGCGCTGGTTTGCCGAGTTGCGGCGCCGCAAGGTGTTCCGGGTCGCCGCCGTGTACCTCTGCGACGGCATCGCCGGGGAAATCATCGACGCGCTGGGCTGCGTCCGTGGCCTGCGCGCGGCAGCGGCTGGAAAGGCGCCGTGAGCTGCTCGCCGCGCACGCTGCCCGCCGTGCTGTTCGCCGTCGTGGCCGTGGCGCTCGTCGTCTCGGGCATCCAGCCGTACGACCGGCTCACGTGGCTACTCGAGGTGCTGCCGGTGCTGATCGCGGCGCCGCTGCTCGTCGCGACGCACCGCAGTTTCCCGCTCACTCCGCTGCTCTACTGGTTGATCGCGATCCACAGCCTGGTGCTGATCCTCGGCGGCCACTACACTTATGCACGCGTCCCGCTCGGCTTCTGGATGCAGGACTGGTTCGATTTCTCCCGCAATCACTACGACCGCATCGGCCACCTGATGCAGGGCGTCGGCCCGGCGATCGTCGCGCGCGAGCTGCTCCTGCGTACCTCGCCGCTCGCGCCGGGCAAGTGGCTGTTCACGATCGTCCTGTTCACGATCCTGGGGGTCAGCGCGACCTACGAGTTCATCGAGTGGTGGGCAGCGCTCGCGAGCGAGGAGGCCTCCGCCGCGTTCCTCGGCACGCAGGGCGATCCGTGGGACACGCAGTGGGACATGTTCCTCGCGGGCTGCGGCGCAATCGGCGCCCAGTTCCTGTTCGAGCGCCTGCACGACCGGCAGATCGCCGTCGTGGACCCGGCGGCCGCCGACAAGGTGAGGCCCCGAGCATGAGGCCGCTGCGGCGAGGGCCGCTCACCTACCGCTGGGCGCGGCGCATCGCGGTCGCGATTGTCGGCGGCACGGTGCTCGCGATTGGCCTGGCCTTGATCGTCCTGCCCGGACCGGCGTTCGCCGTCATCCCACTCGGCCTCGCCATCCTCGGCGCAGAGTTCGCCTGGGCGCGGTACTGGCTGCGCAAGGTGAAGCAGCGCTCGGCGGATCTCCTCGACCTCATCAAGGGGCGTCCCTCGTGAGCGAACCCGGCCAACGCTCTCTGCCACAAGGCCTCACCGCGCTCGGCTACGCCGGGCTCCTGCCCTTCGTCGCCTGCGTGCTCGCCATTGCGCTGCTCGAGGGCGAGACGCGGGCGTTCGCGGCGCGATCGCTCGTGGCGTACGGCGCGGTCATCCTGTCCTTCCTCGGGGCGGTGCACTGGGGCCTGGTGCTGCGCCAGCCGGACGCTGCTGCGCCGGCACGCCTGGCCATCGGAGTGCTCCCCTCGCTGGCCGGCTGGGTCGCACTGCTGCTGCCGGACCGGTACGCTCTGGCCCTCCTCGTGGTGGCTTTCGGGGGATTCTGGCTGTACGAGCATCGCGGCGTCGGGCCCGCGTTGCTGCCACCGGGCTACCTCGACCTGCGCCGCGCGTTGAGCCTCGCGGTCTGCGCGCTGTTGACGCTCGGGCTGATCGCGCTGGCTGGCTAGCGTTTTGCGAGATGCCTGGCGCGGGCCCCGGCGTGATACTGCGAGCAGATGCAAGGCATGGATCGCTGGACTCGCCGCTCGTTCGTCGCCGCCGGGCTCTGCCTTGGTGCCTGTACACGCCTCGGGCGACCGCCGCTCGGCGCCCTGTACAAGCCGACGCAGGCGTCGCTCGACCAGCCGCCGTTGGTCGTGATCCCGGGCGCCTTCGGTTCGAGCCTGCGCGACGCGCGTTCCGGCCGCGAGTTGTGGCCGGGCTCGTCGGGGATGTTGCTCACGAGCAGCTATCGAGGCCTCGAGCTCGACATCGACCCGGCCACGCTCGAGCCGTTGGCAGACCACGTGGAGGCCTACGACGTCTTCGCCGCGGGCCTCGGCCAGGACTTCTATGGCCGGGTGCTGCGAACGCTGCAGCGCGCAGGAGGCTATGCGCGCTGCGGCCCGTGCCAGGCGCCACGGTCCGATCGTCGCAATTTCTACGTCTATCCCTACGACTTCCGGCTCGACAACGTGCGAGCCGTGCACGGCCTGCGGCGGCTGATCGAGCAGATCCGTGCGGACTACGGCGATCCGGGCCTGCGGGTGGACGTGCTGGCGCACTCGAACGGCGGCTTGCTCGCCCGCTACTACGCGCGCTACGGCACCGCAGCGCTGCCGGAGAGCGGACCCTTCCAGCCGACCGGCGCCGGGGCCGCCGACATCCGCCGGCTGCTGCTGGTCGGCACGCCGAACCTCGGCACCATCCAGCCGGTGCTCTCGCACCTGCGCGGCGAGGAGGTTGGGTTCAACCGCATCCCGCAGGAGGTGATCGCGACCTGTACCGGCGCGGCCGAGATGATGCCGCACCCGGCTGTGCCATGGCTGATCGACGTGCAGGGCCGGACGCTCGGCGACGACCTCTACGACATCGCGACCTGGCGCAGGCTCGGCTGGTCGGTCTTCGATCCGCGGGTTGCGGAACGCGCGGCCGGGCGGCACGGCGGGGGCGCCACCGGCCGGCGCTACGTCGAGCTGTTGCGCGAGTATCTCGCCAAGCACCTGCAGCACGGCCGCCGCTTCATCGAATCGCTGGCAGTGCCTGCGCCCGGCGCCGAGCCGCCGCTCATGGTGTTCGGCGGCGACTGCGAGTTGACGCTCGCGCGCATCGTGGTCGAGGAAATCGACGGCCGGTTCGTCGGCCGCGAGCGGGTCGCGGACATCGCCCGCCCGATCCCCGGCGCAGACTACGATGCGCTGATGTTCGAGCCCGGCGACCTCGTGGTCACGCGTTCCTCGCTGCTCGGCCGGCGCACCCTGAACGTCGCGGCACCGCGGGCCGAGATCGAGTCGCTACGCATCGCCAACAGCGTGTTCCTGTGCGAGCAGCATCGGCACCTCACCGGCAATCCCAGCTTCCAGGACAACCTGCTGCATGCGCTGCTCAGCGTGGATGTGACCTGAACTGCGTGCCGCTCAGCGGATCGGCTCGTCGAACAGGAGCGCGCGCACGAAGCGGGTCGGTGGCGAGCCGAACGACAGCACCTGGTCGTGGTAACGCTTGGGCGAGAACTGCTCGCCCCAGCGCCGCTCGGCCTCGGCGCGCAGGTCGGCGTGCTCGAGGTAGCCCACGAAGTAGGTCGACAGCTGCGCCGCCGTGAGCTGCGCGCGCACCCACTTGCCGGCGGCCTCGCGCTCTTCCTGGAACCCGGTCACCGTCATCAGGCGCATCGCCGCGTCGCGCGTCATGCCGTCCACGTGGATCGCGGAGTCGATGATCGCGTTGGTGACCGCGCGCAGGTACCACTTGAGCTGCACGAGCCGCATCAGCGGGTCGCCGCCGCGGAAGCCCTGCTCCTGCATCACGCGCTCGGCATAGACGGCCCAGCCCTCGACGAACGGGCCGGAGAACAGCATTGCGCGCAGCACGGACGGGTAGCGGTTCGAGTGCGCGATCTGCAGGTAATGGCCCGGCATCGCCTCGTGGATGGTCAGGTTGGCAATCGAGCGGGCGTTGTACTCGCGCAGGAACGAGTCGACCTGGGGCTCCGTCCAGTCGTCCGGGATCGGCGATACCGCGTAGAACGTGCGCTGGCCCTTGTCGAGCGGCCCCGGCGAGTCGCAGTAGGCCACCGCGACTCCGCGCTGGAACTCCGGCATCAGGATGATCTCGAGCGGCTCGTCCGGCACGGTGACGAAGCCGCGCTGGCGGACGAACTCGGTCGTCTCGGCGAGCGTCGCCTTCGCGAGGTCGACCACGCCGGCGCGTGCCGGCCGGTCGGCATAGGCGAGTTCGAGCGCAGCGGCGATGGCAGCTTGCTGCTCGTCCGCCGTCGGCGAACGGGGCAGCGGCGGTGCGCCCTCGCGGCCGGCGAGCACCGTGCGCGCCACGGCGTACATCTCGTCGCGGACGCGAAGCACCTCGGCCTCGGCGCGCGCGCGGATCTCCTTGCGTGACAGCGGCGACATCAGCGCGAAGGCCAGCTTCTGGTCGTACAAGTCGACGCCGATGCGGAAGTCACCCTTCGCGGCCGGGACCAGCGTGCCCTCCAGCCAGCGCTGGTGCTCCTGCACCGCGGCGCGTGCCTGCGCGATCGCCCGCTCGAGCCGCTCGCGGTCGGCCGGCGGCAGCGCGCCGAGTTGCGGCACCACGAGCCCGTCCACCAGGCTCATCACGCCCGGGTTCTGCTTCACCGCCGTCTCGGCGTGGATCGACGGCACCCGCGCCGGCACGAGGTTCGCGCGTGCCTGCTCGAGCAGGCGGGGCAGCTGCTCGAGGCGCGTGGTGAGCGAGCGCAGGCGGTCGGGCAGCGGCGCGAACTCGCGGGCGAGCAGGCCGTAGAGCGCCTGGCCCGCGAGCTGCGTGTACACGAGCGGATCCCACGACCAGTCGCGGTACGTTTCCTCGGACCAGATCGCGTAGCGCAGCTGGTTCTCGAGCATCGCGGCGTCGACTTGGGCTGCGCGCGGCAGGGCTGCGCGGTCGATGGCCTGGAGTTCGGCGAGCAGGCCGCGGGTCCAGGCGAGCGTTCGTGCACGTCCCTCTGCACCGAGGTCGTCGAGCTCGCCGTCGTAGCGGTGATCACCGAGCGAGGTCGCGTACACGGGCGAGTACTGGCCGAACTCGCCGATGAAGCGCTGGCTCAGCGCCTCGAAGCGGGCGTCGGCGGCGGGCTGCACGGCGAACGCGGGGAGCGCGAGGAATGCCAGCGCCAGCCAGGCGGTGGACGTGACGGCGAATCGGGTGATCGACGAACGCATGGCAGGCTCCGGTCCGGAGAGGGGCGCGGTATGCTGCCACGACCGATGACGGCAATCACGCGCGGCGCGGCCGCATGAGCACCCCGACCGACCCGCGGCGCGCGCTGTGGCGCAACCGCGAGTTCACGCGCTTCATCACGGCGCGCTTCCTCGCCACCCTCGCGGTGCAGATGCAGACCGTGGCCGTGGGCTGGCAGGTGTACGCCGTGACGCGCGACCCGTTCGACCTGGGGCTGGTCGGCCTGTCGCAGTTCCTGCCGTTCGTGCTGCTGATCCTGCCGGCGGGCCACGTCGCCGACAGCCACGACCGTCGCCGCATCCTCGCGGCGTGCTTCACGCTCGAGTGCGCGTGCGCGCTGCTGCTGCTCGCCTTCGCAGTGCACGGCCTCGAGTCGGCGCGGCCGGTGTTCGCGGTGATGGTGCTGTTCGGCATGGCGCGCGCGTTTGCGATGCCCACCGGACAGGCACTGCTGCCGAACCTCGTGCCGCGCGCGCACTTCGGCACCGCGGTCGCGATCAATTCCTCGACGTGGCAGCTGGCGACGATCGCGGGCCCGGCGCTCGGCGGCATCGTCTACCTGCTGGGTGCGCCGGTGGTCTACGCGAGCGTCGCGGTGCTGCTCGCGGCCTCGGTGGCGATGGTGCTCACGTTGCGCGCCGGCGGGCGCGACGAGGCACGCTCGACCGAGCCGCCCGGCTGGGGAGCGCTGCTCTCCGGGCTGCGCTTCGTGCGCTCGCGCCGGCTGGTGCTCGGCGCGATCTCGCTCGATTTGTTCGCGGTCCTGTTCGGCGGCGCGACGGCGCTGCTGCCGGTGTACGCGGCCGACGTCCTCCACGTGGGTCCCGCCGGACTCGGCTGGTTGCGGACGGCACCCGGCATCGGCGCGGCGCTGTGCGGCGTGGCGCTCGGGTTGCTGCCGGTCACGCGCCACGTGGGCCGCTGGATGTTCGGCGGCGTGGTCGTGTACGGCCTCGCGACCATCGTGTTCGGTGCCTCGACCCACTTCGGGCTGTCGCTCGTCGCGCTGCTCGTGATGGGCAGCGGGGACATGGTCAGCGTGTACGTGCGCCACCTGCTCGTGCAGCTCGAGACGCCGGACGAGATCCGCGGCCGGGTCAGCGCCGTCAACGCCGTGTTCATCGGCGCCTCGAACGAACTCGGCGAGTTCGAGTCCGGCGTGACGGCGGCGTGGTGGGGCACGGTGCCGGCGGTGATCGTCGGTGGCTGCGCGACGCTGGCGGTGGCCGGGCTCTGGTCGCGCCTGTTCCCCGAGCTGTCGCGCATGGACCGCTTCCCCGGGGCCGAGTCGTGACACCTGTTGTTATGTACAGTATCTTCCGCCCATGCGGCGGGAGGACAGGCACCAGCTAGAGAAGGGGCGCGGGGCGATGTCGAATCCCGCCGGGCGGTTCGAGGCCACTCGCCTTGAGGCCGCCGACGACGGCTGGGGCTGCCTCGACGAGCCGCCGCGCCGTCCCGAAACGGTGCTGCTGGCCGACCGGCCGCGGCGCGCGATCACGCGCAACAGCTCGCCCGACGTGCCGTTCGACCAGTCCGTCAACCCGTACCAGGGTTGCGAGCACGGCTGCATCTACTGCTTCGCCCGCCCGTCGCACGGCTATTGGAACCTCGGCGCCGGGCTCGACTTCGAGACGCGCATCTTCCACAAGCCCGGGCTCGCGCAGCTGCTCGACCGTGAGCTCGCCGCGCCGGGCTACGAGTGCAAGCCGATCAACCTCGGTGCCAACACCGATCCCTACCAGCCGGCCGAACGCGAGCACGGCACGACGCGCGCGCTGCTCGAAGTGCTCCTCACGCACCGCCACCCGGTCACCCTCGTCACCAAGGGCGCGCTGATCCTGCGTGACCTCGGCCTGCTCGCCGACTTGGCCAGACAGCAGCTCTGCTCGGTCGCCGTGAGCCTCACCACGCTCGACGACGCGCTGAAGCGCACGCTCGAACCGCGAGCGGCAGCCCCGCGCGCGCGGCTGCGAGTCATCCGTGAACTGGTGGACGCCGGCGTGCCGGTCACAGTGCTGCTCGCGCCGATGATCCCAGCGCTCAACGACCACGAGATGGAGCAACTGCTGCAGGCGGCGGCCGGGGCCGGGGCCAAGAATGCGGGTTTCATGCTGCTGCGGCTGCCGCACGAGCTCGGCACGCTGTTCGAGCAGTGGTTGCGCGAGCACCACCCGCAGCGCGCCGACCGCGTGCTCAACCTGCTGCGTGACGCGCGCGCCGGCAAGCTCAATGACCCGCGCTTCGGCCACCGCATGCGCGGCGAGGGGCCGTATGCCGTGCTGCTCGCGGCGCGATTCAAGGCGGCCTGCCGGCGCTTCGGGCTGAACGAGGCGCGCGGGCCGGAGCTCGATTGCGGCCGGTTCATCCGCGATCCCGGCGCGCCGCGGCAGGGTGAATTGTTCGGCTGAGCATTGCGACGCGCGGCCGGCTTGGCGCCCGCACCCTTGTCGTATACTCGACCGGCACCGGAGGGCATCGGTCATGACCCACACTCGCAGGAGCAGGGAGCCGCCGGCGGCCGCATTGCGGTCCGCGCTCGGCGTCGGCGCCGTGGCGTTGTTCGCGGCGGGCTGCATGACCGCGAAGGTGGACGAGACGCGCCAGGTGGCCGCGGCGATCCAGGCCGACGAGTCGATCGTCGTGCTCAAGAAGCCGCAGCTCGAAGGCCTCGGCACCGAGGAGAAGTTCGTCGATTGCGTGCAGGAAAACCTCGGCGGTGAGCTGGTGCACCCGGAGGAAGGGCAGCAGGCGAAGGCGGGCAAGTCGGCCGTGCCGTTCAAGATCTTCGGCGAGCAGCAGTTCAGCGACGCGCTGTTCCCGTGGTTCGAGCCGAGCACGGCGCCGGCCAATGCGGCGGGCCTGCGTGCGCTGCTCGAGCGGCCGGGCGTCGCCGAGCGGCTCGGCCAGATCGGCGTGCGCTACGTGGTCTGGCTCGAGGGCAGCACCCGCAAGACCGACAGCGGCGGCAGCGTCGCCTGCGCGGTCGGCCCCGGCGGCGGAGGCTGCTTCGGCGTCGGCTGGTGGGAAAAGCAGTCGGGCTACGTCGCGTCGGTCTGGGACCTGCAGTCGGGTTCCGAACTCGGCTCCGTCAGCACGGACGTCACCGGCACGTCGGTCCTGATCGGGGCGGTCGCGCCGATACCGATCATCACTCCGGTCCAGCGCACGGCGTGTAATCGACTCGCCGACCAGCTGCGTTCTTTCCTGGTGGGCGAGGATCTTGCCGGAGGCGGCGCAGCGGCTGCTGCCTCCTCCGGGGGCGGGTCCCGTTGAACCTGAGCCCGGCCGGGCGGATCGAAGGTGGTGTGTGGCGGGGTGCGGGGCGCAGGCCCGGATGCCGTCGTGAGCGGAGAAGTCCTTGATCAGGCTGCGAAAATTTGCTTGGACGAGCCTCGTGGCCGCGATGGCGCTGGCGTCGAGCGGTTGCGCGACCCCGAGCGTCTCGATGCCGTCGCCGCAGATGCCGTCGTCCACGCCGAGCGGCAGTTCGTCGCCGTCGGGTGGCCAGCCGAGCTCGTCAGGTAGCCCGTCCACCGGCTCAAGCGGGCAGCCATCCACTTCGAGTGGACAGCCGGGATCGTCCGGCGGCGCGCCGGGTTCTCCGTCAGCGAGCGATTCCGCCGGCGCCTCACCGGGACAGGCGGGCCAGCCTGCGCCGCAGCGCTGGCCGACCCCGACGTCGGAGGGCTCCGGTCAGTCGCGGCAGGCTCCGAGCACGGGAGCGCGGTCGCCCTCCGGCAGTGCATCAGGCCAGACTGCCGGCCAGTCGCAGGGACAGTCATCCCCGGGCCAGCAAGGGCAGACCTCGGGCCAGTCGCAAGGCAGGTCCGGCGGCCAGACGGGCGGTGCGACGGCGCCTGCCGGCGGCAGCGCGGGTGGCAACCCCACCGGCAGCGCGGGCGGCAACAGCGGCGGCGGCTCCGGGCCGGTCACGGCCGACGACCGCCGTGCGCAAATCGACCGCCGTTTCGATGAGACCTTCGCGGTCTTCGACGAGCGCATGCGCAAGGAACAGGAAGCCGCGTCGCAGGAGCGCGCAGCGCGAGGCAGCGGTTCCGCGAGTGGCAACGGCGCCGAAGAGGGCGCAGCCGGCACAGCCGGCGAGGGCGGGGAACCGGGCAGCGGCGAGGCCGCAAGCGGTGAAGGCCCGGGCACCGGGCGCACTGGAACACCAGGCGGTCGTGGCGAATCCGCGGGCGAGCAGTCCGGTGAAGAGGGTGGCGGCGGAGGCGTCGGTGGCGGCGGACCGAAGGGTGGTGCGGGCCCCAACACCGTGCCGTCCGACATCCCCGACGGCCGCGACGACGACATCGTCGCCCGGCAGCTGCGCGAGGCGGCCATGAAGGAAACGGATCCCGAGCTGCGCGAACGGCTCTGGGAAGAGTACCGGCAGTACAAGAAGAGCACGCAGTGAGCGCTACCCCATCGCATGCCCGCAGCTGGTTGGGACTGCTGGTCGCGCTGCTCGCGGGCACGTGGCTCGCCGGCTGCGTCGTGAACGAGCAGCGGCCGATGCCGCGCATCGCCGCCGAGCGCGCGACGACGGAAGTCGCGGCAGACGAACTGCTCGACGTCGGCGTGCGCCTGTTCGACCCGAACGTGCCGGAGGACGAGAAGGAGCGCGAGAAGGAGCGCATCTATCCGGAAGTGCGCAAGGCGGAATCGCGCTACATCCCGGTGCTGGTCCGCGACACGCTCGAGGACACCGGCCAGTGGGGCCAGGTGCGCGTGCTGCCGCGCGACGGCACCGGCATGGAGGTGTTCGTCGACGGGCGCATCGTGCAATCGGACGGGCGCCGGCTGGTGCTCGATGTGACCGTTTCCGACGCCGCGGGACGCACCTGGTTCCGCAAGACCTACGAAGGCGACGCCGACACGCGCGCCTACAAGGACGTCGTCGCGAAGCCGCGCGATCCGTTCGAGAACGTCTACAACACCCTGGCCAATGACCTGCTGGCGGCGCGGCGCGCGCTGACGCGCGAGCAGCGGGTCGCGCTGCGTCGCGTGGCCGATATGCGGTTCGCGTCGGACCTCGCGCCCTATGCGTTCGGCGGTTACCTCGCCAAGGACAAGCGCGGCCTCTACAGCGTCACCCGGCTGCCGGCCGACGACGATCCGGTGGTGCAGCGCATGCAGCGGGTGCGCGAGCGCGACTACGCGCTGGTGGACACGCTCAACGAGCACTACGCGAACTTCGGCGGCAGCATGGCCGTGCCGTACACCGAGTGGCGCAAGTATTCCCACGAGGAACTCGAGGCCGAGGCGCAGGCGAAGCGCGAGGCACTCACGCGCCAGGTGCTCGGCGCCGTGGCGGTGGTGGGCGGCATCATGGCGGGGGCCGAGACCAGCAGCAGCGCGGGATCCGCGGCCGCCACGGCGGCCGTCATCGGCGGCATGTACGCGTTCAAGAGTGGCCTCGACAAGCGTGCCGAGATCAAGATCCACACGGAATCGCTCAAGCAGCTCGGTGACTCGTTCCAGAACGAGGTGCAGCCGATGGTGGTGGACGTCGAGGGCCGCACGCTGCAGCTGAAGGGGTCGGCCGAGGAGCAGTACGCCGAATGGCGCCAGCTGTTGCGCGAGCTGTACGAGAACGAGACCGGGCTGCCCGCCACCTCGAGTGCCGCCGTGCCACCGGGCCGGCCCTGACGCGGGACGGGAAGCGGGCGCAATGCTCCAGAGCGGGCAGATCCTCGCCGCGCGCTACGTGCTGCTGCGCAAGCTGGCCGACGGCCGCGCGACGCAGATGTGGCAGGCGCGCGACCGCGAGACGGGCATGGATCGGGCACTCAAGATCCTGACCGCCGCGGCTGCGGGCGAACGCGAGGCTTTCCTTGCGTCTGCACGGCTGCAGCAGCAGTTCGACCATCCGAACTTGCAGTCCTGCGAAGCCGTGCACGACGGCGAGCCGGCGCTGGCCGTGCTGGGTCGCGTCGCGCGCGGGGACGTGACCATGCTGCGCGGCCGTCCGTGGGCGGAGCTCGTGCCCGTGCTCGCCAGCATCGCCGACGCGCTGTCGATCCTGCACGCGCGCGGCATCGTGCATCGCGACCTCAAGCCCGCGAACGTCCTGGTCGGCGGCGACGGTGCGCCCGTGCTGGCCGACTTCGGTCTCGCCGCCGCCGCCGGCGATGCCGGCGCGCTGCGCGGTGGATCGCCGTTCTCGATGAGCCCGCAGCAACTCGACGGCCAGCCGCCCGCGCCGGCGGACGACCTGTACGGGTTCGGCGCGCTCGCCTACGAGCTGCTCTGCGGCTATCCGCCGTTCTACCCCGACGCGCGTCCCGAACGCATCCGCAGCGAGCACCCGGCGCCGCTGCCGACGCACCTCGCCGTGCCTCCGGCGCTCGAGCGGCTGGTGCTCGGTTGCCTCGCGAAGGAACCGCAGCAACGGCCAGCCACGGCCGCCGGCGTGGCATCCGAGTTGCGTGCGCTGGCGGAGGCGGCCACGCAAGCGGCACCTGCCCAGCGGTCGCCCATCGTCGAGCTGCAGCCGCCGCCATCGGCCGACGCAGTGATCGACCCGAAGTGGTCGCGCACGGCGGCTACGGGTCCCACGCCGCAGCAGTGGCAGACGCGGGGATTCCGGCGCGGCCTGGTCGCAGCGAGCTTCGTGTTCCTGTTGCTCGCGGCGGTGTTCGTGTTCTTCGTGCTGCCCCGGCAGGTCGAGCAGTCCGCGGTTCGCGGACGCGAACCGCGAACGCCGGCCGCCGAGACGCCCGCGCCGTCGCCGCCGGCCGAGCCGGACCTGCGGGCGCTGGCGGAAGCCAAGCGCGCGTTTGAGGAGTTGCGTCCGCCGGTGAGCGCGCGCCTCGAGGCACTCGAGAAGCGTGCCGCCGGTGAATGGGGCGGTGAAGCGTTTGCGCGTGGCGAGCAGTCCCTGGCCGATGCCGATGCGGCGTTTGGCCTTCGCGACTACGAAGCGGCACTGGCATCGTTGCGCGCCGCGGACACCGCACTTGCCGCAACCGAGCGCGACGCGGCGCCGCAGCTGACGGCAGCGCTCGCTGCCGGCAGGGCGGCCCTCGATGCGGGCGATGCCGCGACGGCACGCCGGCAGTTCGAGCGCGCGCTGGCCATCGATCCGGGCAACGCCGCGGCCCGGCGCGGCGCCGAGCGATCGGGCACGCTCGACGAAGTGCGCAAGTTGCTCGCGGAAGCGGCACTCCTCGAGAACCGCGGCCAGGCCGCGGCCGCCGAGGCTGCCTACCGCAGGGCGCTTGCGCTCGATCGCGATACACAGTCTGCGCGCGAGGCCCTGGCGCGCATCCGGGCGCAAGGCGCGGCAGGTGCATTTTCTGCAGCGATGTCGCAGGGGCTCGAGCGCCTCGCGCGCCGGGATTTCGAGGCGGCTCGCGCGGCCTTCGAGCGCGCGGGGCGGCTCCGGCCGGAGGCTCCCGAGGTTGCAGACGGTCTCGCGCAGGTCGAGCGCGGCCTGGCGGGACGCACGATTACGACGCACCTCGTCGCCGCGCAGGAGGCCGAGCGCGGCGAGCGCTGGTCCGAGGCGCTCGCGGAGTATCGCAAGGCCCTCGACGTCGACCGCAACCTGCTCGCGGCGCGCGACGGTGTCGAGCGCGCGGAACCGCGCGCGATGCTCGATGCGGAGCTGGCGTCCGTCATCGACCGGCCGGAGCGGCTGTTCTCGTCGGAGGCACGCGGTGCGGCCGGTGCGTCGCTCGCCCGGGCGCGGGCCGTCGCGACGCCAGGGCCCGTGTTGACGCGCCAGGTCGAAACCGTCGAGCGGCTGCTGGAGGCGGCCGAAACGCCGTTGCGCGTGGCGCTCGCTTCCGACAACGTGACGGAGGTGACGATCTACCGTGTCGGCCGGCTCGGCAGCTTCGACCGCAAGGACGTCGAACTGCTGCCCGGACGTTACACCGTGGTGGGCCAGCGCGCGGGCTTCCGCGACGTGCGCCGCGAGATCACCCTCCTGCCGGGCCGCGCGGCGCCCACGATCGTGATCCGTTGCGAGGAGCCGATTTGAGCGTCGAACTGATCCTGCGCGAACCGCTCGGCGAGCGCCTGCTCGGCCCCCGGGATTTCCCGGTGTCGGTGGGCGGCGCGGGCGCCAACGTGACGTTGCCGGCGGCGCCGGGTCCGCTCGCGTGGCTCGGCGTGCACGACGGCCAGTTGTTCGTGCAACCCGCGGGTGACGCGAGCGGCGTGCTGCACAACGGTACCCCGCTCGCGGGCTCGGTGTGGTTGCGCAACGGCGACGTGCTCGACGTCGGCCGCGGTCGGGTGAAGCTCCGGCTCGAGAACGGCCGTCGCGTGCTCGAGGTGCTGGCCGGTGCCGCGGACAACGCAACGGCACCGCCCGCGCCCGATGCGGCTGCGACGCTGGCTGGCATGGGTGCAGCCGAGGACGAGCGCATCGAGGCCATCGCCTTTCGCGCGCGCGCGGCCGCGGCGGAGAGGCCGGCGCGCCGGGTGCCATGGCGCAACCTTGCGATCGGCGCTGCGCTCGCGGTGCTGGCGGCGGTGGCGGTCGTGCTCTTCACGTCCGTGCCGGTGCAGGTCGCGATCGAACCCGCGCCGCAGCGCGTCGCGTTCGAGGGCGGCTGGCCGGGCCTGCGGTTCGGCTCGAGCCATCTGTTGCGCCCCGGGGCGTACGAGCTGGTCGCCGAGCGCGAGGGCTATGCCACGCTGCGCGTGCCCGTCGAGATCGGCGACGCGCGCAACCAGCAGTTGAGCTACACGCTGGCGCCGTTGCCCGGCCGCCTGGAGATCGTGGTGCCGGCGGAGGGTGTCGCGCGCATCGATGGTCGCGAGGCCGGCAAGGTACCGGGCGTGTTCGAGTTGCCGGCGGGCAGTCACACCGTGGTGATCGACACCGGGCGCTACCTCGATTTCGAGGCCAGCGTGCAGGTCGAAGGACTCGGCAAGCTGCAGAGACTCGAGCCGCAGCTCACGCCGGCGTGGGCAGTGGTGTCGGTCACGTCCGAACCTGCCGGCGCGGAGCTACGCATCGGCGGTGAGCCGCGTGGCCGGACTCCGGCGCGCGTCGAGTTGATGGCCGGGTCGCATCGCGTCGAGATCACGCATCCGGGCTACAAGCCGTGGGTGAGCGACGTGCAGGTGCAGGCCAACAGCCCGCTGGAACTCGGGCCCGTGCGCCTCGGGCTGCCGGATGGCCGCCTCGCCGTCTCCAGTTCGCCACCGGGCGCAGCCGTGTCGGTCGGCGGCGCCTATCGCGGCCGCACGCCGCTCGAGATCGACGTGCGGCCGGGCATCGCACAGGCCGTCACGGTGCTGCGCGATGGCTACGAGCCGGCGAGCCGCGAGGTGAAGATTGCGCCGGGTGCCCGCGAGTCCGTCACGCTGGCGCTGCAGCCGATCCTCGGCCAGGTGATCGTCAAGGCGACGCCGGCCGATGCGCAGCTCTACGTGGATGGATCCTCGCGCGGTGTCGCGCGGCAGTCGATCGAACTGCCCGCCACGGCGCACGTGATCGAGATCCGCAAGCCGGGTTATGCCGCCCACCGAGTCACCGTGACGCCACGTCCCGGCTTGCCCCAGAGCGTGGAGGTGACGCTGCTCGAAGGTGTCGCGCGTGCATCGACGCCCGCGGAGAGGACCGATGCAGCGGCGCCGTCCGCCGGAGCCTCCGCTGCGGAGGAGGGGGTCGTGGTTGCGCTTGCACCCACGGTGCGCAGCCCGGCCGGACAGGAACTCAGGCTCGTGCCGGCCGGCGAGTTCACGATGGGCAGCCCGCGCCGCGAGGCCGGCCGCCGCGCCAACGAGGCGCAGCGCGCCGTGAAGCTCGAGCGGCGCTTCTACCTCGCGCTGCGCGAAGTCACCAACTACGAGTTCCGGCAATTCCGGCAGGCGCACCGCTCGGGCTTCGTGCTGCAGCAGTCGCTCGACCTCGACCGTCAGCCCGTGGTCAACGTCACGTGGTCCGACGCGGCGGAATACTGCAACTGGCTGAGTGCCAAGGAAGGCCTCGCGCCGGCATACAAGAACGAAGGCGGGCGGCTGGTCCCCGTCGTGCCCGCGACCAACGGCTACCGCCTGCCGACCGAGGCGGAGTGGGAATGGGCGGCGCGCGGCAGTGCGCTGCGCAAATACCCTTGGGGCGACGCGCTGCCAGTGCCGCCGGGCGCCGGCAATTTCGCCGACGTCACGGCGCAGCCGCTGGTGTCGCAGTTCCTCGCCGACTTCGACGACGGTCATGCGGCGACGGCGCCCGTCGGCAGCTTCAAGCCGAACGCACTCGGCTTCTTCGACCTCGGCGGCAACGTCGCCGAGTGGACCCACGACCTCTACACTGTCCAGCCGGCGACGGGTGCGGCGGCCGTCGATCCGGCCGCCGGCGGAGCGGGCACGCTGCGGGTGATCCGCGGCTCGAGCTGGCGGCACTCCGCGGTGACCGAACTGCGGCTGGCCTTTCGTGACTACGGAGACGGCAAACGCAATGACCTCGGCTTCCGCATCGCGCGTTACGCGCAGTAGCCGCAACCTGCGGCTCGCCGTGCTGGTGTTCCTCGGCGTGTTGTCCGTGGTGACGGTGCTGCGTGCACAGGAATCCGCGCCGGCATCGGCGGGCAAGCCGGCGACGCCGGCCAACGCTGCTCGCGAGGCGGCTCCCGGCGGCGAATCGTCCGCGCAGCCGGCTGCCGGCGCGCCGGACGGCACGGCGCCGGCGCCCGCACCGCAGGGGCCTTCGCCCTCGCGTTTCGAACCCACCGAGAAGGTACGCGCCGACTTCGACGTGTCCTTCCCCATCGACATCTGAGCCGGAGAGCCGCGGCATGGCCCGATTCAAGTCCCGCGCCCCGAACGAGCTGCTCTACAGCCTGTTCGCATTCATCATCGTCGCCATCGCCGTGCACGCCGTGTATGTCACGGTGGTGCGGCCGCGCGCGGCGGCCGTGCTCGCCGAGCAGCGCACGGCGATGCAGAAGGACCCGAACTACGTCGCCCAGCGCTCGGTGTACGTCGTGCTGAAGGACTGGGAGCAGGAATCGGCGATCATCCTCGCGCTCTGGGCGTTCGCGGTCATCGGCTACAAGGCGCGCCAGACGCACGTCGAGCGGCGGCTGCTCGCGCGCGACCTCGTGCTCGTGCCCGAGGGCATGCGCATCCTGCCGGAGGACATCCGCGAGCACGCGCGCACGCTCGAGGCGCTGCCGCCGACCGAGGCGCAATGCCTGTTGCCACGCGCGCTGCTCGTCTCGCTGTACCGCTTCGGCGCCACGCGCAACGTGCAGGACGTCTCGGAGGCGGCACGCGGCGTCTGCGAGGCCGAGGCCGACCGCCTCGATTCTGAACTCTCGATGCTGCGCTACGTCGCCTGGGCGATCCCGGCCATCGGCTTCATCGGCACCGTGCGCGGCATCGGCGACGCGCTCGGCGAGGCGCACAAGGCGGTGACCGGCGACGTCTCCGGCGTGACGGCGGGCCTGGGTACGGCGTTCAATTCCACCCTGATCGCGCTGCTCATCAGCATCGTGCTGATGTTCCTGCTGCACCAGCTGCAGCTCGCGCAGGAGCGGCTGGTGCTCGACAGCGAGACCTACCTCGACCAGCACCTCATCCGGCACATGCAGGTGCGCTGACCGGCGATGACGCTCGCCCTCGAAATCAACGACGCTGGACTCGTGCTCGCGCGCGACGGGCACGTCGTCGCCGAGGTGCCGGGCTGCGCCATGCTCGACGGGCGCGAGCCGCAGGCCGGCCCGGTGGCCGTGCAACGCGCGCGCCTGCAGCCGCTCTTTGCCGAGACCCGCTACTGGCAGGACCTTGGGACCGCGGCGTTGCCGCGGCCGATGCCGGCGGCGAGCAGCTACGCCGACATCGCGTATGCCCAGCTCGCGCAGCTCGCGCGGGAATCGGACGTGTCCGGCAGCGAGACGCTGTACGCCGTGCCGGCGTGGTACACGCGCGAGCAGCTCGCAGTGCTGCTCGGCGTCGCGCGTGAAGCGGGGCTGCCTGCGGTGGGGCTGGTGGATGCGGGGCTCGCCGCGGCGGCGCTGGAGCCGGTGCCGCTCGGTGCGGTGCAGCTCGAACTCTCGCTCCACCGCGCGGTCGTGACCGTGCTGGAGCACGTCGGTGAGCTGCGCCGCGTGCGCTACGAGCTGCTGCCACAGCACGGCTGGCTGGGGCTGCAGCAGGCATGGATCGACATGATCGGTGCGGCATTCGTGCGCAAGACGCGGTTCGACCCGCTGCACGAGGCGGCGGGCGAGCAGCGGCTCTGGGACGGGCTGCCCGGCTGGCTCGCGGCAGTGCAGGGCAGTGAATCGGTCACGATCGAAGTGCCGGTGACCGGAACGACGCTGGCGGTCGAGCTGGCTCGGGCCGACTTCGCGGCTGCCGCGCAGGGACTGTACGACGCAGTGGTGCAGGTGCTGCAGCGTGCGAGGCCAGCGGGCGGGCCGATTCACGTGCGCGCGTCGCACCGCTGGTCCGGGCTGCCCGGGTTCGCCGAGCGACTCGGAGCGTTGCGGGACTGTGAGTTGCGCCCGCTGCCAAGGGGAGCGGCGGCGCTCGGCGCCCTGGCATTCGAAGGGGTGTTGCGGCGCGAGCCGGCGCAACTCACGCTGGTCCAGCGGCTTCCGGTGCCATTGGCGCGCGAGCCGGCACCCGTCGTCACTGCCGCGCGTGTGGCGCCCGGGGACCGGCCGACCCACGTCGTGCATCGCGGCCGCGCCTGGCCGCTCGCAAGCGCGCCGCTCTGCGTCGGCTGGGCCGTGCCAACCGGCCAGCGCGCGCTCATCGTCGCGGCAGGCCCGGGCGTGTCGCGCACGCATTGCCGGCTCGCGTGTGATGCCGACGGCGCATGGCTCGAGGACCGGAGCACTTACGGCACGCTGCTGAATGGCGAGCGTGTGGGCGGGCGCGTCGCTTTGCGAGCCGGTGATCGACTGTGCCTCGGCAACCCCGGTGTCGAGCTCGAGCTGGTGCGCGTGGTGGACGGCGATGGCGCGGCGTAAGACCGAGGTCTTCAGCCTCTCGTTCCTCGACGTGATCGCGTGCGGGTTCGGGGCGATCGTCCTCTTCTACACGATCTTGAGCGCACAGGCGGGTGTGCAGCGCGAGCAGCGCAACGACGACCTGCAGGCCGAGGTGGACCGGCTGGAAGACGAAGTGCTCGACGGCTACAAGAACCTCGTGGTGCTGCGCAACGCGCTCGAGAGCACCGACGAGGCCGTGCCGGCCGAGGGTCTGGCGGACCGGATCATCGACGAGACCGAGCGGCTCCGGCAGCAGCTCGCCGAGGCCGAGAAGGACACGCTCTCGAAGCGCGAGACGATCGAGCGCCTCAAGCAGGACCTGAAGTCGCTCGAGGAAGGCAACCGCCGCCTGAGCGCGGGCACGCCCGATCCGGGCAAGCCCGGCACGCGCATCAAGGGCTTCATCGGCAGTGGTGATCGGCAGTACCTCACCGGCCTGAAGGTCGGCGGCGAGCGCATCCTGATCCTCGTGGACGTGTCCGCGAGCATGATGGACGACTCGGTCGTGAACGTGATCCGGTTGCGCAACATGCCGGAGTCGCGGCGCATGGCGGCGGCGAAGTGGCGGCGCACCGTCGCGTCGGTCGACTGGCTCACGTCCCAGTTGCCCGCCAAGGCGAAGTTCCAGGCCTATGCGTTCAACACGCAGGCGAAGTCGCTGGTGGCGGGCAGCGACGGCAAGTGGCTCGACGCCGGCGACGCGCAGGCGCTCAGCGGCGTGCTGCGCGAATTACGCCGGACCGTCCCGCAGGATGGCACCAGCCTCGAGAACGCATTCAAGGCCGCGCTGGCACTCTCGCCCAAGCCAGACAACATCATCCTCGTCACCGACGGCCTGCCGACGCAGGGCGACTCGCCGCCGGCGGTCCGCAAGACGATCGACGGCGAGGGGCGCCTCAAGCTGTTCGAGAAGGCGATCGACAAGTTGCCTGCGGGCGTTCCGGTGAACGTCATCCTGCTGCCGATGGAAGGCGACCCGCTCGCGCCGGGTGCGTTCTGGACGCTGGCGCGCCGCACGAACGGTGCGTTCCTGAGCCCCGCGAGGGACTGGCCGTGAGGCGGTCGCGACTCGGACGGCGCGACGTGGAGGTGTTCAGCCTCTCGTTCCTCGACGCCATCTGCTGCGGCTTCGGCGCGGTGATCCTGCTGCTGGTGCTCACCGAGGTGGGCGAGCCGGTGGTGTTCGAGAAGTCGCGCGAGGAACTCGAGGGCCGCGTGCTCGACCTGCAGGAGCAGCTCTTCGAGATCCGCGGCACCAGCGAGGTGCTGAACCGGGAGCTCAAGGCGAGGCGCATCCAGCTCTCCGAGGAGCAGCAGAAGATCGCTAGGCTGCGCGGCGACCTGAGCGCGTTGCGCGGCCAGTTCGAATCGTCGCGCAAGGACGCCGAGGTGGCGAACGAGATCGAGGGTCGGCTGGTTTCCGCGCAGCAGGAGCTGACCGAGGAGCAGAAGCGGCTGCTCGGCGCGCAGTTCCGTCGCAAGGACGACTCGCCGATCGGCGGCGTGCCGGTGGACAGCGAGTACATCATCTTCATCATCGACACGTCGGGCTCGATGGCGAACTATGCGTGGCCGCTCATGCTCGCCAAGATGCAGGAAGTGCTCGACGCCCACCCGACGGTCAAGGGGTGGCAGGTGATGAACGACGAGGGCGGCTACATGTTCTCGGGCTACCGCGGCCGCTGGCTGCCCGACACGCCTGCGCAGCGCAAGCTCGTGCTCGAGCGACTGAGGAGCTGGTTTCCGTTCAGCAACTCGAGCCCCGTCGAGGGCATCGTGGAGGCCATCCGCACCTATTACTCGAGCGGCCTGCGCATCAGCCTGTACGTGCTCGGCGACGAGTTCACCGGGTCGTCCATCGATTCGGTGGTGCGCGCCGTCGACACGATCAACCGGGAGGACAAGTCGGGCCGGCGCCGCGTGCGCATCCACGCCATCGGCTTCCCGGTGCGCCCGGACGCGCCGCAGTACACCAGCGTCCGCTTCGCGACCTTGATGCGCATCCTGTGCGATCGCAACGGCGGCACGTTCGTCGGGCTCAACGAGCCCGGCAGCTACCGACGCTGAGCGCCGCATGCGAAGATCGAGTCGATGACCGCCGCGACCCCGCTCCGACACCTCAGTGTGCCGCGCTGCCGCCGCACGGCGCGGTGGCTGGCGGCTTGCGCGGCCGCGCTGCTCGCGGCTTGCGGCACGACGCAGTTCGAGGCCGAATCGGTGATTCCGCAGCCGCTGGTCACGCGCATCCCGGTGGTGGTGGGCGTGCACTTGCCGCCCGCGTTCCGCGAGGCCGTGCACCGCGAGAAGCGCGACGGCGTCGAGTACGCGATCTCGGTCGGCAAGTCGCAGGCAGCCGGCTTCGACCGGCTCATGAACGCGATGTTCACGCGCGTGGTGCCGGTCGGTTCACTCGAGGCCGGCGCCGTCACCGATGCGGACGTGCGCGGCGTTTTCGAGCCGGTGCTCGAGGACTTCTCGTTCGTCACGCCGCGCGACACCGGCACGCCGCTCTACGCGGTGAGCCTCAAGTACCGCATCAACGCCTACACGCCCGCCGGCGTGGCGGTCGATTCCTGGACCTTCACGGGCTACGGCGCACAGGCTGGCAGCCCGGTGCCGGGGCAGGGCAAGCTGGCGCTGCAGCAGGCGGCGAGTCTCGCGATGCGGGATGCCGCCGCGAAGATCGCCGTCGAGTTTCGCGAGCAGGCGATCGTACGCAGCCTGATCGAGCCGACGGCGCCCCTCGTCGAGGCCCCGGTTCAGCCTCCGCCGCCCTGAGGGGCGGGCTTGTCCTCGCGCAGCACGTAGAACGGCTGCACGAACCGCACGCCCGGCGTATCCGCGGGCTGCCCGTCCACGAGGCGCGGCCGGTAGCGGGCCGTCTCCGCTGCCCGCAGCGCCTGGCTCGCGAGCTTCTCGTCCCCGTCACCCGTCACGGCCTGCGCATCGCGAACGCCGCCGTCGGCGGTCACCGTCAATTCGAGCTCGACGTCGAGCCGCTCGATCTCCTCGGGAGGCCGGCGCGCGTAGCGGTCCCAGTTGTCGGGCGGGTCGTAGCGGATCAGCTGCGGCGCGCCGAACAGCGACTGCCGCAGCCTGGCGCCGTCGGGTGCGGCCCCGGCTGCCTGCCACGCACGCAGGTAGCTCGGCCTGGCTCGCTCGGGCGCCTGTCGTGCCGCGTGCCAATCGCCGAGCTGCGCGTGCACGCCCGCCACCAGCGCCGGTGATGCGTCAGGGTGTACGTCGACGATCGCTGCGGCCCGCTCAAGCGCCTTCAGGCCCTCGGCGGCGATCGTGCCCGGCGACAGGCTCGGCGGCATCGGCATCACGGGGTCGTGGAACATGCTGCTGCGCTCCGCGTCCGCCGAACCCAGCTCGCGGATGAGCGGGTCGGTGAGCCAGCGGCGCGCGTTGTCCGCGATGCCGGTGAGCGGGCCGACGAGCGCCGTCGCCCCGGGGCCCTCGATCGACTCCACGAGCTCGGCGCTGCGGCGCAGCGTGGCACGGCCGGCCTCGAACGAGCGTACGCGCGTGTACCAGCGGCCGATCGATTCGAGCCGCCGAGCGAAGGCGAGGCTGCGCTCCCCGTCGCGCCGGCCGACGATCCGCAGCGAGTAATGCAGCGCGACCAGCGCTTCCTCGAAGCGGCCGAGTTCGGTCAACGCGTCGGCCTGCTTCTCGAGCAGCGGCAACTGGTCTTCGTTGAACAGCCCCTCGCTGCGGCGACTCAGCGCGACGGCACGCTCGAGGCTGGTGGCGGCGAGGTCGAAGCGCCGGGCCGCGTGGTAAGTCACGCCGAGGCCCGCATAGGCACGTGCGAGGCGCGGGCTCGTCATGCGACCCGAGGCCTCGATGAGCTCGATCACGCGCTGGAAGCCCGCCTCCGCCGCGATGTAGTCCCCGGCGCTCTGCTCGGCGAGCGCCAGGTTCATCAGCGCGACTTGCAGTTCCTCGTCGGGACCCGCGCCCTGCCGCCCGGTGAGTTCCACCACCTTGCGTCCCTGCTCGACCGCGGCTGCGTACTCGCCGGCGTCGAAGAGGCGCCGGAACTCGGCGTGCGCCTGCGCGCGCTCGTCCTGGCCCGCACGGGACCCGGTCGCCGCAACGGGCGACGCAGTGCCGGCCGGGGGCGCATCGGTAGCGAAGGCCGCGCCGGCCGCGAGGACGACGGCGAGGCCGGCGGCAGGCAGGCGCCAGTGTGTCGGAGGGTTCGTCACGCGGCCCAACACTGACACGGCGTGGTCCCGCCGTGCAATCGTCCGTCTCGCTTGGGCTCAGGGCTTCTCGAACAGGTAGTGCGACACGATCCACTCGCTGCCGCCGCGGTAGCCGAACAGCTCGGCGCACGACATGAAGAACACACGCCAGTAGACCCACCAGCGGCGTACCTCGGCGGCGCCGTAGGTCGCCCCGAGCACGGGCAGCACGCGATCGCGCTGGCGGTCCATGTTGGCGAGCCACGCCTCGGACGTCTTCTGGTAGTGGGTGCCGTTCACGCGCCAGTGCTCGATGCAGCGCAGGTCACGCTGGAAGTAGAGCAGCAGGTGGTCGCTCGGCATCAGGCCACCGGTGAAGAAGTACTTCGCCATCCAGTCGGTCTCGCCGCGCACCTCGAACGGGTAGGCGAAGCGAGCGTGCGTGAAGATGTGCACGAACAGCGTGCCACCGGGCCGCAGCCAGCCGGCGATGCGGCCGAGCAGCGCCTGGTAATTGCGCATGTGCTCGAACATCTCGACCGACACGGCCCGGTCGAACTGCGTGCCCGCGGGAAAGTCGAGCACGTTGGCGTCGCAGGTGATCACCTCGACGTTGCGCAGGCCGCGCTCGGCCGCGCGCGCCTCGATGAACGCCTTCTGGCTGCGCGAGTTCGAGACTGCCGTGATGCGTGCGTTGGGATAGCGCGCGGCCATCCACAACGTGAGCGAGCCCCAGCCGCAGCCGAGCTCGAGGATGCGGTCGCCGTCGGCGAGGCGGGCGCGCTCGCAGGTGAGGGCGAGCATGCGTGCCTCGGCCTCGTCGAGCGAAGTGACCCCGGGCTCGAAGTAGCACGAGGAGTACTTCAGGTGACGGCCGAGCACGAGCCCGAAGAACTCGCTCGGCAGCTCGTAGTGCTGCTCGTTCGCGGCCTGTGTCTCGATCGCGACCGGGCTCTGCCGCAGCCGCTCCACCAGTTGCATGAAGTGCGCCTGCTGCGCATCGGGGTCGCCCTTGTCTTCGTCGCGCAGTCGCGCGGCGAGCAGTCGGCGGATGCCGGCGCGGATCAGCGGGTCGGGCAGCGTGTCCGATTCGAGCAGCTTGAAGGGGAGGGAAGTCATGGGGGAAGGGGATAGGGGATGGGGGATAGGGGTGCGGTCGTCCTGATTGGGGTGAGGCGGTCGGTAGATGCGTCGCAGAGAAAGGCGAATCGGCGGGCTCTGCCGCCCTCTTCCCTATCCCCCATCCCCTTGCCTGAGCAGCAGCCTCGACAGCGGCGCCCCCGCGGGCAGTCGCGTCAGCTGCAGCAGGACATAGACCGCCATGGCGATGTTGCCGAGCAGCATGATCGCGACGAACCAGCCGATGCGGGATGCGGCACGGCGCTCCTTGTAAAACACCCACGCGTAGAACGTCAGGAACCCGAAATACGCGTCGGCGAGCGTGGCGTAGGTCCACCAGCGGTCGGGCTCGCTCGTGAGCCCGCCCCATTCCCAAAGCGGCTGCTGCAGGCTGGCCGTCACGGTGACGACCAGCATCGCAGCAAAAATGCCGCCGAACAGGGCGAACAGGGCAGTGCGCGAAGCCATGGCGGTCGGTTCGCCGCCCCGCCGGCGGTGGATTCGGTCAGGCGGCGCCCGCGGCTGCGACCGACGGCGCAGGTACCGGCCCGACGATCTCGGTCTCGTAGCGCCAGACTTCGATGTCCGCCGTCCAGAGGTCCGCCGGCCAACCCGCTTTCTGCTTGAGCCGTCGCACGAACTCCTGCACGTCCGCGATCTGATCCCAGACCTTCGGCAGGAACGTCGCGCGCGTGCCCTGCCAGGCGAGCACGAGGCCGTCGCGGCCGGGTTCGAGCGCGAGCAGCAGTTCCTGCTCGCTGGCCACCATGACGCGCTGGCAAGGCGTCAGCACCGAGACCTCGAGTTCGACGCTGCGCCACTCGGCGAGCGTGAGGGGCGGGAAGCGCGGGTCGTGGAATGCACTCGCCTGTGCGTTTCGCCACACGTCGATCAGCAGTGGACGCGAGGGCTCGAGCGTGCCGCAGCAGCCACGCAACGCGCGGTCGAGCGTGAGCGTGACGAAGGTCGCGCGGTGCTCGGCGAGCGGCTGCGGGAGGTGGCGCGCATCGGGCGGCGACGCAATCGAGCGCCCGAGTCCCGAGTCGATGGCCGCGGCGGCGGTGCCGAGCACGGCCTGCCGCGTGACGGGGTCAAGCTTCGTAGAGGGCGTAGCTGCCATAGCCTACGACTCGCGAGCGGTCGCCGGCCGTATCGCCCGAGTTCCGCTGGTCGAGCAGTTCCACCTCGAGGCCGCGCCGGCGGGCGACCTGCATCAGTCCGTTGATGGCGCGCGCCCCGCAGGCCTGTTCGTCCGGCAGGTCGTTGCGCCGCTCGAGAATGGCGAGCGACGTCCGGCCGTCAAGCAGCCGTGCCTCGTCGTACGTGTGGTAGTGGCTCAGGTCGGAGCTGACAACGATCAGCGTCTCGGCGCCGTTCCACGCGCCGTCCAGGGCGCGTGCCACCTGCTCGGGGGGCGACAGCCCGATCGCGATCGGCACGATGTCGAACTCGTCGAGCACCACCTGCAGGAACGGCAGTTGCACCTCGAGGGAGTGCTCGGCCGCGTGCGGCGCGTCGGACACCCCGACCAGCCCGAATTCGCGCAGCCGCTGACGGCTGGCGGTGTCGATCGGCACCGCGCCGAGCGGCGTGGCGAAGCCGTCCACCGACGGCACGGCGAGCCCGCGCATCGGGACGCGGTGGCTCGGGCCGAGCATCACGACGTGGCGCACGTGCGCGCACGAGTCGCGCAGCAGCCGGTATGCGCAGCCCGCGACCGGTCCGGAATACGGGTAGCCCGCGTGGGGCACGATGAGCGCCTTCGGTTGCCGCGGCTTGTCGCGGCGCGGGCACGCGTCGATGTAGGCCTCGACCGCGCGGCGCAACTCCCGGGCGTCCTCGGGGTAGAACAACCCGGCCACCGCGGGTGGCCGGACCCTTGACTTGTCCCGGCCCAGGCTCAACATCGAAGTTCCACGGGAGTGAGTGACTCCCCACTGCGGCCTCTCGCCAACTTTGGTCAATATCCCGCCCGGGTAACGCCCGCGCCAACCGTATGAATACCGATTTTTCTGCCACACCTACGCGCCACTGGCGCTGGCTCGACGATGGTCGCGTGCAGTGCGATGTCTGTCCGCGCCGTTGCCGCCTGCACGAAGGCCAGCGCGGCCTGTGCTTCGTGCGTGGGCGCGACCGCAACGGCGTAGAGCTTTATACCTATGGACGCTCGAGCGGCTTCTGCGTGGATCCGATCGAGAAGAAGCCGCTCAACCACTTCCTGCCGGGCTCGTCCGTGCTCTCGTTCGGCACGGCCGGCTGCAACCTCGCGTGCAAGTTCTGCCAGAACTGGGACATGAGCAAGTCACGCGAGATGGACACGCTGGCCGACGCCGCGTCGCCCGACGAACTCGCAAGCACGGCGAGCCGGCTCGGATGCGCGAGCGTCGCGTTCACCTACAACGACCCGACGGTCTTCATGGAGTACGCCATCGACGTCGCCGACGCTTGCCGCACCAAGGGAGTGCACTCGGTGGCGGTGACGGCCGGTTACATCTGCTCTGAACCGCGCAAGGAGTTCTTCGCGGCCATGGACGCGGCGAACATCGACCTCAAGGCGTTCACCGAGCGTTTCTACCGGAACATCTGCGGCGCGGAACTCGCTGCGGTGCTCGAGACGCTCGAGTACGTGAAGCACGAGACGCGGACCTGGCTCGAGATCACGACGCTGCTCATCCCCGGCGAGAATGATTCCGAACCGGAACTCGACGCGATGACGCAGTGGATCGTCGGGAAGCTCGGGCCGGACGTCCCCCTGCATTTCTCAGCATTCCACCCCGACTGGAAGATGGCGGATCACCCGCCGACCCCGCCCGCGACGCTCACGCGCGCACGTCGCATCGCGATGCAGAACGGGCTGCGCTATGTGTACACCGGCAACGTGCACGATCGCGCCGGCGGCAGCACCTGGTGCCACGGCTGCGGCGAACTGCTGATCGAGCGCGACTGGTACGAGCTCGGCCGCTGGGGCCTGGCGCCCGATGGCTGCTGCGCACGGTGCGGCACGAAGATTCCGGGCGTGTTTGCCGCGCAGCCCGGTACCTGGGGCTCGAGGCGGATGCCGGTGCGGCTGCACCGAAACTGAGTCAGCGCTTGCCGACTCGCGGCACGTTGGCGCGCAGTTCCTCCAGCCACACCGTGGCGGGCGAATCGCTCGGGGCGCGCCAGTCGCCGCGCGGCGACAGCGATCCACCCGAACCCACCTTCGGCCCGTTCGGCATCGCGGAGCGCTTGAACTGGCTGCCCTGGAAGAAACGCTGCACGAACACTTCGAGCCAGCGGCGGATCGTCGCGAGGTCGTACTCGCGCCGCTCCGATGCGGGCACGGTGCCCGGCCACGATCCCGCGTCGCGGTCGCTCCACGCGGCGTGCGCGAGGAACGCGACCTTGCTCGGCCGGTAACCGAAGCGGCTGATGTAGTACAGGTTGAAGTCCTGCAGCTCGTACGGCCCCACGACCGTCTCGGAGTGCTGCGCCGGCTCCTCGCCCGAGCCGGGCACGAGTTCGGGCGAGATGCGCGTGCCCACGATGCGGTCGAGCACGGCCGTGGTGCGGTCGTCGAACTGCGCGCCGTGCACGAGCCAGCGGATCAGGTGCTGGATGAGCGTCTTCGGCACCGACGCGTTCACGTTGTAGTGCGACATGTGGTCGCCCACGCCGTAGGTCGTGAAGCCGAGCGCGAGTTCCGAGAGGTCGCCGGTGCCGAGCACCAGCGCGCCGTGCAGGTTCGCGAGGCGGAACAGGTGCGAGGTGCGCTCGCCGGCCTGCACGTTCTCGTAGGTGACGTCGTAAACGCGCTTGCCCTTCGCGGCCGGGTGCTTGATGCGCTCGAGCATCAGCTGGGCCGCGGCGCGGATGTCGATCTCGTCGGCTGCGATGCCGAGCGCCTGCATCAGTGCGTGCGCGCTGTCGAAGGTGTGCTGGCTGGTGCCGAAGCCCGGGAGCGTGTAGCCCAGGATGTTCTTGCGTGGCAGGCCCAGGCGATCGAACGCCCGCACGGCGACCAGCGCGGCCTGCGTCGAGTCGAGTCCGCCCGAGATGCCGATGATCACCTTCTGCAGGCCGGTGGCCTGCAGGCGTTTCATCAGTCCCTGGACCTGGATGTCGTAGACCTCTGCGCAGCGCTCGTCGAGGCGCGACGGCTCCGCAGGCACGTACGGGAAGCGCTCGACGCGCCGGCGCAGCGGCACGCGGCCCGAGGGCACGCCGAGTTCGAACTCGATGCGGCGGAACTCGCGGAGTTGCGCGGCGTGGGCCTGGGCGTTGTCGCCGAAGCTCGTCATGCGCGTGCGCTCCTGGCGCAGGCGGTCGAGGTCGAGGTCGGCGGCGACGAACCCGGGTTGCTGCGGAAAGCGGACGGACTCGGCGAGCCGCTCGCCGTTCTCGTAGATCAGCGCGTGGCCGTCCCAGGCGAGGTCCGTGGTGGACTCGCCCGGACCGGCCGCGGAATACAGGCAGCCGGCGATGCACTTCGCCGAGTGCGCGGCGCCGAGCACGCGACGGTAGTCGGCCTTGCCGACCGTCACGTCGCTCGCGGAGAGGTTCGCCAGCACCGTGGCGCCCGCGAGCGCCGCGAGCGTGCTCGGCGGCAGCGGCACCCAGAGGTCCTCGCAGACCTCGAGGTGAAGCACGAAGCCAGGTAGGTCACGCGCGGCGAACAGCAGGCGCGTGCCGAACGGCACGTCGTGCCCGAGCAGGCGCAGCGACGTCGAGACGGCCTGCGCCGCCGGCGCGAACTGCCGCCGTTCGTAGAACTCGCGATAGTTCGGCAGGTAGCTCTTCGGCACGGCGCCGAGCAGCCGGCCGCGATGGACGAGCACGGCGCAGTTGAACAGCCGGTCGTCGGCACGGAGTGGCAGTCCGACGGCCATCGCGAGCGGCAGGTCGCGGCTGGCCTCGACCAGCGTGCCCAGTGCGTCGAGCGACGCGTCGAGCAGGGCATCCTGTTGGAACAGGTCCTCGTTGGTATAGGCGGAGAGACCCAGTTCGGGAAACACGGCGAGCACGGCACGTTGCCGGGCTGCCTGCCGGGCGAGGTCGAGCGTCTGGGCCACGTTCGCGGCCGGGGAGGCCACCTCGACCCGGGGCGTGGCGACTGCGACGCGGGCGAACCCGTGCCGGTAGATCGACTCGAACGGCGGCTGTTTTGCAGCGCGGGACTTGGCCATGCGGGGCCCTAAATCATTGCCGGGTGGCCAGTTTCGGCCTCCCGGGGCCGACCGGCAAGGGATGGCCACGCCGGAGATGCGAACGGGGTCACGCCGGGCGGACGGGGGTTGGGGCTAGCCTGCCGGCAGGTTCAGGTGGGGATGACCCATGGCGGCCGACTTGTTCAAGCGAGCCAAGGCGCTGTTCGGGCGGGAAACCCCCGAACCGACCGCCGCTGCGCCGCGCAAGGCGCCGAACAAGTTCCACGCGGTGACCATCGCGTGCGGCCTGCGCGCCTGCCCGGAAGCGCGCGCCCTGCAAGGACGGCGCTTCCTGTCGCGGGAAGCCCCTGCGCTGCCGCTCAAGAACTGCGGCTCGTTCCAGTGCCAGTGCCGTTATGAACACCACGACGACCGGCGCGCCCAGTCGCGTCGCGCGCGCGATGCCGGGGTCGCCATCGACGGATATATCGGTGAGGAGCAACGCGCCCACGTGCGGCGTGGCCGTCGGCAGACGGACAAATAGGGCAATCGGTGTCCGGTTTGCAAGATGTGCAAGATTGCCGTCGCAATCTTGCACATCTTGCAAACCGGACACCTACTTATCCCCCACGAAGGGGTTGCTGCGCCGTTCCTCCCCGAACGTCGACATGGGCCCGTGCCCGGGCACGAAGCGCACGTCGTCCCCGAGCGTGAAGAGCTTCTCGCGGATCGCGCGGATCAATGTGTCGTAGTCACCGCCGGGAAAGTCGGTGCGGCCGATCGAGCCCGCGAACAGCACGTCGCCCACGAACGCCACCTTGTCGGGCGCGGAGTAGAACACCACGTGGCCCGGCGTGTGTCCGGGGCAGTGCCGCACCTGGAACTCGACCTCGCCCACCTGCACGCGATCGCCCTCGTCGAGCCAGCGGTCGGGCGTGAACGGGTCGCAGCGCGGGAACCCGAACATGCGCGCCTGCTCCGGCAGCTGGTCGATCCAGAACTGGTCGTCCACGTGCGGGCCGACGATCGGCAGCTTCAGGTTGCGCGCGAGCTCGGCCGTGCCGCCGGCATGGTCGATGTGGGCGTGGGTGAGCAGGATCTTCTCGAGCCGCACGTCGTTCTCGCGCGCCGCCGCGAGCACCTGATCGAGATCGCCGCCCGGGTCGATCACCGCCCCGGCCCCGGTGCGCGCGCACCAGACGATCGAGCAGTTCTGCGCGAACGGCGTGACCGGGATGATCGTGGCGTTCAGCATCTCAGGCTCCGGTCGGCGCGGTCCCGCTCGACGGGACGCCCTGCACGCCGCCCATCAGCGCGAGGCGCATGCCGGCCTCGACGGACATCGAGGTGGGCTCGATGACCTCGCGCGGCAGGAACACCGTGTAGCCGCCGATCATGTAGCTCATCGGCAGGTATACTGCGACGAGGTCCTCGCCCTCCGCGACGCCGAGCGCCGCGCTCGATTCCGCGGTGACGAAGCCGATCGCCTTGCCCGGCCCGAACGGCACCAGCACCACGCGCTGCAGGTCGCTGCCCTTGCCCGCCGACGGGAAGAACGTCATGAAGTCGCGGATCGCCACGTAGATGGTCTTGACCACCGGGATGCGCGCGAACAACTCGTCGCTCAGGCGCAACGCGCGACGCACCACGTAGGCGTTCACCGCGAGGCCGGCCAGGTACAGCACCACGAGCCCCGTGACGAGGCCGAGGCCCGGCCAGTAGAGGCTGTCGGGCACGACCACCTTCAGCACGCGCGAGAACAGCGTCTCCGTCGCCACGGCGAGCCAGTACACCAGGTACACCGTGAGCCCGACCGGCAGCAGCGCCACCAGGCCCTTCAACATCGTGTTCCAGATCTTGCGCATGTCGTTCCTCGCCGGGACGGCAGTATGCAGAGGCGTGTGCCGCGCTGCCACCGCGATGAAGTATCATGCGGGCGACTCCCGGGACCGACGCGTGATGCTCCTGAGATTGCGGCTCCTCGCTTGCCTGCTGACCGTCGTCTGCGCCATGCCGCTCGCCGCACGCGGCGCCGGCGAGCTTCCGCCCGAGGTCGAGCGCGTGCTCGCCCAGCGGCGCATCCCGGGCTCCAGCCTGAGCGTGTTGGTGCGCGAGATCGGCCGCGACGAACCGCTGGTTGCCTACAACGCCGGCGTGCCGCGCAACCCGGCTTCGACCATGAAGGTGGTGACGACGTACGCGGCGCTCGAGTTGCTCGGTCCGGCGTACTCGTGGCGCACCCGCGCCTGGGCGGCCGGGCCCGTGACGAACCTGGTGCTCGACGGCAACCTCGTGCTCGAGGGCGGCGGCGACCCGTTCATGACGGCCGACCGCTGGTGGGGATTCGTGAACGCGCTGCGCCAGCAGGGCATCGACCGCGTCACCGGCGACGTCGTCATCGACAACAGCTATTTCCAGCACCAGGGCGACGACCGCGCGGCGTTCGACAACCGCCCGTACCGCAGCTACAACGTGCTGCCGGACGCGCTGCTCGTGAACTTCCAGACCGTGAACGTGAGCGTGGTGCCCGACGCGGCCGCGGGGACCGTGCGTGCGCGCGTGAACCCGTGGCCGGCGAACATGGTCGTCGAGAATTCCGTGCGGCTCGAGCAGGGGCCGTGCCGCCGCGGCTCCGGGGGCATGGTCGTGGCGATGCCGGACGGCCCGTCCGGCAACCGGTTGAACCTCGGCGGCCACTACGCATCGGGCTGCGGGCCGCTGTCCGTGACGCGCGCCGTCATGCGCGCACCGGATTTCGCGTTCGGCATCTTCAAGACCTACTGGCAGCAATCGGGCGGCACGCTCGACGGCGGCCTGCGCCTTGGGGCCGTGCCGGCCGACGCGCGGCTGCTTCACACGCACGAGTCGCTGACGCTCGCCGAGGTGATCCGCCTCGTCAACAAGTTCTCGAGCAACGTGATGGCCCGGCACTTGCTGCTCACCCTCGGCGCAGAGAAGGTTGGGCGACCGGGCAGCGCAGCCGCCGGGGCGCGCGTGGTCGCCGAGTTCCTGGCGTCGCGCGGCATCCCGACCGGCGACCTCGTGATCGAGAACGGCTCGGGGCTGTCGCGCGTCGAGCGAATCACCGCACAGGGTCTCGCCGACGTGCTGATCGACGCGTGGCGGAGCCCGTATGCCGCTGAGTTCCAGGCCTCGTTGCCGCTCTCGGCCGTGGACGGCACCTTGCGCCGGCGGTTCCGCTCGCCGGAAATGGAAGGTCGCGTGCGCATGAAGACCGGCAGCCTGCAGGACGTGAGCGCGCTCGCGGGCTACGTGCGCGCCGCGTCGGGCAGGACCTACGCGACGGTCATCCTGCTCAACCATCCCAAGGCCGACCTCGGCGCCGGCGAGGCGGTGCAGGTGGCGCTGGTCGACTGGGTGTTCGGCCGCTAGCGGGCGCGGCCCGTCCTCATCCTTTGGTCGAATGCGCCTGAGGCGCGTGCCCGGCCGCTCGCTATACTTCGGGCTCGCCCGGAGAGCCGAGGGACGGCGCATGGCCTACGACCGCAACAACGTCTTCGCGCGCATCCTGCGTGGCGAGATCCCGGCACACAAGGTCTACGAGGACGCCCACACGCTCGCCTTCATGGACGTGATGCCGCAGGCCGACGGCCACGCGCTGGTCATCCCGAAGGTCGAAGCCGAGAACCTGTTCGAGGTGCCGCCGCAAGCGCTCACGGCCACCATCCTGACCACGCAGCGCGTCGCGCGCGCGGTGCAGAAGGCGTTCGACGCGCCCGGCATCCTGGTCGCGCAGTTGAACGGCGCGCCGGCCGGGCAGAGCGTGTTCCACATCCACTTTCACGTGGTGCCGCGCCACGAAGGCCTCGACCTGCGCCTGCACGCGCGCGACATGGCGGATCCCGCCGTGCTCGCCGCGCACGCGGCGCGGGTGAAGGCCGCGCTCGACTGAGCGCGGGCGGCGCCAATCACGACAGACGGGGAGAAGGCTCATGACCAAGCTCTACGAAGTGCCTGCGGAGTTCGCAGCGAAGGCCCGCTACCGCCGCGAGGACTACCAGCGGCTCTATGCCGAGTCGGTGCGCGACCCTGAAGGGTTCTGGGGAC
>Ga0114938_1000277_pt1 | contig 41141 bp, 32 predicted proteins | sample AshMeaBigSpring_FD_88675 | JGI IMG/M metagenome (GOLD analysis project Ga0114938, IMG submission 88675) | Groundwater microbial communities from Big Spring, Nevada to study Microbial Dark Matter (Phase II) - Ash Meadows Big Spring | ecosystem: Environmental > Aquatic > Deep subsurface >... | reverse complement strand
GCACTACGATTTTCTATTGAAAAGGATACAACGGTAAAAAGTGAAATTCAAAACCAACTTCTGCTTACCGTTAACCAATGGCAACAAGCACATCAAGCATTGCAATTTGGTGATGAAAAATTACATATTCGTTATGTTGACAATAACGATTATACACAAACCTTGTTTCGTCAAATAGAGCCATCATTTTCTTCCATAGTTGTAGCATGTAAAAAGCTTTTTCTTACCAACGATAAAGCAACTATTGAAACCATTGTAAAAGAACAAGAGCGTTTTTTACAAATTATGGATACAATAGTAAAGGAATATGAGAAACGGAGTAACGAAAAACTAGCTTTTATTCAACAACTAGAAACCATTTTATTGGTAATTGCATTAGTTGTTATTTTTTTAGAAGTGGTTTTTATTTTTAAGCCAGCATTAAAAAAAGTAAATACCTATATACAATCACTTAAAAACCTAGATGATAAACTAAAAGAAAGTGAAGCCTTATTTAAAAATGCATTTCACTATTCTGCAATTGGAATGACGATAGCTGATATTGATGGCCAATTATTACAGGTAAATGAAAGTATTTGCCAAATGATTGGTTATACAAAAAATGAATTGCTACATCAAAACTTAAATCAGTTTATTGTTAAAGACGATATTGAAAAAGATACAGCATTATTCAAAGAACTTTTAAACAATTCGAGAAAATCTTATACCGTTGAAAAGAGATTTCTTAATAAAGAAAATAAAATCATTTGGACTTTATTATCAGTATCTATAATTACAAACAATAGTAATAATTCTGTTCAAATTGTTTCACAAATAGAAAATATTACCGCTATTAAAGAAGCTGAAATTGCTTTAGTTGCAGAAAAAAAACTACTAAGAACCATCATCGATAATTTGCCAATAAATGTATATGTTAAAGATGTTTTTTCCAGAAAACTGTTGGCAAACAAAGTAGAGGTTGAATATATGGGGGCAAAAGATGAAAGTGAAATATTAGGCAAATCGGATATGGAACTTTTTCCATCAGATTCAGCGAAAATATCGCTTGAAGAAGACCAATTAGTATTAAAACATGGAGAAGCTATTATTGATAAAGAAACGTATAATTTTAAAATTGATGGTGGAGATAGTTGGTTTTTAACTTCAAAAATTCCACTAAAAAACGATGAGAATCAAATTATTGGTTTATTAGGAATAAGCCACAACATTTCTGAACGTAAAGCGATTGAGCACAAATTAGAAGTTGCTTTAAACAACCTTCAAAATGTGTTAGATGCTACACACCAAGTTTCAATTATAGGCACTGATATTTATGGCACTATTACCATTTTTAACAAAGGAGCCGAGCAATTATTGGGATATTCAGCAAACGAAGTCATTCATAAAAATTCACCGATTATTTTTCATAAATTGGAAGAAGTAGAAAAAAGAAGTGAAGAATTGAGCAAACAATTTAATAAATTAATTCTAGGCTTTGATGTTTTTGTAACCTTTGCCAATCAAAATGAATTTGACAGTAGAGAATGGACGTATACTAGAAAAGATGGCAGCACTTTTCCAGTACAACTGATTATTACCCCTATGAAAGATTTAGATGGAACAATTACTGGTTATTTGGGCGTTGCTGTAGATATTACCAATTTTAAAAAATCGCAAATTGCTCTCAAACAAAGCGAATTACAGTTTAGAGCTTTATTTGAACTATCACCTGTTGGAATTGCATTAAACGACTATACAACTGGAAACTTTTTAGATGCCAATCATTCATTACTTGCTACAACTGGCTATACAAAAGAAGAAATACAAGAAAAGAATTTTTGGAATATCATGCCCAATAAATACAAAAATTTAAAAGTTGAAATCTTAAAATCATTAAGAGAGAATGGATTGTATGGCCCTATTGAAAGTGAATACATCAAAGAAAATAACAAGAGTTATCCTGTATTAATAACTGGGGTTCAAATTACAGATGCCAATGGTAAAGTTTTACTATGGTCGGTTATTCAAGATATTTCTGAAATAAAACAAAAAGAAACACAACTAAATAGCCTAAACAAAGAAATTGAAAAAAGAAACTCGGCATTACAAATTACCAATAAAGAACTCGAACAATTTGCCTATGTTGCTTCACATGATTTGCAAGAACCATTGAGAATGATTTCTGGCTTTTTAACAAAATTAGAAAAAAAATACAGAGACAAACTCGACGAAAATGCATTAAAATACATATTCTTTGCGGTAGATGGTGCTGCTAGAATGAGAAATTTGATTACAGATTTATTAGCATACTCAAGAGCAGGAAAGGTAGAATACCAAACAGAAACAATAAACATTACTCAAATACTAAATAATGTAATTTCTTTGCTTAAAACAACAATTGAAGAAAAAAAAGCAGAAATCTCTTGGAGTAATATGCCCACTGTAAGAGTTGCCCAAACACCTATTCAGCAACTGTTTTTAAACTTAATTTCAAATAGTATTAAATATCAAAAAGAAAGCAATATTCCAAAAGTGAAAATTGAAGCAAAAGAATTAGAAAAACATTGGCAATTTTCAATTACAGACAATGGAATTGGCATTGAGCATGAGTATTTCGATAAAATTTTTACCATTTTTCAGCGGTTACACAACAAAGATAAATTTGCAGGCACAGGAATTGGGTTGGCTATTTGCAAAAAAATTGTAGCCTATCATCAAGGTGAAATTTGGTTGCAATCAATTCCAGATGTTGGAACTACATTTTTCTTTACACTTTCAAAAGAAATAAACTAGACAAACTATATTTATCATTTTAATTTTAAACAAATGCTACCCATTCATATTTTGCTTATAGAAGACAGCCTTGGAGATGTAATGTTGATTAAAGAGGCAATTGAAGATGGAAATATTGCACACTCTTTAGATATAGTTAATGATGGTTGGGAAGGCGTTCAGTTTTTAGAACGAAAAGGCATATATAAAGACAAAAAATTACCCGATTTAATTTTGTTAGATATAAATATGCCAAAATTAAACGGTCATGATGTTTTAGATAAAATTAAAAACAACGATGAAATAAAGCATATACCAGTTATTATCCTTACCACATCATCGGCCGAAAAAGATATTTTAAAAGCCTATCAAAAACACTCAAACTGCTATATTGTAAAACCTATTGAATACAACGATTTTGAACGCATCATTAAATCTATTGAAACATTTTGGACATCCATAGCCAAACTACCCCATCAGCTAAAATAACCCCCTAATGTCGTATCCTATCGAAAAATTAAATATTCTAGTTGTAGAAGATAATCTTGGCGATTATATTTTAATAAAAGAATATATTGAAGAGGAGTTTATTGAAATCTCCTTGTATCATATTGAAACATTTACCGAATTAATTCAATTTTTTAAAAACGGTTACTCAATCGATGCAATTTTGCTCGATTTATCTTTACCAGATGCTAGCGGTGAAGAATTGGTTACCAAAACAGTACAATTGGCAGGTAACACACCCGTTCTTGTACTTACAGGTTATGCAGATAAAGATTTTGGTATAAAAACCCTTTCACTTGGTGTTTCCGATTTTTTATTGAAAGATGAACTAAATACCTCTCAACTAATTAAAAGCATTTTATATAGCATAGAAAGAAGAAAAATTGCCTTAAAACTAAGAGAAAGTGTTGACAGATACAACAACGTTGCCAAAGCAACAAGCGATGCTATTTGGGACTATGATTTTTCTATACAACAAACATTTATTGTAGGTCAAGGTTATAAAAAATTGTTTGGATACAACATTGTAGATGCTTACGCACCAAAAGAATTTTGGGAATCGAAATTGCATCCTGCTGAAAAAGAAGAAGTTACCAAACAGCTAGCCTCTATCATTGCCAATCCATCAAACGAACAAGGTTCACTTGAGTATCGATTTCTACGAGCAGATGGCAGCTATGCTTATGTACTAGATCGTTTTTTTGTAATACATGAAAATGGCAAACCCATAAGAACTATTGGAGCCATGCAAGATATTTCTCGATTGAAAAACGAACAACAGCAACTAAAATTATTAAGTTCTGTTATTACAAACGCAAATGATTCTGTAATCATTACAGATGCCAATATACAGCACAACGATTGGCCCAAAATAGTGTATGCAAATAATGCATTTTCTAAAATGTCTGGCTATACTTTACAAGAAGTAATAGGTAAAACGCCGCTATTTCTTCAACCAAACACCCAAAATACAAAAGCCATAGACATCATTCAACATGCACTAAAAAAAGGCGAATCTTGCGAAACACAAATGATAAACTGTAAAAAAAATGGCGGCGAATATGGTGTAACCATTTCTATTTCTCCTGTTACTGATAACACAGGCACATTAACCAACTTCATCGCCATAGAACGAGATATTACAGAACGAATGAAATATATTCAAGCAATAGAAAAACAAAATGAAAAACTAAGAGAAATAGCTTGGACACAATCACATGTAGTGAGAGCCCCAATAGCTAGAATGATGGGTTTAATTGATATTTTACAAAATCACCACACAAAAGAGATGAACCAGGAAGAACTTTTAGATTACATTGCTTCATCAGCTAGAGAACTAGATACAATATTAAAAGAAATTGTAAAAAAAGCAGAGCAAGTACATGCCACCCCTTAAATAATTTAAACAAATTACTTTAGAATAAACATTCAACCTAAAAGTAACTACAAAAAAAAGTAATTATCACTACAAACTCATTTAAATTTATCGTTTATTTGGTGTATCAGATGATACTTTGTTTAAACCATTACCCCATAATTTTTGCTGAATTCATGGAAAAAACAATGAATGTACTTATTATAGAAGATAACTTAGGCGATTTTGTATTGCTTGATGATGCTATACATTCATCTAACTTAAACATCGATGAAATTCAACATGCTAACACTTTAGGAGAAGCATTTACTATTTTAAACAATTATAAACCCGATATCATTTTTCTAGACCTTTTTTTGCCTGATAGCGTAGGTTTAGAATCGTTTATTCAAATTCAAAATTTATTTGCCGATACAGCCATAGTAATTGTATCAGGCTTATCTGATATTGCCACATCGGTGCAAGCATTAAGCTTAGGAGCACAAGATTATTTAGTAAAAGGTGAGTTTAACGAAAAAATTATTGAAAAAACAATCCGATACAGTATTGAGCGTAAAAAGGCAGAATTACAAATAATTTTATCCGAAGAAAAGTATCGTCAAATTTTTTACGATAATCCTTTTCCAATGTTTATCTACGACATCGATACCCTTCAAATGATTGAATGTAATGATGCCACACTTCAAGAATATGGATATACAAGAGACGAATTTTTACAACTTAACATTAATGATATTAGTTATACACCTGACATTCATTTAGAAACAAAAACTGAAATTTCTAATCAAGAATTTAGGAAAAAAACGTGGAACCACATTAAGAAAAATGGTGAAATTATTCTGGTAAAAATCACCATTTACAAAGTTGAATATGCAGGAAAAAGAGTGCATCAAGTGCAAATTCACAACGTAACAGAAGAAGTTCGCTTGCAAGAACAATTGGCAGAAGAACAAATAAAACGCCAACACCAAATTACTGAAGCGGCTTTACAAGCTCAAGAAAATGAACGTATCGAAATTGGCAGAGAATTGCATGATAATATCAATCAAATTTTAGTAGCGTCTTTACTTTTTCTAGATTATTCATTAACATCTAATGAAATTAAAATAGATTTATTGAAAAAAAGTAAGCACCTTGTTTCTGATGCCATTGCTGAAATTAGAAAGTTATCTAAAACGCTTATCCCCCCTTCTGTTGGCAATAATGAACTCATTAGCTCTCTGGAAGAATTGTTAGAAACGGTACATTTAACCAAACAAATTCAAATACATAAAAGTATAAACATTAACATCGAAGAACTACTTACCAAAGAACAAAAATTGGCTGTATATCGTATTATTCAAGAACAATTAAACAATATTATTAAGCATGCACATGCAACAGAGATAAAGTTAAACGTGGATATTGTTCATAATGAATTGATGCTTTCAATTAAAGACAATGGAAAAGGTGTAGATATTTCTCAAAAAAGCAAAGGCGTAGGATTACAAAACATCACAAGCCGAACAAGTTTGCAGAAGGGCACCGTAAATTTCATAACAGCACCGAATAAAGGTTTCGAATTATTGGTTCAATTCCCTATTTGAAGCACAAACGATTTACTGTAGTATTAATCTCATATCTCTCTATATTCTTTTTCATTTGAAATAAGCAAAAAAATAGGGACAGTGAAGAATCACCGTCCCTTTTCAACCCTAAACCCTTAAAAAACATGTAACTAGCTGAAATTATCGTGCCAATATTAAAAAGAGATTAAATTATTAATATGGTTTTTGATGAACGGTTAAAAACGCTCTAATTTAGAGAAAAAGAAATCTGCCTCAATCATTGCATTCTCATCGCTATCACTTCCATGAACCGCATTTTCACCAACTGAAGCAGCAAAGTTTTTACGAATTGTTCCTTCTGCTGCATTTGCAGGATTAGTTGCACCAATTAAAGTTCTAAAATCTGCAACAGCATTTTCTTTTTCTAAAATAGCCGCCACGATTGGTCCACTACTCATAAACTCTACTAATTCTCCAAAAAATGGACGCTCTCTATGGATATCATAAAACAAACCTGCTTGTTCTGTTGTAAGTTTTGTCCACTTCATTGCTTTAATACTAAAGCCAGCTTTAATAATTTGATCTAAGATAGCACCTGTATACCCTTTACCAGTTGCATCAGGCTTAATCATTGTGAAAGTTCTATTACTCATAATATGATATGTTTTCGGCGGCAAAAGTAATAGTTTAATACGCCTTTACCATAAAAAACTAGTTAAATGATTACCTAAAATTGTAGATTAAAGATTAAACAACGGTTTAAAAATAAAAAAGCCCCAACTTTCGTTGAGGCATACTAACTAACCAATCCAAAAACTAATTACAATGTTTATCAAATTCTGAAATTAAATGATGTGCAATCATTTGTGCTGAACGTCCTTCTATTTGATGACGCTCTACCATGCTTACCAAAGAACCATCTTTAAATAAAGCAATTGCTGGTGATGATGGTGGATACGGTAATAAATATTCACGAACTTTATTTACCGCTTCTTTATCAAAGCCTGCAAAACTGGTTGCTAAATGGTCTGGTTTTTTACTAGCGTTATGAACAGCCATCAAAACACCTGGTCTACAAGTTCCTGCTGCACAACCACAAACTGAGTTAATAACTACCAACGTAGTTCCTTTTTGTTGAATGGTTTCATCTACTTGTGCCGATGTTTGCATGTCTTCAAAACCACTTTCTGTTAATTCTGCCTTCATTGGCAATACTATTTCTGCTGGATACATAATCTATAATTTAGTAATTAAAAGCAAAAATACAGTAATTATTCTCCATCAAACTGCCGTCAATTTGCCTTTTTTCGAGTATCGAAAATGCCATAAAGTCATTTTTAAAAGAAAATTGATGCCTAAATGACATAAATTGAATTGATTTTTTTGCATTGGAACAGCATTTGAATAATAGTTTCTCAACAAAGCAATTTATTTAATCACTAAAAAAATAAAAATTATGACAATCGTAAAACACAATCCAAGAATCATCAACAATGTATTTGATGAATTATTCAATGGCTTTCCAACAACTTGGGGAAGAGATTTTCAAGCAGCAACAAATACACCTGCTGTAAACATTCATGAAACTGCAGATGCTTATCATGTAGAATTGGTAGCTGCAGGTAGAAACAAAGAAGATTTTAAAATTCAGTTAGAAAATGGATTATTAACTATTAGCTACGAGAAAAAAGAAAGCACTGAGCAGAAAGAATATAAAACCATTCGTAAAGAGTTTAGCTTCAATAGTTTTAAACGCAGCTTTTCTGTAGATGAAAAAATTAACGCCGATGGCATTCAAGCAAAATACGAAAACGGTGTTTTAAAGCTGTATTTACCTAAAAAAGAAGAAGTAAAAATTTCTCCAAAAGAAATAGCAATTCAATAAAAGCAGGTTTTAGTTGGTTTTAGTTTTGGTTGAAAATCCGTCAATAAAAATTGGCGGATTTTCTTTTTAATTTTCTATTATTCAACTACTTATACCTTAATAATACGAAGATTTTCTTTTTTCTTTTCGCAAAAAACTTCCAGTTAACGCTGCAAAACCACCTAATAAACCACCAATTAACGCCGTAATTAATAACAATAAAACATACGAACCTTGTAGCGGTAAAATATAAGCCACTTTGGTAGCTAAAATATGGTTATTGCCATTGTCTTTCAAGAAAGCTAGTAACAACCATAAACTAAACAGTGCGATAAATCCTGATAAAAATGCTTTACTAGGCTTTTGATGAATTCCCCAAGCAACAGCCGCTACACCTACCATAAAACTATACCAAGGTAAAATGGTAAACAAACCAATCGTAAAACTGAGTAATGCCGTTAAAATAATTGCAATAATAAATTTCATTGAATGCATTTTTAAGCTTTTGTAAATTGTAAATGCCATTTTATTTTAGGATGAAGTGCAGCTTCTTTCTGTTTTAAAAACAATAAAGAGTAATAATTTCCGTTTGCCCAATCTTGAATGAATGTATCGTAAAATTTACTACCAGGATTACCACTTTGTCCACCAGGATAAATACCAAAAGCTTCTACTTTATCGGTTAAATGCACAATCATTCTCCAACTTGGTCCATGATTACTTTTGGTTGCATTACACTGTAACTTCCTCCACCATTTTGAACATGTAAAGTAGAAAGTGCCTCAATTTTTGTAAAATGCGAAACCCTAGTGTCTTTATAAACAGACCATGCTAGTTTATTTTGTTGATCAAGCTCTGAAACAATAGTGGTTATTTTTTTAAATGCAGCCAATACAATATCATTTACTGTTTCTTTCTGTGGCGTTTCTACATTATCAGCAAATTGGTATGCCGTATCTCTTATCAATGCTTCAATCATTGTGCTTTCGTAAGGTTTTTGTAATGGAAGGCTACTTTTTTTGTATTCATCATCATACATCATTGCATGTATTTCATCAAACCATTTTTTAAAAATGGTAGCTCCTTTTTCAGCTGCATCGTTTTTCTTATTCCAACTTTGCAACATATTCCAGTACTTTTTTTCTGTACTGTTCAATGCAGCAACTTGAACAAATTTTGTTAAAGCAGGAATTGCTATTCTAGCTAAAATATTATCATTATTGGTTTGCATTGCCTTCATATCATCAACAGAAAACAATTGCTTTTCATTTAATTTTTGATTAATGATTAATCCTCTATAAATCGGAAAATTTCCAGCTTCTCCAAAATAATAAGGATAAGTACTATCTGCAGGCATTTGATTGGCACTACTTACAAAACCACGAGCAGGATTAAACATACTTGCATGTTCGTTATTGGCAATAAAACCTTGCCACATATAACTAGAATCTGTTCCAGGCATTACAAATTCACCTTGACGTTTCCATTTTGCCACAAATTTTCCTTGTTGTGTTATGGCAATATCACCAGTTGTGGAAGCAAACAGAAAATTTTGTCCAGGGCATTCATAGGTAGCAATGGCTTGTTTGTAATCAGTATAATTTTTAGCTCTATTTAATTTATAAAAAGTAAACAATTCATTACTAGCATCGTGGGCTTTCCAACGTACAGCATACGATTGATTGTTTTTGTTCATGGCTTTATAATGTCTATCGTACATAACAGGACCAAAAACAGTCATTGCAATTTTTTCAATTCTATTGGGTTCATCTTTTATTTTAATTACTTCTTCTCTAAATGTTGTTTTTTGCCATTTTCCATTCAACAAATATTCTTGCATAGAAGAATCTTTAAATTGAATTTCATAAAAATCTTTTACATCTCTACCTGCATTGGTAACGCCCCAAGCACAACTATCATTAAAACCAATAATTACGGCAGGTGAGCCAGGAAAAGATGCTCCATAACTATTTGAAGTAGGCGTTGTAATTTGAATTTCGTACCACAATGATGGAAGATTTAAACCCAAATGAGGATCGTTACATAAAATGGGTTTTCCACTTTTACTTTTACTGCCTGCAATTGCCCAATTATTACTACCATTATCTTTATCTGGAGCAATTGGCAACTTCACATGAAAAGAATCTGATTTACCTATATACAAACTATCAAAACTTTTTGGAACTACAGGCTGAATACTCGGTTTTATAAATGCAGTTCCTTTTGGCACAATTGGATCTAACGAATCCATAAAAGAAGGAAACAATTGTTTGTAGGTATCAAAGCCAAAGAAGTTTTTGGTATTGGTTTGTAAAAAATCTTCATCACCTTGTCCAGCTAAATCAAAGCTCATTAGTTTTAAAAAAAGAGCTGTTTTTAAATTCGACCATTTTTCAGGTTGATAATTCATTAACTTGTATTCAAAAGGAATTTCATTTGGCTTTAGTTGCTGAATAAATGAATTAATTCCAGCCGTATAAGCATCACATGCTTGTTTAGTAGCAGGTTCAGATTCTATTTGTTTCAAACTTTGTTCAGCACCGTATAATAAGCCTAATCGTCTAAGATATAAATCTGTTGATAAACTTGTATTACCTGTTATTTCACTCAACCTTCCTCCTGCTATATATGTTTGAAATTCCATTTGCCATAATCTAAATTTTGCATGCAAATAACCTTGAACAAAATAAGCGTCATGGTCGTTTTCGGCATAAATATGTGGTACTAATCTTTCATCGAAATAAACATGTGTATTTGCATCGATACCTTTTATAGAAATATCGCCAGAAAAAGAAGCATCAACAGGTTCGGCATTTTGCCAAAAACCATATTGAGGAGATAAAAAATAACCCAATTTGGGTGTTTTAGAATTGCCTGATGGCAACTGAATATTGAGAACAGTAACCAAAGAAATGGTAACCACTAATGATAAAAAGAGTGAGAAATAACGCATGGCAAGAATGGTTTAGCAGAATGAAAATACAAATAATATCATGATGCTACAAAGTAGAAAAAAGAATGATTATAGAATTGCATTCTTATCCATAATAAACAGTTGATTGTTTTACTTGTATAAAATGAAAACTTAGCAATTACCTTTACATACTTATGAATGTATTTACAACCAAAGCTGCTGTTATTATTACTTGCCATAAACGCATTGTTGATTATTTAGAGAAAGAAATAATTGAGCTAGGATTTAAGGTAGAAGATAAATTTATTACTGGCATTCGTATTAATGCAACGGTAAATGAATGTATTTGGTTGAATGTAAACTTACGCTGTGCTAGTCAGGTTTTGTATGGTTTACAAAGCTTTTTAGCAAAAGATGCCGATAGCATTTACGATCATTTAAAATCGTATCCTTGGGAAAATTTGTTTACAGCAAATAGTTATTTTTCTATTACAAGCAATGTAAATAACCCAACAATCAACAATAGTTTGTATGCCAATTTAAGAGTGAAAGATGCGATTGTTGATAGATGTAAAGAAAAATTAGGTGTTCGTCCAAATACAGGTGCTACACTTTCTGGAGCTGTTATTCATTTATTTTGGAAATATGAAATGGCTGAAGTTTTTATAGATACTTCTGGAGAATCGTTAGCAAGGCATGGTTATAGAAAAATTCCTGGATTAGCACCGATGTTAGAAGGATTAGCAGCAGCAACTATTTATGCTACTAAGTGGAATAAAAAAACACCATTCATTAATCCTATGTGTGGCTCTGGAACTTTAGCTATTGAAGCTGCGTTAATTGCAACGAATAGAGTTCCTGGTTTATTTAGAAACAACTATGGTTTTATGCATATTCAACAATACGATGCAAAAGTGTATGAAGCCGCAAAAAAGCGTATTGAAAATCAAATAATTGAAGTAGAAAATTTACAAATAATTGCATCTGATTACAATAGCAAAGCCATTGAAAATGCTCAAAAAAATGCAGCAGCAGCAGGTGTAGCTCATTTAATTAAATTTAGTATTTGCGATTTTGAGTTAACTAAAGTACCAGAAAATGGAGCTGGCGTAATGATGATTAATCCTGAATATGGAGAAAGATTAGGCGACATTACTGAACTAGAAGCAACTTATAGCCGTATTGGTGATTTTATGAAGAAAAAATGCGGCAGCTATTTTGGATATGTATTTACTGGCAATTTAGACCTTGCAAAAAAAATTGGATTAAAAGCAAGTAGAAGAATAGAGTTTTATAACAGTACCATTGACTGTAGACTATTAGAATTCGAATTGTATAGTGGCACTAAACGAGTAGCGACTACTGCTGAATAGCATTACCAAATGTACAAGGGTGTGACACAACGGCGGCTGAATAGCGAAAACAAAGCCGACTACAAAAATTATAAATACTGTTGATACCAATTAGCAAATTGCTGACCAATGGCTGCATAACTATACTTTTTTGCTGCCTCATTAGCAATAATTGCCCGATTGAATTGTTGGTATTGAAGCAGCATGTTTTGTAAAGCTTGAAGCAATAAGTGCTGTTGATTTGTTGGCACCAAAATACCGTTTGAATCGTTGATGGCTTCTGCAACTCCACCTACATTTGATGCAATAACAGGAACGCCACAACACAATGCCTCAATGATAGCACAAGGAAAATTTTCATGTAACCCAAAGGTTACAAAAGCATGGGCTTTTTGTAGTTGTATAGCTACAGATGCATAATTAATTTCACCAACAAATTCTATTTTCTCACCAAGTGCTTGAACACTTGAAAGTTGCATGATTGTTGAGTTTACGGGGCCAACCATTATCAACTTCCAACCGTTGTGTAACTGTTGTAAACTTTCAAATGCTTGCAGCATTGAGGCTATATTTTTTTGCTCATGAAAAGAAGATACATGGATAAAAGTAAACTCAGTATTGGTTTTTGGCTGATAATAAAACAAACTTGTATCTACACAATTATGAATTACTTGAATTTTGGGTAATGCAAATAATTGTTGAATGGTTTTACCCAATGTTGCAGACACATTGCTTACTGCTTTTGCATGTTTGAAAATGGTAGCTGTATTTTTTTGAAAGAATTTACTTCTTGTATGAAAATGATCTTTTGCCGCAACTTCGTACATAGAAGCATGTTCTGAAACAAAGTAGGGAATTTGCCAACGACTGGCCATTTGTATACCAACTAAACCAGCCTTCATAGGCACATGAATGTGTAAGCAAGTGGGTTTTCCAAACGATTGTTCATAATGCTGTAAAACCTTTTTATAAAATAACTGATACAAAATATTATAGCGAATTTTATCGATAATAGAAATTCCCAAAGGCTTGTAAGCAAAACTGTATACACTTACACTAGCATTGCCAATAGTATATTCTTGTACACTTTCTGTAGTGGTTGCCGCTGCACCTAACTGAACAACATGAATAACATGAATTGTAACAAAATTGCTAACAGCATGTGCATGACGTTCGATAAAATCGCCTAAAAAAGGTTCGTATTTATTAGGAAACCAACTTGCTAACCACAAAACTTTCATCATACTGTTTTATTAGAGAATAACATTTGTTTTAACCACAACCAATCTGATTGTTGAAAGTGAAGCAGTTCTGTAAATCGAATATTTGAATGCTTTACAAACTGTTGCAAACAAAACAATAAATTGGCAACATATGCAATTGAGCTTGCAATAGCTGCTCCTTTTATACCCCATGATTTTACCAAAAAACTATCTGCAATTACAACAATCACTAAACCAATGCTTACACCAATAATATTGATGTACACTTTGTTTTTCCCACCAAAAAAAGCAGATAACAACACCAATATTGCTAATGATAAAATGCCTGGCATAAGTAACAACATTGGTTGATACAACTGTTGAAAACTATTACCAAAAAGTAACGGAAACAACCAATTACCTACTAAAAGAATAAGCATAGTAATGCACACAAAAACTTGAATAATAATTCTTGCTAAAATTGCAATTATACTAGCTGTATCGTACTGATGAATTTTATTTGCTGTTGCCGGGAAAACAGCACTAGCCAATATTTGAGGTACGATTAACAACATTTGTCCAAGCTTTGATGCTTGAATATAATTTCCTAAATCAGATGTTGAACAATACATTTCTACAAACCAATAATCTATTCGATAGGTAAAAAAAAATACCAAATTGCTACACAACGAAATAGATGAATATTTAAACAATAAATACAATTGTTCTTTATTTGGCAAACTAAAAATCATTGCTTTTTTATAAAACAAAAAGTAAGCAATGGTTAAAAAAACTCCTTGTAGTAAAAAAAAGGAAAAATAAATATGAATAAGCTGATTGTTTGTGAAGCCTAGACTTTTAGCAATGATTAAGCCCAAAGCCAATATCAAATTAATACTTCCTAAAACAATGTTTGGAATGAAAAAATTATTATCTGCGTAAAACAAAACTGTAAATAAATTCACCAAAATAATTCCAACAATATATAGCAAACTGTATTGTAAAGCGATGGGTGTACTTATTCCTGAAGATGGATAATATTTAAAATAAAAAGAACTTCCCCCAAAAATGAATAATGCCATTAAAGCTGTAAATACAATCCCAAACCATGCAAGTGATTGAGCTTTAATTTTTTGTGAAGAAACCATAAAAGTAAACCCACTATCTAGGTTAAAACTTCCAACCAATACTACTAAAGAAAAAATATTGGTTAAAAAATATATCCATCCTATGCCGGCTGCTTCGAGTTGTCTGCTAAAAACGATATTGAGCAAAAGTATAGAGCAAAAATAGAATCCACGCCAAATAAGACTTTGCTGAATTAATCGTTCAAGCTGCATGATTCTGTTTTGTATGATTTGCTAAAATACGAACGACATTCTTTACTTTGTTGATTAGAACGAATATTTATGGTTTGCATGGCAACTACAAAAGAAGTATTATGCATAAAATTGTACATTTAGTTTGCGTTTAACATTATTCAACATATTCATAAAATGGCATTATTAAAAGGTTTTAATAAAAAAGCAAAAGCAGAAACAGAAACTGGCTTAGGAACAAATGCTAGTTATAATGGTGGACGTTTTTTTAATAAAGATGGAACTGCCAATATAGAAATGAGGGGCGTTCCATTTTTTTCAAGATTCAATGTTTATCATACGTTGTTATCACTTTCTACTTGGAAGTTTTTAGTATTTATTATTCTTTCATTCATACTCATTAATCTCATTTTTGCCTTTGTTTATTTAGCTATTGGCATTGACCATCTGGGAGGAATGGTTGCCAATACAACATCAGAAAAATTTGGTGAAGCTTTCTTTTTTAGTGCTCAAACATTTACAACAGTTGGTTATGGCCGTGTAAACCCAATTGGTTTTTTAGCAAGTTTTGTTGCAGCTTTAGAAGCATTAATTGGATTAATGAGCTTTGCTTTAATTACAGGACTACTTTATGGAAGATTTGCTAAGCCAAAAGCATACATCAAATACAGCAAAAATGCCTTGTTTGTTCCGTTTAGAGAAGGTGTAGCTTTTATGTTTAGAATGTCTCCCTATACCAAAAATACACTAGTAAATGTAGAAGCCAAACTAACAATGAGTATGCAAATCATGGAAGAAGATGTGCTAAAAACAAAGTTTTTTACACTTGATTTAGATGTTGCAAAAGCCAATACAATGATTTCGAATTGGACACTTGTGCATGTAATTAACGAAGACAGTCCTTTTTATAACCTTACCAAAGAAGAAATTATTCAATCAAAAGTAGAAGTACTGGTTTTTGTACAAGGTTTTGATGAAAGTTTTTCAAATACAGTTGTTTCTAGAACTTCGTATACATTTGAAGATTTTGTTTACGGAGCAAAGTTTTTACCCATGTACAATCCTAGTGAAGACAATAAGAGCACTGTACTTCATGTAAATAAACTAGATTCTTATACACTATTAGAAAATAGTAATACAAACTTCTCTTTATTGAATAGAAATTAGTTTTGTTTTTCTTCTTCTGTAACGGCAATTGTATTGCCAATATAGGTTACAAAACGGCTGGCAGTTTTTGTTCTGAGTGTTACTCTTTGTTCAAAGCCCTCTCCTTTTACTACAATAGCTTTCTTCTTAGTTAGGTTAGATTTATTCAACAAATAAACAGATAAGAAGAATAAACCAATTTGAGACATAATTACATATGTAGCACCAAATTGTAGTGTGTAATAAGTTGCTACTATAAACACTAAAGCTGCCGATGATATAATTACCGTAATATTTTTATGGTTGAACCCTCTATCTAAAAGCAAATGGTGTAAGTGATTTCTATCGGGTGAAAAAGGGGACCTTCCTTGAAAAATTCTTATTGTAAACACTCGTAATGTATCTAATAAAGGAATTAATAAAATTCCAAAACCCATTGCAGGAGCCGATAATGGTGGAATAATAGTAGATGTGTTAAAAGTTGCAACAAAACGGATAACCAAAATAGAGTTGATAACTCCAATTAACATAGATCCTGTATCACCCATAAATATTCTTGCAGGAGAATAGTTATAAATTAGAAAAGCAACAATACTTGCAGACAAAATAAAACCCATAAGGGCATGAAACATATCGCCTTTAATAAAAAAGAAAACAGCAAAAACGCTTGATGTAATTACGCTTAATGTTCCTGCTAATCCATCTACACCATCAATTAAATTAAAAGCATTCATTACAACAACAATTGTCATAACAGTAACCAAATAACTAATAGTTGGATGAATGGTAGTGATTCCTAAAAAGCCATTCATATTAGTGATTACCAAATGAGCTTTGAAAATAAGAATTGCAGATACAATTAACTGACCAACCAATTTTTTCATTGGTACCAAGTTTAAAATATCATCTTTAATTCCAAAAAAGAAAACAACAGAAAAAGAAGCTAAATAATATTGTAGTTCCCCTTGTACTGTGTTAATATCTAATGTGAGTAGCAACCCCATCATAAATCCGATAAAAATACCTAATCCACCTAAAGATGGAATTGGAGTTGTATGAACTTTACGTTCACCAGGTAAATCATATAGTTTTTTTTGATTTGCTACCAGTATAATTACTGGTATTGCGTAGAAACTAATTGCAAAGGCAAGCAAACCACCTACTATAAAATTTTCCATAGATAAATTTTAGATGTTAAAATATAAATTATGCTTCTAGGGGGTGCTCAGGTAAACAAAAGTATATTTTTTTGTGAATATTCTAACAAATTAAAACCTATTCATTAAATCATAATATTTGCTTCATATATAAAACTAGTTTTTTTTTGATGGCATTGGTAAAAAGTTAACTTCGCAATCATTTAAAAAAACAACCAATGGCAAGCGTAGAAAATTTAACCAATATTGCAACACAAGTACGTAGAGATATTGTACGAATGGTACATGGCGTACAAAGTGGACATCCAGGTGGATCTTTAGGATGTACAGACTTTTTAACAGCTCTTTATTTTCATGCAATGAAGCATGATACCAATTTTTCAATGGATGGAAAAGGTGAAGATTTATTCTTTTTATCGAATGGACATATTTCTCCAGTGTTTTACGCTGTTTTAGCAAGAGCAGGTTATTTTGATGTGAAAGAATTGGGAACATTTAGAAAAATAAATTCTCGTTTGCAAGGTCACCCAACAACACACGAACATTTGCCAGGAATACGTATTGCTAGCGGAAGTTTAGGTCAAGGAATGAGCGTTGCAATTGGTGCAGCTTTAGCAAAAAAATACAATGGCGACGACAGAATTGTTTACTCTTTACATGGTGATGGTGAATTAGATGAAGGGCAAAACTGGGAAGCAATTTTATTTGCAGCACATAATAAAGTAGACAACTTAATTGCTACTATTGATTTTAATGGTCAACAAATTGATGGATCAACCAATAAAGTTTTAAATCTTGGTGACATTAAAGCAAAATTTGAAGTTTTTGATTGGACGGTAATGGAAATGAATGGCAACGAAATGAGTGAAGTAGTTGCAGGATTAGAAAAAGCAAAATCATTAACAGGAAAAGGAAAACCCGTTTGCATTATTATGAAAACAGCAATGGGTAAAGGTGTAGATTTTATGGAAGGAACACATGAATGGCATGGTATTGCTCCTAACAATGATCAGTTGGCAAAAGCATTGGCACAATTGCCAGAAACTTTAGGTGATTATTAATTGAAAAAATGAATAAAAATAGAAACGGAGCTACAATACACTAGCTCCGTTTTTTTATTGATGAATTTCAAGTTGTTTTATAATTTTAACCCCCAATTTATTAAAGCACGTACCTCAGATGGTACTGTTCTAACTCGTTTAGGATCTGTTTTTTTACCCAAACGAACAATAATCGTTTTCTTTGAAGGAATGCAAATAATGTATTGACCTAATATTCCTCTAGCATAAAAAATTTCCGGATTTTCAGGATCAATCCACCATTGATAGCCATAATAGTCACATACTTCTCCTTTTGCATTTTTAATGCCACAAGGTTTTATAGAATTAGCCCAATACAAACTATCAACAACAGATTTTCCATTAACTTTTCCACTGTCTAACATTAATTTACCAATTCTTGCAAAGTCTTTTACGTTGCTGCTATAACAACAATATGCCTTTGTATAACCATCTTTTTTATCGGTACTCCATAAAGCTGCATGTTCTGCCCCTAAAGGAATCCATAACTTTTCGCTAGCATATTCAGCTAAAGACTTGCCTGTAGCTTTCTCTACTATCAACCCTAAAATTTGTGTGTCACCACTTTTGTATCTATGCATTGTTCCGGGCTCATTAACTATATCCACTTCTGTAGCCACTTTATAAACATCGTTTCCATAATATAATTCTGTGGTTACTGAAAGTGGGTTGACATAACTTTCGCTAAAATTGCTTCCGCTACTCATGGTTAAAACATGTTCAATGGTTACAGCTGCTTTTTTTCCTAATTTAAATTCAGGCAAATAATTACCTACAGGCTCTTTTACCGATTTAATTTTTCCTTCTTTTATTGCTGCACCAATCAATAAACTAGTAATACTTTTTGCCATAGAAAACGATCCTGATAAAGAACTATCATTATAGTTGTCCCAATATTTTTCAAAACAAATGGCATTGTCTTTTATCAACAATAAACCAACAGTTGATAAATCTTCTAAAACTTTATTTAGCGAATCGCTGTAAGGAATTTTATTGTAATTAGGTGCTTGCTTCCATTCAATAGCTGTTCCAACTGCAACGGTATCATTATCAAAAATTTGATAATCATCAATATTTGCAAAATTTCTATACACTGCCTTAAATAGATACGTTTTCCCACTAACTAAAGCAAACAACGAAAACAATACAGATACTACAAAAATGGTAATGGCAACACGTTTCAATATTTTTTTCATATAAGCAACTTTATTCACTTGTAAATCTAAAGTGAATAGCAAGAATACAAAATACTTTTTTTACGTGTATATGTACCGTTAAAATAAACTTAGCCTTCGTTTGTACCAAAAAAAGCAAAATTCTTTTACGATAGCGTAAATTTCAACACTGTTCTACTTTTTTACCAAAACTTAAATTTAAAAAAATGATTAAAAAATTGTTTTTGGGAGTTGTTTTACTTTCTAGCTTATATGCAACAGCACAGAAAAAACCACTCGACCATTCTGTATATGATGGATGGGAAGCCATTAATGAACGATATATTAGCAATAATGGAAAAGTTGTAGTATACACCGTAAACCCACAAGAAGGAAATGGAACTTTATTTATCCAAAATAGTGATGGCAAAAAATTAGTTGAAATTGCAAGAGGCTACAATGCAAAAATTACAGAAGACAACCAATTTGTTATCTGTAAAATAAGACCTACCTATGAACAACTAAGAACGGCAAGAATTCAAAAAAAATCGCCTGCAGATACTCCAAAAGATAGTTTGGCAATTGTAAACCTTTCAACGCTTGCTGTTGAAAAAATTGCTCGTGTAAAAAGCTATAAACTTCCAGAAAAAAGTGGTGCGGTATTAATGTATTTGTTAGAAAAATCAATTGCAGATCCTGCAAAACCTGCAACAAGATTAAACATAGATTCTGCTACTAGAATAAAAATGATGCTTGCTCTTGCAGACAGCTTAACAAAAGCTGCTGATAGCATAAAAAACAAACTGCAAGAAGTTCAAACCAAGGGTCTTGCATCTTTACAACCTACAAGAAGAGAAACTCCTACTGCTGCTGGTAGAACAAATGCAAGATCAAACGAAGAAACCGTAGAAGAAGGTACAGAATTAGTAATCGTAACTTTAAATAACGGTAAAAAAACTTCTTTTAAGCTTGTAAGCGATTATTACATCAATAAATTAGGGAATGTAAGTATTATAAAAACAACAAAAGCCAACGGTGTCGCCAATTCAAAAGCCGCAGTTATTCAATACAAACCTGTTGAAAAAAGAATTGATACACTTTTAAAAGGATTTAACGATGCAAAAGGCTTTGCTTTTGACGAAGAGGGTAATCAAGTTGCGTTTGTTGCAGAAAGAGATAGCAGTACAAAAGCCTTGCAAAAATTTTATGGTCTTTATTATTACACTTTTGGCAATGATACTGCTGTAAAAATAGCAGATCGCTTTACCAAAGGAATGCCAAACAACTTTTCAGTTGCCGAATTTGGAAATGTACAATTTAGCAAATCAGGGCAAAGATTGTTTTTTGGCACAGCACCTATTCTTCCTCCAAAAGATACTACACTACCTGAATTTGAGAGAGTTAGTGTAGATATTTGGCATCATCAAGATGAAGACTTGCAAACTGTTCAATTAAAAAATTTAGAACAAATCCTAAGAAGAAGTTTTTTGGCTAGATATGATTTTGAAAAGAAACAAATCATTCAATTGGCTAATGAAAAAATTACTCGTGTTCAACAAACCTATGATGGTGATGGATCTGTATTTTATGGTGGTAGCGATTTTGGCAGACGCATTCAAAGACAATGGACTGGTGGGTCAACCAACGATATTTTTGCTATCAATCCAGTAACGGGTGAAACAAAATTGATTGTGGCTAACTTTAAAGGAAGTACATATCCTTCAACAACCGGACAATTTCTTTTACTATTCGATGAAAAAAAGAAAGCATATAGCTGCTATAATAACAATTCACAAAAAATGATTGCGGTAGCTACTGATATAAAATATCCATTGTTTGATACAGAAAATGATGTTCCAGACGATGCCAATGGTTTAGGAATAATGGGTTGGCTAGATAATGATAGTGCAGTATTTGTATATGATGAGTTTGATATTTGGAAAATAAATCCCAACACTTCAACTGGTTCTGTTTCTATTACCAAAGGACTTGGAAGAACAAATAAGCTTACGTTTAGAAATATTGTTTTAGACAGAGAAGAAAGAGCCATTAAACCCAATCAACAACTCGTATTTTCTGTTTTTAATAATCTTACCAAAGGATCTGGTTTAGTAGGTCATCAAATCAATAATAGCTTTAATTTAAACACTTCTACGGTAACACAAAATTGTAGAATTGCCAATGTTTTTAAGGCTAAAGATGCCAATATTTTAACTATTAGTACAGAAACTGCTGAGAAAAGTGCCGATATACAAACCACCGCTTTGGTAAATGGCAACATTGCTACTTCAAATAGCTTATTTCAACCAAATCCACAACAAGCACAATACAATTGGGTAAAAGCAGAACTATTTAAATGGAAGGCTTATACAGGAAAAGAAACGGAAGGAATTGTATATAAACCAGAGAATTTTGATCCAAAGAAAAAATATCCGATGATTGTTTATTTCTATGAAAGAAACAATCAAACTTTATATAACTATCAAGCTCCTGCACCTACTCCATCAAGATTAAACATTCCGTTTTTTGTGAGTAGAGGGTACGTAGTTTTTGTACCAGATATTTGGTATACAACAGGTAAACCAGGTAAAAGTGCTTTTGATTACATTGTTAGCGGAACAAGAGCTTTAATAAAATTAGGCTACGTTGATAGTACTAAAATAGGACTTCAAGGACAAAGTTGGGGCGGCTACCAAACTGCACACATTATTACTAGAACCAATTTATATGCAGCTGCATGGGCTGGTGCACCCGTTGTAAATATGTTTAGTGCTTATGGTGGAATTCGTTGGGAAAGCGGAAATAATAGACAATTTCAATACGAAAAAGGACAAAGTAGAATTGGAGCAACTATTTGGGAAAAACCAGATTTGTACATCGAAAATTCGCCTCTATTTCATTTACCAAAAGTAAAAACACCATTGGTAATCATGAGTAATGATGCAGATGGAGCAGTACCTTGGTATCAGGGAATTGAATATTTTACAGCGATGCGTAGATTAAATAAGCCCGTTTGGATGCTTAACTATAATAACGAGGCACACAACTTAATAGAAAGAAAAAACAGAAAAGATATTCAGATAAGAGAACAGCAATTTTTTGATTGGTTATTAAAAGGAGAAAAGCCAGCAAAATGGATTGTAGAAGGTGTTCCTGCGGTAATGAAAGGAAGAGATTGGGGACTCGGAAATTAATTCATAAACCTAGAAAAGAGGCAGAATTTTATCTCTTCAGAAAATAAAAAAATCTCAATTGAATGTAACTTCAATTGAGATTTTTTTGTTGACTATTTCACTAAGTAATTATTGTTTTTGTACCAAAACTGTTTCTGTAAAATTACCATTGGTATATTTTAATGTGTAATTTCCTTTTGGTAAATTGCTTGCATCAATTCTAGATTGATTTGCTTTCAATAGCATTTTCTTTACCAAAACTCCTTTTGCATCAAACATTTCAACAATAGCATTTTCTGTTGAAAGACTTGTATTGATTTGAATAAAGAATTGATTTACAAAAGGATTTGGAGCTACTGTAACAGCTAAAGAAGCTGTGTTTTGATGTGCAGATACAATATTTGAGTAAGTAACATTTCCAGAATTATGCTGCAAACGTAAGCGATAAAAGTTGGTTCCTTTTACCGGCTGCTCATCTGTAAATATGTAGTTAGAAGCAATACCTTTTGCAACAATAGTAGCAATTTTGCCAAACGAAATTCCATTAGCACTTCTTTCTACTTCAAATACATCTCCTTTTTCTTCAGCTACTGTATTCCATTGAACTATATTCTTATTACCTATTGCTTTTGCAGTTATCTCAGCAAGTTGAATATCTAAAGCAGTAGCGTTTACACTGTAAAAAGTTAATGTAGAAGAAACTTCATTTGCCAAAATCACTAAATCATTACCAGTTGGAGAATCGCTTGCTTTGATAAACAAAATACCTTCTGCACCATTATCACCACCATAACTTGCTGTGTTACGAGTATTTTTATAATCAACGTAAACAGGATTAGTTGGATCTGTAATATCGTATACTAAGCATCCACCAATTCTTTCCAAAGCAATAAAAGCAAATATTTTACCAGCAATTTGAGCAATGGTTACACCCTCTGGTTCAGGGCCTTTATCGTCACTCCTATTTTTTAGAGTATTATTGGCATTACTTGCGTTAAATAAAGATTTCCAAGTAGGATGTTTGGCAATAATTTGTTCAATTTCATCTTTACTATCCCAAACTAAAACACCAGTATTTGCATTCCAAATAGAGAATGAACGACTACCATATACATGAATTTCATCAAAATCGCCATCACCATCAGTATCACCAGAAGCTTTTGTGATATTCAATCTACCAATATTTGCCTTAATTACATCAGCAAAAGGGAAAGCAGTAGAATCTAATTTATAGCCAACAGAACTTAATCTATCAATCTCAGAGAACCCAGTATATTCTCTAGAATCTCCTTCATTAGCAGTTACAAGATAAGTTTGTCCACCAACTTTATATGAAGCAATTGCATCAGGCATATACAAACCTTTCACTGGCCAATTAGCAATTTGAATATCTGTTCCTTGATCAGATGCATCCAATGCATTTCCTAAAAGAGCATGATTTTTTGTTCCTAATGGTATTAATTCAGTAATTGTTGCCGTAGCAATGTTTAATACAGCTATCGCATTGTTTTCTTGACAAGTAATCCAAGCTGTTGCATCATCATCAGATATAGTAATATATTCAGGTTCAATATCTTGAGCTACTGTAGCGTTCAATCCAAATATTCTTATTCCAGCATTTTTTAAAGCAGCTAATTGGCTATTAAACGTAGTAAAACTTGCAGTAGAAACATTAGTATTGGTAACATTTGCTACACCACTACTAATGTCAATGATTGAAACTGAACCTTCAGGATCGTTTGTGTAGGCAGCATTGGGCTCTCCTTCGTTTGCAGTAAATACTTTTGTACCAGCGTGGTTAAATGTAATCATATCTGGCATTGCACCTACCGTAACTGTATTTAAAGAATCACCATTGGTATTTAAAAACAAAACCTTTCCAGGCAATTGTGGATCTAAATTTTCTAATGCTACTGCAACAATGCCATTTTTTACAGCTAAAGAATTAATATTACCATACGGAGTTACAGAAATTGACTTAATTAAACTTGCAGCCGCTGGATTACTGAAATTAACAATATCCAATTTTCTACCGATGGAGTTAACAATGAATAAGCGTTGAGATACTGGATCATGTGCTACAATTTCAGCAGAATTAGAACCAGCAGCACCATTATTAAACGATGCAATGTGGTTTAATTGAATACTGTTTGAGGGAGTTAAAGTTTGTAAATCATCATCTTGAATAAAAACTGTAAAATGATTAGCAGATGCTGCAGGCAGTACAATATTTGTAGGATTTACAAAACGAAACATAAAATATTCAGTAGGCTCTTGTAATGCATCGTTGTTAATGGTAATTGCAATAGTATCGTTAACATTATTTGCATTGGCAGGCCATTCAAATTTCAATGAACTAGGAAGTGTAAAATCTTGATTATTGGTCGCTGTTCCAATTGGTATTAACGCAATATCAATACTAGAAGGTAAAGCACCCCCACCTTGTAAATTAGCAATAATATTTAGTGTACTTGTTCCATTTTCATTTACAGTTACTTTACCACCAACAAAACTAACATTTGCATTGGTAGGTGTAAATGATGGTGTGGGATAAATACCAGGTGTAGCTCTTACAACACCCCCTGTTGGTTGAGGAATAATCGGATTTTGTGGAACAAACCAATTACTACCCAAATTATTATCACTAGAAATAGAACTTAATTCAAATGAATAACCATAAACACCATTTGGTGCTATAGGCCATCCATTTGTACCAACAAAATAAGCTACACTATCAATGGTTTGATCTAATGAATTTCTGATTACCAATATATCATTTGATGAACTTAAACCGGCTGTAAGTAAATAAACAGGTATATTATTAAACGCTGCAGAAGCTGTAGTAGGTGCCGTAGAAAAAACGATACTAGAGCCAGCGGCTAAGCTAATTTCAGGAAAATTTCCACCTGTACCTTCTGCCCACTTTAAACCACCTACATTAATTGGTGTTGTTCCAGCATTATGAACTTCAACCATTTCAATATCATTGGGTGAATGCATAATTTCTGTAATCACCAAATTTGGAATAGAAGCATTAAAAATAGTATTTAATGGCGTTGAGCTCATGGAATTTAATGAAACATCTTGAACACCACTAATTGTTAATGTATAAGGCTGACCATTTATATATGGAGCATGTGTTAAAAAAACTGTATCTCCAGTTAAAGATAAACTAGCCGAGCTAATAGATAAAGCAGGATTAAATGAATAATTTGCCAAGTTAGTAGCAGAAGCATTGTTGAGTGCTTCACTAAATTTTATAAAAGAAGTTGTTGCAGATAAGAAACGCATGTTTTGTGCAATTGGTGCTGTAACATCTCCTGCTATCGAATTTCCTTTGATAGTAACCATATCAAAACGCCAAGTACCACCTGTTGCATAATTATTTGAAGGATTGGATGCAAGATAACTTGTTCCAGCAGGATCGAAAGCTGCAACCACTCTGAAACCTGCATTTGGATTATTGTTTAAACCAGTAATAGAAGAAAGATTAAACGAACGAGGAAACCATGTATCTCCTGCTGTAGTTACTTCAACTGCAAAATCTACCCAAAAGGGTGTAGATGCAGTAACATCTGTCGTATATTGAAATTGTAGATGCCTTGGCCCTGTATTGCTGTGTCTTAAATCGAAAGTTACTGATATGGAATTATATCCTACCGTTGATGCACTAAATTGAATACCTGCAGTTTTGTTATTGGTATTTTGTGTAGGGAAAGTGGTAATCCCAAATCCTGTGTTATCGATTGTCACTGGATCAGAAGAGCCGTTCCCTGATGTCCCTGATGCAAAAGAAGAAACGGAACCTCCTATTGCATTGATAGTACCTACGCCGATAGAGGCAATTGACGAACCAGTAGAATTATTTGCATCAGCGGGATTTGAATTAAAGTTCCATTGTGTAATTATAGCTTGAGCATGTAAATATAAGCCTAAAGCCGTACATACAAAACTCAACACAAATCGAGTAAAAAATTTAGTCATAACCTCATAAAAATTTAGTTCACAAAAGTGGACGTTCTTTTTACAGTATAGGTTAAGCCATTGTTATTTTGCTATGAACAAAATGTAAACAAATTCCTCCAGTATTAATATAGAGTTACGTTCCACCAACGTTTAAAATCTTCATTTGGTAGTAATTGATTAATTCCCTCTTTTAGAGAAATATCGCCTTCTGTATCAACACTATCTGCAATACCGCACCAAGGTTCAATACATATAAAGTCAGCATTTTTAGCACTCCATATTCCCATATAAGGAAAATCATCGTATTCAACCGATAATCCGTGTTCATGCAAAGGACTTTTAATTGAAATACAATTAGATTGTAATTCTTTAAATACCAAAGCATCTTTATAAAATAGCTCTTTTTTTAGAGGCAAAATATTGGAGTGCTGAAAAAATGGAATTGATTCTTTTTCAATAAGTCCTTCTGAAGACAAAGGATAAATACCACAGTTTTCCACTTTATTAAAATGCAACACATAATCGCTAAAAGTGGTATCATCAGTAATTGGAACTTTAAAAGCAGGATGAGCACCAACAGAAAAATACATACTTTCACTGCTTTTATTATGCACATGATATTCAACAATCAATTTGTTTTGTTGAATAGTATAATTAATATAGAAATGAAAATCAAATGGATAAAGTTTTTTGGTTTCATCAGTACTTTCTAATAAAAAACAAACCGAAGAAGAAGATTGATTTGCAATTTGAAAAGATAATTCTCTTGCAAATCCATGACGAGATAAACTATATTGCTTTTCTTGGTAAGAATATTGATTGTTCTTTAGTCCGCCAACAATAGGAAATAAAACAGGACTTTTTTTACCCCAAAACTGAGCATCACCACTCCATAGGTAATCTATTTTTGTTTCAACGTTATAAATACGTTGCAGTTCTGCACCCAATGAAGCTATTGTAACAAAAAGTTGCCCATTAGAAATTGTTATATCCATGATACATGGTTTAAAAAAAACGCTTTAAAGCAAGAGCCTTAAAGCGTTTAAATATAATTTATATAATTATTAAGCCAACTTTTCTACCTGCATATAATTTAGTTCTACAGGTGTACTTCTACCAAAAATCTTTACAGTAACCTTTAATTTCTTTTTCTCATCATTAACCTCTTCAATTACGCCGTTAAAATCATTAAATGGTCCTTCAATTATTTTAATTGTCTCGCCGATAATAAAAGGTTCGTTCATAGTTACACCAACCTCATTCATTTCATCAACTTTGCCTAACATTTTATTTACTTCACTTTTACGCAAAGAAATAATATTTCCTTTACTACCCTTTCCATCAGTTAAAAAGTGCATTACATTGCTGATGTTACTAATATGCTGCACAATATCATCCGTCAGTTTACCATCAAATACCTCCAAAAAAATATACCCAGGGTACAAATTTTTCTCACGCATTACCTTTTTTGCATTCTGAACTTTGTATACCTTTTCAGTAGGCAAAAAAACTTGTTTTACGATTTGAGTCCAACCACTTCTACTAATATCCTTATCCAAGTATTCTTTAACGCTGCGTTCTTTTCCACTCACTACCCTTAAAGCATAATATTTGGTATTATCTAAAACAGGTACTTCAACAATTGAATTTACAACTTCTTCCATAATAATCTGCTTACTTAAACAATGAGTAAATCAATTTTAACAGCTGATTACTGCTAAAATCCATTAACCAAACCATACCTGTAATAATTACAGTTGCAACCAAAACAATAAGAGTACTTTGTTGCAATTGTAACCAAGTAGGCCAAGTTACTTTCTCTACCAATTCCTGATAGCTTTCTTTAAAATATGCAGAAATTTTATTCATTAAAACAGTTTTACAATTTAGCAAATGAAGCTAACATGCGTCTGAAAATTTGTAATGTACAATTAATTCGTAAAACTACAAACTATTCATTAGCACGGGCACTAGGATTCGAACCCAGATCAAAGGTTTTGGAGACCCGTATGCTACCGTTGCACCATGCCCGTAAAAGGAATTAGCTAATTAGCAAATTTTGCCAATTAGCTAATTCATAAACCTATTGAAATTCAATAGTTACTTAATAATTTCAGTAACCTGACCAGCACCAACTGTTCTACCACCTTCACGGATAGCGAATTTCAAACCTTTTTCCATCGCAATTGGTTGGATAAGTTTTACATTCAAGTTAATGTTATCACCAGGCATAACCATTTCAGTACCTTCAGGCAATGTTACCTCACCAGTAACGTCTGTTGTACGGAAATAGAACTGAGGACGATATTTGTTAAAGAATGGAGTATGACGACCGCCTTCTTCTTTAGAAAGTACGTAAACTTCACCCTTAAATTCAGTGTGTGGAGTGATTGATTTTGGTTTAACGATAACCATACCACGACGAATATCTTTTTTCTCGATACCACGTAATAATAAACCAGCATTATCACCTGCTTGACCTTCGTCCAATAATTTCTTGAACATTTCAACACCAGTAACAGTAGATGTAAGTGCAGTTTCCATTAAACCAACGATTTCAACAGCTTCACCCACTTTGATGATACCACGTTCGATACGACCAGTAGCAACTGTACCACGACCAGTGATTGAGAATACATCTTCAACACTCATTAAGAATGGTAAATCAACTGGACGAGGAGGTAGAGGAATATAGCTATCAACAGCAGCCATCAATTCTTCAACTTTAGCAACCCACTGAGCTTCTTCAGCCAAAGCACCTGTTGCAGAACCTTGAATGATTGGTGTGTTATCGCCATCAAATCCGTTTTTAGTTAATAATTCACGGATTTCCATTTCTACTAATTCTAGTAATTCAGGATCGTCAACTAAATCAACTTTATTCATGAAAACTACCATACTAGGTACACCCACCTGACGAGCCAACAAGATATGCTCTCTAGTTTGAGGCATAGGACCATCAGTAGCAGCAACTACAAGAATAGCACCGTCCATTTGAGCAGCACCAGTAATCATATTTTTAACGTAGTCAGCGTGACCAGGACAGTCAACGTGAGCATAGTGACGATTATCAGTTTGATATTCTACGTGAGCAGTATTAATGGTAATACCACGTTCTCTTTCTTCAGGAGCACCATCAATCTCATCATACTTTTTAGCCACATTACCCATACCTTTTTTAGATAGGATCATTGTAATGGCCGCTGTTAAAGTAGTTTTTCCGTGATCCACGTGGCCAATGGTACCAATGTTTACGTGAGGTTTATCCCTCTGAAAGCTTTCTTTTGCCATTTTATTTGTTTTTTATTTTGTGTTTTTAAACTGCATGTTCACGGAAACATTCCACAAACCATATTTTAAATAATGTAGCGAGCAGAGAAGCTATTTTCAGCAACCGTTGCGTCGCACACTTGTACTTATGTTCTTTTTGCAACTCAATTTAATCAATCATCAAAAAGCTAAAGAACAAAGAGCCGTTGATGAGAATCGAACTCACGACCTCTTCCCTACCAAGGAAGTGCTCTACCCCTGAGCTACAAAGGCTTTTTTCAAAGTCTTATGAGTCAGAGACCAATAAGCCATACACAGAATGACTAGAATGGCTTGTTGACTAAGTGACTAAGATTAGAGCGGAAGACCAGGCTCGAACTGGCCACCTATAGCTTGGAAGGCTATCGCTCTACCAAATGAGCTACTTCCGCTTAAATTGTTTTAAATTTATTTTCAACAAATAAATTTAATCATCAAAGAACTTGTGGGCAGAGTAGGGTTCGAACCTACGTACTCCGGAGAGAACAGATTTACAGTCTGTCGCCTTTAACCACTCGGCCATCTACCCTCACAAAAAAGAGCCGAAAACTGGAATCGAACCAGCGACCTACTGATTACAAATCAGTTGCTCTACCAGCTGAGCTATTTCGGCTTTTGTATATTTTAAGAACTAACTCCGTTTTTTCGGGATGGCAAAGGTAATAGAAAAGTTGACTTTACAAAATTTTAGTGCAATTTTTTCAAAGATTTTTTCTTTTTCCTTTTCAACTATATTGAGGGTGCAAATAAAAGTATTTTTTTAAAATCAAAAAAGTGCGGTTAAAAAAATATTTATAGTTTAAATTAAGTGAGGTTACTATCCTTTTTTCTAGAATTGATAGAATAAGAAAGATAGCAAGATGCATAAAACAATAGTGCATAAAAAAGCCCCTTTTAAAGGGGCTTGTGAATATTTTAGGCAGCAAGTTTTTCTTTTTTTCGCTTAATCTGATTTACGATAGATTCTAAAGCAGCGTCAAAAGACTCTTCGAAAGATTTAGTAGATGTTTTTACGAAAAATTCATGTTTTGGTACATGTACTTTTATTTCAACTACCTTATCTTTTATGGTATGTACCACATTATCTAATTTTAAGAATACATCAACTTTTATGATTCTGTCATGGAAAGTGGTTAGTTTTTGCACTTTAGCATTTACATGTTCTACTAATTTGTCGTCGGCATTAAAGTGCACTGTTTGAATGTTTACGTTCATAACGTTTAACGTTTAAGGATTAAAAAATAATGATTTTAAAGAACTTCATGTAACATTAAACCCATAGGCATCTTGAACTTTTATTTGACTACTAATGTACTTTTTTATTTTGATAACATAAAATTAATTTCTAGCTTTTTAAGGTTCATTTATAAAATATTTTTAGCAGTTGCTTCTTTAACAAAATGACAAAAAATAGATGGAATATATTGTGATGATTATCATTTTTTTAATAACCATAATGAAGTATTTAAAAGTACATTTCTTTAAAAGAAAAGTATTTCTACAATTGAACTAGGCTTTAGGGTGTGCATTCTTATACACATTTTTCAATTTTTCTATGGTGTTATGGGTATATACTTGAGTGGCAGCCAAACTACTATGCCCTAATAGTTCTTTTACAGCGTTTAAATCGGCTCCATGATTCATTAAATGTGTAGCAAAAGTGTGGCGTAAAACGTGTGGACTTTTTTTATTGATAGTAGTGATGTAAGACAAATATTTTTTCACAAATGAATACACATTTCTTGGATGTAACGGCTTCCCTTTTTCAGTTACGAATAGTGAATTGCATGGTTCATCCAGTTGAGGCTTGCTTGCGATGTAATTTTGAATTTCCTGCATTAAGCTTGGATGTATGGGAATTAATCTTTCTTTATTTCCTTTTCCCAAAACTTTAACTTGCATTTGATAAGCATCTACTTGAACTTCTTGCAAGTGAATCAACTCACTTAAACGCATACCGGTAGCATAAAATAGCTGCATCACTAGTTTTTCCGTTTTCCCTTGCCAATTGTCAGAAAATGTTACATGATTAAATAAAGTATTTATATGATTTTCTTGTACATATTCTGGCAATCGCTTACCAATTTTTGGAGTATTAATAGTAATCATAGGACTAACAGTAAGTATGCCTGTTTTTAGTTGATACTTAAAAAAAGATTTTAAGGTAGAGGCTTTTCGATTGATTGATTTTGCACTTAAATCATCATTTTTTAAAGACGCAAGCCAAGAACGAACGAATGAAGCGGAAATAGTTTGCAAAGAAGGTGCATCAAACTGTTGAATGAGAAAATGGAAAAATTGTTCTAAATCGTTTTGGTAAGATATAATCGTATGGCTAGAATATCTTTTTTCGAATTGAAGATAATCTAAGAAAATTTGAATTTGTAGATATTGTTGATGAATAGTAGACATAAAAAAGTAGCCTAAGTTAATAACTATAGGCTACTAAATTATATTTGGGAATAAAAGGTTGATTAACCCTCTATTTTTCCACTAGCTAATTGCTGCTTGTAGATTGCTTTTAAAATTTGTCCACGACGAACAACACTTGGTTTAGTGAATGTTTGACGTTCTCTTAACTGCAACAAGGTTTTACTTTTTTCAAACTTTTTTTTGTACTTTTTTAAAGCCTTGTCAATGTTTTCGCAATCTTTTGAATCGATGATAAGCATGGTTTATATACCTCCTTTGGTGAAAAATGAGTGCAAAAATAATAGTTTTAGTGATATTTCCAAATATCAAATTTTTATGGATGCAGTTTCCGTAATAAATTGCAGCATGTTTACAGGAATAATTGAATGTACAGGCACAATTGTAGAAATCATTTCTTCTAATAATAATTTATCGTTTTGGATAGAATCGCCTTTATCGGCTGGCTTTTCAGTTGATCAAAGTATCAGTCATAATGGTGTTTGCTTAACTGTGGAAGTTGTGAAAGAAAATACACATAAAGTAACAGCAATTGAAGAAACATTAAAAAAAACGAACTTACAACACTGGAAAAAAGGGACAGTTGTAAATATTGAACGTTGTATGCCCATGAATGGAAGATTAGATGGTCATATTGTACAAGGACATGTAGATACAACAGCAATTTGTGAACACATAGAAACCTTAGCTGGTAGTTGGCAATATACTTTCAGGTTCGACAAGCAATTTGCACATTTAGTGATAGAAAAAGGCTCTATTTCAATGAATGGCACAAGCCTTACCTGTTTTAATGTAACTGATAGTAGTTTTACCGTAGCAATTATTCCTTACACCTACGAACATACCAATATTCAATATGTGCAACAAGGTGACATTATCAATATTGAATTTGATATAATTGGAAAATATATCAGTAGAATGCACCAATTACAACGTAGCTAATGACAAACCCTAAAAAACATTTCTTTGCAGTAGCTACCCTCATTGTTGTATCAACGATTATTTATTTCCCAAATGGATATTTTTTTCTAAATGATGATTTCACACATGTAGCTCGTGTTTCGCTTTTAGATCTCAACACTTTATTTTATTCTTATCGTCCACTGCATGATTTATTACTTGTAATTGTAAAACAATTCAGTAACACAAACCCTATTGGCTATCATCTTGTTCTTTTGTTGCTACACATATTAGCAACAGTTTTAGTGTATTTTTTTGGCATTGCTCTACAACAACGATATCAAACAAATGCATATTTACAAGCTTTTGCATTTTTATCTTCACTATGCTTTTCAGTTTATCCATTTCATTCAGAATCAATTTTATGGATATTAGGTGGAGGAGCTACTTTAGCCACCATTTTTTGTTTATTGAGTCTAATTGCTTTTTTAAATAGAGAACGAAATAAGTATTTATTGTTTTGGTCTTGTATTTCCTTTGGAATTAGTTTAACGGCTTATGAATCTTCATGGGTAATTCCTGCTTTAATATTCTACACAATTGCTTTGGACCATTTACTAAAGAAAAATCACTTAAAAAATCAGCTTTTTCATGTTTTTATATTTTCATTGATTTTAGTACTTCATCTTGTATTCAGAAAGTTTGTTTTAGGAGATCTTGCAGGCATTTATGGCAGTGAAAGGTTGCTACATATTCAACCTCGTTTATGGCTATACAATTATCTGTGCCTTGTTTTTAGAAGCTTTATTCCTCCATTTGCAAGCAGCAATCTATTTGTTTTCTTTTCAGCCATAATTGCTATCACTTGGGGGCTTTTATTTTTTCTAAAGAAAATTTTGCGAAAGAACGCACTAACAATTTTTTTCACATTTTCATTTTTAATAGCACTTATTCCTGTGATGCCTCTAGGAATTAGCACTCATTCAAGAGAATCTGAACGATTTTTATATTTCCCTTCGGTTTTTGTTTGTTTCCTAATAATTAATGTTCTTACACAATTATTTCGAGATAAAAAATTTACCATTGCGGTATCAATTGTGCTCGTTTATTTTTCCTTTAAAACAATACAAAACTGTTTAACCTACAGTACAGCAGGAAAAATTCAACAGTACACATTGAAAGCAATTGATAGCTTATCAAAAAAAAATGATAGGCTTGAACTTTCAAATCTAATTTGGGAATTGAATGGTATTCCTGTAAATAGAAAAGGTACAAAAGACGGCTTACTTTGGCTGTACAATACTGATACGAACAAAGTTGTATTTACCGATTTTATTCAATTACATTCGAATAAAATCACATTCAACAACTATATCACTTTTATCGAAATTACTCAAGAAAAAATAAACATATCTGATACAAGCAACAGCAAATCAACATCCTTGTTTAAAGGGAAAATCATGTACCCCTTCTTAAAAAAAACTTTCTAACGTTCCAGTTTCCTTTACTCTTATTCCCTTTTCTGTTTGATGAACAGTACAACATTCATTGTACAAATCATGCTCAAAATAGAGTATATAATTATTATGTGCAGCTTCTTGCAAAAAACTATTTTTTTCTTCTAAAGTTATCAAGGGAAACATATCATAGCTCATAACATAAGGCAACGGAATATGAGCAACTGAAGGCAACAAATCTGCCATGAACACAATGGTTCTATTATGATATTCAATTTGTGGTAACATCATTGCTTTTGTATGACCATTGGCAAATCGAATTTGCAGTTTCTCTATAATTCCTGAGTGAATGCTTGCAAGTTGATTGTTTTGTAATTCAATAGATGTTGAATCAAAAAAATGTAACTGTCCGCTTTCTTTTATTGGTAAAATATTTTCTTTTAAGAAAGATGCTTTTTCTCTAGCGTTTGGCTCAGTTGCCCAAAGCCAATGTTGCTGATTAGTCCAAAATTTGGCATTTGGAAAAGCAGGTTTTAATTGTTCATCAATCCTATCAATTGCTCCACCACAATGATCGAAGTGTAGGTGAGTGAGAATAACATCTGTAACATCATTTTTCGAAAAACCATTTTCTGCCAACGAACTTTCTAAGGTTTTATTTCCAAACATGTAGTAATGAGAAAAAAACTTTGCATCTTGTTTTGTTCCCATGCCTGTATCAATCAATACTAATTTATTTTCATCTTCAATCAACAAACAACGCAAAGCCCAACTACACATGTTATTTTCATCGGCCGGATTTAGTTTATTCCAAATACTTTTGGGCACAACACCAAACATAGCACCTCCATCTAATTTAAAATTTCCAGCATCAATTGTATATAGTTTCATTGTGCAAGCAATAAAAGTTTACAAATGGGATTTTTTGGATGTTTGAATGGTTTTTATCAATAAAAATAATCCAATTACAAAAAATGACATTAATGCTAGGATAGAATTTCGCTGACTACCTCCTGCCAATTCGGTAATGTAGCCATAACTAAACATACCTATAACAATGGCAATTTTTTCTGTAACATCGAAAAAACTGAAAAACGAAGTAGTATCTTTTGTTTCAGGCATTAATTTAGCATAGGTGCTTCTACTTAAACTTTGTATGCCACCCATTACAAAACCAACAACAACTGCTAATCCGTAAAATTGATAAATACCATTTTTAGGAATTAAATATCCTGCTATACAACAGCCTATCCAAATAATAACCACAGCACTTAAAACTTGCAAATTACCAAACTTTGCAGAGAGTTTACTCATGGTAATTGCCCCAGGAATAGCAACTAACTGTATCAATAAAATAGCTATAATTAAATTGTCTACAGGAATATTCAATTCACTTTTTCCATATAAAGTTGCTGCCAACATTACAGTTTGTACACCCATATTGTAGAAGAAAAAAGCTGTTAAATATTTTTTTAGAATGGGTAATTCTTTCAACTGACTAAAAACTTTTTTTAGTTCGATAAATCCATTAGACAAAACATTGTTTTGAGGACGAATAGCAGCAGGTGTTCCATTTGGCAGAATACTCAGTGGTATTTGAGCAAATGCCAACCACCAAACACCTACCAATAAAAAAGATACTTGCAACGATTGTGAAGCCGTTGTAAATCCAAACAACTCTTTTTTAAACAATAAAACAAAACAAATTACTTGTAATAAAACACTACCAATATAACCCATTGTAAAGCCTTTAGCACTTACTTTATCTTGATCTTCTTCAGCAGCTATTTCGGGTAAATAAGAATTATAAAATACCAAACTACTCCAATAACCAATACAAGCAATAACCAATAAAATAATACCTAAACTTACATGTTCACCATCAAAAAAATACAAGCAGCTACAAGCAATACTGCCGATGGTACAGAAAAAACGTAAAAACGACTTTTTATTGCCTTTATAATCTGCTATGGATGATAAAATAGGGCTCATAATTGCCACTACCAAAAAAGCAAAACCGAGAGCATAATTATACAAAGCCGTATTTACAAAACTTCTACCTAAAAAAACAACCTCGTTGTGGTTGGCTTCGTTTTTTGTTACCTCTTCGTAATAAGCAGGAAACATGGTAGATGTTATGACTAAATTGTAAACGCTATTTGCCCAATCGTACATTGACCAAGCATTTACATATTTTTTATTGGTAGTAACCATACAATCGTTTTTAGGGTAACGGTTTTATTTAATAATACCTTGTTGAATCAATAGCAATACAATAATGCCTACAACAATTCTATAATAGCCAAACAATTTAAATCCATTTTTTTGTAAAAACCCAATAAAAAACTTAATTGCCAATAATGCTACTATATATGCTACAACAGCACCTACACCTAACGTAGAAAAATTTTCTTTCACCAATACTTCTGGATTTTCTTGATACACATCTAACAAACTTTTTGCCGATGCAGCAAACATGGTAGGTACAGCAAGAAAAAATGAAAACTCTGCAGCTAAACTTCTTGTAAGCTTTTGACTCATGCCTCCTATTATTGTAGCTGCACTTCTACTCAAGCCTGGCAAAACAATTGATAATACTTGAAAACAACCGATTAAAAAAGCTTTTGGATAAGTAATATCGGTTTCTTTTTCTAATGAATTCTTAGAAAATAGTTGATCGATAAACAACAGTACTACACCACCTACAATCATTACAATAGCAATAAAAACCAAATTGCTCAACGCTGCATCTATGTGTTTTTTGAGTAAAGCTCCAAAAACCAAGGCAGGCACAACAGCAATTATCAACTTTATGTAAAATACAAACGACTTAAAATCTAAAAACTTCTTCCAATAAATGGTTACCACACTTAAAATAGCTGCTAATTGAATTACTACTTCGAACATTTCTGTAAATGCATTATTGGCAACACCAATTAATGGATTGGTAATTTTCATGTGTGCAGTGGAAGAAATAGGTAAAAACTCGGTTAAGCCTTCTACAATAGCGATAATGATTGCTTGTATATAATTCATATTACGAATTTGATGCGGTTATTTTCGATTATTTGTAACAAAAAAAGCGATGAAATTCATCGCTCTTGATTATTTATTTATTTACTAACTATTCAACTGATTTTGGCTTTTTAAAAATGGCAAAAATTTCTACCAATAAACCAACTATAATTAAAATAGGTGCAACTGTTATTCTTGTTTTGCTATACACAACATTATAATCGAATACATCAGCACTTTCATTTTTCCCTCCACTCATTAAAAACATCCCCAATGCTATAATTACACCGCCAATAATCATCCATAAATAATTGTCTTTGGTAAAAAGTGGTTCTAAGGCAGTTGTTTTTTTATCCTTACTCATTCTACTAATGTTTAGGTTGCAATAATAAGCAGTTTCGGTGAAATCTGTTTTTTCTAATTTTATTTTCAGAAACTGTTAATACAAATCGTCTAGTTTCATTTTTAAATACTTCAATACACTTCTATGAGTGCTGAATAGTGAAATTCCGACACCAATTAATAACATACCACCATATAAAATCATAGTTTGTTTGGTATTATCAATTCCTTTCAATTCTGGAATTTGGTTTTCTAGCCACTGAATCAATGAAAACAATAAAGTAATTGCAATTACACCACTAATTGTTCCGTTAATAATGGCTCTTATATCCATTGGTTTGGCAATAAAACCTCTTGTTGCACCTACCATTTGCATGGTTTTAATTAAAAAACGATTGCTAAACATGGCTAAACGAATGGTATTGTCGATACTAAAAATTACGACTACACTTAAAATAATGGAGATTACTAAAAATGCCAATCCATAAATTCTGGCTTTTTCATCTAAATTACTCACTAAGCTTTTAGGATATTGTAAATCTGTAATTTGATTACCATAAACTTCCATCAACCCATTCGAAATTTTTTGCAAACTATCTTTATTTACATATTCTGCTTTTGCATAAAAATCAATGCTTTCAGGCAATGGATTAATATCTAAAATAGCTGCCCAATCTTCATTATTTTCTTTATTCCAAATTTGCTTTGCACTTTCTTTGTTAATGTAGGTTACATCTTTTGCATAAGGCTGCTGAGCTATAAATTGTTGAATTTGATTAATGGTGTCTTTATTCAAGGTACGTAAATAAGCACTAAAACGAATATCTTCTTTAAACAAATCGCCTGCTTGTTTTACATTTAAAAAAAACCATCCCATAATGCCCATTATAAACAATACCAATGCTACACCAATGATGCTAAAGATATAGTTAGGCTTACTTCTTTTTAAACTTGCTTTTCCTATTGCTGCCATAAGTAAATATGTATATATGGTTGTTAATGGCAAATGTAGCGTAAACACTTACATTTGCAACCACTTTAACGTATAATTGAATCGTTAAAGTATGTGAGATACCAATTTTATATTTGGCAAATTTTAATAACCCAATATTGTGAAAGCTAATTATTTATCAATCGTTGTTTGTAAAAAATGAGCAAAGTCAGTATAAACAATTGTTACACACAAACATTCAGCAAACATTAATACACATTACCTCGTAGTTTATGGAATACAATTTTGGAGAAATTGAGAAAAAGTGGCAACATAAGTGGGCTAATCAAGAAATTTATAAAGTAAGTAACAATAGCCCTAAACCTAAATATTATGTACTAGACATGTTTCCTTACCCAAGTGGTGCAGGTTTGCATGTTGGTCACCCGTTAGGCTACATTGCAAGCGATATTTTTAGTAGATATAAGCGTTTAAAAGGGTTTAATGTATTGCATCCAATGGGTTATGATGCCTTTGGCTTACCGGCAGAACAATATGCAATTGAACATGGTGTTCATCCGGCTATTTCTACCAAAAACAATATCCTAAATTTTAGAAACCAACTCGATAAAATTGGTTTTTGCTACGATTGGAGCAGAGAAGTAAACACATCTGAACCCAATTATTACAAATGGACACAATGGATTTTCTTACAATTATTTAATAGCTACTACAACCGTTCTGCACAAAAAGCAGAACCGATTACTCAATTGATTCAACAGTTTGAGCAACAAGGTTCTGTTGCAGTTGATGGTCAAAGAAATACGGTGCCATCATTTTCTGCTGATGAATGGAAAGCATTTGATGAAAAAACACAGCAAGCTATTTTAATGGAATTTCGTCTAGCTTATTGTGGTTATGGTGAGGTAAATTGGTGCGAAGCGTTAGGAACTGTGTTGGCAAACGATGAGGTGGTAAATGGTGTAAGTGAAAGAGGTGGACATCCGGTAGTAAAAAAGAAATTACGTCAATGGTATTTACGCATTACCGAATATGCCGATAGATTGCAAGACGATTTGCAAAAACTTGATTGGAGCGATGCCATGAAAGAAATGCAAACCAATTGGATTGGTAAAAGTTATGGAGCTGAAATTACGTTTACTATTCAATCGGAAAATGAAAATGCTGCTGCTAATGGTTTAACCGTATACACCACAAGACCTGATACCATTTTTGGAGTAGATTTTATGGTAATTGCCCCTGAACATGATTTGGTTGAAACGATTACAACTGCTGAACAAAAAGAAGCCGTTGAAAGCTATATTGCTTACGTAAAAAGTAGAAGCGATAGAGAAAGACAAGCAGAGAAAAAAATTAGTGGTTGTTTTACAGGTGCCTATGCCATTAATCCATTCGATAATAGAGCCATTCCTATTTGGATAAGTGAATATGTATTGGCAGGTTATGGAACAGGTGCTATTATGGCTGTGCCTTGTGGTGATGAAAGAGATTTGAAATTTGCGAAATATTTTAATATTCCTGTTACCAATATTATTGGTGATGCCTTTAATGGTGAAGAAGCCAACCCTACCAAAGACGCTATTTTAGAAAACAGTGGTTTTTTAAATGGAATGGTTTTACGTGATGCCATTACTGTTGTGATAGACAAACTAGAAGCAATGGGTATTGGTAAAAGAAAGGTAAATTACAAGATGAGAGATGCCGCCTTTAGTAGACAACGCTATTGGGGCGAACCTTTTCCGATTACTTGGAAAGATGGTGTTGCATCTGCTTTGGATGAAAAAGAATTACCGCTTTTATTGCCAGAAGTTGATTCGTATTCACCAGGACCAGAAGGTGAAGGTCCATTGGCAAATATTCCTGAATGGGTAGCTAAAGAATTAGAAACCAATACCATGCCTGGCTATGCAGGTAGTAGTTGGTATTTTTTACGCTATATGGATCCGCATAACGAAAATGCTTTTGTGGATAGAAAAGTAAGTGATTATTGGAATAGTGTTGATTTATATATTGGTGGAACTGAACATGCAGTTGGGCATTTATTGTATAGCCGTATGTGGACAAAAGTGTTGTACGATTTAGGATATTTGGGATTTGATGAACCTTTTAAGAAATTGTTGAACCAAGGGATGATAACCGGATTATCAGCTATGGCTCATAAAAACAACTTTAACTTAAAGATACCTAATTCCTCATTGGTTGGTTATCCGAAAGGAAGTGATAGTGACTT
>Ga0114938_1000276_pt1 | contig 41159 bp, 41 predicted proteins | sample AshMeaBigSpring_FD_88675 | JGI IMG/M metagenome (GOLD analysis project Ga0114938, IMG submission 88675) | Groundwater microbial communities from Big Spring, Nevada to study Microbial Dark Matter (Phase II) - Ash Meadows Big Spring | ecosystem: Environmental > Aquatic > Deep subsurface >... | reverse complement strand
TTTTCATATTCTCAATGACATCGCTTGGTTCAAACCAAACGCTGCTCCGAATTTGGCTTGCACAACTTTTGCTCACAGTCACGAGACAATTTTGTGGGCACGCAAAGACAAGAAAGCCAGACACACTTTCAATTATGACTTAATGAAAAACGGAAAATTTCCAGAGGACAAAATGAAAGCGACCGACAAACAAATGCGTTCCGTTTGGTCTATCACGACACCTACGCAAGATGAAAAAGAATTTGGAAAACACCCGACACAAAATATTTTTTATTGTGGCGTTCCCCTTCGGGTCGGGCTATCCGCTACAAGTCCTCGTTACGCTTCGCTTCACTGCGGGCTTTCCGCTACTATCCCTAACGCAATAGCAGCATAACTTTATGACACAGTATGAACAAGTAATTGATGTAATGAAAAATAACGGTGGTTATGCCACATTGGGTTTTCTTAATCAGAAAGTCAATGTTTTCAAATGGCAATCAAAAACTCCGTTTGCTTCCATTAGAAGAATCGTTCAAAATGAAAGATATTTTTTCAGAATAAAGCCTGGTCTTTGGGCTTTAAAAGAATTTGAAAAAGAAGTTTTATTAAAATTTCAAATCACTGAAAAAAGTAAAATTGATAAAAATGTTATATTTAATCATTCCTACTATCAAGGATTGCTAATTGAAATTGGGAATCTAAAAGGATTTTCAACCTATATTCCTCCACAAGACAAAAACAAAAAATTTCTTGATAGACCTTTAAGTTCTATTTCAAAAGTTGAAACTATTTTTGATTTTACTTTTGAATCTATAGTGGACAGGGCTAAAACAATAGATGTAATATGGTTTAATGAAAGAAAACTTCCGTATTCTTTTTTTGAAGTTGAACATTCTACTGACATTCAAAACTCTCTTCTAAAATTTAATGATTTACAAGATTTTTATTCTCAATTTTATATTGTGAGTGATTTAGCAAGGGAAAAAGAGTTTAAGAAAATAATTAGATACGGTGCATTTAAGGATATAAAAACACGAGTAAAATTTATTGACTACAATTTTGTTTCAAATCTTCATACCAAATCATTTGAGTTAGCAACTATCGGAAACTTATGAATAATATGCAATATCAACACGATTTGATTTATTCTTTTTTCAAAACCACCACTGAACCCTTTGATGATTTAGAATGGGATGGCAAGATTTTGAATGTTTGGTTAAATAAAAAAATAATTGAGCGATATAGTTACAAAGATTTAAAAGAATTGATTAGCAATCTTTGACAAATACAAAATCCACAAGCATAATTTTAAGAAAGAACCCTTTATCATTTCTGCCGAGCAGATAAAGCGGGCAACTTCTCATTTCAAAAAGACAAACGAAAAAGAAGTTCGTATTCTGTGCAAGCAAGATTCACGAGAAGACAGACCTCAAGTTTTCATTGACAATAAAGTTTTTCTTTTACCGACACGCAACGGAGAATATGCCATTGTTAAAGGTGAAGGATATATTGACATTCCACCCATAGACAGCACCGCAAAAATTTATACTTCCAAACTTGATTTCATTCTTGACACCTCACAAATAGGAAATTCCGAAATGCAGCATTTAGATTTTGCGTATGCTTCAAGTTTGGTTCGGACTTTCTTAGATGATGATTCTCTCGTGTTGACAATCAGAGGAAGAAAATATACACCTAAATTTTCTTTCAATGTTGGAAATCAACAGTTGACCGCTGAGAGCGTTCAGACAGAAGTGGACGCTGGCTACGAAGGAAAAAATCAAGTTGCATTAATTGAAGCAAAAAATAGTCAGACAGATAATGTTATCATCCGACAACTTTTCTATCCATTCCGGCAGTGGCAACATCACACCAAGAAAAAAGTCAAGACATTATTTTTTGAAAAGCGAGGTAACTTCTATTCTCTATGGCAATTTGAATTTGCGGATACTGGCGACTACAACAGCATCCGACTGACAAAAAGCGGTCGCTACGAAATAATTGAAAAATAAATACGGCACCTAACTACCGCAACCCTTGCACAACCAAATTATATTTTAACAATTAGTAATTTTTTATAAATTACTATTAGTAGTATCCAAATTTTTTTTATCAAAAAAAAATTGTATCTTTGTTTGTGCAACAAGCACAAGGGCTTAGCGAAATTGGAGCTGAAGTGTAAAATTCAACATTCGTGCTTTTTCCATGCATTTGTACTAGGCTAAGACTTAGTACATTTTAACCCTCAACTTCGCTATGCCCCGTAATGTTATGTGCTATGCTAAAAAAATTACAGCCAAACCGACAGACACCATTTTGGCTAATTGCAATTAGCGTTTTAATCGTGTTGACATTGCCGACACTTATTCAGGACGGAATGTTCATGGACGCAATGCTTTATACAAGCGTTTCACATAATCTTAGCATGGGCATTGGGACATTTTGGTTTCCGCAATTCAGTATCCATAATGTTGCTGGACTTCCTTCTTTTCACGAACAACCACCTCTTGTATTTGGTATTCAATCTTTATTCTTTAAATTATTTGGCGATAGTATGTATGTAGAACGTTTCTACACCTTTTTGACAATGTGCATTACTGCAGTACTGATAATTTTATTATGGAAAAATATATTTAGAAACCATGATGGTTTTAAAAAATTAGCTTGGTTGCCTTTAATCTTTTGGATAAGTATTCCTGTATGTTTCTGGTCTTTTTCAAATAATATGCACGAAAACACAATGAGCATTTTTACCTTATCTGCTGTACTCATAATTTACAAATCATTTCGTGCTGGAACATTTCAAATAATTTTATGGATATTTTCGGGGGTTTTTATTTTTCTGGCTACTCTAAGTAAAGGACTACCTGGATTTTTTCCTATCACTGTTCCGTTTTTATTTTGGCTGACAATTAAAAAAAATACTTTTTCAAATACTTTTTTGCAAACTTTAATAATTACTCTTGTTCCTTTTATCATTTTTACAATTTTATTTTTCATACCAGAAAGCAGGGAAAGTTTATCAACCTATTTATTCACTAGAGCATTACACCGAATTAATGAAGTGCCAACCGTTAACAATAGATTTTATATTTTGTTTCGACTTTTTATGGAATTATTACCACAATTGTCATTAGTAGTTTTTATTTTCATAATTAGTAAGGTAAAACAAATCAAATCATATTTTTCAGAACAAATTCGTGAATCAATATTTTTTATTTCTATTGGTTTATCGGCTTCAACACCACTAATGCTTACTTTGGTGCAAAAAGGATTTTACTTTGTTCCCTCTCTTCCTTTCTTTGCAATTGGATTATCAATTTTAATTGCACCAATCATTCTTAATTTGACAGAGCGAATTGACACGCATAACAAAAACTTTAAAATGTTTCTGCTACTAAGTTTGTTTATGCTCATCGGTACGTCAACTTTTGCTTTATTACAGAAAGGGAAAGTCAGCAGGAATAAGGAGCTACTACATGACATCTATTTAATTGGAACTGTTGTGCCAAGACAATCGACAGTTTCTATTCCAGCTGGCATGTGGAACGACTGGGACTTGCAATGTTATTTGATGCGTTATTTCAATATTAGTTTAGAAACTAATTATCAAAATAATTATTGCATCATAGACAAAACCATACAAACAGATACGCTCACTGACTACAAAAGAATTGACATTAAGACATTACAATATGACCTTTACAAACGACAATAGCACAGCACACAATATTAGTAAACGATGCACAACAAATATTTTTAGGAGAAACTGATTTCTTTTGATGCTTAACAATGCATTTTCAATCGTTTTAGCGGCACTTGAGTTTTTATTGTTATAGCTAGCACGTATAATAAAGATAGCCTGTATAAAAACTATAGCAGGTCGATATCCCATCTGTATTATTAAAAATTATACTATTGGGATTTGCTTTTTATTTCTGTTGCCTATATCCACATCCATATCAATCAACCATAGGGGTAAAGTCCAAAACGCCAAACTATTACACATATAAAAAACTTCAAGGCTTTCCATATTAATGCCTATCATTAAGTTTTTATTACAAAAAAATAATAATTATTTAAATAAATGATAATATTCCCTTAATATTAGATTAAAGACACCGCTGTTTCTTTGTATCAAAATTAAACAACATATCATGAAAGGAAAAAAATTACTCCCTTCAATAATTGCGATTACCCTGTTAATGCTGCACTATAGCATGAATGCACAGGATACTCAAATATCTACAAAAGACACATTGGCATCAAGCATTAAAAAAATCCAATCTGATTTAGATATCTTGAAAAAAATAAAAATATTGGGATATATTCAGGCTCAAGCGCAGTTTGCAGATTCAAATGGCATTGCATCCTATGCGGGAGGTAATTTTAATGCAAATACAGATAAAAGATTTATGGTACGCAGAGGAAGAGTAAAATTCGTTTATGACAATACACTCTCTCAGTATGTAATGCAGATAGATGTTACAGAAAAAGGAATTGGAATAAAAGATGCTTATGTAAGGCTAACAGAGCCATGGGCAAAGGCATTTCACCTAACAGTAGGAGTGTTTGATCGTCCATTTGGGTTTGAAATAGGCTATTCATCAAGCAGCCGAGAATCACCAGAGCGTGGAAGGATGTCGCAAATTATCTTTCCTGGAGAAAGAGAATTGGGAGCGATGATTACTTTTCAAATGCCAAAAGAATCAGAATTTCACTTCCTCAAAATTGATGGAGGAATGTTTAATGGCTCTGGACCCACTGCTAGCGACTTCGATTTTCAAAAAGATTTTATTGGCAGAATCCGAGCTGATAAATCATTTAAAGAAGGCAAAATAAAATTTGGAATCGGCACATCTTATTATAATGGAGGATGGAGACAGGGAACAAGTAAAGTATATTCCATTGCTGATGATTCGCTCGGTTTATCCGCATTTCTTCAGGATAAAGACACGCTTAATTATGGATCTATTTCTAAGCGGACTTATAATGGAGGCGATTTACAGTTATCCGTTAAATCCATAATCGGCACAACCACATTGCGTGGAGAATATATCACGGGCCTACAGCCAGGTTTTTCTTCCACTACTGTAAGTCCATCGTCACAGCCTACAAGCGATACATATATACGGAAGTTCAACGGGGCATACTTTTATTTGATTCAGGAAATAATGAAAACAAAACATCAATTGGTTCTCAAATATGATTGGTATGATCCTAATACTCAAATTGCAGGAGATGATATTGGTACTTCAGTTAAGGCCCCATCAGGAAAAACCTTTTCCAAAACCAACAAGCAAGATATTAAATACATTACCATAGGTATAGGATGGACATACCACTGGGATAAAAATGTAAAGATTGTTGCTTATTATGATATGGTAACAAACGAAACAAGTAAAAATCTTTCAGGGTATACACAGGATCTAAAAGACAATGTACTTTCACTTAGAGTACAGTATAAATTTTAATATTAAATTAACATATACTTAACCAAATGATATAGCAATGTTAACAATAAAAAAACATTCAGGCAACATTCAAGGACTTACTTTGCAAAAAAAATGTATGCTGAATCAAAATCCTGTACCGATAAAAATAACCATCGACAAAGATAAACATCTAGTCATAACAGATAATAACGAATTTTCCTTACCTAAAAAAGAATTCCAGATTAATGATTTACTCTGTTCAATAACAGGGAAAGTCTATTCTCGCAATGCGATTATTGAAAATATCTGGGATAATAAATTCAAATCAAATGAACGTACGGTAGATGTTCATATACTTTATCTCAAGAGAAAATTAGGCAAGGAACTGATACAAACCATAAAAGGAGTAGGAAATAAATGTTACTATTAATAATTAATCATAAAAAAAAATATATAGTATGAAATCAAAAACAATTTTATCCCTAATAGTTCCCGCTTTAATGCTCATCGCATCCTGCGTAGGAAATAAAGAAAAAACTAATGACAACACACAAACCACAAAACTTACTGGCGCTATCAATATTGATGGCTCAAGCACGGTTTACCCGATTACAGAAGCCGTTGCCGAAAATTTTAAAAAAGTACAACCTGAAGTAAAAGTCGCAGTGGCACTTTCTGGCACAGGAGGAGGGTTCAAAAAGTTCGGCAGAGGCGAAACCGATATTAATGATGCATCACGCCCCATTAAAAAAGCAGAAGATAGCTTGGCAAAATCACATAATGTGAGTTATGTGGAATTAATGGTATGTTATGATGGAATGGTAGTTGTGGTGAATCCGAAAAATGACTGGTGTGATGACATGACCGTAGCAGAACTCAAAATGCTCTGGTCGCCTGAGGCGCAAGGAAAGATAACCAAGTGGAATCAAATCCGCAAAGAATGGCCTCATGAAGAGATTCATCTTTATGGAGCAGGTGTTGAATCAGGCACTTATGACTATTTTACGGAAGTTATTACCGGAAAGAGCCATTCGAGTCGAGGAGATTATACAGCCAGCGAAGATGACAATGTACTAGTACAAGGTATCGCTTCCGATAAATATGCACTCGGATTTTTCGGGCTTGCCTACTACGAAGAAAATATGGACAAACTGAAGGTAATTGGAATTGATGACGGAAAAGATGATAACGGAGTGGGTGCAATTCTACCGTCTATTGAAACCGTAAAAAATAAAACCTACGCTCCGCTAAGTCGTCCGCTATTTATTTATGTGAATAGCACAGCAGGAAAAAGAAAGGAAGTGCAGGAGTTTGTACGCTTCTATCTAGATAATACGAATGCCCTTTCAAAAGAAGTCGGATACATTCCAATGACTGATGAAGAAACGGCATCAGTAAAAACCAAATGGGAAGAATTCATTAAATCGCTTGCGCTGGCACAATAAGTTAATTTTTTTTTTGAAAGTAGCGTTTGTTGTTTAATCACATAGTTCACCTCAAGCGTATTACCCATTTTTAGGATATGAAAATAAAAGAGAAAATAATAGAAAGTATATTAATGCTTTGTGCAGTTTTAAGCATACTCACAACGATCGGAATTCTATGGGTTCTGATTTCTGAATCCACCATGTTTTTTGCACGAGTTCCCTTAAGCGAATTTCTTTTTGATACTCAATGGACTCCACTTTTTGCCGATAAACATTTTGGAATATTACCACTAGTAAGCGGAACATTGCTTACTTCCCTCATCGCAATTCTTGTTGCATTACCCTTTGGATTATCCATTGCAATTTATCTCAATGAATATGCTCCTAAAAGTTTTCGTAAAGCACTAAAGCCGATTCTGGAAATTCTCGCTGCAATTCCCACAGTGGTTTACGGTTACTTTGCGCTCATGGTAATTACACCAGCCCTACAAAACATATTTCCTGATATGGCTGGCTTCAACGCACTATCGCCTGGTATCGTAATGGGAATAATGATTATCCCCATGATATCATCCCTTAGCGAAGATGCTTTATTTGCTGTTCCCAAATCGTTGCGTGAAGCATCCTATGGAATGGGTGCAACCCGATTGCAAACCTCATTCAAGGTTCTTGTCCCTGCCGCTTCATCAGGTATTATTGTTTCTGTCATTCTAGCCATTTCACGTGCTGTCGGTGAAACCATGATTGTCGCAATAGCTGCAGGTCAGCAGCCCCGCCTTACATTTAATCCTTTTGTGCCTGTTGAAACTATTACCACTTACATTGTACAAGTTAGTTTGGGTGATGTGGTACAAGGATCTCTGGAATACCAGACTATCTTTGCAGCAGGAGTTGCTCTTTTTATACTTACATTTATACTGAATAATATTAGTTATTACATTAAGAAAAAGTTTCAGGAAAAATATGAATAAACAATTTGACATCAATAAGGTAAAAGACACTGCGTTCATGTACTTTGGTATTTTCTGTACCTTGTTTGGATTAATTATGCTCACGGTTTTTCTTTTCAGTGTTTTGAAAGAAGGACTTCCTCGCTTAAACGGACAATTCTTTACTTCATTTCCGTCAAGAAAACCTGAAGAAGCGGGAATTCTGATTTGCCTGATTGGCACTATCTGGATTATGGTACTTACCGCTTTTATAGCAATTCCAATTGGTGTGGCCTCAGGAATTTATCTTGAAGAATACGGAAAGAAAAACAAGTTTACTTCCTTTATTGAGATAAACATTACCAATCTTGCGGGCGTTCCATCCATTATATACGGTTTGCTTGCGCTAGAAATTTTTGTACGTATTCTCGGATTGGGAAAAAGTTTGCTTGCAGGGAGTTTAACATTATCACTTCTTATTCTTCCTATTATCATTGTCGCCACACGTGAAGCTATTAAGGCGGTACCGAAAACAATCCGAGAAGCATCTTTTGCGCTAGGAGCAACCAAGTGGCAAACCGTATGGCATCAGGTATTACCCGCATCATCAGGTGGAATTATTACGGGTGTGATTCTCGCCATTTCACGTGCCATTGGCGAAACTGCACCACTCATCGTAATCGGTGCAATGCTCTACATCACCACGGTGCCAACAAATCCAATGGATCATTTTTCTGTGTTACCTATTCAGATTTTCAACTGGCTTTCTCGCCCACAAAAAGGATTTATCATCAATGCCACAGCTGCCATCATTATTTTGCTCGCAATCACTTTTATTATGAATGGTATTGCCATATATCTTCGCAACCGTTGGCAGAAAAAAGTAAAATGGTAAAAGAAATATAATATGGAAAAATTAAAAACAGAAAATGTACATGTTTACTACGGGGATAACCATGTTATCAAAAATGTGAGTTTGTCTATTATCCCAAATACGGTGACCGCCTTCATCGGCCCTTCGGGATGCGGTAAATCTACTTTTCTTCGTCTCATCAATCGCATGAACGATTATATCGAAGGGTTTCGAAAAACAGGAAATATAGTAATTGATGGAGAAGAAATTTACGATAGAAAAGTAAGAGTGGAAGAATTAAGAAAAAAAGTTGGAATGGTTTTTCAGAAACCCAATCCATTTCCGAAATCAATTTATGAAAATGTAATCTATGGATTGCGAATTCAAGGTATAAATAATAAATCAGTGCTTGATGAAGCCGTGGAACGCTCCCTAAAGCGAGCCGCATTGTGGAATGAAGTAAAAGATGATTTGAATAAATCCGCAAACGAACTTTCAGGCGGTCAGCAGCAACGAATTTGCATAGCACGTGCATTAGCGGTTGAGCCATCCATCGTTTTGATGGATGAACCCGCCTCTGCCCTTGATCCAATTTCTACGGCGAGAATTGAAGAACTCATTTATGAACTGAAAAAACAATACACCATTATCATTGTTACACACAACATGCAACAGGCAGGTCGTGTCAGCGATAAAACAGCTTTTTTCTATATCGGAGAACTAATTGAATATGGCGATACGAAAGAGGTATTCACTAATCCCAAAAAAGAATTAACCCAAAATTATATTACAGGTCGTTTTGGATAAAATGTTGTAAATTGTAAAGAAATTAATATGAAAAAAGTACTTTTTGTTTGCACCGAAAATACCAATCGCAGTCAAATGGCTGAGGCATTTGCCAAAATTCATGGCAAAAACAGTGTGGAAGCATATAGCGCCGGTATTAAACCAGGCAGCAAAATAAACGCTAAAGCCGCAGATGTAATGTTCGAAAAAAGTTATGACCTTCTTAGCCATAAATTAAAATCAATAGATGAATATCTTAACGAAGAATTTGATTTTGTAATTACATTGGGATGCGGAGATGAATGTCCCCTTATTCCTGCTAAAATCCAATTGGATTGGGATATTCCAGACCCCTCTAAAATGGATAGAGAAAGCTATTGTCAAGTTCGAGATATGATTGAATCAAAAGTCATAGAATTACTTTCAAAACATATAACAATGACACATTTAGACAAAGAACTAATTCATCTTAAATCCGAGATTACCGATATGTGGAATCTCATCATTCAGCAATTAAAAAAAACTCTTGAGGCACTGGTAACTTTCGATAAAAATTTGGCACGGGAAGTAATTGCTAATGAAAAAAGAGTGAATGGTTTTGAATTGAAAATCGACCGTGATTGCGAAAATATATTTGCACTCTTCAATCCTGTTGCTATTGATTTGCGTTTTGTTCTCTCTGTCCTAAAAACAAATAATAATCTTGAGCGTACGGGCGATATTGCCGAAGGTATCGCAAAATTTATTGTCAATGCCCATCATTCATTTGATGATAAATTATTATCCCAAACCGAAACACTCGTGATGTTTGAAGAAGCCACAGATATCCTGCAGGATGTATTAACTGCATTTACCTACGAAGACACAAAACTTGCACGAAGTATTTTCCAGCGTGATGAAATGTTAGATGAGATAAACAAAAAAGCAAATGAAGTAGTTGCCGATTATATCCGAAACAATCCCGACAACCTCGAACAAGGTTTATATATCCTTTCCACCATCCGAAAACTGGAACGTGTTGGCGACCAAGCTAAAAACATTGCTGAAGAAATTATTTTTTATGTAGAAGCAAAAGTGCTTAAGCATACAGAACAAAAACAATAGGAATATTTATTCCCCTTCTCGCAATCGAATATGACATATAGTCCTTCTACAATCTCAATTGCCGTATCAGAAAAGCAATATCTTCTATCAGGGAGGTCAAATTCTATTTCGGAAATCCGAAATAGTCCTTCAGAAACCCGCAAGTATAGGCGATCATCTTATTATTTTCTACACACATTTGTATTCATAAAAAACGAGGACAGCAGCATTTATAACAAAATGTGATGGGGTTTCCCTTTTATAAATAGTTAATCTCCATATTAAGCACACAAGCAAAGAAGCGGTAATGTCCCATATGCAATTAAAGACAAATGTATAAGCGAAAATTCATAAATACATATCAGGAACATAGGAGAGGACACTCCCCACATTTGAAATTATCACCAAGGCTCTGAACATCGAACCATACCAATTATTTATATAATAAATTTCAAAACCTAAACACGATGCCGCTACAAACATCCCCAACCGAAATCGTAATATAGTTGTGAACAGGAAGCACATTATCAATATGCCGGCATACATAGGTTTCTTTTTTTTATCCATTATTGCAGATATTATATGCATCAATACCTCTTGTGACGCTGCTTATGGTAATACAAACCGCCCAGTCGTAATTAGTACAAATCAACTTCCCGATTTTCAGGAGATGGTGGCAGCAGCCGAGTCATCTATAATTTTGATGAAAGGCACTGTCGACAAATGCCCCATTCCATGATATCTTTCGAAAGCGCAAATAATAAAAAATCTATTACGGAAAATCTTCACAAGCCGAAGATTGCAACAGCTCGAAGAGACCATTTTGTAAAAGCAATGTAAAGTAATTGGAAATCCGATTCAGAATTGATGCAATCAGTAAAAACTTTATTTATCACTAACAATATACAGCACGCATTACAAGCGGAATGCTTACCCTTTTTCCGTGAGCATATGACCTGCCTAGGATAGCGTTCTAAAATCTTTACACCCTAATCAATGACGCCAATACGGATGCAGAAAAAAAGAGCAACAAACCCCCATTATGAAAGATAGATACACATTCAGAAAAGAGTTGCGTCACGCTTCTAGTGTGGGCTCTTACACCAAGACCGATATGTTAATCCAAACGCTTCAGCGTTTATAAAGAAAAAACATAATTGAATTCACTTATTTATTGGTAAAATGTAAGGATGAAGGCATACTCTATAGTTATAATAATACCTAATAATAGTATTATTAATACGAATAGCTTATATTAAATACTAGTGGTGCACAACAATATATAAGTTTAATACTAAATAGTGCAAAATGCAATTTCTTATATACTATTTTATTCCAACATACAATAATATCAAATTTAAAATAAGTATATAAAGTTAAGAATAATTATTAACTTTGCAAAGAGTTTGTTGATAAAAATGAATAAACAAATAACAGGACTAATACTATTAATTGTAGCCAATATTATGTTATTGGTTCATGCTGTTGTTTCACATCACTACCACCAAAATAGTAGCATTTGTTTTGAAAAAACGCACTGTGAAAATAGTCATGAGAAATTCGAATATCCTTTAACAGAGCATAATCATAAACATGATGGAGATACAGACAATTGCCTATTAAAACAGGCTGTTGCAGTTCCCATATATGTCAATAAACAAATTTATGGTTTGGATAATAATAGTACCGATCATATAAATTTTCAACTAATTTTATTTTTGTCAGATGCTAATTACAATTTTACATTTCTTAAAAATATATATTCTTATTTTAGTTATATAAAATTTCATTATATCTATTTTGTAAATCATTGTATTGGTTTACGTGCACCACCTGTAGTTTAAATTTTACTATCTACTCATTACAATAATTTTCTCAATTACTTTTTGCTAATTGTTAATTTGTTGTGTCCAGTTATAAAAATTAGTAACTAAAAATTTAAAAATAAAATATTAATGATAAAGTCAATATATCTTTTTGCATTATTCATGATGTTGTGGGCAAGTTGTATAAATAATGTGGATGAAAAACACGAAGATCATGTAGAACATTCACACGGGAAAAATAATCATACAGAAACGAAGGGAGATCATGCTGAGACAAAGTTTCCATATACTGCGTATAGTAAGGATTTTGAGTTATTTGCAGAAGCCGATGCATTTATTGTAGGCAAATCGGCAAATATTTTATCGCATTTTTCTGAATTACCCTATTTTACTGCAGTAGAGCAAGGTAAAATAACTATTATACTTAGCGTGAACGGCGATGAAATAAAGCAGACACTCGAAAACCCTACACGCAAAGGTATATATAGTTTTAATATTATACCTAAAACTAAAGGGAAGGGTAGTTTGAGATATGAAATAATTACCGCAAAAGGTAATTTTGAAATTCTTGTGCCTGAGATTTCCGTTTTTGGTACTGGCGAGGAGGCGCATGAAGCCGCTGAAGAGCTTGTAGTTTCTAGCACAAACAGCATCGTTTTCACTAAAGAGCAATCTTGGAAAATTGAATTTGCTACCGAATTGCCCCTGATGGAACCATTCGGACAAGTTATAAAAACCACGGCACAAGTACAATCCACACAAGGCGATGAAGCAGTTGTTGTTGCTAAAACCAATGGAATACTTATGTACTCAGACAAAAGCGTAATGGAGGGAAAAACAATAGTACAAGGCAAAGCTATTTTTACTATTTCCGGCAAGGGTATGGCAGATAATAATTCATCCGTTCGTTTAGCCGAAGCAAAAAATAATTATGAAAAAAGTAAAGCCGATTATGAACGTGCCAAAGAATTGGCAATAGATAAAATTGTCTCGGAAAAAGATTTATTAACTTCAAAAAATGAATATGACAATGCTAAAGTTTTATTAGAAAATTTGAGTAAAAATTTCAATGTAAGGGGACAAACTATCACCAGCCCAATGAGTGGTTTTGTAAAAAAAATTTTTGTAAAAAATGGACAGTATGTTGATGCCGGTCAGCAGCTTATGTTGGTTTCCCAAAATCGTACACTTTTACTTCGAGCTGATGTTCAACAAATATATTCATCCATATTAGGATCTATAACTTCGGCAAATATTCGTACTATTCATGATAATAAAACGTACACACTCGAAGAACTGAATGGTAAAATTCTTTCTTACGGTAAAAATGCAAATGAAGATAATTTTTTAATCCCTTTGAATTTACAAATAGACAATAAAGGAAATTTCATTTCAGGTAGTTTTGTTGAGTTGTATTTGAAAACCCTAAGCAATACAAATGCCTTAACTATCCCGAATTCAGCGATTTTAGAAGAGCAAGGAAATTATTTTGTATTAGTACAGATTAATCCAGAATTATTTGAGAAACGAGAAGTAAAAATTGGTGTCAGCGACGGCTTAAAAACCGAAATTATAAAAGGAATTAATGCAGGGGAACGCATCGTTACCAAAGGAGCAGTTTTAGTAAAATTGGCGCAATCATCAGCATCATTGGAAGTTCATACAGGACACGCACATTAAATATATGAAATATGCTAAATAAAATTATAAATTTTTCGCTTAACAATAAATTTATTGTTTTGTTGTGTACAGTTATACTGATGATAGTAGGCTTGCATACTGCTAAAAATATGGATGTGGACATTTTTCCAGACCTGACTGCTCCTACAGTAGTGGTAATGACAGATGCTCATGGGATGGCTTCAGAAGAAGTAGAACGTTTAGTAACTTTTCCCATTGAAACTGCGGTAAATGGCGCAACTGATGTACGCAGAGTACGCTCAACATCATCACAGGGTTTTTCGTTTGTATGGATAGAATTTGACTGGGGAATGGATGTTTTAAAATCAAGACAAATTGTAAGTGAAAAATTAGCAAGCATTTCTTCTAAAATGCCATTAGGCGTGGGGCAACCTATGATTGCCCCTCAATCGAGCGTTATGGGTGAAATCTTTTTTATAGGTCTTCAAGCTGATAGCACCAGTATGATGGAATTGCGTACTATAGCCGATTGGAATATAAAACCCTTAATTTTAGCCACTCGTGGCGTTTCGCAAGTTACCATAATGGGTGGCGATTACAAACAATATCATATTTTGGCCGACCCTGTGAAATTGAAATACTATGGGGTTTCAATTTGCGAATTAGCTGAAATTTGTAAAGGGATAAGCAAAAATTCATCAGGCGGAATAATGCGTGAATATGGTAATGAATACGTTATTCGTGGCATTGCCCGTACTTCTGATATTGATGAATTGGGAAATTCGTTTGTGAAAAAAATCAATGGCAAACCTATAAGATTAAATGATTTGGCCAATGTAGTAATCGGAAGTAGCGTTAAAATGGGTTATGCTTCTGAAAACGCAAAACCCGCAATACTTATCTCTATTTCCAAACAGCCAAATTCAAATACATTAGAATTAACTCGGCAAATTGAAAAAAATTTGAAAACGATTGAAAAAACGCTTCCAAAAGATGTTAAAGTAGATACGAAAATATTTCGGCAAGCAGATTTTATTGAAACTTCTGTAAATAACGTAAAGAACGCTTTAATAGAAGGTTCTTTTTTTGTTGTAATAGTTCTTTTTTTGTTTTTAGGAAGTTTTCGCACTACTATTATTTCATTAATAGCAATACCGCTTTCCTTAATTGGAGCAATTTTGGCACTCGATATACTTGGATTGAACATTAACACTATGAGTTTGGGAGGAATGGCTATTGCAATCGGAGCATTGGTTGATGATGCAATTATTGATGTTGAAAATGTATATAAACGATTAAAGCAAAACCGCTTAAAACCAATTGAAGAAAGGCAATCAGCCATTACTGTTGTATTTGAAGCATCAAAAGAAATTAGGGCTTCCATTTTTAATGCAACCCTTATAATCATTATTGCTTTTATTCCATTGTTTTTTCTCTCAGGCATGGAGGGGCGTATGCTTAAACCGCTCGGTATCGCTTTTGTAGTTTCGCTTTTCGTTTCGTTAATTGTAGCTATGACCCTTACTCCCTTGTTATGTAAATTACTTTTAACAGGCGATAAATTTCTTGCTAATAACGAAAATGAGAAATGGTTAACTCGCAAATTAGCTTACTATTATGAAAAATCTTTAATATGGACTTTAGGACACAAAAAGGCTATTGTTTTTTCAGCTTTAGGTTTGTTTCTTGTTTCTTTACTTTTATTTTCGAGCCTAGGACGAAGTTTTTTGCCCGAATTTAACGAAGGCTCATTAACCATATCAGTTGTTTGCAAACCCGGCACTTCGCTAGAAGAGAGCAACCGCTTGGGTAATTTGGTTGAAACCGAATTATTGACTATTCCCGAAGTCCTCAGTACAGCACGCAGAACGGGTCGAGATGAACTTGATGAGCATTCGCAAACGGTTAATAGTGGTGAAGTTGATGTTAAATTCGTACTTAAAGACCGTAGCCGTGAATTATTTATGGCAGATGTACGCAAAAAACTCACAGATATTCCAGGCATAGCTACTACCCTAGGACAACCTCTAGGTCATCGTATAGACCACATGATTTCTGGCACACGGGCTAATATTGCCATAAAACTCTTTGGTCCAGATTTAAACAAAATGTTTCAATTAGGAAATGAAATTAAAGCTACAATTAGTGATATTGAAGGCTTAGTAGATGTTAATGTAGAACAGCAAGTGGAAACACCTCAAATACAAATACGTGCAAACCGGGAAATGTTAAGTGCTTATGGAATATCAATTGCAGAATTTAATGAATTTATTGAAGTGGCCTTCGGAGGCGAAAACCTGACTGATATTTATGAAGGGCAAAGACGTTTCGATCTTGTTTTGCGATTGAATAATGATTATACGCAAACTTTAGAAGGAATACGATCTGTCCTTATTGATACACAAGACGGCAAAAAAGTTCCATTAGAACAAGTGGCTGATATTGTATCCATATCAGGTCCTAGTGGCATAAATCGAGAAAATGTACAGCGTAAATTGGTGATTTCTGCAAATGTGTCTGAGCGTGATCTGCGAAGTGTGGTGATGGATATTCAATCAAATATTAATAAAAACATTGTTTTGCCCGAAGAATACAGAATAGAGTATGGTGGACAATTTGAAAGCGAATCCAGAGCTTCTAAAACATTGCTTATTACCTCAATTTTAGCTATTTTTATCATTTTCCTTTTGTTGTATCAAGAATTTAAAAATTTTAAACTTGCTGGTATCATTTTGTTGAATTTGCCTTTGGCATTAATCGGTGGTGTATTATCAATTTACTTTACATCAGGAGTTTTGAGTATTCCGGCAATTATCGGATTTATAACCCTATTCGGTATAGCTACCCGAAACGGAATTTTATTAATTTCGTACTACCAACATTTGCAGGAAAAAGGCATGACACTTTACGATACCGTTACTAAAGGTTCGGCAGATCGGCTTAATGCAATTTTGATGACCGCATTAACAGCTGCACTCGCCTTAATACCATTAGCTCTTAAAGGGGATTTATCGGGCAATGAAATACAAAGCCCAATGGCAAAAGTAATTTTGGGGGGTTTACTATCAGCCACATTACTTAATATTTATATTGTGCCTATTGTGTATAGTATAATGCGAAATCATGGAATGTTAAAAAACAGAAGTGAGGGTATAGTTACGTATTAATTATTTTAAAAACATATTAGTATTAATTTTAAAGTTGACAAAATTATGTTTAAATATTCCACACTTATATTATTTCTTTTTTTGTTGCCTAGATCATTATTTTCTCAAAATACGATTGACAATATATTGTTTCAAATTGAGAAGAATAATACCACGCTATCCTCTTTAAAAAAACAAGCAGAGGCACAGAAATTGGGTAATAAAACAGGTATTTACTTGCAAAACCCCGAATTGGAATTTAATTATCTTTGGGGTAATCCGGCAGCAATAGGAAATCGTATTGATATAAGTTTAAAACAATCATTCGATTTTCCAACAAGTTATGGATATAAAAAACAAATTTCTAAGTTACGCAATCAACAAGTTGATTTAGAATATCAAAAACAATACAAAGCGCTGATGTTGGAAGCTCGCTTGATTTGTGTAGATATAGTTTACACCAATATCATGCAAAGGGTTTATAACAAAAGGATTGATCATGCTCAAAGATTAGCCAATGCGAATAAAGCAAAATTCAATAGAGGAGAAACAAATATTATTGAATTTAATAAATCACAGATTAATTTATTGAATATCAAAAAAGAAGCAGAATTAAACGAAATTGAGCACAAAAGTTTATTATCAGAATTGGCACGTTTGAACGGAAATATACCAGTTGCTTTGAATGATACAGTTTTTCAAACACAAGAAATTTCGCTTGACTTCGAACAATGGTATAGACAAGCAGAAGAAAACAATCCTGTTTTGAGCTGGTTACAAAAAGAAATCGAGATTAGTGAGATGCAGGAGAAATTACATTTTGCAAATGGGTTGCCAAAATTCTCAGCAGGATATATGAGCGAGAATGTAATAGGACAACAATTTCAAGGAATTAGTGCCGGCATTTCTGTTCCTCTTTGGGAAAATAAAAATATCGTGGAACAAAGCAAAGCACAAACCATGTCCTTGCAAAGTATTGAAACAGATAATAAATTACAATTTTACAATCTATTGAAAGTACAACATGCAAAAGCTATTAATTTACAAAAATCAACACAAGATTATCGTTCTACTTTAAGCCAATACGATAATTCGGAATTGCTAAAAAAAGCATTTGATAAAGGAATATTATCATTGACCGAATATATCTTAGAACTTACAATCTATTATAATAGTGAAAACACTTTGATGCAATCGCTGCGTGAAATGAATAAGGCTATTGAGCAATTGAGAGTATATGAGTGAACTACCCATTTGCTAAAGACAAATGGGCTTCTCGCTTCAACGCTTTTGCCCCAACAAGTTGAGGTCTTATTTTGGCTCTGCGAGTGTATTCGGTCGTTCCAACCGATATTATTTTTAATCCTTCCAAGTGGATATTTTTACTTGCATTTATGTCCCTGTCCAATTTATGTCCATTGGCACAAGTCCATTCTCTTTCAGAAAGATTTAAGTCCTGATGTATCCACCCACATTCGGAACAAGTTTTACTGCTCGGATACCAACGATTGATTTTAACAACTTGTTTATTATTCCAATCTGCTTTGTATTCAAGCAACCTAACGAATGTTCCCCAGCTTGCATCTGCGATATGCTTTGCAAGTTTATGGTTAACCATCATTCCTTTTACATTCAAATCTTCAACGCATATCATATCATACTCATTGGTTATCTGAGTAGATATTTTATGCAACAAATCTAATCGTGCATTTGCGGTTTTTTCGTGCAATATCGCAACCTTTATCCTTTGTTTGTTTCTCCGATTTGAACCTTTTACTTTTCGTGAAAGATGTTTTTGTGCTTTTGCTAATTGTTTTTCATATTGTTTTATGTGTTTATGATTTTCGTATTTTATTCCATCAGAAGTTATCACAAAATCTTTTAGCCCCAAATCTATACCGACTGATTTACCTGTTTTTTCTTTCGGCTGATATTTCACTTCACAAAGTATAGACACAAAATATTTTCCTGTTGCTGTTTTGCTTATCGTGCAATGTTTTATTTCTCCTTCCAATTTTCTGTGAAGTTTGATTTTAATTCCTTCTTTGAACTTTGGAATATTCAATTGGTCATTTTCAATTGTTACAAATTGTGGTATTGTGAAACTGTTTTTATTTTTCTTGCTTTTAAATCTTGGAAATTTTGCTTTGCCACGAAAGAAGTTTAGGTATGCGGTATCTAAATGTCTTAATGCGTGTTGTAATGTTTGACTATTCACTTCTTTCAGCCAATCTGTTTCTTTTTTCTTTTTTAATGCCGTAAGTGTTTTTGCCTGTGAATAATAGTTTGGAGATTTTTTATGTTCCTGATACTTTTCTTTTCGCTCATTCAGAAAATGATTATAGATATATCTGACACATCCGAAATGCTTACTCAAAAGAACCTCCTGCTCTTTATTCGGCATTAAAGCATAGCGATATGTGCGATGTATTGTTTTCACTTGTGCAAAGATAGTAATTATTTTTATACCATCGCTACATTTTTTGTAAATATTTCCATTTTGATTGAGAAACATTTACAAAAAATTTCGCTACTATGTCCCAAAAAACTAATTACATCAGCAGAAATCGCTCAAAACATTACCTCAAATGTCATATCATTTTTGTCTGCAAGTATCGCAAGCAGTTACTCATCGGGCGCTGGTTGAATGGCTGCATTTAATATTTTTTGTAACTGTCCATAAATAGTTTGTATTTCGGTCATATAGCCATCAAATGTGCGGTCAATAACAAGTTGCATCATATAATTTATACAATCTCGTTCTGTTACTTCTGCAACTTCTGATTGAATAACTTCGGTAATTTTTACATACAGTTTTTCCCTAATTTTTCAATGTGTTCTTTAGGTTTAACATTATTAAAGTAGTATTCACGCCATTCTTCCAATGTTTTCGGAGAACATTTTCTGATTGATTCAGAAGTTGGTCCAACATTTCTTTTAAAATTCAGTTGGAAGCGATTCATCGCACTATTTAAAATCCATTCTTTAGCCAATGTTGTGTTCTGATAAATTTAAAAATTTGTCCTTGTATTTAAAGTCAATATCGCTGTCCAACTGGACCAAACCATTTTAAATTAAGTGAGCATTGATAAATGTTTTATTTTCTAAGTATAAATAGCAAAGCAAGTTGTTTTCTTTGTCATGTTTAACATTATCATATTTCAGAAATACTTTTTTACCCTTGGTTTTCTCAATTAGAAATGAAGTTGCTTTACCATTTTCTTTTGGGTTTTCCTTGATACCAATAAGTTTTATTGTTAAGTCATTGTTGAGTTTAATTAATTCTGGGCTAATGACTTCTTTAACTGTAAAAAGTTCTTCTCGTTGAGTTGAACCGTCCTTATTGATTTTAGAGCCGAATTGCAGCTTCTTTACATCAATTTTCTTATCTAATGTGTGAGGGTCCTTGAAGATGTATGCTAGTTTTTTGATTTCATTTTCAAAGTCAAGAGTAGATTTATTCTGGGTTATAAACTCATAGCTTGTTCCTTCCAAGTCCTTTTGATAAACATTTAATTTTTCTTTTATGAAAGGGATAAATTCAGGATTGATTTCAAAACCAACAGAATTCCTGTCTAAGTTTTTTGCTGCTAATGCTGTCGTACCACTACCAAAAAATGGGTCAAGAACTATTTCTCCGACAAATGAAAACATTTTAATTAGACGATTTGGCAATTCTTCTGGAAACATAGCAATATGTCCGTTTTGTCTTGCTCCTGCGAAATTCCAATGTCCTGCAAAATTTGTGTTCCATTCTTCGGCAGTCATTTTAGAAAGTTCTTTTTGTTCTTTAGATGGTTTTGGTGCATCACCAAGTTTTTTAAAAACAAGAATAAATTCATAGTCAAGTTTCAATATACCGTTTCTCGGATAAGGATATGAACCCATTTGAACGCCACCGCCTGTTGTGTTTGAAGTCGTTACTTTTTGCCAAATGATAGCGCCCATATAGTCAAATCCTATATTCTCACAGAATTTAATGATTTCTTCACGAATCGGAATGACTTTATAACGACCGTAATAAACTGCTCTTGCAAATTGGTCACCAATATTTATACATAACCTGCAACCATTGTGAAGAGTGCGGTAGCACTCTTTCCATACTAAATTCAGGTTATTGATGTAATTTTCATAACTGTCGTGGAAGCCAATTTGATTGTCAATTCCGTAGTCCTTAAGTTGCCAGTATGGAGGTGAAGTAATTGCCAAATGAACAGAATTGTCAGGTAATTCATTCATTTGTCTGCTGTCTCCATTAATTATTTTATGATGTGTTTTCATTCAATTTTCAATTTATGCAAAGTTACTCAAATAATCTGACTGTTTTTCAGATTTTCAAAGTAGCAGTGTCATTCCTGCCATTAGCGCCAACGGTTCACAGCTTGCCCTCAGTGGCGGATTTAATGCTACAAAACTGTCCCCCGCTACAATGATAATAGAAAGCAGAAACCTTTCAACTTGCTCGTCACCCGCCATTGCTGCAAGGTGTTGTTGGCGGTTCGTGCTTCTGTCCTCCGTGTCAAGTTGCAATGTCTGTACAAGTTTACTTGTCCCGATGTTAAACTGCGGTGTCGCTGTCCTGTCGTAGGTTGTACGGTTGGGGTTTTAAATTTTTTTTGAAGGAAAGAAATTTTAAAAAATAATTTTTCTTGGGCTGGATTTGCAAGCTCTTTTTGCAAACTTTGGTCTGTGTGTTTGGTGGTGCGGGTTTGCAAAATGTGCTTGCAAATAGCGTTGGAGTTTATAAGAGATTGCATAGACATTTCTAAAATAGTTTCACTTGTTTTTCAAGCGGCTCATCCAGTTTTATTTCTATAAATTTTATTCTCGGTCTTTTCTCAATAAATTGACCGTCCTTGTCCATTCTGTATGTAACCTTTCATAGTTGCATTTGTGAACAGTGCGTATTTATAAGTTTTAATGTTTCCTTCTGATGGTTAACAAGTCAAGATGTGTCCTCCGTATAGGAAACCCATTGTATTTGATTTCTCGTTGCCTTGTGTAATGTGTCCCGCTAATTCAACATATTGATTGTGTTTCAAATCGGGAAATAATACTTCATCTGTATCTTTGTCCTTAACGAAAATATATTTATTTGTTGAAGTTACCCTCAGCTCTGTCGTATTTTCATTTTCCTTATAACCAATGACCAATTCTCTTTCTGTTTCAATAATTTTTACAAGTTTTGAAAATAATATTTCAGGGCAATTTGCGAATAGCTCTAAATACTCTACAGGAATCCAAAGCGTTTCATTGTTATCATTTTTAACTCCTACTTCTTTGTTGTTTTTTTGAAAATGAAACATTCTCAAGTTTCTTTTTTGTTATTGTCCCAAGGTGTGTTGCCATTTTTACAACCCAAGTCATTCCTTTAAACGCACTTTTAAAAATGTCTTTGAATCCTAAATTTTTAAAATCGTTTTTTGCCATTTCACCTAAAGCACTACCAGCATACTTTGCAGCACTCCAAGCTATCACAGTTTTTAAAAGAACCTCATCAAGATTTTCTGGAAAAAGTGCTTCCCAACTCCCTTTCCTAACTCTGACTGGAATTTCAATTTCAAGTTTTTGAATGTTGGGATTCTCTTGATAAATAAAAAAACGAAGGGCTTCGTCAATACCTATTAACGCTTCACCTGCTTTACGAGCATCTAAGAAACCATCTTCAACAAGTTCCCCCACATACTTAACAAAAGCGAATACAGAGATTATATCTTCTTTATTTTCCAATGAGGATTATTGATTAAAACATGGCTATCTGTGTTCCTGCATTGGTGGCTTTCAGAAATTCTTCTCGTCTGTGGTTATCATAAATATTAAATTCATTCACCCAGTTTTCAAATTCAAAATTTTTGAATTCATACCAAGCACGAAATGCTTGTCCGTTATAAAGAGGCTGGGGAATATGATTTGTTGCAACTTTCTCAAATAAATAGTCAAAGAATTTTTCGTTGGCATCTGTTTTTAAAATAAAACCCATTTCAATTTCAACTTTTTCATATCCGCTGTTCTCAAATTCTGCTGTATTAGTGAGCTTTTGCAGCATTTTATCTGCTTTCACTCCGTTAGCACCTTTGTAAAGCAAATAATAATTCGGGTACTCTTTGCTTTTATAAAAATTGATTTCCATTTATATCCAGTTTTTAATGAGTTTGTCAATTTTGTTCATTTGGTCAATTGTAAATCCAATTGCCTTAATAGTTTTTTCAAGATGTCCTGCTTCATCATAAGAGAGTTTTCTGCCTTTTCTATCTTTCAAATATTTGTCAAGGACTTGGTAGCCGCCAATGCAAAAATCAAAAACCTCTTGCGGAACATTATTGAAGTATTGCGTTTTGTTTATGTGAAGTTTGCTGCTTTTCTTTTCAAATAGTAATTCAGGTTTCTCAACAATATAATTTCCTTTGCCAATGAAATCACCGTAAGGATAATCTGCAATTTGCTCCATTAAGTGAATGTCAATTAACTCAATTCCTAAATCGGATAACTGATGAAATAATTTCTTGTCGGGTGTAAAAGGAATTCTTGGAAATTCCAATCTTAAAAAGTCAAGGTATTTAATTCTATAAGTTGGTGAATGAAGAATAGAATAAATGTATCCGAAAATTTCTTTGGGCTTTGTGTCCTTACCGTAAATATCCTTTAATTCGTTGTAGAATTTTTCATTGATGTTTGAAATCTTTTTTTCATCATCGGTATAAAGAAATAAAGGGAAGGTGTAGGACTGCGTTGTAGATTCACCACATTTAGTTTCCGTAATAAATTTAGTAGAAAAGAATTGGTTTGCGGTCTGTGATTTATTTGATTTTGCAGTTACAAAAGCAATATTGTCAAAAAGCATATTGCTCATTATGTTTCTTTGAGGGCTACTATAAAGTCCTCTTGAATTACCTGTGTAAACAGTAAACCTTGTATCAAAAGGTCTGTATGCAATACTTTTTATTTTTTGTTTTGAAGCATTTTTATTTGCATCTGCTAATGCAGTTGCCATTGTCCAGTCTCTTGAATCTTTACCAAGTTTGAATTTCTCTCTTGCTTCTTCAACAGGTAGTTTTTAGAATTCAGAAATTTTTTCCCACGCTTCTTCAGGAGTAAATGAAATATTTAATTTGTCTCTGCCCGTTACGATACCAGCAGTTCCCTTAATGAAAATGTCTTTGATAGATTTGAAATGATTAAACTTCTTTTGCAGTTTTGAATTTACTCCTTTAAATAAATAGTGCGGGGTGTTTGGTTCTAATTCATTCCATTCTATTTCGTCAATGTTACTTTCAAGACATTGCAAATATTTTTCTTTTCGTGTTCCCCAAAATTCGGAATGATAAATTTTCTTTTCAAGTCCAGGCTTCTTTACAAAGATTGAAATAGCGACTCCTTTCTTAATATCAAAAACATTTTCGTCTTTACCGCCAGCAGGATTTTTTTCCTTCTTGTCTGAATCACCATGTAAATCAAGAATGTAAATCTGGTTGAAAGTAGTCATCAAACTTTGCCTCATGCCTCTGAAAGTAGGATTGTCGATGAAAGAATGATTGGTGATCATTCCGACAATTCCTTCTTGCACTTTATCCATTTTGTCTTGAGCAAAGCGAATAAATTTTACATAGTCGTCATTCAGCCAGTGTTTCTTTTCGCCAAAATGTTTTCCGTCCACATACTTGTATGTGTTAATCAAATTTGAAATCCACTCACCATTATTTTTTGAAAGTCCTAAGTAGGGTGGATTCCCTGTGATAATTAAAATTGGTTGGTCTTTTACTTTCTGAGCTTGCTTGCTTTCTTCTGTAAGTGCGGGTAGAAAAGGAATACGGCTTTGTATGTCTATTGGCTCAAGTGTATTCGTCAATAGAATTTGCAACCTTTCTATCGGTTGTAATTTGTAACCGTGGTCTTTTAGGAATTGAGAAAGTTTTAAATGAGCAATAGTGTAAGGGGAAATCAAGTATTCAAATCCGAAAATATTTTTCAGAACATGTTCCTTAATCAACAATTCTTTTTTTGCTGAATTATTTGGAAGCGGTTCAAAAATCTGTTGTAGGATTTCAACAAGAAATGTTCCTGTGCCTGTTGCAAAATCTAAAATCGTAATTTTCTTTCTGTCAGCAAAACCTTCTTTGATTCCGAACTTTGATTTGATGATATCACTAATTCCTCTAACGATAAAATTTACAACAGGCGGTGGAGTGTAGTAAACACCTTTCTTCTCTCTTAAATCTTTATCGTAAGCAGTTAGAAAATCCTCGTAGAAATAAACATAAGGGTCTTTGATGGCGATGCCGTCAGAATCTTTTCTTCGCTTGGTGAATGACAATGAATCTTGAATTGCTCTTAAATCAAGATTATTCATTATCGTTAGGATTTCCTCAACAATCCATTTTGTTTCCCTGTATTCGTCTCGCTTCAACTCTTTAAGAAAATCAACTAACTCTTTTATGAGTTCAAAAGTTGAAGGAATATAATCCCAAGCATTGTTAAGGTTGACTTGTTTTACATCAGCATTTAGTTTTGCTAAAAATAATCCGTAAACAAGATTTTGTGAGAAGGCATCAGAAAATTCACTGACTGTGAGTTCGTGAAACCCGAATGTTTTGAAGGTCTCGTAAAGTTGATACAATCTGCCTTCTGTGTGTTCTCGTTCTTGTCGCTTTAATTCTTCAAGTAAAAAGTCCTTTAAGAGTTTTGCTCTAATTGCTAATTCTTCTGCTAACTTTTTTGCATCAGCAATTTCTTTTGGTGCTTGTGAAAGAAAGGATTTTATAAGGTTCTCAACCGCTGTAACTTTTGCTTTATCAAGCTTCGCTTTCTTACTTTCCATGTCGGTGAGAAAACAAAGCGTTTCACGCTTTTGTATTTCACCCCCTTTTATCCAAATCCAGTCAATATAATTTGTGAGAAGAATGTTGTCAGAAAGTTGCTGATACTTTTTTACCTGCTCACTTTTAATCGTCTTGTCAAGGTTTTCTTCAATCTTCTTATTCTCAATATAGCCGATAATACTTTCGGTGTGGGTAATCTTGAAGTCAGTTGAACCGAATTTGCCTTCATGTTTTGGCTCATGCAAAACTTTGACTTTTGCACCAACCAAACTTTCAATCAATCCTTTCAGTGCAGGTCGGTGTGAATGTTCAGTGATGTCACTGATTTTCTGCGACTGTAAGGACTTAAAATATTTTTCAAATGCTGTCATTATAAGTCATAATTAAACTCGAAATTTACGCAAAAATAACCTTTCTTTTATTAGTGCATTGGGAAATTGCAGCTCCTTGGCAAGCTTTGGCTTGTGTGTCGGCTTGTGCGGCTTGCCATTGTGCTGCAATGTGGGTGGCATTAAAATTATTTTTTAAAATGTGCGTGGGGAAAAAAAAATTAAAACTTTTATCTCGGCTTGCGTGTAGCCAAAGTCAGTCCCGAAAGTTTGTCTGTCCACAAGTCCCCTCATTTTTAGCTCGTCAGTGTCAAGTTTACACTGTCCCCATAGCATGTCTGCCAACACTACTTACTTGCAAAAAATGAAATAAATAAATCACACATATACCATTATGCAATATATTATATATCAACAATATATTCATTTTTAAACAATTAAAATGATTATTTTCGACTATAAATGACTATATACCGATTAATGATAAAACCTCAAAGTACTTTTGCATCATCAATCCAATCAATATAGCAATATCGATATACCGGTAAATTTGATATTGATAATTGACAATAGGAAAGATATTTTTTATTAACCAACAAATTATTTATTTTAAAATCTTTTTTTATGAACACATTACGGAACAAGGTACAATTAGTAGGAAATTTAGGTGCAAACCCAGAAATGAAAACTCTAGATGGAAATAAGCGCATGGCACGTTTTACGCTCGCCACCAACGACGTGTATAAAAATGATAAAGGAGAACTAGTAAAGGACACTACCTGGCATAATATAGTAGCCTGGGGCAAAACAGCTGAACTAGTAGAAAATCACCTTGAGAAAGGTAAACAAGTAATAGTAGAAGGACGCATCAGCAACCGTAACTATACAGATAAAGACGGCATAAAACGTTATGTAAGTGAGATTATAATAAACGAGTTGCTCCTATTAGGGGATAAGCAGTAACATATAGTATCTATATATGAATTGCTATTGAAAAAAAGCTGCTCTATGGAGCAGTTTTTTTTTTATGTTATTAATAAAAACAAATTACACAACTTGCAATTATCTTTACATCAATAATACATGAGTATAAAAAAAAATATTTCAATAACCTTTATTTCACAAATTATAATTGCAGGGATTGGATTTATTTTGAGTGTTTTCATAGCGAGGCTATTGGGTGCTGAGGGGAGAGGAGCATATGCCTTGTATCAAAACTCAGTACAGCTAGCAGGAGTTTGGCTAGGGTTCAGTCTCAGTAGTACAATTATTTATTTCACACAACAAGGAGAGATGAATACGTCACGATTATTAGGCAATGCTATAATATTATTGCTGCTAAGTACATTATTGAGTATGACAGTATTGTTAGTTTTGTACTTATATGATCATCATAATATTATATATAGTGATAGCCGATATTTTTTTATTGTAGCTTTGATTTTCGGCTTACACTTTTTCTTTTCTCAAAATACAGCATTATGGAATGCTTACCTCAATGCTAAGGGATTTTTTACATTCGCTAGCATGGCCAACATTATTACACTAACGCTGCATTTACTTTTTGCTATTATATTATATTTTATTATAAGCTCAAAGAATCCATTACTTACACTACTAATAGGTAATTTAATAATCTATATATTACAAAGCATAGTATTATTTTTATATAGTATCCATAAGACCAACATAAGACCACAATTTGCTATACTACCAACCGTATTTTTATATAAGATTATAATATTTGGTGGGCTAGCTTATTTATGCAACGCCATTCAATTTTTGAGTTATAGGTTGGATATATGGATCCTAGATCACTACCATAGTAGCAAACTCACAGGCATATATGCTCTTACGGTGAGCCTTGCTCAAATGGTATGGCTGATACCGCAATCTATAGCTACAGTATTTTATGCACAAGCTAGTGGCAAGGATATTTCTTTTATTAAAGACTTTATGTATAAATATACTCCATTGGCTGTTTATAGTTGCATACTATTAGGGGTAATGGCATCAATGTTTTTTATGTTATTTGCTTCTATTCTTTTTGGCAATGAGTTCATTGAAATAGGACCTTATATATTAGTTTTACTTTTGGGCTTGATTCCTTTCAGTATAGTAATCATGGCGGGTAGTTTTTTTGCAGCTATGGGTAAAGTGAATATCAATTTATTCATTGCTATAATTGCCTTCATTATTGTTTTGGTTTTGGACTTATTATGGATACCCATATATGGTATTTGGGGGGCCATAGCAGCTACAATTATTTCTTATCTGGCTAGCGTGATTGGTGCTATTTATTATTTATTTAAATATAAATTAAACCTAATCGAATTATTTAATTTAAGCAAAGCCATAGAACTAATAAATATATGGACGAGATAAATAAAATACATATTTTTAATGATAGCCTCGGTTTTTATGCCAATGAGTTTATAAATCGAATGTCCATAATTAATCCATCTATAAAATATTGTAGTATTATATATCCCACATATCCCCACGAAAAAGTACAGTATTTTGATCCTAACACTTCTAAGGATTTTATTCATCAATACTTTCGGTATGCCACTCATTTATATATTCATTTCTATACATTTCCAGTATTATATTATATAAACATCGCTAAAAAAGTAAATCCCAATATTATTATAACTTGGATGTTCTGGAGTGGAGAGTATTACAATAACTTCTATGACGAAAACGACATATATTTAAATCACAGCAAAAAATATATACGATTATCGCTTGGGCGCAGTTTAGGTAGATATATCAAGAATATGATTGGTATAGGTCATGAAGCTAAAAAAAGGAGTTTGATGCAAGCGTTTTTACAGGCTGATTTTTTTGCGTGTATATTGCCTTTTGATTTTGAAAATGTATATCAAAACAAACGGCATCATTGTAAGTTTATCCCGTTTTCATATTTGGCCTATGATCAAATAATACCAACTGCAAACATTGCTGATATCACTCATGGTAAAGAAATCATGATCAATCACTCAGCAGACCCATCATTAAATCACTATGAAGCTATGATGGCAATCAATAATCTTGACATAAAAAATAAGATAATATTATCATTAGCATACGGTAAGCTGAAATACAAGCATGATATAATTACACTTGGCAAAGAAATGTTTGCTGACCGTCTTGTATTAATTACAGAATACTATCCCAAAGAGCATTATTTTTTATTAATCAAGCATGTTGGTTTTGCTATATTTAATAACAAAATACAACAGGGATTTGGAACAATAGTCCCTTTGCTTTGGATGGGGGTTAAATTATTTATGAGAGAGGAGAATTCGATATATAAAACGTTTAAATCATGGGGAATAATTATTTTTTCAATACAGAAAGATCTACAAAAAGATGCATTTGCGGATCTTTTACGTACAGATCAGGTATTACATAATCGCACTATATTATCACAGTATTTATCAAGCAAAGCTGTAGATACTTATTATAGAAATTTATAATTAAATTATTTTTATATTTAAATTCTCTATCATTTTTCATAACTTCGCCTTTATTGTAAATTTATCATGATATCACAAGATCCTCGTGTCAATAGGCTTAATCTGTTGGGTGAGCAACAAGTAGTATTGCATGATGGAGAAGCGTGGGATAGTTACCAAGTTTTTCATCAAAAAAAACGTGGCGAACAACATCACCATGTAGGTATCGTGCATGCCCCCACTGCTGAGATGGCATTACTTTTTGCCAAAGAACAATATGGTCGCAGACAGAAGTGTGTCAATATGTGGGTAGTGCCTACTACTGCTGTACTAGCATTTGACACTGAAGATGAAGATATATTTGCCTCAGCTACCGAGAAGATGTATCGAGAGGCAGGTGGATTTAAAGTAATGGACCGTATCAATAAATACAAAGCCTCGCTCAAATCACTAGAGTAAAATAATCATTTTTTTAATGGCTGATGCGTCACATATCATACATGTACTTGAGTCATTAGATGAGAGTTTCCCCAATATAGAGTCTAATATGGGTGACTTAGTAGCTATAAGTCCACGTTATTTTTTACGACCACATAAAATAATAGAAGCTTATACAAAAGGTATTTTTCCATGGCATATTCAATACAATATGGTGCATTGGTTCAGTCCACAACAGAGACCTCTGCTTGCTACTGATAAAATTAAAATCTCAAGGAGTATGCGTCAATGGCTACAGCGCAATACAGCCTATCAGGTTACAGTTAATAAAGATTTTATTGGGGTGCTTAACCATTGTGCTATGTCTCGTTTATATAGTGATAGCTCCTGGCTCACTTATGATTTTAAAAAAGCCTATTATGACTTACATTGCATGGGTATCGCAGAGAGTGTAGAGGTATGGGACCATTATGGCAATTTAGTAGGTGGACTATATGGTGTAGTGATGAATCGCATAGCCACAGGTGAGAGCATGTTTAGTCACATAAGTAATGTGAGTAAATATGCATTGATACATTGGTGTGAGTTGTTAAAACAAAGAAACATACAATATATAGACTGCGAAGCACATACGCAACACTTGATAAATATGGGGGCAGAGATGGTGCCAAGAGCTAGCTTTATCGAGATCATAAATAAAGCATACAAGGATCTATATGTATAGCATTATTACAAACTGAAATCTATAACTGCATTTGTACCATATATGCTGTGAGCCTCGATGCCTATACCAGCACTATTATAATTATTATTTAAAATTATAAAACGATGACCATAACTAGGAACGCCATAATCTATTAATAAATTTAAGACTATATCAAGCCCATCACCTTCACCATAATGGCAACATTCCGCATTGTAAGTATATTGTGAGCATGCCGGGCTTCTATCATGACCTATATATCCTGAGATACCACTTTCCTTGGCATGGCAAGTAGCGCTTATGGACAAAGTTTCATTAGGAGATAGAGGTGGTACAGGTTTCATAGTAATTAATGTCTGATATAATGATTTGAGATAAGGATCTGTAGTTTTATTTAGATCTTCAGATAATACTGAAGATTTTAGGTAAGTTATAGCAAATTCTTTAGGATATACTCTGCTTAGATTCATATAATACAATAATTCATGTGCGGTCTCATTGAGATATGGTGCTTTAGCTTTATCAAATAAATAAGGGTTGTGAAAAGATGTCTTATCTTCTGAGATTATTATTTCATTTTTATCGTATAAAGACTTTGTGTTTTCTAGGATATTGGTGGAGATTGCTTCTCTGTTATCAATTGCTGTATAAGGAGCGGCTGTTTCGATATCTACCGTGATCTCGTCATTAGGCTTATCTTCTGGTAAGCTTATATTACTATTGCTTTTCAATGCATTGGTTGCTAAAGGTTGTCTAGCCAATGCAAGGTTTTTATATGCCGATTCTAGTGAGGCTTCTGCTTGTTTTAGTTGTTTTTTAAGTTTAGCATTTTCTTGTGCTGTTTTATAATGTCTTCGTTTTAATTCAGCGTATTGTTTTAAACTAACACATGAATTTAGTAAAAATAAAGTACTCACATAAAACAAGATGCGGAGCATAAATTTATAATAAGGGTGGGGTAGTTTTAAACTATCATATATAATTTAAAACGATTATACCATAATGATTATTATATAAGTGGGTTTTTTATAAAAAAATAATTAATGGTTTATTCTACAGTAACACTTTTAGCGAGATTACGTGGTTGGTCTACATTGCAACCTCTAAGCATAGCTATATGATAAGCCAATAATTGCAAGGGTATGACGGATATCAGCGGGCTTAGAGGTTCTGCTGTAGTTGGTAATTTTATAGTAAATTCTGCCAGTTTTTCTATTTCAGTATCCCCTTCATTTACTATGGCAATCACCCGACCTTTTCGAGCACGTATTTCTTGTATATTACTTACTATTTTTTCATATGCACTGCTATTAGTGGCCAATACTACTACCGGCATTTCTTCATCTATCAATGCTATAGGACCATGTTTCATCTCAGCTGCTGGGTAGCCCTCTGCATGAATATAGGAAATTTCCTTTAGTTTCAATGCACCTTCTAGAGCTACTGGAAAATTATAACCACGACCTAGATATAAAAAATTAGATGCATCCTTAAAAGTTTTAGCTACATTAAGTATCTCGTTACTTAATTTAAGTACTTGTTCTACTTTGCCAGGTATATTTTCTAATTCTATCAATAACTCATGTACTCTAGTTTGACTCAGTGTGCCCTTTAGCGTACCTAGTTTTATTGCCAAAAGACTCAGAATGGTCAATTGTGCGGTGAAAGCTTTGGTACTTGCTACGCCAATTTCAGGTCCGGCATGTGTATAAGCCCCTGTATGGGCAGCTCTGGCTATACTCGATCCTACGACATTACATATACCGAATACTAATGCTCCTTTTTGTTTGGCAGTTTCGATTGCGGAGAGGGTATCTGCAGTCTCACCACTCTGTGATACAGCGATGATTACATCGTGTGCATTAATTATAGGATTGCGATACCGAAACTCTGACCCATATTCTACTTCTACATTTATACGAGCTAATTCTTCTATCATATATTCTCCCACCATACCCGCATGCCATGATGTCCCACAACCTAATATAATAAATCGCTCAGCATTCAAAATGCGTTGTTCATTATCTTGAAAAGCACTGAGTTGCACATGCCCTGTTTTACTATTGAAACGCCCCCTAAAACTATCCGTTATGCTTTTGGGTTGCTCATATATTTCTTTGAGCATAAACGTTTCAAAGCCCCCCTTTTCTAAGGCTTCTAATTTTAATTCTAATTCTTTGATATATGGGGTTATGATTTTGTTTTCTATCGTTTTTATTGTAAGCTCTCCATTACGAGTCATTATGGCTATTTCTTCATCCTCTAAATAAACGACATTTTTGGTATATTCTATTATTGGGGAAGCATCAGATCCTACAAAAAATTCATTATGACCTATCCCGATAACTAGTGGAGAACTTTTGCGAGCAGCTATTAGTATATCAGGATTGTTTTTACTCATTACTACTATAGCGTATGCACCTGTCACCTCACCTAATGCCATTCGTACAGCCTCCTCAAAGGTAACTTTATCATTATGTAATATATCCTCTATCAAATGTATCAATACTTCTGTATCGGTATCTGATTTGAACTGATGTCCTCTTTCTTTCAGTTCTTCTTTTATAGTAGCATAATTTTCAATGATTCCATTATGTATGATGATGAGCTCACCATCTTGAGAGAAATGAGGGTGAGCATTACGATCATTGGGCTCACCATGAGTAGCCCATCGTGTATGTCCAATACCCATAGTCCCTTTGATATCTTTACCAGATATATATGTTTCTAATTCGCTTACTTTGCCTGCTTTTTTATATATATTCAGATCCCCATTAAACAAAGCAATTCCTGCACTATCGTATCCTCTATATTCTAAACGATATAACCCTTTGATCAATATGGGATAAGCCTTACGATGACCTATATAGCCTACGATTCCGCACATGGTGATTAGTTGATTTGGGTGTAAGTTACTATTAATTTTGGTTTATACAAGGGGTGATTACCTCCATATATTGGCACACGAAAGGCACTATTGGGGAATACCGTACCCCCCATATTGGGGAAATAGGTATTTATTAATATACCGTTATGAAATGTTTTTTCATCCAACATTTTTTGAACAAATGGGGTCACTACAAATTGATATGCTGTGAGGTCTATGCCATATCTATTGACTGTTTTTTTCTGACCTATCTCTTCTATACCAAAGAAGTCATTACTATATTGTAATAAGGTGCTATTATCATAATCACAGGTCGTATCCGGTATTTGTAATAATAAATTTTGTGGTAATGTATACTCCTTATCAGTAGTAAGGCTATCATTGATCGCATATACTTCCAGCACCGCTTTATTCATGATGATATCAGGTATCGTATGGATATACGGAAACTTTACAAAAGCCATACAAGACTGAGTGCTCTGCATATAGGTTTCTATTTCATTACCAGTTGCTGTGCAAGCATTTTGAATAGCACTGCTAGATAATGTTCCATTATAGTTATGACTGAATCTTGTGAAATAGGCCCCATTGGTCTTTGACATTGGGAAAAAATAACTCAAAGAATCTTCTAATTCTGTATGATAATATAATCTTAATCCAGTAAAATTTGATACCATTTTGATAGAATAGATACATTTACCCAGATCTGTAGGATTGATTATTTGTAGGCCTTTTATAAGATTGTGAAAACTAGCAGCATCGGCAAAATCACTAGTACCGCTAGATAGTAAAAACTTATATCCATACGAGGCACTCAGAGGGATACGTATGATGCCGGTAGTACTAACGCCATCAGATGCTATTGAGTCAGATGTATAAATATAATTCAATTTTTGACCTATGGGAACACTATATGTTGCAAGACTGGAATAAGAATTATAATCGGCTGTTGCATCTAAATCCTGGCACAATTCGTAAACATAAAAATCCTGACCTAGAGTAGTATCTCCATAAGAAGTGATAACATCTAGTGTCAAAACAATACTATCAAGAGTGTATAGGTCTCCGCCTGCAAAGCGCAAATTATTGGTAGGTAAGTCGGGCTGCACAAAAATACTTGCAACAGATATTCCGAATCGATTATCATTTTGTGTTCCGAGTAGGGTACTTACCATGTTTTTGGTACTAAATGTGTCTTGCCATACGGTTTGTGTTTGTATAGTAAATGTATCTAGAATACTTGAGTTGATTGCATCTATGCCTCCAAAAACATCACCGCCAATATTGGTAGGCTTATCACACGCACCATAGATGCAAGAAGATATTAATAGTATGTAAATAAATTTTAAAAATTCATATCTATACATGAGCGAAAAAAAAACCATAATTGTATTTATCTTGTAGCCTTATTTTTAAACGTATGATTTATAATAAAAAGTGTGTCTATATTGATATCTTTTTATAACTAAAATAATTTGCGATATAATTCCATGTATTTTTCATAAATATTATTGTTTTCTGTATATCCTATTTTTGGTTTTTTAAATGCTTTGAATGCTTTTTCTACTGATGGGTCCAATATTTCTGAGCCCTGTATCAATGCATCAACATATTTCATTGCTCCTAAGTACAATGAAGCATTATCAGGAGATTTATAAGCATCTAGGTCTTTTGCTTTCATTAGTGTAGGTATTAGGGCTTTGTCAGTAAATTTAGAATTTAATTTATCTCTAAATACATTAGTATAGACGCTCTGTACTAGCTTAGCGTTGGCAAAGACAGGATCATTTTTATACGCAGTCTTGATATATGCCGGTATCAATGTACTGAACCATCCGTGACAATGTATGATATTGGGTGTCCAACCAAATTTACGTACTGTTTCTAGTACTGCTTTATTGAAAAAAATCATACGATCATCATTGTCCGGGTAAAATTTTTTGCTTTTAGAATCTATAAATGCATTTGGGCGTTTAAAATAATCTTCATTTTCCATAAAATAACATTGGATACGGGAGGGAACCAATGAGGCAACCTTTATGATCAATGGATTATCATCTTTATCCACTACAATATTGATCCCGCTGAGGCGTACTACTTCATGTAGTTTATGTCTTCGTTCGTTGACTTCGGCAAATCGTGGCATCATGACTCGTATCTCTAGTCCTGAAGGGGCTGCTTTGGCAGGTATGATTTTGGCTATAGCAGCTGCTTCGGTTAATACTATATAAGGATCCAACTCATGTGTTACTATTAGTATTCTTTTCTTTTCCATATTATAATATTGGGGAATAGGTTTATGGTATTTAAGGTTTTTTATATTTTTCTATTTTTAATAGTAGAAAATAGTTTGCAAAAATATATAAAAAATGTGGAAAAATGTGTGGATTATATCATAAAAAAATTATTAAATAATGAAAAATATTATATTGTGCTCTTATTTTTAGGTATTTTTATTACATTATCTTCTTTTGTATGGATGGCAGTGAAATATATAGCATGTATAGCTCTCATAAGTATAACGGCTTACAAGAACCTTATAGCGATATTTGAGTAGGAAATTATATAAAAATTAATTGGATTTTATCATATTCTGAAATAAAAAGCACCCCAATCATTATGAATGCCTCAGTTACATTATGGCTTATTTTCTTATAAATAAACTATTATATTGATAGCTTAGGTATGAAAACTATAAAAGATTAATGCGAAGGTTCTTATGATTACTTACTTTGGCGATGAACTAAATAACTATAATACACCTAAGGAGCTTATACTTTTTCCATATAATAGTATATTGCTCTGTACTTTACTAAAAATAATGTTTTGTATCAAAATTAATGCAGCTCAAAAAGCAAAACCCTACCGAAGAAGAGAAACAAAACATTTAATCACAATATATATAAGGCTTAAGTTATACCACAATAAAATTAGTAAATTTCTAACAGGATTAATTCATCTACTATTATCACTTACTATATGCAATAATTGTCATATTGGTGTTAATTGGATTATAGACGGCAATGGTATATCTCGCTATTGCTTATGGAAGGATAGTATGAGTTTATTGTTCTTGAGAAAAAATTTAATTGATGAGAAAGAACCGCTCTCGAATGTGAAGTTTGAAACTGACGAAATGGGCAATACTACATTTACTCAACTCAATTACTTAGCCTACAGTAGATGGTACAGAAATTGGAAATTGTTCTTGTAGGATTATAAATACATTGTAAATATAAAAAGAGTGCTGCTACCCCTTATACCATCAATCCAATAATAAAATATCATGCTGCTTGTCAATTCAAAATCTCAATTACAAGAACAAATACATTTACAAAAGAATCTAGGTCGTAAAATAGGATTTATACCTACTATGGGTGCATTGCATGATGGTCATTTATCCTTGGTATCGGCTTCTGCTTTACAATGTGATTATACTTGCATGAGTATATTTGTCAATCCTACGCAATTTAATAATATTGATGATCTCAAAAAATATCCTCGTACACTAGTAACTGATATAGAAAAGCTCATGACTGTACCTTGTGATATTGTATATGCTCCCACTGAGGTACAAATATACCCCACTGATGGCAGTACAGATGCTGTAAGCTGTGCGCTGGGCGATTTGGATAAGGTAATGGATGGCGCTCATCGACCAGGACATTTTGCTGGGGTGGTTCAGGTTGTGAGTATTTTGTTAAACCATGTCATGCCTGATTTTTTATACCTAGGGCAAAAAGATTTTCAACAATGTGTTGTTTTACAGCACATGATACAACAGCACTTCCCTCATATACAATTAATAGAAGTACCTACTATGAGAGAGGCTAATGGCTTAGCTATGAGCAGCCGTAATATGCGATTGAGCGATGATGCCAGACAGCTTGCTAGTGGAATTTATGATTTATTATCATTTATTAAAACGAATTATAATACTAAAACTACAAGCGAATGGACTCAATATGGTATGGATGTATTACGAAAATTTTCAGAACCCGAATATTGTGAGATTGTAAATAAAAAAAATTTACAAAAAATAAATAATCCATTACAAGAAACAGCATTTTGCTGCATAGCTACATGGATAGATGGTGTGCGATTGATAGATAATATGCAAGTATCCCCATAGGTCATTTCTTGTTATTGAGCATACGTTCGTATAATTGTATCCATTCATTGACACTCATTTTTTTACAAAGTTCCGCTATTAGTTTATAAGGGATATCGTCAGTTTTTTTAAATCGAATACAACTCTTACCCATATCTAACTTGGTCTTACAGTATTTTGGATATTCTGCCTTCCACCATGCCAATAAGTGCGCATCGACATATATTCCCATATGATATAAAGCTATAAAATTCTTTTGAGCAGCAATGCTTATAAAAGGCAAAGGCAACTTAGGATCACAATGATATCCATTGGGATATAAGGTATGTGGTACTACATATCCTATCATACCGTAACTGATTTCTGGTATGAATCCCTTTGGCAAATTCTTAGCCACAGTCTGATGTAGTTTTTCTACTGCTGCTTTTTTATCAACGCTTACAGCATTTATATAGCCCGAAATAGTAGTATGATTATTCATGTTACATATATGTTAGCATTGCAAAAATATTTTAAAATTTACAGTAAAATTGATTTTCCTTCAACCATTTTTCTTTAAAAGAATAATCTGGTATCACGCTCCTTACTATTGACCAGAAGGCTTCACTATGACTGAATTCTATAAGATGAGCCAATTCATGTACAATCACATAGTCTATTATATCTAATGGTGCTTTGGTAAGACCTAATGACATATTGATACTCCCATCATGAGAGCACGATCCCCAACTACTTATTTTATTACGTATGCTAATTTTTTTTATTTTTTGTTTGAAATACGTATTGTTTATTTCTATAATACGATGTGATATAAAAGGTTTGACATATTTCTTCATCAATTCTATGACTATATGCCTCACCAGCCTTTGTCTCTGTTGTGAATCATACTTAGCATTTATTTTGATAATTATCAATCCATTATTGACATCAGTAGTTCCTGTATTCTCATCAGTGTGTGTTATTATTATTTTCAAAGTGAATTTTTTTTCCAAAACATAGATTACCTCACCATCAACATAATTGCGATCCTTACGACTATGCAATATTTTTTTATTTTTTTGTAAATAATTTATTGCCCATTGCTTAAAGGTTTCAATTTGTTCTAATTTCTCTTTTTCATTGAGATAAGTACTGATGCGCATACTTATCCCTTTTTGAGTAAAGGAGACCCGACTTCGAGCTTTACGTTCAAATACATAATTTACAGCAATTCGTTGATTATCTATTTCATAATATTTGGGTAAATCTAAGGACATAAGCAACAAAAATAATCCGACTTATTATTTAATAATAATATAAGCGTATAACAATGCAAAAAACTTAATGAAAGAAATTGTTGTAATTTAGTTTAATGTTATTACGTTTAGATGCTGATAAGCCAGATAAAAAAAGATTACATATTGTCATAGATTGTCTAATAAGCGGCGGCATCATTATTTATCCTACTGATACGGTTTATACAATGGGCTGCGATATCAATAATATAGATGCTCATGAGCGTATATGTAAACTCAAAGGAATTAAGCTCAAAGAATCTAATCTTAGCATTGTTTGTTATGACTTGAGCCACTTGACTGATTATGCATTGCCTATAGAGACTAGTACATACAGAGTTATGAAAAAAGCTCTACCAGGACCATTTACTTTTATACTAAAAGCGAATAAGCAAGTTTCAAAACTATATGGACATAGCAAGGCCACAATTGGATTTCGCATACCCAATCATAATATCCCCAGATCAATCGTTGCTGAATTGGGCCGACCTATATTATCAGCATCGATTAAAAATGAGGATGCTATTATTGAATACATCCCTGATCCAGAGCAGATTCATGACATCTATGGGGATAATATAGATATAGTAATAGATGGTGGCTGGGGCGGTATCATAGCTTCTACTATAGTAGATTTTAGTGATAGGCAACCAGTCATATTACGTGAAGGAGTGGGTGTATTATGATGAGCTTATCTGATTTGTTTTTATTAGTATATTTACTGTATGACTACCCGAGAATTATTTTTACGTTTTCAAGCGCAGACTAGTAACTTACCGCTTGGACTAGAAATAGCCTCAGCTCATGGATGCTGGCTCACTACTACAGATGATAAGAAATATTTGGATCTTATATCTGGTGTCAGTGTTAGCAATATAGGTCACCGTCATAGTGCTGTGATAGAGGCTATACATGATCAGAGTAGTCGCTATCTTCATACGATGGTATATGGTGAATACGCTCAAGAACCTACTGCTAGACTAGCCCAGAGTATTTGCAGTATGTTAGATTCTAGTTTAGACAATGTATATTTTACCAATAGTGGGGCTGAGGCCACCGAAGGGGCTATGAAACTAGCCAAACGCTATACACAAAGACCCTCAATAATTTATTGTCGCCATGCTTATCATGGGAGTACGCAGGGCGCATTGAGTGTTATGGGTAGTCCATGTATGCAAGATGCCTTTAGACCCTTGTTGCCTGATACTACTATGATTTCTTTTAATGATTTTGAAGCTCTGAAAAATATAAGGGAGAATACGGCTGCAATTATAATAGAACCTATACAAGCAGAGGCAGGCGTCATAGAGCCTTTAGATGGGTATTTGCAAGCAGTACGTAAGCGTTGCGATGAGGTAGGAGCATTGATGATATTGGACGAGATACAGACAGGTTTTGGACGTACCGGTACTATGTGGGCTCACACACAATATGAAGTTGTCCCTGATATCCTATTATTAGCCAAGGGTATGGGTGGAGGCTTGCCTATTGGTGCTTTTGTAGCTCCTCATAAAATTATGAAGACCCTAACTCATAAGCCAGTATTAGGTCATATTACTACATTCGGAGGTAATGCCTTGTGTGCTGCGGCTGCATTGGCTGTGGTACATGTGTTACAAACAACCGATTATATAGCTCATGTAAAATCAAAGGCTCTTTTATTTAAAGACTTATTACAACATGCTCAGATAAAATCACTACGTCAGGCTGGATTTATGATGGCTTTAGAGTTTGATAATTTTGATACAACAAAAAAAATTATTGATTTATGTCTGGCAGGTAATCTGATCACAGATTGGTTTCTATTTGCTGATAATTGCCTACGTATAGCCCCTCCGCTTATCATAAATGAAGATGAAATTGCTTTTGCTTGTGATGTGATAATACATAGTATAAATAAATCCCTAAAATAGTAATGAAAAAATATATTCGATTTTCAATTTCTAGTTTTGTTAATGATATTACTTTATTTCTTATAGCATTTTCATTTTTTATAATAGGATGCAAAAAAGAAAATTATGTGATCCATGTA
>Ga0114938_1000275_pt1 | contig 41216 bp, 36 predicted proteins | sample AshMeaBigSpring_FD_88675 | JGI IMG/M metagenome (GOLD analysis project Ga0114938, IMG submission 88675) | Groundwater microbial communities from Big Spring, Nevada to study Microbial Dark Matter (Phase II) - Ash Meadows Big Spring | ecosystem: Environmental > Aquatic > Deep subsurface >... | reverse complement strand
ATCGCCGAGTGCGACAAGGTGGCGAAGTATGTGGACATCCCGCTCCAGCACATCTCCGACAACATGCTCAACGCGATGAAGCGCGTGACCACCGGCGACTACATCCGCGACCTGCTGCGCCGCATGCGCGCCGGCATCCCCGGCCTCGGCATCCGCACCACCTTCATCGTCGGCTTCCCCGGCGAGACGGAGGAGGACTTCAACGAATTGTTGGAATTCATCCGCGAGTTCCGCTTCGAACGCGCCGGCGTTTTCCAATACTCCAAGGAAGAAGGCACCCGCGCCTACAAGATGCCGGGCCACCTCCACCACGCCACCCGCAAAAGCCGCTGGTCCCGCGCCATGGCCGAGCTCCAGAAGATCGCCGGAGAAACCAACGCCGCCCAAGTCGGCAAACAAGTCCGCGTGCTCGTCGAGGAACCCGGCGTCGCCCGCACCCAGTGGGACGCCCCGGAAATCGACGGCTCCGTCATCGTGGATGAGTCGCTCCCTGTCGGGGAGTTCGCAGACATCACCATCGGCGACTGGCGCGGGTATGATCTCGTCGCGGCGCGGTAGTGATCCTATGGGCTGTGGCAGCCTGGTGCGTTGGTACGCGGGTTCGCGATCACTGATCACCTTGTGTTTGGATTGGTGCCGGGGACGGCGAGTTGCTTGAGCGCGTCCTCGCGGAGCTTCGGATCGGAAATCCGGAGGATGAGTTCACGGGTTTGGTCAGGAGTGGAACTGCGGGTATAGATCGCGGCGCTATGCGCGGCTGCGTCGAAGCAGGGACCGGGCGGAAATTGGGAAATCCAGGCCACGATGCCGGTCGGATTCTGGTAGTAGTAGGCTCCGATAATCGTTTCCATCATTTCCGTACCAAGCCGATCCGGATGGGCGATCACATGGTTCGCGGCTGCGGCGGGATCGGACTTAGCCCATCTGTCGATGAGTGCCCGCCGCCCGATTCTGAAGGGATCATCTCCGGGTCGCCACTCGCCGGGCGCGGGCCCGGTCGGCACAAGGCATTCAAGTTCCGCGAAATCGATGTCCGGGGGCAATTCCTCCCGGAACAACAACTTGATGCTTTCCAGGCCCGAAGGAGATTGGATCTTCGATTCCAAGGCGTTCACCATGGCCCTGACAGCCGCTTCGGGATCGGTGCGCATGAGCTGTGTGTTGTAACCGATTCGCGCCTCCTGGGCGAATTTCTCGTCCTTCAGTCCACCACTTAACTCTTCCAAGGTTTCCGGGGAGCAGCTACGTCCTGCGGCATTGCACCACGCTGCCAGCAGTTCATGGTGCTGGCTGGCAGCTGATTTCCACGCCAAGGGATCGCTCCGCAATGCAAGCATCTCTTCCCGGTTTTCCGCAGACATCTCGATCAACAATTTCCTCGCTTCCGGATCATCCTTGGACGCGAGATAATCGGCGATGCCGTCGCGAACCACATCGGCGGCGATGAGCCGCTCGTGGGCTACCAAGTAAACCACCAGCTCCAGGGCTTCCCGACCGCACGACAACAACCCGGCCGTTTCTTTTGCGAGCTTCTGGTGCTCCCTCGTGATGATGCCTTTGTTCACATCGGACTCCATCCACAGTGCCTTCAAGCGCTCCAGCTCCGCCTTGCGGTCAATCGGAGGCATTTCTTTGCGGGCCTTGGCCAGTTGTTCGACGACCGAGTTGTCTTCTCTGGATTGGCGGTCGCGCGATGGAGAGGCTTGTTCCGGCATTCGCGACTCATGCCCGGCGGGTTCGGCTTGGCGGGTCAATTGGTGGATCGCCGTTCCAACAAGCGCGGCGATGGCGGTGGCGGCAAGGGCCTTTTTTAAGACAGTCATGGCGAGAATCCCGCTGGCAGTAGCAGCGCTTGGTGCGAGCCCGCCGGCTGCAATCGCCGCTCCCAATCCTGCGGGCGCGGCTTGCACGGCGTTGGCGGAGATCGTGGATGTTAGAACGGCGACCCCGGCGGTGATGCCGCGTTTGGCGAAATTCTCTCGCAGCTTTTCCACCGCCCGGCTGACCCGCTTTTGCGCGGCTTCGGCGCTGATGCCGAGGACGGCAGCGATGTCCTTGGCGGATTGGTTTTCGAAATAGCGGAGCAGGACCGCGTCGCGATCCGAGGACGTGAGTTCGGATAGAGCGGCGTCCAGATGGGGAGCGATTTCATCCCATGAGGCGGCGGTTTCGGAAGATTCATGCATGGCGGCGGCCTGATGTTCGCGGTGACGACGGCGCACTTCGGTGCGGATGGCTTGCACGGCGATGTTGCGAGTGGTGCGGTGCAGCCAGCCGGAGAGCACCGGGCGATCCGTGAGTTTTCCCGCGCTTTCCGCCAGCGCCACGAACACGCCCTGCGAAACATCCTGTGCGAGATGCGCGTCACCGGTGATGCGCAGCGCGGCGGAGTGCACGAGATCAAGGTGGCGGAGCAACAGTTCCGCGAAGGCCGCCTCGGAACGGCTTCCGGCATACTCGCGCAGCAGTTGTGGATCGGATTTCGTGCTCACTCATCCTGTAGTAGCCGCCCATTGAGAAATCGGACAGGAAAAGTGATTCTTGTTTCAACTTCCGGACTGAACGCTGGGTAGGACTCAAAAAAGAAGTGGTGCCAACCTGCGGAAAGGGAAGAGGGATTTCACTGGCAGCAGCGCGCGTTACGGGTCAATGACAAGCTCGGTTTCGAAGCCGGCCTTCCAACTGCGCTTGATCGGCGGCCATTCCCCGAATGGTGCCTTTTCGCTGAGTCCGCCCATTTCAGCCTCAACCACCAACGCGCTGAATATCTGACAACGCACGATATGTTCTCCAGGCAAGTGGTCGCCGACCATCAGATCGCACTTGAAGGTGGCGCCATTGATCAACCGCTTCGAGATGTTTCGCATCTCGACGGGCTTGCCGTCCACGGTGATGGATCGCACCTCGCGAAGCAGCCGGTAACCGAGCCAAGCGTGCCAGTAGGTTTCATCGCCTGTGGCGCATGTGAAGCGTGCGGCCTGTCCCCTGGGGGTACGGGAAGGAGCAATGACCTTGCCATTGCCATGCAGCGCTTGAAGCAGATCCAGAACCCTCCGTTCGACCAACAAGCGCCGGGTTTGAAGTGCCTCGACCAGTTGTGCGCAATGCAGAGGCGGTTTTCCGCAACCGTTCGGATGGTTTTTTCTGAACCATTCATTCGTCATGGCCAAGATCTCATCGGCTTCACTGGCACCGATTTGCCCATCCTCCACGCGTTCCTTCAGCACAAGCCACGGAGTTGACACTTCGGAATCCGCCAGCCCTATCAGCACGAGGTCGGCGTTGGTAAGTTTCTCGAAATCCTCCTTGAAAAGCGGATGTCTGGCATCTGGTTTCGGCTGTGACTCGCCGAGGTCGAGCCGTTTCAGTGGAATCGCGCGCAGCACGATGTCCTTGCCCCAGATCCTGTCCACGCGGGGACTGGATTCGATGAATCCCGGGTCCGGGGTCAACAGAATCACCGCTTCTCCAGTCGGCGGATTGAAATCCTCCAGATCACTGATGAAAGCCGAGTCCCCCTCGTGTCGATATTCGTCATTTCCATCGTAGGCGAACCTGCCGCAGGGAAACGAGCGACCGTCGAGCTTCAGCGTCATGCCCACGCTAAAGGGATGGCCCTTGCTTCCCTTGAACTGCGGTGTGATGGCGGCAATCCGCTTGCCATCCCGCATCCGCATGAGCACGGATTCCACTTTCAAACCGGCCGAAATTTCCGGATTCAGAGCGGGATCATCCGAGAGGCGCACGATTTCGGCTTCCTTGGCATGGACGATCAGTTCGGCCTCGCAGGTACGCTTCCACTGGCGTTTCACGGGCGGCCATGCCTCCGGCGGTGCCTGCGTGTCCATGTTGACGGACTCCGCCACCTTCACCAGCGCGCTGTCCATTTCACATCTCACGCGGTGCCTGCCCGGCGCGAGGTGGGCCACCTGGAGTTCTACATTGTAGTCTTCAAGATTCGCGCTGTGCCCGCTGCGACCATAGAGTTGCCTGATCTCAATGGGTTTTCCATCCACAGTGATCGACCGCACTTCATTGAGCAACTTATAGTCGAGTAGCTGACGGTAAAGCTCTTGGTGAAGAGTGACGTCCATTCTCACGGAGTTGCCTTCCCGGATTCGCTCCAAGGGCTCGATCAGCGGCTTGGCATAGAACGCCATCAGGAAATCCAGCACCCGTTGTTCCGAGACAAGACCTCGCTCTTGAAGCTCCTCGAGGGCACCACTCATGTGCAGAACCGCTTGATCGGGATAGCCATCGGGATACACCCGCCTCAACAATTCGATCCCGTCCTCAAAAAACTGTTCCGCCTCGGCAGCCGCCAGGTTTCCGTTCCTGGCGCGCTCGGCGAGTTCCTGCCACGCGGTCCATGCAATCTTGGATTCTTGAGCCACCGAGTGCTCGTCATTTCCCTCCAACCGCGTCGGTTCCTCTTCCAGCAAGTGCAGCATCTCATCCCTGAACTCCGCATTCACTGTAGGGCCGAAATCGAAAAACATCGAGATTCCCGGGTTTTTTTCGGGATCGAAGCGGTGATCGACAAAGCCTTTCCAATACGGCCGGTCCAGAAGCTGAGGACCGTCGGCTTGTGAGGCAAGTTGCAAGGCTTGGGTGGCCGGTACCTTGGTGATGGGTTCGAGGACAAGCTGGAAGCCATCGGCCGCGGGGCCGGTTTCCTTGTGGGTTTCCGCGGAAACATCTCCGCTCTTCGAGGGATTGTGGATTGCGTATTCGCGCAGGTTCCGCTGCATGAGGAAGCGGTCTCCATCCATGTGGGTCGTGAAATCCGGATAGTAACGACGCGCAATGGCCGTGGCGCGGTCTTGGACATGTTCGAAGTGTTCTCCCGAAGATCCATCCACTGCGCTTGTCTCGGGTGCCGCTGGCTCGTGCGGCGGCGCGGCGGCGGCCGGACTCACCTGCGTTGCATCTTGCACCGGGGTGTAAACGGTGGTCTTTCCTCCACCTTCGGATGGCCCGCGTGGGCGACGAGGTGCCAGGTAGTTGAAAGCGAAGGCGACCAAAAGCACGAGCCCCAAGCCAGACGCCAGCGCGGCGAATCCGCCGGAACGGGTGCGCCAACTCATCAGGCCCAGCACAAGCGTCACAAGCAACACCAGAACGCAGAGAACCAGCACTTCTTGTGCCCCCATGATGCCCCAGAGCAGTGGAAATCCCACCACCGCGGCGATAAGGAGGCCCAGTGCCCATTTGCCGAGGCGGGTAGGTTTCGATTCAGGGGCAGGCGTTGTTTTGGTGTCTGGTTTGAAACTGTGGGAGAAGCGGGGATCGGTGTGAGGGCTCGTTTCGCCAGATGTCACTTCCGTCTTCTGGCTGGATGCGCCAGCGACGCTTCCCATTTCAGAAGCGATGGTCTCGACCTGGGTTTTGAAAATATCCGCCTTCTGATAGCGGAAATCGGGTGCTTTTTCCAAGGCGCGAAGAACGATTTCATCGAGGCGGACATCGATTTCGACCTTGCGCGAGGGCGCGACGGGTTCCTTGCCCGGACGTTCGCCTGTCAGCATTTCGTAAAGCACCACGCCGAGGGCGTAGATGTCCGCGCGGTGGTCGGCGGTGCCGTTGGCCTGCTCGGGTGCGGCGTAGTCCGGCGTGCCAGCTAGAACGGTAGCGGCGGTCTGTGACCGTCGCGGATCGTGTCCCGGTGAAGTGCGACGGTCACAGACCTCCGATACAGGTTCGATGAGTTTGGCGATGCCGAAATCGGCGATCTTCACTCTACCGTCCCTGTCTAACAAAAGATTCTCCGGTTTGATGTCGCGGTGGACGATGCCCTTGTCATGCGCGTATTGCAGGGCGTCGCAGATCGGCGGGATGATGGCGAGGGCTTGCTTGGCTTCGAGTTTTCCCTCGCGGAGCAGGTCGCGGAGGTTCACGCCATCGACGAATTCCATGACCAGATAGAAGAGTCCGCCGGTTTCACCGAAGTCGTGGATGGTGACGATGTGAGGGTGGTTGAGCCTGGCGAGCAGTTCGGCCTCGCGGGCGAAGCGTTCGGCGAAGCGGGATTCGCTGCCGCGTTCCGGAGCGAGGATCTTGATGGCGACGATGCGGTTGAGCGATTTCTGGCGGGCCTTGTAAACGACGCCCATGCCGCCGCGGCCGAGGCACTGGAGGATTTCGTAGCCGGGAAATTTTTCCCCGAGTTCCTCCGTAGTGAGCGGCGGTGACGCGGGAGCGGGATGATCGCCATCGACGATGGTGCGCGATGCGAGGGCCTGGCGCATCAGGCAGGCCGGGCAAAGTGCCTGTGGGGAATCGGGCGGCAGGGGAGCCCCGCAGTCGGGGCAGGTGGAAAGGGAATCGGTCATGGTTGTGGGGTTCTCCTTTCCTCAAAAACGAAGTGCGGGAATTGTTACTGGATTTTTCAGATGTGGAAGGAAAAGCAAGGCTGGGGCGGGAGTTCCAGCCTTGTTCCGAGTCAGGCGAGTGCGGCGAAGAGCGAGCGCATCTCCTCCTCCACGGCGGAAGGGGAAGAAAGGGTGCGCGAGATTTCATCGGTCAGGAGATGGCGGTAGCGCTTGCGCAGGCGGTGGACGGCGACGCGGGCCGCGCCTTCGCTGGTGCCGAGGGTGGCGGCGATTTCCGCGTAGGGAATGCGTGCGGAGTCCGCGGTGAGGCAGGGTTTCAGCATTTCAAACTGGGTGGTTCCGCCTTCGGCGCTGCAGGCGGCTTCGAGGTCGGCGAGGACTTTTTCTAACAGGGCGAGCGCCCATTCGCGGTCGTAAAGTTTGTCCGGGCTCTGGTCGTGGGCGGGTTCGAGGTGCAGGCCGGTTTCGGCGCTCTGCCAGTCGAACGAGAGCATGATCTCGCCGCCGCCGCGTTTGGCGCAGGTCTCGCGTTTCCACTCGTTGATCATCCAGTGCTGGAATGAAGCGAGGAGAAACGCGCGGAAGCGCCCTTTGGTATGGTCCGTCCGGTCCAGCGCACGGGCCTCGATGACATAGGCGAGAAAGCCCTGCACCAGGTCCTCGGCGTCCTCGGGCGACTTGCCCTTGCGGCGTGCGTAGCGGTAAAGCGGCTGCCAATAGGTGCGAGCGAGCGCTCCCATGGCCTCGGCCGCCAGCGTGTCGCCGCCGCGGGCCGCATCACGAACCAATGTCCAGCGGGTGGTTGCGAAGAAAGTGGGATTGGCCATGAACTGGTTTTCTCTACCACAAATCGCCAAGGTTGTTACGCGGAAATCCCGATTGATCGAATGGATTGAGGCCGGCACGCAGGAATCCAGCGGGAACACCGGAAAATCGACGGCTCCATGATGCGGCATGATCTCGTGGCGTCGAGGTGAGGATGACTGCGGGTGCAGGCCGCGCGTTTCTTTTTCACCTTGTGGCCTCTCAAGCCGAGCGAGTAGCCTTGGCATTATGAAAAGAGGGAAATTGGTGCCGTGCCTGGTCGCCACGGTCCTGTGCGCATTGGCGATCTTTTTGTTAGGCAAGCACATCGCCCGGAGTGCCGGGGATTCCCGTGAAAGGGCCGAGCACGAGCATGGCATCGCACTGCCGCCATCCGCGTTGAACATTCAGTGCCGCGGCGATGGCTGGCTGCGGTTGACGCCGTTTTACGGCGGCTTTGCAACGACGATGTTTGAAATGGACCCGGCGGATGCGACTGCGTTCCTCGCGCCGCTGCACATCCGGTCCCGCAATGGTCCAGTGATCGCCACAGGCGACCCCGCGGTGAATGGATGGAATGTCTGGCCGCAGGGGTCGCCGACTTTCATTCCCGGCAACAAACAAGGCGGCGGTTGGCGGCACACCTGGACCGGTGCGGCGACGCCCGTGGAAATGGTGAGCTGCGATTCCCCCGAGGGAATGTTCCTTCACCTCGAATTCTGGAAACTCGATAGCGGCTCGACGCTCGTCAAAATGTGCACGATGTGGGAGGATTGATTGGTGGCGCTCATGGACCCCCGGGGCGGGTTGCCCCAGACTCTCCACGGACTTGATTCGCATCGCGTGGGGGAACGGGCATTTGCATGCGAACGCCTTCACCATCGAAATTGCGATCGCTCGCCGTCGAAAACAGTTCGTCCCCCACCGGCCGCGTGGATCTGATCTGGCCGCTGGGGAATCGCCCGTCAACGCGTCTCCTCATTGAAAACGGGAGCGGCGTTGGCGGTTCTTGACGCGTCCTCGCGGATTTTCGGATCGCGGATGCGGTGGATCCGCATTTCCTCCGGGACTTTGCTTGTCGGGGCGGTCGGGCATTTGATACTCCTCCGGGTATGAAGCTCGGCTACACGATCCTTTACGTCAAAGACGTGCCCCGTTCGGTGGCGTTTTACGAAGACGCCTTCGGGCTCGGCCGCCGCTTCGTGCATGAGCTGGGGATGTATGCCGAGATGGACACCGGGGCCACCACGCTCTCCTTCGCTGCCTACGGGCTGGCGAAATCCAACCTGCCCTGCGGTTTCCGGGAAAACGATCCGTCCGGTCCGCCGGCGGGCTTCGAGGTGGCCTTCGTCACCGACGACGTGCCGGCCGCCTACCAGCGCGCGCTGAGCGCCGGGGCCTCCGCGGTTTCGCCGCCCGCCACCAAGCCGTGGGGCCAGATCGTCGCCTTCGTGCGGGACAAGGACGGCATCGTCATCGAGCTTTGCTCGCCCGCGACGCAGTCGTGAGACGTGGCGGCGGTTTGCAACCGCCACGCCCGAGATTCCCGCCGCCACATGCCCGCCCCTCCCGATCCCTCGACGTTTCTCCGCGATTCCCGGTGGCGGAACCGTTTCGACGAGGAGGTCCTCTCGGCCGCACAGGCCTTTGTTTCGAAAGTCCGGGAGCCGCGTCTTGAGGAGCCCGCGGAGGGATCGTTCAGCTTGATCGGAAACGTGGCCAAGGAGGACACCGAGGTGGGTTTCTGGCAAATGGACGGCGCCTGGGATTTCGAAACCTACTGCTCCTGCGAGCTCGGCGGCTTCTGCCATCATGCAGCGGCGCTGCTGATGAAGGCCGAAAAGGAGCGCGATCTCACCCGGCTCGGCGGACGCGGCATCGCCGCCGCGGTGGCCGCCGCGCTGCCCGCGGAGCCCGCCGCACCTGCGCCCTCCACTTTGCCGCGCGTTTCGGCGGGGCCTGTCTTCGAACTTCACGTCACGCGCGAACCGGTGGACCGCAGCCTGAGGCTGCTCCTCCAATCGCTCGGCCAACCGGAAACGGAATTCTGGATCGCCGCGGAGGCCACCGTGGATTACGGCGGGCACCGCGGCGCGCTCCGTGCCTCGATGCCGGACTGGACCAGCCGCGTTTTTCTAACCGACGGCCGCCCGGCCATTTTCGAACACTCGGCCGCCGCCGAAAACTCCGCCGCCCGCCAGCTCGCGGAAACCGGGCTCTCCTCGCTGCAATCGAACTCCGCCTGGCGATTCCTGCTCAACCTGAAGTCCCGCGACGCGAAAAACGCGCCACCGCGCGACCGCTGGTTTCCCGATCCCAGCCGCATCTCGGTGGATACCTTCTGGCACCAGTTCCGCGGCGAAATGGTCACCCGCCTGGAGGATCTCGGCTGGCGCGTCACGATCGATGACAACGTCGGCCACCGCGTCTTCGAGGCCGACCCCGCGCGCTGGGAGAGCCGGCTCACACCCGGTGACGGCGGATGGTTCAGCCTCTCGGTGGGGTTCGATGTCGGCGGCGAACGCCATGACCTGCTGCCGATCCTCGCCGAGCTGTTGGAGGCGGACATCCTCGAGGAAACCCTCGACCGTCCGGACGGCGGATTCATCTACGCGCCGCTGCCGCAAGGCGACGCCCTGAAGCTCCCGATCGGCCGCGTGCGCCGCATCCTCCGCCACCTCGCCACGCTCATCGACCCGAAGTTTCCCGAACGCACGCGGCTCCACGCGCTCGATGCCGCCACGCTCGCGGGACTCGAAGGCCTCGGCCTCGACACCCCGCCGGACCTCGCCGGACTGTCCGCGAAACTGCGCGGCTTCTCGGGCATCGAGCCGGTGGAACCCGCCGTTGGCGTGAAGGCGACGTTGCGCGACTATCAGCTCGCCGGTTTCCGCTGGATGCAGTTCCTCGCCAGCCACGGGCTGCACGGCATCCTCGCCGATGACATGGGCCTCGGCAAAACCCTGCAGACGCTCACCCACATCCTCACCGAAAAACAGTCCGGCCGCTCGCAGGGCAGGCCCGTGCTCGTCGTGGCCCCCACCTCCGTCGTGCCGAACTGGCGTGCCGAGGCGCTCAAGTTCACCCCGGACCTCCGCGTGCTCGTGCTCAATGGACCCGAGCGCCTCAAATACCACCGCTCCATCCCTCACGCCGACCTCGTCCTCACATCCTTCGCCCTGCTCCACCGCGATATCGAGAAACTCCGCGTCCACGCCTACCACATGGTCGTGCTCGACGAGGCGCAGAACATCAAGAACCCGCACGCCAAGGTCGCGCAGGCCGCCTGCAAGCTCGATGCACGCCACCGGCTATGCCTGTCAGGCACGCCCGTCGAGAACCACCTCGGCGAGCTTTGGAGCCTGATGAAATTCCTCGTTCCCGGTTTCCTCGGCAGCGAGGAGGCCTTCAACACCCGCTTCCGCAAGCCCATCGAGAAGAACGGCGACGAGACGGTCAACGCGCTGCTGAAAAAGCGCGTCGCCCCGCTCATCCTCCGCCGCACCAAGGACCAGGTCGCCAAGGAGCTCCCGCCGAAGACCGAGCTCGTCCACCTCATCGAGCTCCACACCGCGCAGAAGGACCTCTACGAGACCGTCAGGGCCACGATGAACAAGCGCGTCCGCGAGGCCCTCGCCGCCCGCGGCGGCGGCGATTTCCAGATGGTCTTCCTCGACGCCCTGCTCAAGCTCCGCCAGATCTGCTGCGATCCGCGCCTGCTGCCCGCGGAGTTCTCGAACGACATCCACGAATCCGCGAAACTCGATTTCCTCACCGAGCTCCTGGCTGTCCTCATCGAGGAGGGCCGCCGCATCCTCATCTTCTCCCAGTTCACCACCATGCTCTCGCTCATCGAGGCACATCTGGTTAGAGAAAAGGTCACCTATCTCAAACTCACCGGAGCCTCCAAGGACCGCGGCAAACTCGTCGAGGATTTCCAAACCGGAAAAATCCCGCTCTTCCTCATCTCCCTCAAGGCCGGCGGCACCGGACTCAACCTCACCGCCGCGGACACCGTCATCCACTACGACCCCTGGTGGAACCCCGCCGCCGAAGCCCAGGCCACCGACCGCGCCTACCGCATCGGCCAGGACAAGCCGGTTTTCGTCCACAAGCTCCTCTGCCAGGACACGGTCGAGCAGCGCATCCACCAGATGCAGCAGGAGAAGGCCAAACTCGCCGCAGGCCTGCTCGCGGACGCGGACATCACCAACAAGCTCAGCCCGGAGATGGTGCGGGCGCTGTTGGAGTGAGTCGCCTTGCGATTTCAGGAAAATCGATCCTTGGTGCCGATTCATTCCGCTATTCGGCTCATGTCGTACAACCGGCAACAACCCGACTGGCCGGAGTTCCGTTACGAACTCGACGGCATGTCCGATCAGTTGCTGGCGTTTGCCGACCACGCCGGGCGCGTCGGCGGGCTATTGGAGGGGCTGCCGGAGGATCTCGGAAGCGAGGCCGGCCACCGCCTGTTGTAGTCCCTGGGCGAGCCATTCGGTGGTGCCGGTCTGCGCGGAGGCGGTTGCCAGCCTTATCAACAGGAAGGGAAAAAGCTTCATGCAAAACAGAAAATCAGATTCAGCCCCGATGGGCAGCGCGCAAGAAGCGGCCATCGTCTCAAACCCCTTGTCACATCATGGGTATTTATGATCGGGATTACATGCGAGAGCCCGAACGCAAGCCGGCCGATACGCCTCGGACGATTGCCCGGAAGGGCATCGTTCTGGCCGTGTGCATCGTCGGCGTACTGCTTCTCGCTTCTGCCGTCATCAAGCGCAACGCGGCGGCGGAGGAAGCGGAAATCAGACGGCAAAGACTCGCGGAGGAACAAATGCGATCAATGTTTCAACGGACTGTGGAAATGACCAGCGAGAAGCCGCCGCAGCCGCGCCAACTGATCGATGTGAACACGGCGACCGCGGAAGAATTGGAGAAAATTCCCCATATCACGCCAGGGGTGGCGGCATCGCTCATCGCTCACAGGCCTTACCAGGAACTCGCTGAACTCGTTGTGGTAGCGGGCATCAAAAAGAAGAGGATCGAACAGTTGCGCGCTTACTTAACAGTCAAGTAAACCGGCCGCGAGTCAGGGCATGCGATCCGCCGCCAATCGGCCCCTGTAACAAGGATGCGACCATTGCCAGTGATGATGCTTCGCGCGGTTCCGGCGGCATCGACGCTCGCAGAGCGCCGCTTGCGTTTCATGCGTGCTCTTGCTGGCCACCGAGGACGTGATGACCTCGCCGCGAAAATACCCATGGCGCGGGCTCCGGATCTCCATTACCCTGACGCTTGGGAAAAACCCCGTCAGTCATGAAAACCACGCCCGAAGACCTGTCGGCGCTCGCGCGCAAGATCGCGCAGGCGGAAGCCAAGCTCCAGAGACTTGAGTGGGAGATCGAGGAAATCGGCCAGCCCGCCGCGCACGAACTCAAGCGGCGGCTGGACGCGCTACGGATCGAGGAAAACGCGCTCAAGCGGAATCTTTCCGAGGTGCTCGGGATGGACGGGCCGGACGAGGTCCGCATCGCAAAGATCGAGGCACTGCTTCAATACATTCAGAGCGAGGAGGCCTCCGTGGAGCATGACGCGGATTTTCTCCACCAATCCGGTCACACCACCGCGGAGATCGCCACCCGGGCAGGCTCCATGTTCGTCGATCTTTGCATGCGGGGCCTGAAACGCGTGGTCGGCGACCATCATCCGCTCGGGATGTCGGTTTTCGTGAACCACAGCCGCCGGAATCTGGAGGAGCTCTACGGCCTCGGAGCGGAGGACGCGGGCCGCCGGACGGATGAGACGGCTTGATGAAATCCCGGGTGGCGTGAGGTGCGGGCATGGTGTAGCTCCGGGGCATGGAATCCGTCCGCTCCTTCTCCTGCGCCCTGATCACGGGCGCCTCCTCCGGTCTTGGCGAGGAGTTCGCCCTTCAGCTCGCCCCGGCCGCGAGGCATCTGGTGCTCGTCGCCCGCCGGGAAATCCTGTTGGAGAAACTCGCGGCCCGCATTCTCGAGGGTTTCCCGAATTGCCGGGTCACGGTGCTCGCTGCGGACCTCGCGGCCACCTCGGAGCGCGACCGCCTGATCGCCACGCTCGCGGAACGGGGCTTCGTCCCCGACCTGCTGGTGAACAACGCGGGCCTCGGCGATTACGGTGAATTCGCCACCGCCGAGTGGCCCAAGCTGGAGGCCATGCTGCGCGTGAATGTGGAGGCGCTCACCCATCTTGCCCACGCCCTGGTTCCCGGCATGATCCGGGCCGGGCGCGGCGCGGTGGTGAACGTGAGTTCTCTGGCGAGCCTTTTGCCGATTCCGGACTTCGCGGTCTATGCGGCCACCAAGGCCTACGTGACGAGTTTTTCCGAAGCCCTGCGCATCGAGCTCCGCGAGCATGGCATTCCGGTCCTGGCGGTGTGCCCGGGACCCGTGCACACCGGCTTCGGCGAGGTGGCCCATCGCGAGGAACACGTCCCCGGCATGCCCGTGCGCGAGTGGTTCTACGTGCCGCGCGAACAAGTGGTGCGCGAGTCTCTGGCCGCCTTGCGCAACGGCCGCGCCCGCGTCTATCCGGCGCTGAAGACCGCGGTGGCGGCCCTGGCGATCTCCGCCCTGCCGATCCTCCTGCTGCGCGTGGTGATGTCCTCCCGCCCGCGGCGTGGCTGAGCGCCCGTCAGCCGTTGAGCTTGGCGAGGGCCTTCGGCAGGAAGACGCCGTCCTTGCGGATCAGTTTCCCATCGAAGCGGATCTCGCCGCCGCCCCAGTCCTTGCGCTGGATGTTGACCATGTCCCAGTGGACCTGCGAGCGGTTGCCGTTGTCCGCCTCCTCGTAGGCCTGGCCGGGCGTGAAGTGGAAGGAGCCGGCGATCTTCTCGTCAAAGAGAATGTCGCGCATCGGTTCGCGGATGGCCGGATGGAAGCCGAGCGCGAATTCCCCGATGAAGCGCGCGCCCGCGTCGCTGTCGAGGATGCGGTTGAGCTGCTTCGTCTTGGCACCGGCCTCGGCCTTGACGATTTTCCCCTTGGAGAATTCCAGGCGGATGCCGTCGAAGGGGATGCCCTGATAGATCGTGGGCGCGTTGTAGGTGACGAAGCCCTCCACCGAATCCCGCACGGGCGCGGTGAAGACCTCGCCGTCAGGGATGTTGTAGTTTCCGCCGCAGACGATGGCGGGGATGTCCTTGATGGAGAAACGCAGATCCGTTCCCGGGCCGGTGATCTCCACCTGGTCCGTGGCGTCCATCAGCTTCTTGAGCGCTTTCATGGCCGGAACGAGCGCCTTGTAGTCGAGCAGGCAGACCTTGAAGTAGAAATCCTCGAAGGCCTCGGTGCTCATGCCCGCCTGCTGGGCCATGGATGGCGAGGGCCAGCGCAGCACGCACCAGCGGGTCTTCTTGATCCGGTGATCCAGCACCGGGCGCATGTGCCGCATGGCGAGCTTCATGTTCTCCGCCGGGACGTCGGACGTCTCCGCGATGTTGTGGCCGCCGCGCACGGCGATGTAGGCGTCCATGTCCTTCATTTCCGCGAGCAGGTGTTTGGCGAGCACGGCGTATTGCTCGTCCACCGCGCCCTTGAGCATCTCGCGGGTGAGCCTTCCCTGATGGAGCCGCAGGAACGGCAGCGCGCCCCTCGAACGGGTCTCGCGGATCAATGCGAGGCCGATGGAGTCCGGGACGTCGTGCAGATCGATGAGGACCTTCTGTCCCTTTCCGATGGACGTGGAATAGCGGACGAGTTGGCGGGCGAGGGCGTCGATGCGGGCGTCATGCATGGCCCGTCTGATAGCGGGAGGCCGCGCGGCTTCCAAGCGCCAAGTCGCGGGCGGCCGTGGATCGGCGGGTTTTTACGGCGTGACGCATGAAGAAGGCCGCCAGCGGCTCTTCACTGTGGCATCATGAAGCCCAGCAGCCCGGCCAGGGTCTCCCGCAGCTTCGAGCGGGTGACGATGGAGTCGATGAGGCCGTGCTCGAGCATGAACTCCGCGGTCTGGAAACCGGGCGGCAGGTTCTGGTGGGTGGTTTCCTTGACCACGCGCGGGCCGGCGAAGCCGATCATGCACTTGGGCTCGGCGAGGTTGACGTCGCCGATGGTGGCGAAGGAAGCCGTCACGCCGCCGGTGGTGGGATGCGTCATGAGCGAGATGTAGGGCAGCCGTGCTTCGGAAAGGCGGGCGAGCGCGCCGCAGGTCTTGGCCATCTGCATGAGCGAGAGCATGCCCTCCTGCATGCGCGCGCCGGACGAGGCGGAGACGATGATCACGCCGCGCTTTTCCCCGATGGCCGTCTCGATGGCGCGGGTGATTTTCTCGCCGACCACGGAGCCCATGGACCCGGCGAAGAAATTGAAGTCCATCACCGCGATCATCGCGCGGTGGCCTCCGATGCTCAGGCGGCCCGAGACCACTGCGTCATCAAGGCCGGTCTTCTCGCGCAGGATGGCGGTCTTTTCCGAGTATCCGTTGAAGCCGAGCGGATTGGCCGAGACCATGCCGGCGTCGGTTTCCTCGAAGGTTCCGGGGTCTGCGAGCATGGCGATGCGCTCGCGCGAGCCGATGAGGAAATGATGGCCGCAATGCTGGCAGACGTGGAGGTTCTGCTGGAGCTCCAGGTTGTGGATCATCGCATCGCAATCCGGACACTTGTTCCAGAGTCCCTCCGGCATGTCTTCACGGCGGTCGCGGCTGCGCAGGCTGGGTTTGCTGAAAATGCCCATGAGAGTGATGGATTGGATCGGGGAGGGAAGCCTGCCGCGGCGGACTGCCCGTGGGCTGGAACCTAGCGATGACCGCGGATCACGACAACCTCCTTTTGAAGCCTCGTGGCCAGCCAGATAATTGAAGTTGCTTTTTCCGCCGATGCGGAGCAAAAACCGCGGGCAGGGATATTAAACATTTCCGAAACAATTGATGAAACTCCGCAACTTTGTCAGTGGCTCGTCGATCGTGCTGGTGGGCTGGCTGGTGGTGACCTTCCTCCACGAGGTTCCGGCCCAGAGTTATCCCAAGCTCAGGAAGTATCCCGCCACGGCGAAGTCCGCGAGCAAGAGGCCCCCCGGTGAGGTGGCGGCCCGCCTGCCGGAATCCGTGGAATTTCCCGTTTCCGTCTCGCGTTGACGCGCCGGAGCATGCAGGCTCCCCTCCATGTCCGAGAAACCGATCATCTGCGATACGAAGCCGCTGGCGCTTGAAGTCGAAGCCGGCGTGCATTGGTGGTGCTCCTGCGGCCGTTCGGCCCATCAGCCGTTCTGCGACGGCTCGCACAAAGGCACCGGCCTGCAACCCGTGAAACTCGAGGTGGCCGAGAAAAAGACCGTCTGGTGGTGCCAGTGCAAACACTCCGCGAATCCACCGCTCTGCGACGGCTCGCACAAATCGCTGCCCAAGCCGGAGTGACGACGGGCGCACGGGTGGCTTGCGTGCCAAGAAGCCGCCCGATAGCCTCCGCCCATGCCCGCCGAAACCCGCACCCGGTTTTTCAACACCGCCAGCCCCGATGACCCCTTGAGGCTCCGGGACGGCGGGCTGCTCACCGGCGTCCGCATCGCCTACGAGACATGGGGCGCGCTCAACGCGGAAAGATCCAACGCCATCCTGCTCTTCCACGCGCTTTCCGGCTCCCACCACGCGGCGGGTTGCAATCCCGCCATCGAAGGCGTCGGCCCGCTCTGGCAGCCGGAACTCCATGACGGCTGGTGGCAGGACATGATCGGCCCGGGAAAGGCGCTCGATACCGACCGCTTCTTCGTCATCTGCGCGAACTACCTCGGCGGTTGCTACGGTAGCACCGGCCCGGCCTCGATCCACCCGGAAACCGGAAAACCCTGGGGCTCCAGATTTCCCGCCGTCACCGCCGCGGACCAGGTGGAGGTCTTCACCCGCCTGCTCGATCATCTCGGCGTCGAAACCCTCCACGCGGTCGTCGGCCCCTCAGTGGGCGGATTGATCGCACTGACCTTCGCCACGCGTTTCCCTCACCGGGTCCGCAACGTGGTCGCTATCGCCTCCGGATTCAAGACGACGGTCCTCAACCGCCTCATCCTCTTCGAACAGATCCTCGCTATCGAGAACGATCCGCATTTCAATGGCGGCGATTACTACGACGGCGAAGGCCCGCTCTATGGTCTGGCCCTCGCCCGCATGATCTCGCACAAGACCTTCGTACACCTCGACTCCATCGAGCGCCGCGCGCGGCAGGACGTGGTCCAGCCGGACGACGTGCTCGCCTGGTACCGGGTGCGCGACCAGTTCCAGAGCTACATGCTCCATCAGGGGAAGAAATTCGTGCGCCGCTTCGATGCGAACACCTACCTGCGGATCATCGATCTTTGGTCGCGCTACGACGCCACCGAGGAGGGCGATGCGGAGACCCCCGCGGACCTCTTCGAGCGCGCGCGCCTCGCCGGCCAGCGTTGGCTGGTGTTTTCCATCGACTCGGATTTCTGCTTCTATCCCGAGGAACAGGCGGAACTCGTCAAACACCTGGAGACGGCGAAGGTGGACGTCATGCACATCATCGCCCACTCGGAAAAAGGCCACGACTCCTTCCTGCTGGAGCCCGATCTCTACACGCCACACATCGCGTGGCTGCTGGGGAGGTAGGATGGCGCGCTACCAATCGGCCATCAAACCATGGGCCTTGAAGAACGCTATGGGGCGGTCCCTGCCGAGGAGAGTGTGTTTGCCGCAGATGGCTTGCCAGATTAGCAGCCGGTCGAAGGGATCCCGATGATCCGGCGCATAGGGGAGGCGGTGAACGGTTGAGAGGATTTCAGGTGCCAGCGTCGCCTCGGACAAACCAAGCTGCCGCACGGCGACCGGGATTTCCGAGGGATCGGTGTCCGGCAGTTCCAGTTTGCCGAGTCCGGATTTCAAGCTGATTTCCCAATAGCTGAGCGGGCTGACAAGCACCACATTCTCCGGGGCCTTGAGAATGGCACGGGTCCGTCTGCCGAGCTTGTCCGGCTCGAACAAAGCCCAGAGCAAGGCGTGGGTATCGAGCATCCAGGCCATGCTATCGTGAGTTCAGGAAATCATCCTCGCTCATGTCCCAGTTCTTGAAAACCGGCTTGCCGCGTTTGGAGAGAAGCCCGATCCGGCGCGCTTTGCCGGGCGCCTCCTTGTAGCGAGAGAGGATGGCTACGTTTTCACGGCCGCGCCCCTTCTGCAACAGGACGCTCTCCCCCCTGGCCACCGCGACAAGCAGGGAGGGCAAGTCCCGTTTGAACTCGGCGATGGTCACGGATTTCATGCGGACTAGCTGGATCAACTGGACAAGTTGTCAACTTTGAAGTCCCGCCTGCCATGGTCTCCTGCCCGGGCAGGAAGCGCATAAGCCGCCCCTGTCACCATTCAGCCGAAACCGTTCAAATCCCGGGGATTCCTCTCTCATTTCAACCGCTTTCCTCACTCTCCGTCCCCGGTTTTCAATACCTCAGCCTTTAGCCCCATGAACCACCTCCCCCTCTTCTCCACACGCTCGCAGCTCGGGGCACGATGGCAGGGGGTTCTCCGGGAGCACGGTGGCGATGGCGGGTTCGCCGGAGAAGACGCGGGCGGCGGTTTCGCGGACCTGCTGCGGCGTGAGGGCCTGATAGATGGCGGCGAGGCGGCGGTGTTCGTCGGCGGGGTGGCCGAAGAGCAGGTCGAGCGCGACGTGGCGTGCGATGTGGGAGGGCGACTGCTGCTGGATGGCGAGGCCGCTGAGCACGGTGGAGCGGACGCGATCGAAGGCCTCGTCCGGGATGCCGGCGGCGGCGATTTTCCGGATCTCGGCGAGCAGTTCGAGGCGGGCGAAGTCCGCCTGTTCCGGGGAGGTGGCGAGGTAGAAGGTGAAGAGCCCGGCGTCGTAGCCGAGGAACTGGGTGGCTCCGACCTGATAGGCAAGGCCGAGTTCCTCGCGGATGCGGACGAAGAGCGGCCCGGCCATGTCCGCGGCGTATTCCTGGATCATGGCGAGGGCATGGCGATCCGCGCCGTTGACGGAGGCTCCGGAGAAGCCGATGGCGAGCACCGCCTGTTTTTTCGGCAGGCGGACGAGTGATTCGCCACCGCGGCAGCGTTTGCCGGCCGGGACGGGCCACGGTTCCCCGCCCGGCAGCCCGCCGAGGCCGGCGGAAACGATGTCGAGCGCGGCGGAGGGCTCGAAGTCTCCGGCGATGGCGATGGCGATGTTGGAGGCATGGAAGTGGCGGCCGTGGTGCGCGGCGAGGGCCGCGCGGTCCAGTGATTTCAGGCTGTCCGGCGAGCCGAGGGAGTCGAGCCCGTAGCCGACGCCTTCGAAGGCGGCGTGGCGCAGCGCGCGGAATCCGGCGTGCAGCGGATCGTTGAGCGCCTCCTCCAGCGCGGCGAGCTGGCTGGCTTTTTCCCGGGAAATGGCGTCCTCGGGCAGGCTGGGCGAGGCGATGACCTCGCAGAAGACCGAGGCGACCTCGGAAAGGTCCGGGGCGAGGCCGGCGGCCTGCACGAGCAGGGCATTGTTGCCCGTGCCGGCGGAGACGGAGGCTCCGAGCGATTCGAGAGCGGTGGCGATTTCCCGGGCGCTGCGGGTGGCGGTGCCTTTGGGCAGGGTGGAGGCGAGAAGCTGGTTGAGGCCGTTGGTTTCCGGCGTCTCGGACGGCAGCCCGGCGCGGACGGCGGCTTGCAGGTGGACGAGCGGTACGCGGTGGTCCGGGATGAGCGCGAGCGTGAGGCCGTTCGGCAGGGTGTGCACCTGGATCTCTTCGCGGCGGCGGCGGATTTTCCCGGTACGCGCCGGCGCGGGGGCGTCGAGCGGATCGAGCACGGTGAGCGTGAGTCCCTCGTCGCGCAGGCGGGTGGCGGCGCGGCGGACGTCTTCCACCGTCACCGCCTGGATCGCGGCGACGTGGCGGCGGGTGAAATTCAGGTCGCGCGCCTCATGCCAGTTCGAGGCAAGATCCGAGGCCCGGCCGGAGGCGGTGGTCAGACTCCGGAACTGGCTCGCCGCGATCTGGCGCTTGGCCTTGGCTAGGTCTTCATCCAACCGATCGGTATGAATTGCCGCCAGCTCCAGATGGATCGCTTCGATGAGTTCGTCGCGTTTCTCCGGCTGCGCGTCCGCGGAGATGCCGAAGATGCCCTCCCGGTCCGGCGACGACCATGAGAAGGCGGAGATTTCAAGGGCGAGGCCGCGTTCCTCGCGGAGGGTGCGGTGGAGGCGGGAGGCGCGGCCGCGGCCGAGCATGGCGGCGAGCACGTCGAGGGCCGGCGTGTCCGGGTGGCTGAGCTGGGGGGATTTCCAAGCCATGGAAATCCGGCTGGCGGGGATGGCGAAGGTTTCGCGGGCATGGCGCGGCCCGAGTTGGGGCGGATCCCAGGCGACGAGCGGCTCGCGGCCACAACCCGGCAGGCACTCGGCGGTGAGCGAGGCGAGGAGATTGCGGGCTTCGTCCGGATCGAAGTCCCCGGAAATCACGGCGAAGGCGCGGTCGGTGGTGTAGCGCTCGCGCTGGTAACGGGTGAGGTCCGCGTATGCGATGGCGTCGAAGCGGTGGCGGTGGCCGATGACCGGGTGGCGGCGGGGATCGTGCTGGAAGGCGGTGGCCAGCAGCAGGCGGGTGGCGGCGTGGTCCGGATCGTCGAGGCCCATGTCGATCTCGCGGCGGATGACGTCCTTTTCCTTTTCGAATTCCGATTCCGGGATGACCGGGAAGAACACGATGCCGGTGAGGCATTTCAGGAAGACCGGGAGTGAATCCGCCGGACCGTCGATGTAATAGACGGTGCGGTCGAAGCTGGTGTAGGCGTTCCAGTGGCCGCCGGCGGCCTGCACGGTGTCGGCGAGCTCGTCCGCGTCGTAGTCGCGGGTGCCTTTGAAGACCATGTGTTCGAGGAAATGGGAGAGGCCTGCGCCGAGCAGGCGGTCCTCGTGCATGCTGCCGGTTTCCACCCAGATCTGGGCGCTCACGACGGGAGCGGTGGGATCGGGGTCGAGAATCAGGGTGAGGCCGTTGGGCAGGGTCTCGACGGTGGCGGCGGTGGCGGGGTATTCCATGAAATTTCCGGCTTGGATGGGGAGGTGGATGAAGTACAAAACGCGATCATGCAACGATGGATCGTGTTGGGGGTGGTGGCAATGGCGCTGTTGGTGGGTGGCGGGGCTCTGGCGTATCATCAGTACAAGCGGAATCTGCCCGCTCCGGTGTGGGTGCCGCTGCCGGTGAATCCGCAGCTACCCGAGGCGAGGCGCGACGAGACGGCGAGGGAGCTCCGGGCGAAACTTTGCGAGGGCGATCTCCTGCTCAAGGTGGCCAGGGACGTGGGCCTCGCGAAGAAATGGAACCTGCCCACGGACGAGGAGGCCGCCCGCGAGATCGAGCGGCGCCTGTTCGTCCGGTCGGGCGATGCGGATACGGCGGCCGGGAAGGTGCCGGCCATCCACGTCGGCATGAACGGAGCCAACAAGGACCGCGAGGTTTCCGGCGAGATCACCACACGCCTGATGGACGATGTGTGGAGGATCATCGGGATCAAGCGGCCGCCGAAGTAGGGCGGAGCCGGACGAGTCAGACGTGCTGGATCACCTTCGCAGTGTCGAAGCGGGCCTTGGGGGCGGCGGCGTATTTGTCCTCCGGCGAACGGTAGCCGAGGGCGCAGGCCACGACGGTGGCGTAGCCCGAGCCTTCAAGGCCGAGGATGCGGTCATAGGCAGGGGCGCTGATGCCTTCCATCGGGCAGGAGTCGATGCCGAGCACGGCGGCGGCGGCCATCAATTGGCCGAGCGCGATGTAAACCTGGCGGATGTTCCAGGCGTGGCGGTCCTCCTCGCTCATGCGTTCCGCGAAGCCGGCGATCATGCCCTTGAGCGGGGCGACATCCTCCGGGGATTTTCCCTGGACCTCGGCCATGCGGGAAATCCAGGCATCGATATCGGCCGTGGAGAGATCCGTGCGGGCGGTCAGCACGACGAAATGCGAGGCATCCGTGACCTGCGGCTGGCTCCAGGACTCCGGCAGCAGCCTGGCACGCACCGCGGGGTTCTTGACGACGAGGAATTTCCACGGCTGGAGGCCGAAGGACGAGGGCGTGAGCACGAGCGATTCCTCGATGGCGGCCCAGATGTCCTCCGGGATCTTGCGGGAGGCGTCGAATTGTTTGGTGGCGTAGCGCCAGCGCAGGGCGGCGAGCAGTTGATCAGGGGTCTGGTTCATGGTCGGGCCATGACTATTGCGCATCAATGCTGAAAGGCAAGGCGACCGCCGGAAATTCCTTCAGGGTGAGGCTGAACACGAGGCCGTATTCCTCCTCGTAGCGGTTGTCGCGCAGGGTCACGCCCATGGCGACGACCCAGTTCTCGAGGTCCCGGTGGATCGAGTATTGTTGGAATTCCAGGGTGCCGTCGTCGAACTCGAGGGCATGGCGGGTGCCGAGGCCCCAGTTTTCCGAGAGGCGGGTGTAGGTGTCCAGATAGAGGTGGCTGGAGTCCGGCAGCACGGGGTGGCCGTCCAGCCAGCGGTATCCGAGGGTGAACTCGAAGCTGTCGCTGGGGAGGAAGCGCAGGCCGCTGTTGAACTCGGTGAATCCCGAGCCGCCGTTGACGAGGGGAAACTGCGTTTCCGCGTTGGCGCTCAGCCAGGGAACCGGCTGCCAGCGGATGTCATTGTAAAGGTTGGAAAGATTGCGCTCGCCTTCGGGATCGTTGATGAAGGCATCCAGATAGGTGTCCAAATAGAGCCACTCGTGACTCGCGCCGTCGCGCTTGGTGAGCAGGCGGTTCCTCGCGCCGAGACGCACCACGTTCCAACTGTTGAGCTCGTCCACGGCGGTGAAGCGCACCGGATCGAGCGGCCGCGGGCGCGTGGTGGGGGTGAGCCGGTCCACCGCGGGATCGCCGGGCTCGAAATCGTTGGTGGAGACCACCGACCAGTTTCCATACGGCTGGAAGACATGCATCAAGCCGTCGAGCCCGAGGTCATGATTCCGGAAGCCGTCGAGCTCCCTCGAAAACTTCAGCGAGGTTTCCACCCCGGCATGCAGGTGGGTCCGGTCCAGGGCGCCTTCCGGGCCTTTCACCGCGCCGTAGCTGGAGTATCCCAGCCCCACTTGCGGGGCGAAGCTGAGGAAGCCGCCAAGCATCAGCGGCATCGAGACCTCCTGATAGGTCCGGAAGCGCGTGTAGCCGGAGTCCAGCAGCTGGGTGCGGATGGCCTCGCGTTCCGGATCGCCCGCGGGCAGGGCGAGCATGCGTTCCGCAAGCCGGCGTTCGTAACCCGAGAGCTGGTCCAGCAGGGGTTGCGCGTCGGGGTCGGAGAGCGTCATTCCCATCAGCGGCTCGAAGATCGCGCTGCGGGTGATGTCTCCAGCCTCCTCGCCGATGAGGCCGAGCGAGGTGCTGCCCTCATGCAGCACGGGGAGGCCGAACAAGGGCCGGCGCGACTGGTCGAAGGTGACCTCCGGCAACCGGGTGTCCGCCCGGTAGAAATCATTCAGTTGGAAACGTCCGAGAATCGAGAGCAGCGAGTCGTCGGTCCGGCGGAAGACGCCCAGCGTGTTGTCGGGCGAGGGATCGGTGCGGTAGCGGTCGATCTCGAAATCCTCAAGGTAATAGCGGTCGCTCAACCAGGTGAGGTTGGAGTCGATTTTCCAGTCCGCGTCTTCCGGCAGGTCGGGGGTGAAGCGGTGCATGAACTCGACGCGGAAGCGCTCGTCATCGATCGGCTCGCGGGGAATTCCGGTGCGGGACTTCTCGGGATTGAGGTCGTTGAGGTAATAAAAGCTCAGGCCGCTCATGATGTCGGGATTCGGCAGCCGTGTGTCGGTGAAGTCAGCGCCGGCGCCGATGCCGCGGGTGGCGCGGAGGTCGAGATGCCATTTGGAGAGCAGCCAGGCGTCCTTGTTTTCCCCGGTGTCCGGATCCTTTTCGCCGCCGAGCATGATGCCGTAGGTGTTGAGCAGGAAGGGACCCCAGTTCGAGCGCGCGCCGGGCAGGAAATGGTAGCCGAGCTCCCTGTCGAGCTGTTGGCTGAGGTAGGGCAGCCAGAACACGGGCGTGTCGCCGGCGTAGAAGAGCAGGTTGTTGAAGACGATCTTCTCACCCGGATAGACGCGGGTTTTCTTCGCACGGATCCAATAGTTCGGATCCTCCACGTCATGGGTGGTGATGCCCGCGTCATGGCCCACGTAGAACTGCTTGTCGCCCTGCCTCTCCGCGGTGAACTTGCCGGACTCCAGCAGGATGGGATCGAGCGAGGCGCGCAGTCCGGTGGTGTCGAGATACTTCCGTTCGTAGTGATAGATGGCGAGCTCGCCGCGCTGCATGCGGTTTCCCTGATAGACCACCACATCGCCCTGGAGGGTTACGGTTTTCGCCTTCAGGTCGAGCACGGCGGTGCGGGAGAAGACCTCGAGGCCGTTGTCGCCCTCGATCTTCACCGGACCGCCGAGGCGCAGGCCGGTCTCGATGTTGCCCTCGATACGGCCGCCCTGGTTGCTGATCTTGAGTTCCTTGGGCATCGCCGGCTGGGTGCCGTCCGCGGCACCGAAGGGCATGTCCGGCGCGGGCACCGGGGTGATGACGTCAATGGCGGGAGGCTCGTTGTCGCCGGGGAGCACCTGCGCGTTCAATACTCCGGGCGGGAGGAAAAGCAGCGGCGTCAGCAGCCATGCACCGGATTTCAGCATCGCCGGAATGAGAGGACCTGCGTCTCCCGAAGTAAAGGGCGAAAGCCGGGCGGAAAATGCGTTTTACCCGACCGGAAACCGGGCGATGCTTAGGGCATGGAGGACGCACCACGGGCCGCGATCATCGGAGTCACCGGATTCATCGGCGGCGGGCTGCCCGCGCTGCTCGCCGAGAGGGGTGTGGCGACCACCGGCTTCAGCAGATCCGGCGGCGGCTCGGTGCCTGGAGTGGTTCGCTGGGGGAGATCCGAGGCCTTGGATTTCGCGGGCCACCAGGCGGTGATCAATCTGGCGGGCGCGCCGATCCACCGCCGATGGAACGCGGAGAACAAGCGCGAGTTCCATGAGAGCCGCGTGGGAGTGACCCGCCGCGTGGTGGAGGCCATCCGCGCGCTGCCTGCGGAACTGCGGCCGAAGGTGCTCGTCAACGGCTCGGCGGTCGGGATCTACGGCGACCGCGGCGACGAAGTGCTCACCGAATCCTCCGCTCCCGGGACCGGTTATCTGGCGGAACTCTGCCACGAATGGGAGGAGACCGCCGCGGAGGCCGAGGCCTTGGGCGTGCGCGTGGTGCGGCTGCGCACCGGCGTGGTGCTCGGCCACGGCGGCGAGGCCTTCGGGAAACTGGTCCGCATTTTCTCGACGGGGCTCGGGGGCAGGCTCGGCTCCGGCCGCCAGTGGATGCCGTGGATCCACCTTGATGATCTGCGCGCGGCGATCGTCCACGCCTTGTTTTCGGAAAATCTAACCGGTCCGGTGAACGGTTGCGCGCCCGCCGCGGAGCGCAATGCGGATTTTACCCGGAAGTTTGCCGCGGCGCTGCACCGCCCGGCGATCCTGCCGGTTCCCGGATTCGCCCTGAAGCTCGCGCTCGGCGGCTTCGGCGGCGCGCTGCTTTCCAGCCAGCACGCGCGTCCGGCGGCGTTGGAGGCGGATGGATTCCGATTCCGCTTTCCGACGCTTGAATCAGCGCTGGCGGACCTGGTTCGTTAGATGGCGGCAGGCGGCGCGCACCGCGGCCCGCTGGGCGGCCACGCGCGGTGCGAGCGGTGCGTGGCTCGGAGTTTCGAAGGTGAAGGAGAGCGGGCAGCCCCGCTTCGCCATGAAGATCGCCTCCGGCCAACCATGAGGGACGTCCGCCTCCGCCGCATGGAAAATCCAGCCCGGCCCGCGCGGCGAATGCCCGTCGATCTCATGTCCGGGATCCGGCGGAAACCACGGCCTCACCGCTTCGATGAGCTCCTCCGCCCGGCAGGGCTCGTCCTCGCCGAGGTTGATCTCGTAAAAGTAAAAGCCGGCCGCCTCCCAGTCCTCGTGAAGCGAGAGGAAGAGCGCCGGCGCTGGCAGTGATTCCAGCCACGCGGCATGCGCGGCGACCTCGCGTGTGTTCCGCAGCAGATAGTCGCGGTTCAGGTCCGTTCCGCAGGCGCTTTCCCGCGTGCCGGATGCCAAGCCGGTGGGATTGAGCGCGGGACAGACGATCCACGTGGTTTCCGGCGCGAAAAACCCCTCGCGCATCAATTCCAGCAATGCCAGCGGGCCGGCCGGCTCGTCGCCGTGGATGCCGGAGGAGATGTAGGCGGCCGGCCCCTCCGCGGTGCGCGTCCACGCTTCAAGCGGTCCTGCGGCGGTTTCCGCCAGAAGAATTTTCCGGAATCCCGCCGCCGCCGCCGCGCGCCCGAACGCGGGGAGGAACTCCGGCCAGTGGAAGACATCGCTCACGCCCTCCACCATGGAGCATCGCCCGCGCCCGGGCAATCCCCGGAATGCCGCAACGATTCACCGCTTGTTTCTCATCAGCCCGCAGGCCACGCTCCGCCCATGGAAAGCCATGAGTGGTTCGAAAACACCGACGAGGGAAAAGTCTATTACCGCGCCAACTACCTCGGCAACCGCTGGACCATCATGACCACCATGCAGAAGCGCGATCCCGTCTGGACCGATCTCAAGCCGGTGCCCGAGCCGGTCTGGCGCGAACTGCGCGACATCGTCTGGAAAAAGTACCAGCGCAAGCGCTGCCCGTGGGAACGTGTCGCGGATCTCGACCGCATCCTCGGCGACGAACCGCCGGCCAAGTGAGCGCCGGAGACCGGGATCAGATCGACGGCTCTTCGCCGGTGGCCTGCGCCTGAGGCGGAGCGGCCGCGGCGGCGGACGGATAACGGAAATGTGCGTCGATCTTGAAGTCGAAGAGGAGGTTCTCCCACTTCACGCCGGCACCCATGTTGTGGACCACCCAGGGTTCGCCCGCGTGTTCGCCGGGGCCGGGAACGACGATGCCGATGTGTTTGTCGGCGTTGGCCAGTTCCCAGACGATGATGTCTCCCGGGCGGTAGTCTTCCGGATTGCGGCTGGCGGTGAGAGTCTGCCCCTTGCGCTCAAAGAAGCGCTGCAGGTTGGCCACGCGGCGGTGGTCGATGTTGGTGTCCGGACCAAGCGCGTTCCAGAGCTGCGGATAGTGGCGGAAATTCCCGGTCATGTCCTCGTGGATTTCCTTCTGAAGATCGATGCCGAGCTTGCGCACGCAGCGGATCACCACGTCCGCGGAGGCCCCTTTGGCCGGTGCGATGTCGCCGTCCGGATAGGCGATCTTGTAGTAGGAGGGATCGTAAGTGATCTTCTCGCCGCTGTGCGCGAGGGCGGCGGCGGCCAGCCGTTGCGCGGGATCCGCGGAGGACGCCAGCGAGGAAATCAGGATTTCCGCCTGCTCGGTGGAGACGACCTGCTGCGTGGCCTTGAGGAAGGGCACCAGAGGCCGCCCGAACCAGAAACCAATCCCCACGGCGATCACCAGAATCACCCACCCGCCGAAAAAGTGCGGGCGTTTCGGCTTCTGTGGACGAGGGCCGATGTATTCTATGGTGCTGTAAAATCCGGGTCGAGAACGGGCCATGAACGAAATTGCTCAACGCGTAGGAAACATATCCGTCTCCGAATTGCGATGTTTTTCTGAACTATTTTCGCAATCCGTAATATTTACCTTGTCCCATCCCGTTTTCGCCCCTCGACAAGGAAACCGGGTGCGGGGGAGACTCGCGCATGACGATCTTCACCAGCCCGCGCCCGCTGAAGTGGGGGGAATTGGACGTGCCGCTGCTGGGTCTGCTGAAAGACTGGCACGGAGCACCGGTCGAACCGCCTGCTGGGTTCTCGCTCGCCACGGACGAGCGGCGGTTGTGGTTTTTGGCGCATCACCGCAAACCCGCCGGGCTGCATCCGCAGGCGCGACCCGGAGATTTCCAGGCGGGGCTTTGGCAATATGATGTCGCGGAACTCTTCATCGCCGATCCCGTGAGCGGCCGTTATTTCGAGTTCAACCTCGCGCCCAATGGAGCGTGGTGGTCCTGCGAATTCACCGCCCCCCGCGTGCGTGCGGAGGAGGTGGACATCGCCATGCCGGAGGTGGCCACGTTCGCGGACATGGCACCCGACGGCTCGTGGGTCGCCGCGATGGCCATTCCTCTGGACTTGCTGCGGGCGCGCTTGGATTTCGGGCCGCGGTCGCGGGTGAACGTGGCGATGATTCTCGGATTTCCGGACCGGATCCACCTGACCGCGGCGGACCTTGGAGGCGGGGAGCCGGATTTCCATCGGCCCGGGAACTTTTCCCCGCTGATCCCCGCAATCCCTCCCAAATGACCGGTTTTCCCTCCATTCCCACAACGGCTTTGCCCAGGCTCCATTCCATGTTAACAAGCCCCGCGTGATTCGACGTTTCCAGATCGAAGACCTGATCCATCAGGATACGTCCGGCGTGGTGTTCCGCGCCTTCGACACCGAGGCGGAACAAACGGTGGCCGTCCGGCGTTTTTTTCCCTTCGGGGCCGATGGCGGCGGCCTTCATGCCGAAGAACAAACCGCGTATGAAATCGCCATCTCCCGTCTCGCGGGACTGAGGCATCCTGCACTGCGTTCGGTGATCTGTGGTGGCTGCGATCCGGTGGACGGCATGCCCTTCATCGCCACCGAATGGATCGAGGGCGATCCTCTCGACGAGTTGGTCTCGCGGAGTGTGCTTCCACCGGAAGCCGCCACGTTGCTCGTCACCCAGGCGCTGGAAGTCAGCGAAGTGCTCTCGCGCGTGCTCGCAGAGGAGGCGGTCTGGGTGGAGACGGATTTGCAGACGATCATCGTCAGCCGCCCGGACAGCGGACGAGGCTTCACGTTCTGGATCTCGCCCTTCAAATGGCTTGGCGGACACGATGCGACGCGCGGTCTGGACTCCATTGCCGATCTTGCCGAGAAGGCGCTGGGCTGGTCGGGCAAGGTCGTCAGTGACCAAGCTGGCCGCGGGTTTGGCGGATGGCTCAAGTGGCTTCGCAAGGCGGCCGCCACCACGACGCTCAAGGAGGCCCGCGAATCGCTTGCGGCCGCCACCGGCACGGAACCGTCGTTCTCTGCAAAGAGGCGGCCCGCCGCCCCCGTCGCCCCCGCCAAGAAAGTGGCCGTGAAACGCAGGCGGCCTATCGCGTTCTTCCTCGTCAACACCACCCTCGCCCTCGCCACTTCAAGCCTGGCCGCATGGGTGTACCTCCGGCATCTGGCACAAAAGGACGCGCTGCCCGCCGGGCTACCCGCCATCCTCCGCGATGCCTTGATGCCCTCATCCCCGGAGGAGGTCGTGGAGTCATTCGAAGCTCCCGAGGAAACCGAGGAGCCCCCGCCGTCCGCGGAGGTCCCCGCGGCCGCCGCGGAAACTCCGTCCGCGGCTCCTACCGCCGCAGCTCCGCCCGCTCCGGAGCCGCCGCCCGAGGTGGTTCCATGGAACGACTACAAGCGCCTTCTGGCTTTCAACGGGAAAAACGTCATCGTGGCCGGACAGGTGGTGAAGATCGATTCCAAGACCAACCGTGATCAACGCTATGTGCTGTTCTCGACGCGTCCCGGGAAGAACGACTTCCGGGGTGCCGTCGCGTTGAAAAACCGTCCGCCGGACCTGGACGATTCCTCACTTGGAACCATGGTGGGCAAACGCGTCCGCATCCATGGAAAACTGGTCATCCAGCGGAGCGGTGGTTTGCGCCGCCCCATCATCCAGATCATCCGGCGGGATGCCGTGGAGGTTTTCCCATGATCCCGCCATGAGCGAGTGGATCCAGCCAGAGGTTCCGGCCTTCGCCGTGGTCGGACGCGTGAACACCGGCAAGTCCGCCGTGCTCGCGACCTTGTTAGAGATCGACGACAACGAACTCATCCGCGTTTCCCCCACTCCCGGCGAGACCACCGCATGCCAGATTCACCGTGTGGTCTTCGGCGGCAGGGAATGCGCCCGCTTCATCGACACGCCCGGTTTTTCCCAGCCCGTGGAGGCCATGCGCGAGATCCAGCGCCTTCACGGCGAGGGCGTGCCCGACATCCGCTCCATCCGCAGGTTCATCGCCGCCGCCGGTGAATCCTTCGGCGATGAGAAACGATTGCTGGAACCTCTCGTCCAGGGAGCCGGCGTGCTCTATGTCGTCGATCCCGCCAAGCCGCTCCGCGATGATTTCCTTGCCGAGATGGAGATCCTGCGCTGGACCGGCCGGCCGCGCCTCGCCCTGCTCAACCGCCGTGGAAACGCCCCCGGCCCGGACGAGGAGACGTGGAAATCGCGACTCGGCGCGGCATTCAATCTCACCCGCACCTTCGACGCCCACCAAGCCCGCTACGAGGAGCGGTTGCGGCTGCTCAGGGCATTGTTGGAGATCGAGGAACACCACCGCCCGGCGCTTGAGGAAACCATCCGCCTCGTGGAGGACGAGTGGCGCGTCCGCCGCGAGGAGGCCGCGGAGGCGATTCTCGGCTTCCTCGAGGAGGCCCTCACGCTTCGGGTTTCCTCCACGATCTCGGAACGGGACCTCGCCCTGCCGGCCCGCCGGAAGCGTGGATCGGAGGCCCTGGAGCACCGCTATTTCGCCGAACTTGCCGCGCTCGAACAGAAGTGCCTCGCCCGTCTCCTCTCGATCCACCGCCACCACCTGCTCAAGGCGGATGCCGACCCGGCCGTGCATCAGGGCATCGATCTGGAAAGCGCGGAAACCTGGACCAAGTGGGGCCTCGGCCGCACCCAGCTCGCCATCGCCGCCACCCTCGCCGGCGGTGCCGCAGGTCTCGCTGTGGATGCCGCCACCGGCGGGCTCACCCATGGCGCGGGCACCGTCTTCGGCGCGATCACCGGAGGGGCCGCCGCATGGTTCAAAGGGGGCAGCCTGCCCGACCTCCGAGTCGATCTTCGCGGCGGACTCAAGCTCGGATCCGGCGAGAGTCGATCCCTCGTCATCGGCCCGCCACGCAATCCGAACTTCCCGTGGATTCTGCTAGATGGCGTTCTCGTCCGCTATCAGAACATCCTCCGGCGCGCCCACGGCCGGCGCGACGTGGAGCGCCTCGGCGGCGGGGGCTCCGGTTTCACCCGCGACTTCCCCTCCGAGCGCCGCGCCCTGCTTGCCAAGTGGTTCGGTTCCTGCCTCAAGGGCTCGCCGAATCGGGCCTTGGAACCGGAGGTTTTCACCGCTCTCGTCGAGACGCTGGAGGATGCTGCGGCAAGAGCCTGACGATTCCCTCCTTCGAAAGATCCGCGCTGCTCCCGGCGTTTAGCCAGCCGATGATCCGCGCCACCCTTTGCACGCTTGCCTCCGCCGCCATGGCCGCTGCCGCCACGAAGCCGGCCGGCGATTTGATTCTGTGGTATGACAAGCCCGCCACCAAATGGGAGCAGGCGCTGCCCGTCGGCAACGGCCACCTCGGAGCCATGGTCTTCGGTGGCGCGGAAAAGGAACGCATCCAATTCAACGAACACACCGTCTGGACCGGCAAACCCCGCTCGTATGCCCGCAAGGGTGCCGTGAAATTCCTCCCGGAAATCCGCTCCCTGCTCTTTGCCGGAAAACAAAAGGACGCCGAAAACCTCGCCATGAAGGAGTTCATGGGCGATCCCATGCGCCAATGCGCCTATCAGCCCTGCGGCGATCTCCTGCTGGAGACTCCCGGCCAGGCGAAGGCAGAAAACCACCGCCGCTGGCTGGATCTCGATTCCGGCCTCGCCATCACCGAGTGGGCCACGGATGGCACCACCCACCGCCGAGAGACCTTCGCCTCGCATCCCGCCAACCTCCTCGTCACCCGCATTTCCGCCGACAAGCCCGGCAAGACAGCCGCCACCATCAAGCTCGGCTGCATCCACCAAGACCACACCATCACTCTGGAAAAACCCGCCACCCTCGTCCTGCGCGGCAGGGTCCAGGCCGATGGCGTCGCGTTCGAGGCCCGCGCCGTCGTCAGCCACCAAGGCGGCGCGCTTGCGGAAACCGCAGACTCCATCCAGATCACCGGCGCGGATGCCATCGAAATCCGCCTCACCGCCGCCACCAACGTCGAGTCATGGAAAAGCCTCGCCGCGGATCCCGCCAAACGCGTGGCGGAAACCCTCGCCCGCTCCGCCAGCAAATCCCACGCCGCCCTGCTGGAGGAGCACCTCGCCGATCACCGCGCGCTCTTCCGCCGAGTTGCCATCGATCTCGGCCGCACGCCGGAAGCGGATGCCACCACTGACAAACGCATTGAGGATTTCAAGAACGGCAAGGACCCGCAGCTTGCCGCGCTGCTTTTCCAATACGGCCGCTACCTGCTCATCGGCTCGTCCCGCGAAGGCGGCCAGCCCGCGAACCTGCAAGGCATCTGGAACGAATCGAAAACCCCGCCCTGGGATTCCAAATACACCTGCAACATCAACACCCAGATGAACTACTGGCCCGCCGAGATCACCAATCTCTCCGAGTGCCACCAAGCCTTGTTCAAGGCCCTCGAAGAACTGCGCGAATCCGGCAGCATCACCGCCCGCGAGCACTACGGCGCCCGCGGCTGGGCGCTCCATCACAACTTCGATCTCTGGCGCGGCACCGCCCCCATCAACCACGCCAACCACGGCATCTGGATCTCCGGCGCACCCTGGCTGAGCCTCCACCTCTGGGAGCACTACCTCTTCACCGGCGACAAGGCGTTCCTGAAAAAATCCTGGCCCGTGCTCCGGGATTGCGCGCTGTTTTTCACCGACTATCTGATCGAGGACCCGGAAAACAAAACCCTCATCTCCGGCCCCTCGAACAGCCCGGAACAAGGCGGCCTCGTCATGGGTCCCACCATGGATCACCAGATCATCCGCGATCTTTTCAAAGCCACCCGCCAGGCCGCGAACATCCTCGGCACCGAAAAAGACCTCGCCGCCAAACTCGATCAAATGCGCCCGCGCATCGCCCCCAACAAGGTCGGCAAACACGGCCAGCTCCAGGAATGGATGCAGGACAAGGACGATCCCAAAAACACCCACCGCCACGTCTCCCACCTCTGGGCCGTCTATCCCGGCACCGACATCACCTGGCGGCAGCCCGAGCTGTTCCAAGCTGCCCGCCAGTCGCTCATCTTCCGTGGCGATGCCGCCACCGGCTGGTCCATGGGCTGGAAAACCAACCTCTGGGCCCGCTTCCTCGATGGCGACCACGCCTACCTCATCCTCGACAACCTGCTGCGCCCGCAGGGAAACAAGAAGGAAACCATGGGCGGCGGCGGCATGTATCCCAACCTCTTCGATGCCCACCCGCCCTTCCAGATCGACGGCAATTTCGGTGCCACCGCCGGCATCGCCGAGATGTTGCTCCAATCCCACATCCCCGCCGATAACGGCTTCCTCATCCACCTGCTCCCCGCGCTTCCCTCCACCTGGCCCGCCGGCAAGGTCACCGTCCTGCGCGCCCGCGGCGGACTCACCGTGGACATCGCATGGAAGGACGGCAAACTCACCAAGGCCAGACTCACCCCGTCACGCACCGGACCGATCCATGTGCGGCTCGGCGAAAAAGTCGTGGATCTGCAAGGCGAGGTCGGCAAAACCCTGGAATTCAACGGCCAATGAGGCAAACCGGAGCCGAACATCCCGCATAGGCGCCCCCCCGCCAAATGCCAAAGTATGGACTTTAGCGTTGCTCTGTGAGCGTCGATGCCGAAGAGGTGCGCGCAGCATCTTCCTAGGCATTCTCTCTGGCATCCCGCCCGCGGGGGTAGCCAGCGACGGTCACAGACTCGCCGCTACAAACGGACCCTGGTCGGTGGCCGGATCCAGCAACCGGCGATTCATGTGAGGGGAAAGACCACGGAAAATTACCCATGCTTGTTAGTCGGGACTGACGCTTTCGACTGACGCTTTCGACGAATCACGGGCGGGGGTCAGGGCTTCGGAACTTCGTCCGTGTCCTGTTTCTCCAGTTTGGCGCGGGCCTCGGCGAGTCTGGCCATTTTCTCGGCGGAGACTTCCGGGTATTTGAGGCCGAGGTCCTGGATCGAGGTGGTGATGACGTCAGCGACGATGGCGCGGGCGACGTATTTGCGGTCTGCGGGGACGATGTGCCACGGGGCGCGTTTGGTGCTGGTTGCGCTGATGGCGTCCTCGAAGGCTTTTTGATAGGCCTTCCAGTGCTCCCGTTCCGCGAGATCCGCCTCGGAGAATTTCCAGTGTTTCTCCGCCTTGGTGAGGCGCTCGAGGAAACGCCGGCGCTGCTCGTCCTTGGAGACGTGCAGGAAGAACTTGAGAATGAGCGTGCCATTGCGGGAGAGGTGTTTCTCGAAGTTGTCGATGTCCTCGTAGCGCTTCTCCCAGAAGCGTTTGTCGGGTTTCGAGGGCTGCCCGGGGCCGAGCCACTCGGGGTGGACTTTGACGACGAGCACGTCCTCGTAGTAGGAGCGGTTGAAGATGCCGATGCGGCCGCGTTCCGGGAGGGCCTTCATGTAGCGCCAGAGGAAATTGTGGTCCAGTTCCTCGGCGGAGGGTTTCTTGAAGCTGAACACCTGGCAGCCCTGCGGATTCACGCCGGACATGACGTGGCGGATGGTGCCGTCCTTGCCGGCGGCGTCCATGGCCTGGAGGATGATGAGCACCGAATGGGTGTCGCTGGCGTAGAGGAGTTCCTGGGCCTCGCTGAGCTGCAGGCGGCTTTGTTCGAGAATCTCCTTCGCACGCTCCTTGATGGCGTCCTTGCCGAGTTCCTTGGCCTCGTCGGTCTCGGTCCAGTCGGTCACGTATTTCTTGAGGTCCACCTTGGAGCCGGGTTCGACGATGAACTGGTTGAGAAGTTTGGGATTGATCATGGCGGCGTGGGGGTTGGATGGAAGCGCCTGCGGGTGGCAATGGGACAATCTTCCACAGGGGTCGGGTGAAGGCAAGCTGAAGCGCGGCGGTTGCGGGCTTGCCGGTGGGGCCCGCAGGTGGTTTGTTGCGCGCACGAATGCACTTGCGGCTCTCAGATCAGGAACTCGCCACCTTGGTGGAAATGGTAAGCCTCGCGGCGAATGTCGCCTCATGGAACCAGAAGGATTCCGCCAACGACAAGGTCGCGGAGTTCGAGGATCTGGAGAGCAAGATCCTGGAGAAGGCCGGCCACTCGGGGCTGGGCGACTGGATCGAGTTCGACGAGGAGAGCCAGCGTTTCCGTGTGAAGCAGGAGATCGAGGAGCGCCTGTTTTACCACGAGTGCTACGATGAGTTCCGCAATGAGAGTTTCTGGGACGAGCTCGCCGTGCGCCTCGCCGACAGGGATCTTGCGCGTGCGATCGGTTTCGACGCGTGGGAGAAGCTCAGCGAGGAGGAGCGCCGCTCCCGCACCTCGGCCTGGGAGAAACGCTATTGGGAGGAATTCTCGAAGCACGGCGTGGACCGCGTGGTGGTGGTGACGCCACCGGGCGAGGGGTGAGCGGGAATTTTCCGTGGTGTTCCTCTTCCGGTTTGCATCGGGCATCCGGCCGTGTTAGGCATCGGATTGATGAAAACCCGTATGATCCCGAAACACCTCGTGCCGCTGGCCATGGCCGCGGCGTTCGTCCCGCACTTGTCCGCCCAGACGCCCGCCCAGCAGGCGGAAGCCAGCTACCGCCAGGGCCAGGCCGCCGAGCAGGCGGGAGACCCCGAGGCCGCCCGCAAGGCCTACATGGAGGCGCTCCGGAGCAATCCCAACCATGCCAACGCGCGCTACAGCCTCGGCCAGTTGAAACTGACCTCCACCGCCATCGTCGCCAAGGGCCGTGAGACGAAATTCGGCTCCGTGATGGTGCCGGAATTCAAGCTCGACCAGGCGACGCTCCAGGAATCGCTCGATGCGCTGCGCGTCATCGTGGAGAAGCAATCAAAGGACGAGGTGACTCCCAACTTCGTCGTGCAGGATCCGAAGAACGCACTTGCCGGGGCGCGCATCACCCTCGTGCTGAAGAACACTCCGGCGAAGGGCGTGCTGCAATACCTGCTGGAGCAGGCCGGCGCGAAGGCCCGCTATGACGAGCATGCGATCGTCATCACGCCGAACTGAGCACCGCGTCCAGAATCGCCCGGTGCACGTCCTCCGCGCCGCGCACCGGGAACCGCGTGCCTAACAAAACGGGCCGTTCGTTTTCCGGAACATGGTCGCGGCCGTGCGAGCCCTTCACCAGCGCGGCATCCAGCGGGATGACTTCCAAAAGTCCGCGCAGGCCGAGTCTTTTCTTCAGGAGGAACTTCGCGAGCTCCAACTTCGGCAACCTGAGCGCGGGATCGAGGAACAGCTCACAGGGGTCGTAGCCGGGCTTGCGGTGGATGTCGATGGTGCGGGCGTAGTCCGGCGCGAGCGCGTCGTTTTCCCAGAAGTAATAGGTGAACCACGCGTCTGGCGCGGCGATGGCGATGAAGTCTCCTGCGCGTTCGGTGCCGGCCCCCGGCCCCCATGTCTCCGCCGGGATGCGGACCTCGTCGATGCCCGGCGTGTTTTCCAACAAGGCGCGGACCTCGCCGTGGATCGAGGGATCGTTCACATAGACGTGCACAACCTGGTGATCCGCGACGGCGAAGGCGCGGCAGCCGCCGCAGTCGAGCGTCTCGCGGCCGAGTTCGTTCTTGAGCGAGAGCCATCCTTTTGCGCGGAACAGGCGGTTGAGGTGGACCGGGCGTGTCACGGGCGAGATGCCATATTCGGAGAGCACGAGCACGCGGACGCCGCGCCCCTCGTAAAAGCGGATGAGATCCGTGGCCAGGCGGTCGATTTTTTCCAGCTCGGCGGGAATTTCCGGCGCGGACGGACCGAATTTCTGGAGCGGGTAGTCGAGGTGGGACAGGTAGACCAGGCTCAGCGTGGGCGAGTGTTTCTCCTCGATCCATTTCGCGGAGGCGGCGATCCACTCGGACGAGGCGATGCCCGCCGCCGGGCCCCAGAAGGCGGGAAAGGGGAATTCCCCGAGATCGCGTTTCAGCGCGTCGCGCATGAGCATCGGCTGCGTGTGAATGTCGAAGACCTTGCTCCCGTCCGCCGGATAGAGCGGCCGCGGAGTGATGGAGAAATCCGCGCTGGAGTGCATGTTGTGCCACCAGAAGAGCTTGGCGCAGGTGAAGCCCGGGATTTCGCGGCGCAGCTTGTCCCAGAGTTTCTCGCCGCGGACGAGGTGGTTGCTTTGCTTCCAGAGACGCACCTCGGCGGATTCGCGGTCATACCAGCCATTGGCGACGATGCCGTGGGAGGCGGGCGCGGTGCCCGTGACGATGGAGGATTGCGCCGTGCAGGTGACGGCGGGGAAGGCGGGAGTGTGGGATTGGCAGCCGCGCGTTTCCGCGAAAGCCGTCAGCCCCGGGAGGTGGGGCCCGAGCAGCGACTCCGAGAGTCCGACGATGTTGAGGACGGCGAGGCGCATGAGAGGAACCACCATTCAGCTGGCTGGCGGGGATTTCGCGGATTTGTCGTGATGTAGGCAAGCGCCTTCCGCCGGGAGGCGCGTGGGGGCGCGCATCGATTCTCCCGGCATTTCCGGGAAATTTCCCGTCTCCTTGCCGCGTAACGCAACGCCAGATGAACTCCCACACCAGCCGCCGGCACTTCCTCCGCTCGTCCGCCGCCGCGGGCCTCGGGCTCTCCGCTCTTGGCTTGCCCCGCGCCCGCGCCGCCTCGCCGAACGGCAAGCTCCGCGTCCTGTCCATCGGCGTGATGGGCACCATCGGCCTGGCGGACCGCCGGGCCGTGGCTTCCCACCCGGACGCCGAGATCACCGGCCTCTGCGACGTGGACTCCAACGTTCTGGGGCAAGCCGCCCAGGAGCATCCAGCCGCCTTCACCTGCCGCGATTACCGCGAGGCGTTCGCGAAGCATTCGGACAAGTTCGACGCCGTGATCGTCTCCGTGCCGGACCACTCGCACGCGCCCATCCTGCTCACCGCCATGGCCCACGACAAACACGTCTATGGCCAGAAACCGCTCGTCCACCAGCTCGCCGAGCTCGTCATGGTGGAGCGCGCCCTCAAGGCCAAGCCCCAGCTCGCCACCCAGCTCGGCAACCAGCGCATGGCCCATCCCGGCCGCCGCGCCGCCGTGGAAATCCTTCGCCAGGGCCGTCTCGGCAAGGCCATCGAAGCCTACGCCTGGGTCAGCTCGCCCAATTCCGGCGTTTATTTCAACTACGAGAAAACCTTCAGGGAAAACCCCGTGGTGCCGCCCAATCTCGACTGGGACCTCTGGCTCGGCCCCTGCGCCACCATGCCCTACCATGATTTCCTCGCTCCGGTGAAATGGCGCTCGTGGTGGGAATTCGGCACCAACGGTCTCGGTGACTGGGGCTGCCACGTGCTCGATGTGATCTTCCTCGCCTACGACGAACTCCTCAGCCCCGTCTCGGTCAGGACCGACTGTCCCGAACCCGCCGGAAAGGTTTTCCACGTCAATCCGTGCCGCTCGACCATCACCTATCAGGTCAACTCCGGCAAATTCGCCGGCAGGACCTTCCCCATCCATTACAGCGACTCCAATCAGCAGCCGACGCCCGAGCAGATGCGCATTCCCGAGCCGCTCAAGGACAGCAACATGACGGTGGTCGTCTGCGAGGGCGGCACGCTCGTGCTCCAGGCCGACGGCCGGCTCAAGGTCTGGCGCGACGGGAAAATGGAGGAAGGTCTGCGCATGACCGGCATGCCGGCGAAATGGCCTCCCCTCAACCACTGGCACGCATGGGTGGACAACTGCCTCGGGAAACGAACCGAGCTCCTCACGCCCTTCAAGGACGCCGTCCGCATCACGGAGGCCTGCCTGCTCGCCGTGAAAGCCACCCGCTTCCCCGGCCAGGAATTGCTTTGGAACAAATCCCGCCTGGCCTTCACCAACCACGAGGAGGCCACACGGACCATCGTCCGTCGCCCTTACCGCGAAGGCTTCGCCCCGCCCCGAGTGGGCTGAAAACCCCGGCACGCGGGCCATCTTCCCGTTTGACCGGAGTTTCCGCCTTGGTAGGGTGCCTCTTGTGAACGGAAGCTCCAACGGACGACTCCCGCGCCCCCTTCTTCCAGGGTGGGCCGCCCGTTGACCTTTTTCTTTGCTTCACTTCCGTTTCCCGGCGCGCCCATTCTCGCGGCGGCCCCGTTGGTTTCCCAACCCACCTTGATTTTTCCGATGCATCCTTCCTCGCTTTCCAAGTACCGGCCCTTTCCATCCGTCCGCCTGCCCGACCGCACCTGGCCGGACATGGTGCTCGACCATGCGCCCGAGTGGTGCTCCGTCGATCTGCGTGACGGCAACCAGGCCCTGCCCCAGCCGATGTCGATCGAGGAGAAGCTGGAGTTTTTCGACCTGCTCTGCCGCATCGGCTTCAAGCAGATCGAGGTGGGCTTTCCGTCCGCGGCGGATACGGAGTTCAATTTCCTGCGGCGACTGATCGATGACGGACGCATCCCCGACGATGTGACCGTGCAGGTGCTGGTCCAAACGCGCGACCACCTCATCCGCCGGACCTTTGAGGCGATCAAGGGTGCCAGGCGGGTGATCGTCCACATCTACAATTCCACCTCGCCCTTGCAGCGCCGCATCACGTTCTCGGACGCCTCGCGGGAATCCATCCGCGACATCGCCGTGGAGGGCGCGCGTCTGGTGAAGGAACTCGTGCCCACCGTGCCGGAAACAGAGGTGGTCCTCCAGTATTCGCCGGAATCGTTCTCAGACACCGAACTCGATTTCTCCCTCGAGTGCTGCCACGCGGTCATGGACGTCTGGCAGCCCACACCGGAGAAAAAAATCATCCTCAACCTGCCGGCCACCGTCGAGTGGGCGACGCCGAACGTGCACGCCGACCAGATCGAATGGATGTGCCGCAACCTGAAAAACCGCGAGTCGGTCGTCATTTCCCTCCACACCCACAACGACCGCGGCACCGGAGTCGCCGCCACCGAGCTCGGCCTGATGGCCGGCGCGGACCGCGTCGAAGGCACCCTCTTCGGCAACGGCGAACGCACGGGAAACCTCGACATCGTCACCGTCGCCCTGAACCTCAACAGCCACGGCGTGCACACCGGACTGGATTTCTCCGACCTCCAATCGATCCGCGCGGTGTATGAGCGTGTCACGCGCCTCAACGTGCCGGAACGCCAACCCTACGCGGGCGAACTGGTCTTCACCGCGTTTTCGGGCTCGCACCAGGATGCCATCAAGAAAGGCCTGGACCGCCGCGCCTCGGAAACCGGGAAGGAGCCGGGCACGCCTTGGGGAGTGCCCTACCTCACCATCGATCCCCAGGACATCGGCCGTTCCTACGAGGCCATCATCCGCATCAACTCCCAGTCCGGCAAGGGCGGTGTCGCCTATGTGCTCGACCGCGAGCATGGCTTCGACCTGCCGAAGACCATGCACCCGCAGGTCGGCAAGCGCATCTATGACCTCGCCGACGAACTCGGCCGCGAACTCACCACCGATGAGATCCGCGACGCGTTTTTCCGGGAGTTCGTCAACGTCGCCAGCCCGCTGGACGTGATCGATTACGAACTCATCCACCAGGTCGGCGAGCGCGGGCAGGTGAAATGCGAGGCGAGCATCCTCCATCACGGCGAGATGCGGAAAATCGAGGGCCTTGGCAACGGCCCCATCAACGCCTTCGTCCACGCCCTGGAAAGCATCGGTCTCAAGGACTTCAAAGTCACCGACTACCGTTCCCACGCCGTGCGCGGCGGATCGGACGCGAGCGCCGCCGCCTACGTCCAGGTGCAGCACGACGACGGTCGCCTGTTGTGGGGTGCCGGCGTCGACCCGTCGATCGAAATGGCCGGCCTCAAGGCCTTGGTGACTGCGTGGAACCTGCTCAGGGCCTGAGCCTTGGGCGATCTTGAGGCTTGACATGGCGTCCTCTTCCTGCTTGCCTGCGGCGTCCGGTGGCTGATTTTCAATCGGTTGGGCCATCGGTGGTTCGGGACATCGGACTTCCTCGCCGAGGGGATCTCCCGGGACGCCCAACCTCCTCCTCTTTCATCTGCAATCCACCTGAAACCTTCATGGACTGGTCATCACCCATCTGGTACGCCTCCTATATTCTCGTTCTGATTGGTTTGGCCGGCTACGGCTCGCACCGGCTGGCCATTGTCTTCCTCTACCTCAAGCACGCCCACAACCGCCCACGCCCCAAGGAGCTGTTCGCGGATCTCCCGCTGGTGACCGT
>Ga0114938_1000272_pt1 | contig 41360 bp, 40 predicted proteins | sample AshMeaBigSpring_FD_88675 | JGI IMG/M metagenome (GOLD analysis project Ga0114938, IMG submission 88675) | Groundwater microbial communities from Big Spring, Nevada to study Microbial Dark Matter (Phase II) - Ash Meadows Big Spring | ecosystem: Environmental > Aquatic > Deep subsurface >... | reverse complement strand
TATCCCCTATCCCCTATCCCATGGCTTTCGACCCTCGCCTCATCGACGACCTTGCCCGGCGCCTCGCCGGATCCGTGCCCGAGAGCGTGATGGCCCTGCGCCGCGACCTCGAGCAGAACTTCAAGGGCGTGCTGCAATCCCAGCTCGCGCAGCTCGACCTCGTGACGCGCGAGGAATTCGACGTGCAAGCCACGGTGCTCAAGCGCACGCGCGAGAAGCTCGCGGCGCTCGAGGCGCGCCTCGCCGACTTGGAGAAGCAGGGGTAGCCGGCCGCGTCGTCAGTGCAGCAGGCGCGGACCGGCATCCGCCGCAATGAACAGTCCCATGACCACGAGAAACACGCCGAACGCCTTGCGCAGCGTGGCCTGGGGCAGGCGCCGGCCGAGGCGGTGACCGGCGAAACTGCCGACGATGCCCACGCCGGCCACGGCCAGCAGCACCGCCCAGTCGAGCTCCAAGGACTCGCTTTCCAGCACCTCCAGGTACTTCGCGAACCCGGTGAGCGCGTTCAGCGAGATCACCGCGAGGCTGGTGCCCACCGCGCTCGCCATCGGCACGCCCGCGAGCAGCACCAGCGCTGGCACGATGAGAAACCCGCCGCCGACGCCGACGAGGCCGCTCAGCGCACCGACCCCGAAGCCGCCCCCGATGACGGCGAGACGATGTGGACGGTCGTCGCCGTGCCCGGGCGGGCCGGCGCGGAGCATTCGCCACGCCGCGACCAGCATCACTGCAGCGAAGGCTGCGAGCTGGACCGGACCCGGTACCCAGCGCGCCAGCGTCGCGCCGAGCCAGGCCCCCAGCATGCCGGGTGCGCCGAACCACGCGACGTTGCGCCAGTCCACCTGGCGATGCAGCGCGTAGGGAATCGTCGCCGACGCCGCGATCAGTCCGACGACGAGCAGCGAGCCGCCGATAGCCAGTTTCTCCGGCTGGCCGACGAGGTAGTGCAGCACCGGCACGGTGAGGATCGAGCCCCCGGAGCCCAGCAGGCCGAGGCTGAGCCCGATGGCGAGCGCGCCGAGCAAGGCGAGCAGCACGTCGCCGCCCTCCGGTCAGTCGCCGCAGCGCGCGTGCGGGGTCGCGCTGGGGTCGCGGGGGCAGTAGAGGTCCTGCAGCAGCGCCATCACGCGCACCACGGGACCGTCCGGCAGCGAGTAATAGATCGTCTGCGCCTCGCGGCGGGTCTCGACCAGCTCCATATCCCGCAATAGCGCGAGGTGCTGCGACAGCGCAGACTGGCTGAGTTCGAGCCGCTGGTTCAGTTCGCCGACCGAGAGCGGGCCGTCCAACAGGTTGCACAGGATGTGCAGGCGCTGTTCGTTGCCGAGCGCCTTGAGTAACTGCGCGGCCTCGGCCGCGTGGGCGTGCATCAGCTCCGGGGTGAACGTGCTCGGCTCCGGGGGCTCGGGACGGTGGCGGTCGGCAGGCGACATGCGCTGAGGCTCTCCACGCGGTGGGCACCATTTTATTTCAGTCTTGACTAAATTAGCAACGGCTAATATTGTCCCGTCCCGCACTGTAACGGACACCGCCATGCAGCCGAACGTTACCCCGTTCTTCCACTCGCCGACCGGCACCTGGACTTACGTCGTGAGCGACCCGGCTAGCCGGGAAGCCGCCGTGATCGACCCGGTGCTCGATTTCGACTGGCGCTCGGGCCGGACCGGCACGGCTGCGGCCGATGAAGTGCTGGGGCACGTCTCGTCCGCCGGCCTGCGGCTGCGCTGGATCCTCGAGACCCATGCGCACGCCGATCACCTGTCCAGCGCTCCCTACCTGCGGTCGCGCGCCGGTGGACAGATCGCCATCGGTACGGGCATTCGCCAGGTCCAGGCGACGTTCAAGCGCATCTTCGGCCTGGGCGACGAGTTCGTCCCCGACGGGCGGCAGTTCGACCGGCTGTTCGTGGATGGTGACACGGTCGCGCTCGGCGTGATCGAGGGCAAGGTGATCGCCACGCCGGGCCACACCAGCGACAGCGTGTCGTACCTGTTCGGCGACGCGCTGTTCGTCGGCGACACGATCTTCATGCCCGACGGTGGCTCCGCGCGCTGCGATTTCCCGGGCGGCGATGCCGCCGAGCTCTACCGCTCGGTGCAACGCCTGTACGCGTTGCCCGAGACGACGCGTGTCTTCGTGTGCCACGACTACACGCCCGGCGGCCGCCCGCCCGCATGCGAAACGACGATCGGCGAGCAGCGCCGCTCGAACATCCACGTCAAGGCCGACACGCCCGAGGACGAATACGTAGCGATGCGCCGCGCGCGCGACGCGACGCTCGCCGTGCCGAACCTGATCATCCCGTCGGTGCAGGTGAACATCCGCGCCGGCCACCTGCCGCCCGCGGAGCCCGACGGCGTGAGCTACCTCAAGGTGCCGCTCGACGTCCTCGGCCGCCCCTCTAACCCTTAACCCCTAACCTCTAACCCCTGAGCTCAGCCCCATGCATCACGACAAGCACGTCACCGACGCCACCCCGGAACAGGTCCACGCCTGGCTCACCAACGGCGAGATCCTGCTAGTGGACGTCCGCGAGGCCAATGAGTACGCGTTCGAGCGCATTCACGGCGCGCTGCTCTATCCACTCTCCACGTTCGACCCGAACGCGTTGCCGACCGAGGGCCGCAAGCTCGTCCTGCAGTGTGGGTCGGGCAAGCGCTCGCTGATGGCGGCACACAAGCTGCAGGCGGCCGGCCATGGACACCTCACGCATCTCGCGGGCGGTATCCAGGCGTGGAAGGCCGCGGGAATGCCGGTGATCCGCATCGACGTGCAGACCGGCCGCGTCGTCGACGACGGCCGTCGCTGAGTGCGGAGACCGAGCATGAGCATCGACCGCATCGTGCTGGCGTTTGCGGGCATCATGATCCTCGCCAGCCTGTTGCTCGGCGTGTACGTGAGCCCGCACTGGTTCTGGTTCACCGCGTTCGTCGGCGCCAACCTGTTCCAGTCTGCGTTCACCGGCTTCTGCCCGCTGGCGTTGATCCTGCGCAAGCTCGGCGTGCAGTCCGGCGCTGCGTTCTGACCCTGAGGTGATGCCGATGAGCCGACCTACCTTCGTGCCGCGGATCGCCACCACGTGCGCCATCGCAGTCACCGTGCTGTCCGCCGCCGCGACGGCGGGTACGGAACGCAAGTCCGCGTCCTCCGCGGACGGGTTCGCGACGATGGTCGTGGCCGCGCAGGCGGCGCCGACCGAGCGCATGCTCGACGGTACCGTCGAGGCGGTGAACCAGTCCACGGTGTCCGCGCAGACGGCCGGGCGCGTCGAAGCGATCTTCTTCGACGTCAACGACACGGTCCCGGCCGGGGCGCTCATCATCCGCATCCGCAGCACCGAGCAGGCGGCGAGCCTCACGCAAGCCCAGGCCGCGTTGAAGGAAGCCACCGCGCGTGAGGCGGAGGCACAGACGCGCTACGAGCGCATCACCGACATGTACCAGCGCCGGGTGGTCGCCAAGGCGACCTACGACGAGGCGAGCGCCGCGCGCGATGCCGCCGTCGCGCGACTGATCGCCGCGCGCGCAGGACTCGAGGCGGCCCGCGAAGGCGTCGCCTACACCGAGATCCGCGCCCCGTACCCGGGAGTCGTCACGCAGAAGCACGTGCAGGTGGGCGAGGCCGTTGCCCCGGGCACACCGCTCATGACCGGCGCGTCGCTCGACGAGCTGCGCGTCGTCGCGGAGATCCCGCAGAGCGTCATCGACCAGGTGCGCGCGGCGCGCAAGGCCGCCGTGTACGCCGACGGGCGTCGCATCGAGTCGGCCGGCATCACGATCTTCCCGGCGGCGCAGCCCGAGACGAATACGTTCCGCGCGCGCATCGACCTGCCGAAGGGCGTGCAGGGGCTCGCGCCCGGGATGTTCGTCAAGGTCGGGCTGATCGTGGGCGAGAGCGAGCGCATGCTCGTGCCGCGTTCCGCGGTCGTCCAGCGCAGCGAGATGCGCGGCGTGTACGTGGTCGCGACCGACGGCCGGGTGTCGTTGCGCCAGGTGCGGCTCGGGCACGCGCGCGGCGAGCAGGTCGAGGTGCTCGCCGGGCTGGCCGACGGGGAGCGTGTCGCGCTCGATCCGGTGGCCGCGGGCCTGAAGGCGCGTCAGCCGGCCAAGCCGCATGACGACTGAACGGCTCGGCATCAGCGGGCGCATCGCGCGCCTGTTCCTCGACAGCGAGCTCACGCCGCTGCTCGGCGTCACGGCGTTGCTGCTCGGCCTGTTCGCCGTGCTTGTCACGCCGCGCGAGGAGGAGCCGCAGATCAACGTCACGATGGCGAACGTCATCGTGCCGTTCCCCGGTGCCTCCGCCGAGCACGTCGAGAGCCTCGTGACGACGCCGATGGAGAAGGTGCTCGCCGAGATCTCCGGCGTGAAGCACATCTATTCAGTGTCGCGACCCGGCGTGGCCGTGATCACCGTGCAGTTCGAGGTGGGCGAGGAGCGCACCGACGCGATCGTGCGCCTCTACAATGCCATCTATTCGAACCAGGACTGGCGGCCGCCGGGCGTCGGCATCCTGCAGCCGCTGGTGAAGCCCAAGGGGATCGACGACGTCCCAGTGCTGAGCCTCACGCTGTGGACGAAGGACGAGACGCGCGGCGCGCACGAGTTGCGCCAGGTGGCGCACGCGATCGAGGCCGAGATCAAGCGCGTGCCGGGCACGCGCAACGTGTACAGCATCGGCGGCCCCGACGAGACGGTGCACGTCGCCCTCGATCCGCAGCGGCTCGCGGGTTACGGCCTCACGGTGGGCGAGCTGATCGGCGCGCTGCAGGCGGCCAATGTCGTGAGCCACGCAGGTGCCACGGTGGCTGCCGGGGAGAGCGTGCCGGTACAGGCCGGCGAGTTCCTCGCCGACCGCGACGAGGTCGCGAGCCTCGTCGTGGCCGTGCACCAAGGACGACCGGTCTACCTCCAGGACGTGGCCGAGGTCCGCGCCGGACCGGACCAGCCCGAACAATACGTCACGTTCGGCGCCGGACCGGCGGCGTCGCTGAAGGGCATCGAGCTCGCGGGCACGGCCCCGGCCGTGACCATTGCCGTGTCGAAGAAGCCGGGCGAGAACGCCATCGACGTGACGCGCGCCGTCCTCGAGCGCGTCGAGCTGCTGCGCGGCACCTACATCCCGGACGGCATCGAGCTCACCGTCACTCGCGACTACGGCGAGACCGCCAACGACAAGGCGCAGAAGCTGATCCAGAAGCTGATGTTCGCCACGGCCTCGGTCGTGCTGCTCGTGTGGCTCACCGTCGGCTGGCGCGAGGCCGTGGTGGTCGGCGCGGCGGTGATCATCACGCTCGCCGCGACGCTGTTCGCGTCCTGGGCGTGGGGGTTCACCATCAATCGCGTGTCGCTGTTCGCGCTGATCTTCGCGATCGGCATCCTCGTGGACGACGCGATCGTGGTGGTCGAGAACATCCACCGCCACATGGGCCTGCACCCGGGCGCGAGCCTCGGCGAGCTGATCCCGCGGGCGGTGGACGAAGTGGGCGGCCCGACCATCCTGGCCACGTTCACGGTGATCGCCGCGCTGCTGCCGATGGCGTTCGTCTCCGGCCTGATGGGGCCGTACATGAGCCCCATCCCGATCAACGCGAGCATGGGCATGCTCATCTCGCTCGCCATCGCGCTGATGTTCACGCCGTGGCTGTCGAAGCGGCTGCTGTCGCACGGTCACGCGACGCACGCCGAGGCAGGCGCGGATTCGGGCCTGCACCGCTTCTTCGAGCGCGTGATGGCGCCGTTCCTGCGTGGCGACGCCGCCCGGCCGCACCGCCACAAGCTCTACCTCGGCACGCTCGCCGCGATCGCGCTGGCCGTGTCGCTGGTCGTGGTGCAGTGGGTCGTGATGAAGATGCTGCCCTTCGACAACAAGTCGGAGTTCCAGGTCGTGGTGGACATGCCGGAGGGTACCGCGCTCGAGGAGACGGGCCGAGTGCTCGACGAGCTGGCGGCCGCGATCGCGCAGTTGCCCGAGGTGACGGACTACCAGGTCTATGCAGGCACGTCGGCGCCGATCAACTTCAACGGCCTGGTGCGGCAGTACTACCTGCGCTCGGGCCCGGAGCTGGGCGACATCCAGGTCAACCTGGTCGACAAGCACCACCGCGACCAGCAGAGCCACGAGATCGCGGTCGCCGCACGGCCCGTGCTGGCGGAGATCGGCCAGCGACACGGCGCCTCCGTGAAGGTCGTCGAGGTGCCGCCGGGCCCGCCGGTGCAGGCGCCGCTGGTGGCCGAGATCTACGGACCGTTCCCCGAAGCGCAGCGCGAACTCACGCGCGCCGTGCGTCAGGCGTTCGACGCGACGCCCGGCGTGGTGGACGTGGACGACAGCCTCGAGACGCAACGCCCGCGCCAGGTCGTGCGGATCGATCGCCAGAAGGCCGCGCTGCTCGGCGTCAACCAGGCCGAGGCGGTGCAGGTGCTCGCCGCCGGTCTCGGTGGCTACGACGCGACCTACGTGCACGCGGGCCGCGAGACGTATCCCATCCCGGTGCGACTCGAGCTCGACGTGCCCGACAAGGCCGACCTCACGAACGTGCTGGCGCTGCAGGTGCGCTCGGGCAGCGGCGCGCGCGTGCCGCTCTCGGAGGTCGCCGTCGCAGAGGAGCGCCCGTGGGACACCTCGATCTACCACAAGGACCTGCTGCCCCTCACGTGGGTGACGGCCGACGCGGTGGGCGATCTCGACAGCCCGCTGTACGGGATGTTCAGCATCGTGGGCGCGCTGAAGGACGAGCTGCCGGCCGGCATGGAGCTCGAGCAGCGCTTCTTCAGCGCGCCCGAGGATCCCTATCGCTTTACCCTGAAATGGGACGGCGAGTGGCAAATCACCTACGAGACGTTTCGCGACATGGGGCTCGCCTACTCGGTCGGCCTGGTGCTCATCTACCTGCTGGTGGTGGCGCAATTCCGCTCGTACGCGGTGCCTCTCGTCATCATGGCGCCGATCCCGCTCACGGTGATCGGCGTGATGCCGGGCCACGCGCTGCTCGGCGCGCAGTTCACCGCCACCTCGATGATCGGCATGATCGCGCTCGCCGGCATCATCGTGCGCAACTCGATCCTGCTGGTGGACTTCATCAACGTCGAGATCGAGCAGGGTCGCGACCTCGCCGACGCCGTCATCCGCGCCGCCGCGGTGCGCGCGCGCCCGATCGTGCTCACCGGCGTGGCGGCGATGACCGGCGCCTTCTTCATCCTGGACGACCCGATCTTCAACGGGCTCGCCATCTCGCTGATCTTCGGGATCCTGGTCTCCACGGCGCTCACGCTCGTGCTGATCCCGATCCTGTACTTCAGCTATCGCAGCAGAAAGCAACGCGCCTGAGGCGCAAGGGGAGATTCGTCATGCCAAGAGTGATCGTGATGGGTGCAGGCCTCGGCGGCGTCGCGTGCGCCTACGAGATGAAGAAGAAGCTCGGCAAGGCGCACGAGGTGACCGTGGTGGGCAGCAGTGCCTACTTCGAGTTCACCCCGTCGAACCCGTGGATCATGGTCGGCTGGCGCACGCCGCAGCAGACCCGCGTCGAGCTGGCGAAGCCGCTCGCCGCCAAGGACATCCGCTGGATTCCGCAGATGGTGGACGCGATCGACGCACCGGGCTCCACGCTCAAGCTGGCGGATGGCTCGACGCTCGCCTACGACTACCTCGTGATCACGACCGGCCCGAAGCTCGCCTTCGACGAAGTGCCCGGGCTCGGCCCGAAGGGTTACACGCAGTCGGTCTGCACGCACGGCCACTCGCTGCAGGCCTGGGACGAGTACCAGAAGTTCGTGCAGGACCCGGGCCCGGTCATCATCGGTGCCGTGCAGGGTGCGAGCTGCTACGGCCCGGCGTACGAGACGGCGATGATCGTCGACACCGACCTGCGCCGCCGCAAGATCCGCGACCGCGTGCCCATGACCTACGTGACCGCCGAGCCCTACATCGGACACATGGGCCTCGGCGGCGTCGGCGACAGCAAGGGCTTGATGGAGGCCGAGCTGCGCCAGCGGCACATCAGCTGGATCACCAACGCCAAGGTGCTGGGCATCGAGGCCGGGGTGATGACCGTCGCGGAGCACAACGACGACGGCTCGGTGAAGAAGGAGCACAAGCTGCCCTTCAAGTACTCGATGATGCTGCCGGCGTTCAAGGGCGTGGAAGCGGTCGCGGCGGTGCCGGAACTGTGCAACCCGCGCGGTTTCGTGCTCATCGACGAGCACCAGCGCTCGAAGAAGTACCCCAACATCTACTCGGCCGGCGTCTGCGTGGCGATCCCGCCGGTGGAGGCGACCCCCGTGCCAACGGGCGCGCCGAAGACGGGCTACATGATCGAGTCGATGGTGAGCGCGATCTGCGAGAACGTGGCGGCCGACATCGCGGGCACGCCCGCCAAGGCGCGCGCCACCTGGAACGCGATCTGCCTCGCAGACTTCGGCGACACGGGTGCGGCGTTCGTGGCCCTGCCGCAGATCCCGCCGCGCAACGTGACCTGGGCGAGCAAGGGCAAGTGGGTGCACCTCGCCAAGATCGCCTTCGAGAAGTACTTCCTGCGCAAGGTGAAGACCGGCTCGGTCGCGCCGGTGTACGAGAAGTACGTGCTGAGCACGGTCGGCATCGAGTCGCTCAAGTCGAAGTAGGGGTGGACGAATGAAGGCAGGCTCCGTGCGTGGGACCCTCCTGGCTGCCGCGGCCGCGGGCGTGCTGCTCGCGCCCGCGGTGGGTGCCGAGACGCTGCAGGATGCCTGGGCACGCGCGGCGCAGCAGGACCGCGGCCTGGCGGCGGTGCGCAGCCAAGCGGAAGCTGCGCAGCTCGATGCGTCGGCGGCGCGCGCGCAGCGCTGGCCGACCGTCGCCGTCGGCGGCAGCTACACGTGGTTCGACGACGCGCCTGCCTTCGATTTCTCGTTCACGGGACTGCCCCTCACGCCGCCGGAGCTGTTCGGCGGCGACGACTTCGTGATGGGCTCTGCGACGCTGTCCGTGCCGGTGTTCACCGGCGGCCGCATCTCCTCGAGCATCGCCGCGGCCGAGGCGCGGGGGCGCGGGGCGGGCGCGCAACTTGAGGGGGCGGAGCAGGACCTGAAGCTGGGCGTGGCGGAGGCGTACGTCGACGTGCTGCGGGCCCGCAAGGCGCTCGCCGTGGCGGACAGCAACGTCCGCACGCTCGAGGCCCTGGCGGGGGACATCGGCGCCCTGTACGAGCGCGAGCTGGTGCCGAAGAACGAGCTGCTCGCGGTGCAGGTGGCGCTCGCCGATGCGCGGCAGAACCGGTTGCGTGCCGCGAACGGCGCCGAGATCGCGCAAGCCGCGTACAACCGGCGGCTCGGCGAGCCGCTCGACCGCGTGGCCGACCTGGAGGAGCAGGTGCCGGAACCGCGAGCGTTGCCGTCGGACCTGGCCGCGCTGGTGCAGATGGCCACCGAGCGCCGCACGGAACTCGCGGCGCTGGGCGAGCAAGCCAAGGCGTACGCCCAGCTCGCGCAGGTGGAACGCTCGCGGGTCCTGCCCCAGGTCAGCGTCAGCGGCGGCTACAACTATCTCGAGAACCAGTTCCTCGACGACGAGGAGTTCGCGCTGGCGGGCGTGGGGGTGCAATGGGCGCTGTTCGACGGCGGCCAGTCGCGCAAGCGTGCCGCGGCCATGGAGCGCAATCGTCGCGCCGCGGAGGATCAGCGCGCCGATGCCGAGTCGTTGATCGCGCTGCAGGTGCGGCAAGCGTGGCTCGGCGTCGAGGAGGCGCGCAAGCGCGTCCAAGTCACCGGCGATGCGGTCGAACAGGCCGAGGAGAACCTGCGCATCGCGCGCGAGCGCTACGGCGCGGGCCTCGGCACGCAGACGCAGCTGCTCGAAGCCGAGACCCTGCGCGTGCAGGCGCTCACCAACCGCGACAACGCCGTGCTGGACGCGTCGCTGGCGCGCCTGCGGCTGGCGCGGGCGGTGGGGTCGCTGTAGTCGATTACGCCACGGCCCGGCGCCCGGCCGTCGCGCCGGCCGTGAGCGGCCGGCCGAGCTTGCGGTTGCCGAGCGCCGCCGTGAAATCGCGCCCGTCCCAGACCTGCTCGCCGGCGATGAACACGCCGGCTACGACCCCGACCGAACGGTTGACCAGCTGCTCGTGCTCGAAGATGTCGCGGTACACCATGCAGCGGTTGGCGTCGGTGTCGTAGCCGCGCAGCGCGTCCGGATCCACCAGCACGATGTCCGCCTGCGCGCCCACGTCGAGGCGGCCGGCGTCCACGCCGAAGAATTCCGCCGGCTCGCGCGTCAGGCGCTGCACCGCGAGCGCGACCTGCTCGAGGGAACGCCGCTGCGCGATCTGCAGGGTGAGCAGGTTGCCGTCGAAGAACGCCAGGTTGATCAGGTGCGCGCCGCTGTCGTTGAATCCCGGCAGCATGTGCGGGTGGAACAGCAGCTGCTCGAGCACCTCCGGACGGTCGTTCGCCACGGTGAACCACCAGCGTAGGTCGCGGTCGTAACGGCGTGCGAGGTGCAGCAGCAGCGCGCCCTCGCGACCGATCGGGATCGGGAACGACGCGAGTGCCTCGGCCTCGGCGGGGCTGCGCGCCGCGCCGGCGTTGCCCGCCTGGAAGTCGCGCAGCCGCCGGTACACGGCGCCGAACGTCTCGCCGCACCATTGCGGTACCGGACAACGCTCGACGCGCAGGGCGTCGAGGTCGCGGTTGAAGGTCGAGACCGCGCCCGCGTCGTGCCACTCGCGCACGAACAGGTCGCCGAACGCGTCGGTGGCCATGATGGCGCGCCGCGCATCGGTGTCCTCTATGTCGCAGGCCATGAGCTGCCGCGAGGATTCGAACTCCTCGAAGATCGGGCAGATCATGCCCTCGGCGTACATGCGGAACGGCGTGGCGAGCACCTGGAAGTGGAAGCGGCCGTCCACCAGCCGTGAGTTGAGCAGGCCTGCGATGGCCGGGAACAGCTTCCAGGTGCGTCGTTCGTGGGTGAGGTCCACCGCGGTCAGGGCCGAGGTCTTGAGCGGACGGCCGAACAGGCGGCCGCTCGTCAGGAAGAAGCGCAGGAAAGTCGCGACGCGGTCCGCGGCGTCGGGCGTGCACTGCCAGACGCGGTCGTGCTCGCGCACGACCTTCAGCAACGCTCGCAGCTCCCTGGACGAGGCGTACTGCGTCGGCACGCGCTTGTCGGTATGCGGCGCGTTCGACAGGTAGTGGAACGGGATCGCGTCCGTCGAGAATCCCGCATAGCCCTGTTGCAGGGCCTCGTCGAGCAGCGCCCGCATGCGCACGAGTTCCGCCGCGGTCGGTGGGCGCGACACTGCGGCGTCGGTGCCCATCACCTCGATGCGCAACATCGAATGCGGGACCAGCGGCACGACATTCGGCCCGAGCGGCAATCCGGCCAGGTGCTCGAGGTATCCGCCGGTCGTCGTCCAGTCGATGCGATCGACGACCTTGCGCAGCACCGACTTCGGGATGTTCTCCACGCGAGCGAAGCAGTCGAGGATCGGATCCTCGCCGTCGCGGCGCTGGGCGCCGAAGGCCGTGCCGAGGCTGCAGTTGCCGACGACCACCGTGGTGGTGCCGTGGCGCACCGACTCGGGGAGGCCCGGGGCCAGCTCCACCTCGAGGTCGAGGTGAGTGTGGATGTCGAGCAGGCCGGGCATCAGCCAGCGGCCGGAGGCGTCGATGACGCGGTCGGCCCGCGCCGGATCGAGCGAAGGGCCGCGCGCGGCGATGCGTCCACCGGCGACGGCGACGTCTTCGCGGCACGGCGGTCGGCCGGTGCCGTCGAAGACCAGGGCGTTGCGGATCAGGAGCTGCCAGGTATCGTGCATGGCCGAAGGGTAGCCAATCTGGAGCCGCTTCGTGTAGCTCGGCTGCGCGGCATCCCAAATGGCCCGCGGCGGGCCGCTGGGCTACAGTCGCGACGTGGTCAGTGAACTGCACGACGTCCGCGATTTCCTGGCCGGGCGGCCCCCGTTCGTGGCGCTGCCCGGTGCCGCGCTCGAGCTGCTGCCCCGCCACATCTCCGTCCGCTACCTCCGCCGCGGCGCCGGTTTCCCTCCCGTCGATGCCGACCCGTCCGGCCTGTACGTGCTGCGCAAGGGCGCGGTCGAGATTCGCGACGCGGCCGGTGCGCTGGTCGAGAAGCTCGCCGAGGGCGACATCTTCGACCCGACGGCCGTGGATTCCGAGGATGAGCCGCCCCGGGGCGGCATGGCGTCCGAAGACACGTTGCTCTACGTCATCGCCGGCGCAGCGCTCGCCGATCTGCGGCGTACCCATCCGGCCTTCGACCGCAGCTTCGACCGTGCCATCGTCGAGCGGCTGCGCCGGGCGGGCGAGGCGGCCCACGAGGCGCCCCGGACCGGTGGCGACCTGCTGCAGCTGCGGGTTCACGACCTGATCTCGCGCAAGCCGGTGACGGCCCCGCCGGACCTGACGGTGCGCGAGGCGGCGCAGCTGATGACCCGCGAGCGCGTCTCGTCGCTGCTCGTGGCGGACGGCGGCGTGCTCGCGGGCATCGTCACCGACCGCGACCTGCGCTCGCGTTGCGTCGCCGCGGGCCTCCACGGCGACACGCCGCTGCGGGAGGTCATGACGGCCGCGCCGCTCACGGTGTCGCGGCACGCGTCGGCCTTCGAGGCGCTGCTGACGATGAGTCGCCGGCGCATCCACCACCTGCCCGTGGTGGACGGCGACGAGCTGCACGGCCTGGTGTCCACGCACGACCTGCTGCGCGCGCAGGCGACCAATCCACTGTACCTCGCCGATCGCGTGGGGCGCTGCAACTCGATCCAGGCGCTGCGCGAGACGGTCATCGAGGTGCGTGAACTGCACCTGCAGCTCGTGGCCGCGCATGCGACCGCACGGCAGCTCGGGCAGGCGGTCACGTCGGTCTGCGACGCCGTCACCGGCCGTCTCATCGACCTCGCGATCGACCAGCTCGGCCCGCCGCCCGTGCCGTTCGCATGGGTGGCCACCGGGTCGCAGGGTCGCGGCGAGCTGACGCTGTGCTCCGACCAGGACAACGGGATCATCCTGGACGATGACTACTCCGCCGACGGGCATGGCGACTATTTCTCGGCCCTGGCCCGGTACGTGAACGAAGGCCTCGACGAGGCCGGCTACGTGCGCTGTCCCGGCAACGTGATGGCATCGAACCCGGCGTGGCGCCAACCGCTCGCCGCGTGGAAGGGCCATTTCCGCGACTGGCTGCAGCGCACCGACCACAAGACCGTCACGCTTGCGGCGAACTTCTTCGACATGCGCACGGTGTGGGGTGAGGACGGCCTGCGCCAGCAGCTGATGGCCGCGATCCTGCCGGAGACGGTAAACGCCAAGGTCTTCCTCGCCTATCTCGCCGGGCACGCGCTCGGCAACCAGCCGCCGCTCGGGTTCTTCCGCAACTTCGTCGTGGCGCGTTCCGGCGCGCACGAGGGCATGGTGGACCTGAAGCAGCGCGGCCTGTTGCCCATCGTCGATCTGGCGCGAGTCCATTCGCTCGCGGCCGGGCTCGACGTCGTCGCCACGCAGCCGCGCCTGCGCGAGGCCGCGGCGCACGGGAGCCTCACGACCGAAGGCGCCGAGCTGCTCGACAACGCCTTCGAGCTCGTCTGGACGCTGCGCGCGCGACGGCAGGCCGAGCAACTGCGCCGCAATCTACCGGTGGACAACTTCGTCGCGCCGGAAGCCCTGACGCCGATGGAACGCCGTCACCTGAAGGACGCGTTTGCCGCCATCGCGACCTTGCAGCGCGCGCTGAGCGCTGCCCACGGCGACCGCCTGCCGCTGTGAGCCTGTCGTCGCTGCTGCCGTGGGACCTGCGCCGGCGCCGGCTCGTACGATCCGTGCCCGCGGGACCGCTGCGTCGCTTCTACGACGTCCCGTTTGCGGCGCCGCGTGCCGAGTGGCGTTCGCTCGAGTACCTGGCGCTCGACCTCGAGACGACGGGGACCGATCCCAGCACCGAGGAGATCGTCAGCGCAGGCTGGGTGGTGCTGCGCGGGCCGTCGATCGACCTGTCGACCGCGACGCGACGCCTGGTCCGCACGTCGAAGGCGATGCCCGAGCGCAGCGCGGTCATCCACGCCATCACCGACGACGAGGCGGATGCCGGGGAGCCACCGTGTGCCGTGCTCGACGACCTGCTCGACGCACTGCAGGGACGCGTGCTGATCGCGCACTACACTGCGACGGAGCGCGGCTTCATCGACGCGGCATGCCGCCGGTGCTACGGGGCGGGGCTGTGGGTGCCCACCGTGGACACGCTCGCACTGGCGCACCGCAGCTGCGTCCGGCAGGGGCGGGAACCCGTCCGGGGCGAGTTGCGGCTCGCGGCGCTGCGCGAGCGCTACCACCTGCCGGCGTATTCATCGCACGACGCACTCGTCGATGCGATCGCCGCGGCCGAGTTATTCCTCGCGCAGATGGAAGAACTGGCCGGCGCGGGTCCGGTGCCGCTCAAGGCGATCTTGGCGCCGCAATGAGGCGGGCCGCCGTCGAGTTCAGTCGGGCAGCACGCGACCCGGGTTCAGGACGTTCTTCGGGTCGAGCGCCGCCTTGAGCCTGCGCATCAGCGCGAGTTCCGCGGGGCCGCGCGACAGCGACAGCCACGGTTGCTTCTCGAGGCCGATCCCGTGCTCGGCCGACACGGAACCCTCGCGCGCGGCGAGCGGTTCGTACACGCAGCGTTCGATGCCGTGGCGCGCCTCGCGGCTCGGTGGTCCGGCCGCGATGATGTGCAGGTTGCCGTCGCCGAGGTGCCCAAACACGAAACGGCGGTAGGCGGGCCACTCCCGTTCGAGCCGTGCGAGCACCTCGCGCACGTAGCCTTCCATCTCGGTGACCGGCAGGCTGATGTCGAAGGTCACCGGCATGCCGAGCCGGAAGAACGACTCGACGTCGTCACGCAGCGCCCACAGCGACTCGCGCTGCGCCTCCGAGGAGGCGATCACCGCGTCGGCCACGAGGCCGGCCTCGATCGCCTCGCCGAGCGATTCCTCAAAACGCGCCTGGTCGCGCGCTGCATCGCCGCCGCAAGCCTCGAGCAGCACGTAGTACGGGTGGTCCTGGCCGAGCGGCGGCGTGCCCTTGGCGGGCGGCGTCGTCACCAGGCGGTAGAACTCGTTCCACATCACTTCGAACGCCGACAGCGAGCCGCCGAGCGCGGCGTCCATGTGCTTGAGCAGCCGCGTCACGTCGCCGAACTCACTGCAAGCGACCATCGCGGTCTGGACGCTGCGCGGCGCCTCGCGCAGGCGCAGCACCAGTCGCGTGACGATGCCGAGCGTGCCCTCGGTGCCGATGAACAGCTGCTTGAGGTCGTAGGCGGCGTTGTTCTTGATCATCCGGTTCATGGACGACACGACCGTGCCGTCCGCCAGCACCGCCTCGAGTCCTAGCACCGAATCGCGCGTCATGCCGTAGCGGATCACGCCGTTGCCGCCGGCGTTGGTCGCGACCGTGGCGCCGATGTGCGCCGAGCCGCGCGCGCCGAAATCGACGGGGTAGAGGAGGCCGTGCTGCTCGGCCTCCTGCTGCACCACCTGCAGCGGCACGCCGGCCTCGAGCGTGATCGTGCGGTTCACGGGGTCGACCGACTCCACACGGTGCATGCGCTCGAGCGACAGCCCGATCTCGTGGGGACCCGCGACGCAGCCGCGCACCAGGCCGGTGAGCCCGCCCATGGGGACGACGGGCTGGCCGGCCGCATGGCACGCCGCGAGCACCCTCGAGACCTGCTCCGTGTTTGCGGGCCGCACGATCGCCAGCGCCTGGCAGGGGCTGTGGTCGGCCCAGCCGACCGGTCGACGGCGGACGTCGTCACCGGTGAGCAAGTTGTCGGTACCGACGACGCTGCCCAAGGTCTCGATCAGGTCCATGTCGGGCTCCACGATTGCTGCAAGGCGTGACCGGTCACTGCCAGGTCGCGAGATCGAGTGCGAGGCTCGCCACCACCGACTCGAACGCCTGGACCAGCGTCTCGACGTGGGCGGCGGTCGTCGCGGGGGACACCAGCATCATGTTGTGGAACGGCGCGATCAGGCAACCGCGATTCAGGAGCGCCAGGTGGATGGCCCGCTCGAGCGCGGGCGCGTGCGCCGCTTCGGCCTGCGTGCCGTTGCGCAGCGGGCCCGGCGCGCAGATGAACTCGACCCTGGCCCCGACGCGCACCACGTGCCACGGCACGGCGTAGGTCGTGAGCACGAGTTGCAGCCCGCTGGCGAGGCGCGCGGCCAGCGACTCCATGTGCGCGTAGGCTTCGGCCGTCATCACGTGCTCGAGCGTCGCGCGCATCGCTGCGAGCGACAGTGCGTTCGCCGAGAGCGTGGTGCCCATGCCGGAGTGGCCGGGGGGCATCTGCTCGCGCGCCGCGTCCAGGCGCTCCGCGACCGTGTCGGTGAATCCCCAGACGCTGGCCGGCACCCCGCCCGCGACCGGCTTGCCCAGCACGAACAGGTCCGGCTCGAGGCCGAAAGCGCGCGTGTAGCCGCCCGGACCGGTGGAGATCGTGTGCGTTTCGTCGATGAGCAGCAAGGTGCCCGCGGCGCGGGTGAGGCGCCGCAGCCCCGCGTGGAAACCGGGATCGGGCAGCACCATGCAGGAGTTGGTCATCACCGGTTCGGCGATCACGCAGGCCACGTCGCCGTGCGCCAATTCCGCCTCGAGTGCCGGCAGGTCGTTGAATTCGACCACGCGCGCGAGCTGGGTGAGATCCGTTGCCTGGCCGAGCAGGCCGGGCCGGTTGACGGCGCGGCCGTCCACCAGCCGCACGAAGGTCTCGTCCACCGTGCCGTGGTAGCAGCCGTTGAACACCAGGATCTTCGGCCGGCCGGTCACCGCGCGCGCGACGCGCAGCGCGAAGCGGTTGGCATCCGTCGCCGTCGTGGCGACCTGCCAGTGGGGAAGTCCGAAACGCTCGGCGAGCAAACGCCCGACCTCGATCGCGTCCTCGGTGGGCAGCATGTAGGTCAGGCCCTTGCCGGCCTGCCGCTCGAGCGCCTCGACGACGGGGCGCGGCGAGTGGCCGAACATCGAACCCGTGTCACCGAGGCAGAAGTCGGCGTACTCGTTACCGTCCACGTCGTGGAGCACGGCGCCGTGGGCCGATTCGACCAGGAACGGGTAAGGCATCGACCAGTCGCGCATCCAGTGCATGGGCACGCCCTGGTAGAAGCCCGCGATGCCGCGGCCGGCAGCCGCGAGCGAACGCGGGTGCGTCGAGACGTAGCTTTCGCGCTCGGCCTCGAAGATGGCCGCGATGCGCTGCAAGGGGATGCCGCCGAGGGTGTCCGCGTTCAAGGGAGTTGGTCCGCAGGGTCCGAAATGACCGGCATTGTAGGGCGCGGTTGACGCTTCCGGGTCCCCTGTGGATACTGCGGTGCACGATGAAAGCGCTCCGCGAAATCACCCTCGATCGCCGTTGGTGGTGGCGCCGCTCCTGAAGGAGTGGGCCAGGGCGCGCGCGTCTCGTACGCAGGAATCTTGGGACCCATCTCCGCGAGCCACCGGGGATGGGTTTTTTGTCGTGCGTCCCCGGATCCTCGCGACAGAGGAACCGTCAGTGACGACCAGTCTGTTCGACATCTCGGCCGACCTCGACACCCCGGTGTCGGCTTACCTCAAGCTGAGACCGTTTCGGCCGCGCTTCCTGCTCGAGAGCGTGGAGGGCGGCGAACGCCTCGCGCGCTACTCGTTCATCGGATTCGGCGACAGCCTGGAGTACCGGCTCGACGCGTCGGGCCTGCGGCTCGGCGCCGAGCGCCTGCCGCGGCCGGTGAGCCAGGCCGATCTGCTCGCCTCGCTGCGGCGCGCGCTGGCGGAGGCACCGCGGCCCGAGGCGGGTGACGCCGGCTTCCCACTGCACGGCGGGCTCGTGGGCGTGGCGAGCTACGACCTGGTGCGCTACTTCGAGAACCTGCCGTCCCGTGCCCGCCAGGACGACGACAGTCCCGAGGCCCACTACATCGCGCCGCGCTCGCTGCTGGTGTTCGACCACCTGACGCGCCGCGCCGCGCTGCTGCACGCGGGTCCTGAGCACGAGCGGCAGGGACTGCGTCGCGAGATCGTCCGCGCGCTGCGCGGCGGGCTGCCCGGCCCGGCGTGGGCCGCGCGCTTCGACGCGCCACTGGCGAGCCTGTCCGAGGACGAGTTCCTGCAGCGGGTGGCGCTCACGCAGGAGTACATCGCCGCGGGCGACGTTTACCAGCTCGTGCTGTCGGTGCGCTTCAGGGGTCGCTGCGACCTCGACCCGTTCGAGACTTACCGGGCGCTGCGACTGCTGAACCCTTCCCCCTACATGTACTACTGCGACCTCGGCGACCGCGTGGTCGTGGGCTCCTCGCCGGAAGCGCTGGTGAAACTGAACGGCTCGCGCGCGACCATGCGGCCCATCGCCGGCACCCGGCCGCGCGGCGGCGACCCCGCAGAGGACGCTGCGCTCGAAGCCGAACTGCTCGCAGACCCGAAAGAGAACTCCGAGCACGTCATGCTCGTGGACCTGGCGCGCAACGACCTCGGCCGCGTGGCGACCGCTGGTTCGGTGAACGTGGACCCCTACCGGTCGATCGAGCGCTACAGCCACGTGATGCACATCGTGAGCGGCGTGAACGGCGCGCTCGCACCGGGGCGCGACGCGTTCGACCTGTTCGCCGCGGCATTCCCTGCCGGTACGCTGGTCGGTGCGCCGAAGGTACGCGCGATGGAGATCATCGACGAACTCGAGCCGGTGCGCCGCGGTTTCTATGGCGGCACGGTGGGCTATTTCGGCCACGGCGGCGACATGGACCAGGCGATCACGATCCGTACCATGGTGTTCCACGGCGACACCTACACGTTCCAGGCCGGTGCCGGCATCGTCGCCGACAGCGTCCCCGTCAACGAGTACCGCGAGGTGCTCGCCAAGAGCGCAGTGCTGCGTCGCGCGCTCGAGCTGGCGCGGGAGGGGCTGTGATGAGCGCACCGCGCCTGCTGCTCGTGGACAACTACGACAGCTTCACCTACAACCTGGTGCAGGCGTTCCTGGTGCTCGGCGCCGACGTGCTGGTGCACCGCAACGACCGCATCACCATCGCCGAGGCGCAGTCCCTTGCGCCCACGCACCTGTGCATCTCGCCGGGCCCCGGCACGCCGCGCGACGCGGGCGTGTCCATGCAGATGATCGAAGCCTTTGCGGGCCGCGTGCCGGTGCTCGGCGTGTGCCTCGGCCACCAGTCGATCGTCGAGGTGTTCGGCGGCAAGGTGGTGCGCGCCGGCCGGCTGATGCATGGCAAGGTCTCGCCCGTGCATCACGATGGCCGCGGCATCCTCGCGGGAATGCCACAGCCGTTCGAGGCGGGCCGCTACCATTCGCTGATCGCGCACCCTGAATCGCTGCCGTCGGTGCTCGAAGTGACGGCGCGCACGGCCGAGGGCGAGATCATGGGCGTGCGCCACCGCGAGCTCGTCATCGAGGGTGTCCAGTTCCACCCGGAGAGCGTGCTGACGCCCGACGGCCCGGTGCTGCTCGGCAATTTCCTGAAGCAGCGCGGCGGATGCCGTGCAACCTGAGACGGCCATGATCGACACACGCGAGATCCTCGAACGCCTGCTGCAGCGTCGCGACCTGCAGGAGGCCGAGGCCGGCGAGCTGCTGGTCGCGCTGACCGATCCCGCCGTGGCCCCCGCAATGTCCGGCGCGTTGCTCGCGGCCCTGCGCTCCAAGGGCGTCACGCCCGACGAGGTCCGCGGTTTTGCGGGCGCGATGCGTTCGCTGGCGCGCAAGCCGCAGCTGCCGCCCGGGGCCCCAGCGATCGACATCGTCGGCACCGGTGGCGACGCCTCTGGCAGCTTCAACCTGTCGAGCGCCGCCGCGCTGCTCGTGGCCGCGATGGGGCTGCGGGTCGTCAAGCATGGCAACCGCTCGGTGTCGAGCCGTTCGGGCAGTGCCGACCTGCTCGAGGCGCTTGGGCTTCCCATGCCGCTCGACGAGCAGGCCGCGGGCGACTGCCTCGCCGCGACGGGATTCACCTTCCTGTTCGCGCCGCACTACCACCCGGCGATGAAGGAGGTCGCGCCGGTGCGTCGCGCGCTCGGCGTGCGCACAGTGTTCAACCTGCTCGGACCGCTCACCAATCCGGCCGAGCCGCCGTTCGGGCTCATCGGGGCCTACAGCACAGAAGCAGCCCGGCTGATGGCCGACACCCTGGCCGGCATGCCCATCCAGCGGGTGTTCGTCATCCACGGTGATCCCGGCTGGGACGAGGCCACGCCGGTCGGGCCCTTCGAGCTCTACGACGTGCAGCCGGGCAAGGTGGCGCGCGAGGTGCATGATCCGCTGGATTTCGGCCTGCAGCGTTGCTCCGCCGCGGACCTCGCCGGTGGAGATGCCGAGCACAACGCCGTGGGCCTGCGCGCCGTTTTCGAAGGCCGCGACACCGGTCCGCACTGCGATGCGGTCGTGCTCAATGCCGCGCTCGCGCTCGAGGTGACCGGCGCCGTGCCCGATGCTGCGGCCGGCATCGCTGCGGCCCGCGCGGCCATCCGGCGTGGTGATGGGGCACGGCTGCTGGAACGCCTGGCGGCCTTCGGCCGCGAGCCGAGGGGATAGGGGATGGGCCTCCTCACCGACATGCTCCACTCCGGCCTGCGGCGCGTCGCCGAGGCGCGCGAGCGCGTGCCGGAAGCGGCCTTGCGCGCGGCCGTGCTGGCGACACCGGCGCCGCTGCCGCTGCACCTCGACCGGCATGGCTTCGACGTGATCGCGGAGCTGAAGCTGCGTTCGCCGTCGCTCGGCGACCTGTCGGCGGCCACGGTCGATCCGGTCGGGCGCCTCGAGGCCTACGCCGAGGGCGGCGCAGCGGTGTGCTCGATCCTCACCGAGCCCACGCGCTTCGACGGCGACCTCGAGCATCTGCGCCTGGCCGCCGAGACCCTGCAGCCGTTCGGCGTGCCGGCGATGCGCAAGGATTTCCTCGTCGATCCTTACCAGGTGATCGAGGCGCGCGCCTACGGCGCCTCGGGTGTGCTGCTGATCGTGCGCATGGTGCCGCGCGAGCAGCTCGTGGCCATGCTCGATAGCGCCGCGGAGCTCGGGCTGTTCGTGCTGCTCGAGGCGTTCGATGCGGACGACCTCGCGGTCGCGGAGTCCATCGCACGCGAACGCGAGGGTCGCGACGAGCAGGTGCTCATGGGACTCAACTGCCGTGACCTCGAGACGCTCGAGATCGATCCGCGGCGCTTTGCCGAACTGCGGGGCCGCCTGCCGTACCAATGGCCGGCAGTCGCGGAGAGTGGCGTGCTCACGCCAGACGATGCCGCGCGAGTCGCCCGCCTTGGGTACCGGATGGCGCTCGTGGGCACGAGCCTGATGCGGCGCGCCGATCCGGCGCACGCCGTGCGGGAACTGCTGGAGGCGGGCCGCAAGGCCTGGCGGTGACGCGCGTGACGCCGCTGTGGATCAAGATCTGCGGACTGCGCACGACGGCTGCGATCGAGGTTGCAGCGGCCGCGGGCGCGAACGCGGTCGGGTTCGTGTTCCACGACGCCTCGCCGCGGAACCTGTCGCTCACGGCCGCGCGCGAGCTGCAGCGAGCCGTGCCGGCGGGCGTCGAGCGCGTCGCCGTGTTCCTGCATCCATCGCAGGCACTGGTGGATGCAGTGGTGGCTGCGATCGAACCGGACTGGCTGCAGACCGACGCGGACGACCTGCCGGGGCTGCGCCTGCCGGAGGGGCTGCGCGTGCTGCCGGTGCTGCGCGATGGCGCGGCCGACACGACGGCGTTGCCCGGCCGGATCGTGTTCGAAAGCGCGCGCAGTGGCGCGGGCGAGTGCGCAGACTGGCGTGCGGCGGCGGCGCTCGCGGGTGCCACGCAGCTCGTGCTGGCCGGCGGGCTGCATCCCGCGAACGTCGCCGAGGCGGCGCGCGCGGTGCGGCCGTTCGGCGTGGACGTGAGTTCCGGCGTCGAGCGCGAGCGGGGCGTGAAGGACGCGCGGCTGATTCGTGAGTTCATCCGGGCCGCCCGCCAGGCGGAGCGTGCCCCGTCAGTCGAGGAGAGCCGATGAGGATCGAGGGCCTGAAGATCGACCGTGAGGCACTGCTCGCGCAGGCGCTGCGCGGCGCATTTCCCGATGCGCGCGGCCGCTACGGGCCATTCGGCGGCCGCTACGTGCCCGAGACGCTCGTGCCGGCGCTCGACCGGCTCGAGGCCGGCATGCGCGCGCACCTGCACGAGCCCGGCTTCCGCGCCGAGTTCGAGTCGGAACTGCGCACGTGGGTGGGTCGGCCGACGCCGCTCACGCTCGCGCGCGAACTGTCGCGCCGCTGGGGTGCCGAGGTGTGGCTCAAGCGCGAGGACCTCGCGCATACCGGCGCGCACAAGATCAACAACTCCATCGGCCAGGCGCTGCTCGCGAAGCGCCTGGGGGCGAAGCGCATCGTCGCCGAGACGGGTGCCGGCCAGCACGGCGTGGCCACGGCGGCCGCGTGCGCGCGCCTCGGCATGCCATGCGTCGTGTACATGGGCTCGGTGGACATGGAACGTCAGGCGCCCAACGTCGGACGCATGAAGCTGCTCGGTGCGGAGGTCGTCCCGGTCACCAGTGGCGACCAGACGTTGCGCGCCGCCATCGACGAAGCGCTGCGCGACTGGGTGTCGGACCCGAATGGAACGTACTACCTGATCGGCTCGGCGATCGGGCCGCATCCCTACCCGTACCTCGTGCGCGAGTTCCAGTCGGTGATCGGTCTCGAAGCGCGCGCGCAAATGCTCGAGCAGGCAGGTGCGTTGCCGGACGTCGCGGTGGCGTGCGTCGGCGGCGGCTCGAACGCCATCGGCCTGTTCCACCCGTTCGTGAAGGACCTGGGCGTGAGGCTGCTCGGGCTCGAGGCGGGCGGCACCGGGTCGGGCCTCGGCCAGAACGCGGCGTCGATCGCCTACGGCACGCCGGGCGTGCTGCAGGGCTGCTACTCGTTGCTGCTGCAGGATCCGCACGGCCAGATCCAGGAAACGCACTCGGTGTCGGCCGGGCTCGATTACCCGGGCGTGGGCCCGGAGCACGCGCTGCTCGCCAGCATCGGGCGAGTGACGTACGAGGGGGCCGAGGACGACGAATCGCTCGAGGCCCTGGCCGAGTGCTGCCAGGCCGAGGGCATCCTGCCGGCCATCGAGAGCGCGCATGCGTTCGCCGGCGCGAAGCGATTCGCCCGCGTGAACCCCGGCAGCCGCATCCTGATCGGACTGTCGGGCCGCGGCGACAAGGACATGCCGACGCTGCAGCGCACGTTGCTGAAGGGGAAGCTGTGATGGCCACGCCGCGCGACACGATCAGCCACGCGATCCGCCGGGCCGCGGCGCAGGGCCGTCCGGCAGTGGTCGGCTTCATGACGGCGGGGTTCCCGGACCAGGCGGGGTTCCGCGCCAGCCTCGCCTCGATCGCTTCGGCGGCCGACGTCGTGGAGATCGGCATTCCGTTCACCGACCCGATGGCGGACGGCATGACCATCCAGCGCGCGAGCCGCGCGTCGCTGGAAGGTGGCTTCACGCTGCCGTGGCTGCTCGCGGAACTCGCGGCGATGCAGCCGCGTCCGCAGGCCCCGCTGCTGCTGATGAGCTACCTCAATCCGCTGCTCGCGTACGGGCTCGACCAGCTGCCGGCCGCGGTCGCGAAGGCTGGCGTCGCGGGATTCATCATCCCGGACCTGCCGTACGAAGAGAGCGCGGAGATGCGCGCCGCACTCGATAGCCACGACCTGGCGCTCGTGCAGATGGTGACGCCGGTGACTCCGCCGGAGCGCCTGAAGGTGCTGTGCGAGGCGAGCCAGGGATTCGTCTACGCGGTGACCATGACCGGCACCACGGGCAAGAGCGTCGCCGTTCCCGAGGACGTGCTCGCCTACATGGACCGCGTGCGCGCCGTGTCGCCGGTGCCGGTCTGCGCGGGCTTCGGCATCCGCAGCGCCGAGCAGGTGGCGCGCATGCAGGGGCATGTGGACGGCGTGGTCGTGGGCTCCGCGCTGGTCGAAGTTCTCGAGCGCCGCGAGGATCCCGCCGCGTTCATCAAGTCGCTGCGGTGAGCTTCTCCGTCTGCATCTTCTGTGGCTCATCATTCGGCGATGACCCGCGCTACGCGCACGCCGCACGCGAAACCGGCGTCGAGATTGCGCGTCGCGGCTGGACGCTCGTGTACGGCGGCGCGCGCGTCGGGCTGATGGGCGTGGTCGCGAATGCCGCCTTGGACGCGGGCGGGCGCGTGGTCGGCGTGGTGCCGCGGTTCCTTTACGAACGCGAGGTCGGGCACGACGGCATCACCTCGCTCGAGATCGTGGGCTCGCTCACCGAGCGCAAGCTGCGCATGGGCGAGCTCTCGGATGCGTTCCTTTCGCTGCCGGGCGGCATCGGCACGCTCGACGAGTTGTTCGAGGCGTGGAGCTGGTCGCAGGTGGGCTTGCAGAGCAAGCCGAGCGCGCTGCTCAACGTCGCCGGTTACTACGATGCGCTCGTGGCGTTCGTCGAGCGCGCGACCGCCGCGGGCTTTGTGAAGCCGCAGCACCGGGAGCTGCTCGCGGTGTCCGGCGACGTCGGGGAATTGCTCGACGGGTTCAGGCCGCGGCCATCGTCGTCTTGAGGTGCTGGATCACCAGCGTGCGCATGTTCTGCAGCGCGTTCCTTTCCCATGTGAAGCAGGGCGGCTCGCGGCGCAGCAACGACCAGCGCTTCGCCCTCAGCACCACCTCGAGGTACTCGAGGTTGCGCGCGATGGTCTCCATGTAGGGATTGCGGCCGCCGAAGAGCACTTCGTAATAGCGGTACGCGCCGCCGAACTCGCCATCGAGCCGCGTGCGAATCGTCTCCGCGGCGAAATCGGGGGTCTGACGCAGCACGTCGAGGCCCGAACCGTAGGTGACCTTCAGGCCCCCTTCGCCGTGCGAGACCGCGATGCCCCCGAGCACGAACTCGGGGTAGAGCCGGTCGCGGCATTTCTCGAGGTAGCAGCGGTCGGCCATCTGGGCCGTCATGTCGGCCGTGCCGAGCAGGTGGCCGACCTTGCGGTCGCGCGGGTCGTCGAGCCGGATCTGGTCGAACTTCAGCTCGTAGCCCGTGAAGTGCACGATCTGCGTCGCGACCGGCACCCACTCGGCCATGCCGATGGTCGGGAGGTAACGCGCCAGGAACCGCGCGCTGCGCCCGACGTGCGTGCGGGTGAACTCGGCGCCGTTGCGATGCGTGGTGTCGTCGGTCTGGCGGATGTAACCGGCGTCGTGGAACAGCGCGACGATCAGCCCCATGAGCGCGCGCTCGGCGCCGAAGCGTTGCTCGGGCGCGTGCGAGCGCTCGTAGCCGACCAGCAGTCGCGCCATCGCAAGCGTGTCGTCGAGCGAGTGCTGCTGGTCGTGGTAGACGGTGTCGCAGCCGAGGTAACCGGGAAACTGCCCGTTGAAGAGGCGCTCGAAGTCGGTGAACGCAGCGCCGAGCCTGTCGACGGGACCGGTCGGCCACGTACGCGTGTAGAGCTCTTCGACGGCACGACGCACGCCCGCGACGGAACTCACCTGCACGGTGTTCGTCACGTCGTAATCGCTGCGCCGATACTGCATGGCGTTGTTGTTGTGGTCCGGCGCGCGGGCCCAAGCGCGCTGAACCGCAGTCTAGTCCAATGCCTGCGGAAAGCCAGAGTAAAAAAACCCGACAGCGGCGGCGGGTCCGCCTATATGTCAAACCGCGCGACCACGGGTGCGTGGTCCGACGGCCGTTCCAGCTTGCGGGGTGCCTTGTCGATGTGACACGCGCCGCAGTTCTGGGCGAGCGCTTGGCTGGCGAGGATCAGGTCGATGCGCAGGCCGGCGTTGCGGCGGAACGCCATCATCCGGTAGTCCCACCACGAGTACGACTTCTCCGGCTGCTCGAAGCGGCGGAAGCAGTCGTCGAGGCCCGCGGCGAGCAGCGCCCGGAGAGCGGCGCGCTCGGGCTCGCTGACGTGCACCGAGCCTTCCCAGGCCTTCGGGTCGTGCACGTCGCGGTCTTCCGGGGCGATGTTGTAGTCGCCGAGCACCACGAGACGCGGATGACGGTGCAGTTCCGCGGCCACGTAACCGCGCAGCGCCTCGAGCCAGCGGAGCTTGTATTCGTACTTGTCGGAACCCACCGCCTGCCCGTTGGGCACGTACACGTCGATGACGCGGATTCCCCCGACGGTCGCCGCCAGCACGCGCTTCTGTTCGTCCACGAACCCGGGGATGCCGGGCACGACGTGGTCGAGGTCGTGCCTCGCGAGCAGCGCCACGCCGTTGTAAGTGCGCTGCCCGCTGAAGGCGACCTTCAGGCCGAGCGACTCGATCTCCTCGCGCGGGAAGTCGGGGTCGTCGAGCTTGGTCTCCTGCAGCGCGATCACGTCGACGGGATTGGCGGCGAGCCAGTCCTTGAGGTGCGGCATGCGCACGCGCAGCGAGTTGACGTTCCAGGTGGCGACGAGCATGGCTACGCCGCGAGCCCCATCTGCCGGAGCAGCGGCTCGATCTCCGGCCGGCGGCCGCGGAATTCGACGAACGCCTCCATCGCATCGCGGCTGCCGCCGCGCTCGAGGATCGAGTGCAGGAAGCGCCGTGCCGTCGCGCCGTCGAACACGCCGTGTTCCTCGAACGCGCCGAATGCGTCGGCCGACAGCACCTCGGCCCACTTGTAGCTGTAATAGCCCGCCGCATAGCCGCCGGAGAAGACGTGCTGGAAGCTGTGCGGAAATCGGTTGAACTCCGGCGGCCGCACCACGGCCACGGCCTCGCGCACTTCGGCCAGGGTCTCGGCGATGCGCGGCGGCTCGCCAGGCACGTACTCGGCGTGCAGGCGGAAATCGAACAGCGCGAATTCGAGCTGGCGCACGGTCTGCATGCCCGCCTGGAACGTGCGGCTCGCCTGCAGGCGGGCGAGCATCTCGTGCGGCAGGGCCTCGCCTGTCTCGACGTGCGCCGAGATGAGCGGCAGCACTTCGTCGCGCCAGGCGAAGTTCTCCATGAACTGGCTCGGCAGCTCGACCGCGTCCCACGGCACGCCGTTGATGCCGGCGACGCTCGGCACGTTCACCCGCGTCAGCAGGTGGTGGAAGCCATGGCCGAACTCGTGGAACAGGGTGAGCACGTCGTGGTGGGTGAGCAGCGAAGGCTGCTCGCCGGCGGGCGGCGCGAAATTGCACACCAGGTAGGCGACCGGCAGCGCGCTCGTGCCGGCAAGCTGGATCCGGCCGACGCACTCGTCCATCCACGCGCCACCGCGCTTCTTCGGCCGCGCGTACAGGTCGAGGAAGAACCCGCCGCGCGGCGTGCCGTCGCGGTCGAGCACGTCGAAGTAGCGCACGTCCGGGTGGTACACCTCGACCGCGGGGTTCGCGACGATGCGGACGCGGTACAGCCGGCTGATCACCGTTAACAGCCCGGCGAGCACCCGCGGCACGGGGAAGTACGGGCGCAGCGCTTCCTCGGACACCTGCAGCCGTTCGTTCTTCAGGCGCTCGGACCAGAAGGCGACGTCCCAGGCCGCGAGCGGCCGACCCGCGAACTGCTCGAGCTCCTTGAACTCGCGCTCGGCGGCCGGGCGGCTGACCCGCGCCAGGCGGTGCAGGAACTCGACGACCTCGGACGGGTCGTGCGCCATCTTGGTGGCGAGCGAGTACTCGGCGAAGCTGGCGAAGCCGACCAGGTTGGCCGCCTCGTGCCGCAGGGCGAGGATCTCGGCCATCAGCGGCGAGTTGTCCCACTGGCCGGCGTGTGGGCCGCGATCGGAGGCGCGCGTGACCCAGGCTTCGTAGAACTCGCGGCGCAACGCCTCGTTGGCGCAGTGGGTCAGCACGGCCTGGTAGGTGGGCGGGTCGAGCGACAGGAGCCAACCCTCCTGGCCGGCGGCCGCAGCGGCTTGCTGCGCGCGGTGACGGGCATTGGCCGGCAGTCCCTCGATCTCACGCTCGTCGGTGACGTGCCTCGACCAGGCGTTGGTGGCATCGAGCACGTTCTCGTCGAACTTCGCCTGCACGGTGGCGAGCCGCTCCATCACTTCGCCGAAGCGTTGCTTGCGGTCGGGCGGCAGCGACACGCCGGCCAGGCGGAAATCCCGCAACGCGTTCTCGACGACCTTGCGCTGCTCGGGTGCCAGGGCGGCACCCTCGGCATCCATCACGGCCTGGTAGGCCGCGCACAGCTCCGCGTTCTGCCCGAGTTCGGTGTGATAGGCGGTGAGCAGCGGCAGGCAGGCGTTGTAGGCAGCACGCAGCTCGTCGCTGTTCATCACGCCGTTCAGGTGCCCGACCGGCGACCAGGCCTTGGCGAGGCGGTGGTGCATGCGCTCGAGGGGCACGACCAGCGTGTCCCAGCGGGTGGCGCCGGTGGCGAGCAGGCCGGCGATCTCGGCCCGGTTGTCGTCGAGCAGCTGGCGGATGGCCGGTTCGACATGGGCGGCCTCGATCTCGCGGAAGCGTGGCAGCGTGGCGTCCGTGAGCAGCGGGTTGGTCATCGCGCGCGTTCCTTCCGGCAGCGGAAAGCCGCTATTTTAGGCACAGTGGCAGGCGAGCGGTGGACTCAGCCGAAGACGCCCTGCACTAGCCAGCCGAGCGCGTACGTGGCCAGGCCGAAGCCGGTGAACGCGAGCAGTGCGCGGCGACGGAAGCGCTTCGCCAGCGCCTTCTCGGGGCAGGCGGCAATCAGGAACAGTTGCCGGCCGTCGGGACGGGAGATCACGTGCACGGCGGCGGGCACCGGCTTCTCGAGGTGACGCTGGGTGACGGCGTGGCGGGCCTCCTCGCGGGCGCGCTCCCACTCCTCGAGGCTCACCTGGCCGTCGCCGTCCGCGTCGAAGCGCTGTACCAGCGCGGCCTGGTCCTGTTTCCACTCAGCGAGCAGGGCCGCCACGTCGCCATCGCGGTCGGCGTGCGCGGTTCCCGAGTGGGTGTGAAACCGCCCGAGCACGTGCACCTGCTCGTGCTCGTAGATGCGTTCCTCGTAGTAGCGGTACTCCGGCTCGCCGAACGGCGAGCGCTTGCCCGGCGCCAGGGTCGGCCAAGGGGTGTCGCCATGCCACGTGGTGGTCTCGGCAGTGAGCACCTCGGCGCCCGTGGGCTGGACGATGCACTCGCCGGTGCCGTCGTCCAGCATGAAAGGCTGCTCGGATCGGCCGGATTGCACGGTCTGCCACTGGGTGCGCCGGTCGCCGCGCGAGGTCGAGCCGGTCCGCCGCTGGATGCGGAATCGCCACCACACGCACGGGCGCTGCGTGAGCGGCGCGATGTTGGTCGTATCCGCGAGTGCCTTGCTGCGACCGACGAGTTCGACGTAACCCTGCGCGGCCGAGCGGACGCGCGACGTCGGCGTGTCCTCGAGCATGCGCGCGATGTGCAGGAAGCGGAACGCCAGCCAGCCGCCACCGATCACGGCGACGCCCAGCACCAGCAACCAGAACCAGAAGTCGGACGGGTCAGCCAAACAGCTTGCCTACGTCCACGTCGCGCGTCTGTTGCTCGGTGAACTCGAGCAGGGCCGACTGCTTGAACTCGAACAGCCGGGCGACGATCAGGTCGGGGAACGTCTGCACGCGGATGTTGTTCAGGTTGACCGCCTCGTTGTACAGCTCGCGGCGGTCGGCGATCGACTCCTCGAGCTGGCTGATGCGGGTCTGCAGGTGCTTGAAGCCCTGGTCGGCCTTGAGGTCGGGGTAGTTCTCGGCCACCGCGAACAGCCGGCCGAGGCCCTCGCGCAGCTGCTGCTCGGCGGCACCCAGCGCGGTCACGTCGCCCTGGCCCTGCGCCTTGAACACGGCCGAGCGGGCCTGCATCACCCGCTCGAGCGTCTCCTGCTCGTACTGCATGTAGCGCTTGCAGGTCTCGACGAGCTTCGGCAGCTCGTCGTGCCGCTGCGTGAGCAGCACGTCGATGTTCGACCAGGCCTTGCGCACGTTCTCGCGGAGGCCGACGAGGCCGTTGTAGATGCGCACGACGTAAACCGCTGCCACGACCAGCAGCGCGAGGAACAGCACGAAGACTACGGCCACGGCATGCACTCCTTCGGCGGAAGGCCCGCCGGGGCGCAAGATTGCAGGCTCGCGGGCCCCAGCGTCTAGACTATGGGTCTCAATTTGCAGGATCCCCGCCATGCCCACCCGGCCTTACCGAGGCATTCACCCCACGCTCGAGGCAGGCGCCTACATCGACCCGGCTGCGCTCGTGATCGGCGACGTGGTGCTGGGCAAGGACGTGTCGATCTGGCCCATGGCGGTGGTGCGCGGCGACGTGAACTACATCCGGATCGGCGCGCGCAGCAACGTGCAGGACAACAGCGTGCTGCACGTGACCCGCCCGTACCCGGGCAGCGAGGCCGGCTGGCCGCTGATCGTCGGCGAGGACGTGGTCGTCGCCCACAGCGTCACGCTGCACGGCTGCACCGTCGGCAACCGCGTACTCGTGGGCATCGGGGCGATCGTGCTCGACGGCGCGGTCGTGGAAGACGACGTGATGATCGCCGCGGGCAGCGTGGTGCCGCCGGGCAAGCGCCTCGAGTCGGGCGGGCTCTACATGGGCAACCCGGTGCGCCGCGTGCGCGAGATCACCGCGGCAGAGAAGGCGCGCATCCCGACCATGGCCGGGTTCTACATCGACCTCAAGGACGAGTACCGGGACCTGTCGCCGCCCGCAGCCTGAGCGCCTCGAGCACGGGCCGCGTGTCCGGCCGCACGCCGCGCCACAACTCGAACGCCTCCGCGGCCTGCTCGACCAGCATTCCCCAGCCCTGCTCGGCGCGCGCGGCACCGAGCCGCCTTGCCCACGCGACGAACGGCGTGTCGCCGACCCCGTAGGCCATGTCGTAGCAGACGGTCATCGAGTCGACGACGCTGATGGGGATCAACGGTACCTCGCCACGCAGGCTGGCGGAGGTGGCGTTGATGATCAGGTCGAAGCGGTGATGCTCGAGTCGGCCGAAGGCACAGCCCGACGTTGGCCCGAACTCTGCGAACTCCGCCGCCAGCGCCTCGGCGCGCTCCGCGGTTCGGTTGGCGATGACCACCAGCCGCGGCTCGAGCGCCATCAACGGTTCGAGGGCGCCTCTGGCAGCGCCGCCCGCCCCGAGCAGCAGGATGCGCGGCGACTCGAACCGCAGGCCGAGGTTGCGCGTCAGGTCGGCGAGCAATCCGGCGCCATCGGTGTTGTCGCCGATCAGCCGCTCGTCGCGCCGCACGACGGTGTTCACCGCATCCGCCAGCTGGGCGCGCGGCGTCAGCTCGTTGACGAGGTCGGCCGCGGCGCGCTTGTGCGGCAGCGTGACGTTGATGCCGCGGCCGCCTGCGCTGAAGAACGCGAGCACGTCGCTGCGGAACTGCTCCGGCGGCGATTCGCGCAGGCGGTACGCCATGTCCTGCCCGGTCTGGCGCGCGAACATCCCGTGGATGAACGGCGACCAGCTGTGGTGGACTGGGTAACCGAAGAGGGCGTATTGGTCAGTCACGCAACCATTCCGCGGCACGCCGCGCGAAGTACGTCAGGATGCCATCGGCGCCGGCGCGCTTGATGCAGGTGAGCGACTCCATGATCACGGCACGCTCGTCGAGCCAGCCGTTCTTCGCGGCCGCCGTCAGCATCGCATATTCGCCGCTCACCTGGTACACGTAGGTCGGCACGCCGAAGCGGTCCTTCACCCGGCGCAGGATGTCGAGATACGGCATGCCGGGCTTGATCATCACCATGTCGGCGCCCTCGTCGAGGTCGAGCTGCACTTCGCGCAGCGCCTCGTCGGAGTTCGCCGGGTCCATCTGGTAGTTGTACTTGTTGCCCTTGCCGAGGTTGCCGGCCGAGCCCACCGCGTCGCGGAACGGGCCGTAGAAACTCGAGGCGTATTTCGCGGAGTACGCGAGGATGCGCGTGTGGATGTGGCCCTCGGCCTCGAGCGCATCGCGGATGGCGCCGATGCGGCCGTCCATCATGTCCGAGGGCGCGACGACGTCGGCGCCGGCTTCGGCGTGCGACACCGCCTGCTTCACCAGCGCCTCGACGGTGACGTCGTTCACCACGTAGCCGGTCGCGTCGATGATGCCGTCCTGGCCGTGCGTGGTGAACGGATCGAGCGCGACATCCGTGATCACGCCGAGCTCGGGCAGCGCCTTCTTGAGCGCGCGTACGGCGCGCTGGGCGAGGCCATTCGGATTCCACGCCTCGCTGCCGTCGAGCGACTTCGCCTCGGGCGGGGTCACCGGGAACAGCGCCATCGCCGGCACGCCCAGCCTGGCGACGATCTTCGCTTCCTTGACCAGCTCGTCGATGGTCATGCGCTCGACGCCGGGCATCGACGGCACCTTCACGCGCTGCTTCTTCCCCTCCATCACGAAGACGGGGTAGATGAAATCGGCGGCGGTCAGCGTCGTTTCTCTCATCAATCGGCGCGAGAAGTCGTCGCGGCGCATCCGGCGCATGCGCACGCGGGGGTAATTGCTGGGGGTGTGGTGGTGGCTCATGTCGGGCTCCGGTCGCGCGGCACGCGGTTGGCAGCGCCTGTGCGCGGGGGCTAATGTTTATACATGAACGTGCCGCAGCGCGAGAAGAAAGGGGAATCCGCACTCGCGCGGCTGGCGGAGGCGCGGCGGAGGACGGCGGCGGTCCGGCCACGCTGGGCGTCCCTCGTCGGCAGCGTCCTGGCCGGTGCCGTCGTCGGGGCGTGGCTCTGGAGCGGTGGGCAGGGGAACTCCCTGGCTGATGACCTGCTCTCACACTTGGAGCACGAAGCTGCGGCCGTGGCCGCCCCGACAGGCCCCGTCGATCCCGCCGCCGTGGCCGCCGTGCTCGCGCAGGGCGGGATCCGCCTGCGGCCGGGTGCTGGGCAGGTCCTGTATGCCAGGACCTGCCGGTTCCGCGGCCGCTCGGTGCCGCACCTGGTGCTGCAGTCCGAGGGTGGCCCGGTGACGGTGCTGGTGCTGCACGACGAGCCGGTGGACGCCGCGGAGAGTTTCACGGGGCGCGGCTTTTGGGGCAGGATCGAGCCTGCCGGTCCCGGTAGCCTCGTGGTGGCAGGTGCGGCGGGCGTGGACATCGAACGGCTCGCCGCCCGGATGCAGGCCGCCATCGAATGGCTCTGAACGAAGAATGACCCACAACGACGATCACGCAAGGAGAGACTGATGAACCAGAAGCACCTCAAGAAGCTGGCCCTGGGCGCTGCGATCGCCGGCTCCCTGGCCGCGGTATCGGCAGCGCAGGCCAGCCCGTTTGCGCTTACGACGCTCGGCAGCGCCTACATGGCCGCCGACGGTGATCCGAGCGCCAGCAAGCCCGAGGCCGAGATGAAGTGCGGCGAAGGCAAGTGCGGCGGCAACAAGGAGGCTGCCGGCGACAAAGCCAAGGGTGAGATGAAGTGCGGCGAGGGCAAGTGCGGCGCCAAGAAGGAAGACGAGAAGAAGGAAGGCGAGAAGAAGCCCGAGCAGGCTTGAGTTCTTGCGCCTCTCCCGCCTTCGGGCGGGAGAGGTCGCCCGCCGGACGGGTGAGGGCAGAGTGACATCCAACAAGAAGCAACCCGTCCGCTGCCCCTGGTCGTACTCCGGCATGTCCGAGGCCTACGTGCGCTACCACGACGAGGAGTGGGGCGTGCCGGTGCACGACGACCGCAAGCAGTTCGAGTTCCTGATCCTCGAGGGCGCGCAGGCGGGCTTGAGTTGGTCCACGATCCTCAACAAGCGCGCCGGTTACCGTGAGGCCTTTGCCGATTTCGATGTCGAGCGCGTGGCGCGCTTCGACAAGCGCAGGGTCGAGAAACTGATGCAGTTCCCGGGCATCGTGCGCAACCGGCTCAAGATCGAGTCGGCCATCTCCAATGCGAAAGCCGTGCTGAAGCTGCAGGACGAGCTCGGCGGCCTCGATCGCTACCTCTGGTCGTTCGTCGGCCACAAGCCGATCGTGAACCGCTGGCAGGAAATGAAGCAGTTACCCGCGACGAGCGCCGAGTCGGATGCGCTCAGCAAGGACCTCAAGAAGCGCGGATTCAGGTTCGTGGGCTCGACGATCATCTACGCCCACATGCAGGCGACCGGTATGGTGAACGACCACCTCGTCGGGTGCTTCCGGTACAAGGCCTGCAGACAGCTGCGCTGACTACTCCGGCGCCAGCCACTCCACGCTGGTCCCGCCGAGTCCCTCCGGCGAGAGCAGTTTGTGCAGCTGGGGCAGCAGTTCCTTGAGCCGCTCGTCGAGCGTCCACGGCGGATTGACGATCAAGAGGCCTGCTCCCGCCATGCCGACCTGCGCGTCGGCCGGCAGCACGTTGAGTTTCACGTCGAGCACCTTGCGGATGCCCGAGCGCTCGAGTTCGCGATGGAAACGCAGCGGGCCCGCACGGTCGGTGAGCGGATACCAGATGCAGTAAGTGCCGAGCGGCCAGCGCTCGTGCGCGAGTTCCAGCCCGGCGAGGACGCGGTCGAACTCGAGGTCGGATTCGTAGGGCGGATCGATCAGTACCAGCCCGCGGTTCTCGCGTGGCGGCAACTGCGCCTTGAGCGCCGCGTAGCCGTCGGTCTCGAGAACGGAGACCAGCTTCGCCTTGCCGATTGCGGCGCGGAGTGCAGAGGCCTCCTTTGGCTGCGTCTCCATCAGCACGAGTCGGTCGGTCGGCCGGCGCAGTCTCGCCACGATCACGGGCGAACCCGGGTAGGCGGTGATCGCGCTGTGGCCTTTGCCGGCGGAGTCACGGACCAGCTGCGCGTAGGCCGCGATCTCGGGCGCGAGGCTCGCGGACGGGGCATCCAGCACACGGCCGATGCCGTTCTTGTACTCGCCGCTACGCTGGGCCGCGGCTTCGCTGAGGTCGTAGAGGCCGCGGCCGGCGTGGGTATCGAGGTAGAAGAACGGTGCGGGCTTTTTCTTCAGGTGCTCGACCAGCATGATGAGCACCACGTGCTTCAGCACGTCCGCGAAGTTGCCGGCGTGGTAGGCGTGGCGGTAGTTCATGGGCAGAGGGTACTTCAACGCATCCCAGCCCATTAAGCGAGTTGGATCGTACGGCTGGCAGAGTCATTGCCCGGAGCAGCGATGTTGCGAGTCCCGCCGTGAGCGCCGTCAAATCAATAGTTGATGGGGTCTGCAGCGACGGTGCTGCGCCGAAACAGAGCGGGCCCGAAGGCCCGCTCTAGGTACGTGCAAGGAGGCTGGATCGATCTATTGACAGGCGCCCAGCGTGTCCCCGTGCGCCAGGTGGGCAGCGACGGCACCGGCATTCTTCACCGTGATCGTGTTGCCGTTGTGGCAGATGTCGCCACGCGCACCGGCGAGGGCCGCCTCGGCATTGACGAAGCCATGCCCGGTCCCGAAGTCGAACCCGACGTCGGGATCCGCCGTTCGCCAGTCGTCCATGTCGTCGGCGGTGGCCTCAAGGATGGCGAACACGTCATCCGCGTCCAGCCATGGGCTGGCTTCCCGCATCAGCGCGGCGACGGCAGCGACGTGCGGTGCCGACGCCGAGGTGCCGGAGAAGTTGGGATAGGCGCGGTTGTCCCTTGGGGCCTTGAACGGGAGCTTGAACCCGAAGAACGTCGTGTCCGCGCCGTCCGGGCCCGTGGCATTAGGCTTGTTCCGGATCTCAGGCTCGGCGAGGCGATTGCCCTGCGCGTCGAACAGGATCGGGGTGCCGCCGGCGGACGAGAAGCTGTTGATGCGGGCCGGGCGGCAGGTCTTGCAGCTCGGGTTGTAGGGCTGGGTGTTGAACCACGCCGACGCGCCCGTCCCGAACGCACCGTTCGCCATGGCCTTTCCGTAGGACGCGCCGCTGTTCGTGTCCCACTCGTTGATGGTCAGGGGATCGAAGGCCACGTACTTGAGAAGGGACGGCGCACGACCCGCGTAGCGCTGGATCGTAATCTCCACTTCCTTATCGGTGCTGGAGTCGTTGAAGAGCCCGAAGATCTCAACGGGGTCGCCGCTGGCGATGTTGTCGCTCACGCCGAAGATCTGACCCACGGCGCCCCCGTAACATCCGAGCAGGCACAGGTTGCCATCCGGGTCATAGGCGACGACGTCCAAGTCACTGGCCGAGCCCGCCGCGCCGTTCGTGTCGGTGAAAAACGGCTCGTCCCACTGGAAGCTGAAGACGACGAAGGCGCCCGGTGCCAGAGTCACAGACTGCGTGAAATCCACTCCCGGACCTGGATCGAAGTCCTGCAGGAAGCCTGCGAACTCCCGGTAGCGATCCTGGTAGGAATCGTAACCACGGTTGCCCGCGGACGAGAAATACGGGATACCCCGTGCATTGACCGCGTCGGTGGCCTGGGCGATCAGGCCGTCCATGAACATCGGTTCGGCGAAGTAGATGATGTCGTCCACGATCACAGTCGCGCCGGCGTCGGCCAGTTCGATGATGCCGTCGGCGAAATCGGCATAGCCTTTGAACGCCGAGCGGAACAGGATGCCCGCACCGGGAGCCACGTCGTGGATGAGCTGGGCCATGCCGCGGCCTTCGTCGATGCTGCCGCATCCGTCGATGTCTTCCAGGACCGTCACCGGCGGCAGGTCACCGCTGGCGACGTCGTCGGCCGCGGTGGTCATCGTCACGGTCGGGTCGAGAGGGCCGGCGCAGCCGATGGCGGCCGCATCGAAGCTGTCCGACAGCACGCCCACGGCCTGCCCCGCGCCGGTCACGCCAAACTGGGCCTTGGCGGTCTTGGACTGCATGGAGACGTCGCCCTGGCTGTCCACGAGGCCGACCTGGGTGCGCGCGAACGCGGGCCGCATGTGGTGGAGCGCCGCGATCCCGTCCACGGAGCCGAGAACTTCGATCGGCAGGCGACCGGACACGATGTTCTTGTAGACGCTGGCGCCCTTGAGCCCGAGGCTTTCCAGGTCCGTCTTCAGCGCGCCGGCCTTGCCGGGCTTCGCGACGGCATCGACCACGACGTAGCCGTTGCTGACCTGCAGGGCATTGAAGCGCGGCGCGAAATCGGCGGGGCGCGCCCCCTTGCCCTTTTGCGCCTTGAAGTTGCTGTATTCCTGCGACAGGTCCTGCAGCGCCATGCCCTTCTTGCCGGCGGAGTGCTTCATTTCCGCGACCTGCTTTTTAGCCGAGGCTGCTCGCTCCGGAGAAACGGCCTGCGCTGGTGACGCAACAATCAGCAGCGCTCCGGCAACCATCGAGAACATTGGTAACAGTCGATTCATGCTTCCCTCCCACTAGAGGATTTTGAGATGGCTCGGACAATATTGGCGACCGGCAAATAGAGGAACCAATAACCAAGAAAATCCGACCAGCTCCCCCTAGCCATACTGCGGCTCACCGAGGCGGGGTCGATTTTCGATGCGCAACCCGGGTCAGCCTTCAGTGCAAAACCGCCGCGACGGCGACGGCGGTAGTTGCTTTTTTCGGCCGAATGTTCATCGCTCCTCCTGAAAAGGTTGTGGCTACTGATGCTGGCGGCCCAGCCCTCTTGTTCTTGTTGATCAAGAGCTGTGGCTTTGCGGCCCCGCCTCGCAGCGGGTGTGCCCTTCGACCGATGCCGTGAGACGGAACGTACGCAGGTCAGAGAACGAAGACAAGGTGTACAAAGCATTCTTGCACTGCGGCGCTCGCCGCATCGGGGAGGTGAATCCCCAGCTGCCCTGCTGGCAAGCCCTCCCGCAAGCGGGTGAGGCGAAAAGGGGGGGCTCAGCCCCCCAGTTCCCTCAGCCAATCCCTTGGTCTCAGGAAATCCCCATAAAGCCGCGCCTCCGGCGTTCCCGGCTCCGGCCTGTAGTCGTACTCCCATCTCACCAGCGGCGGCAGTGACATGAGGATCGACTCGATCCGTCCGCCGGTCTGCAGTCCGAAGATCGTGCCGCGGTCGTACACCAGGTTGAATTCAACGTAACGTCCGCGCCGGTAGAGTTGGAACTGTCGCTCGCGCTCACCGTACGGAGCGTCCTTGCGCTTCTCGACGATCGGGACGTACGCCGGGATGTAGGCATCACCCACGCTGCGCATGAACGCGAAGCTCCTCTCGAAGCCCCATTCGTTCAGGTCGTCGAAGAACAGGCCGCCCACGCCGCGCGTCTCGCCGCGGTGCTTGAGAAAGAAATAGCGGTCACACCAGTCCTTGTACTTCGAATACACATCGGGGCCGAACGGGTCGCACGCGGCCTTCGCGGCGCGATGCCAGTGCAGCACGTCCTCCTCGAACGGATAGTAGGGCGTGAGGTCGAAGCCACCGCCGAACCACCATGCCGTTGGCTGCCCGTCCTTGATCGCGACGAAGTAGCGCACGTTGGCGTGCGAGGTTGGCACGTAGGGGTTGCGCGGGTGGATGACCAGCGACACGCCAGTCGCTTCGAAACTCGCGCCGGCGAGCTCGGGTCGTTGCGCCGTGGCAGAGGTAGGCAGCTTGCCGCCCATCACGTGCGAAAAGTTGACGCCCGCCTGCTCGAACACCTTTCCTTCTCGCAGCACGCGGCTCTCGCCGCCACCGCCTTCGGGTCGCTCCCAGGTGTCACGCCGAAACGTAGCGCCACCGTCCACGCGTTCGAGCGCGGAGGTGATCGAGTCCTGCAGGGAGTGCAGGTAAGTGATGACGGCAGCGGTAGAGGGGGCGGTGAGGGCCATGGCGACTGATCAGGTGTCTGGCGGGGCGCCGAGAGGATAGCGTCAATTTCCGGATGAATTCATGCGGAATGCCTGTGGCCCGAGACACCGGGGCCCGCGATGCTGACGAGTGACGCAGATGGCACATCTGTTTCATATAGCAAATCTGCAATACAATGGTGCAGCCGTGGACTGTCGAGTTCTTCAGCCCGAGAGTGGAGGCTGACGTTCTTGCCATGCCCGCGGGCCTGCTCGCTCGCTTCGTCAGGTATGCGGAGCGACTCGAGATCTTCGGGCCGGACCTGGGCATGCCGCACACGCGTGCGATGGGTCGCGGGCTGTTTGAGCTTCGATTGCGTGCGTCCGAAGGGATCGGTCGCGTCTTCTATTGTGTTGTCTCGGGCCGGCGAATTGTGATGCTGCATGTTTTCATAAAGAAGACCCAGAGGACCCCTGTTCGGGAGCTTGAGGTCGCTCGGAAGCGCATGGGAGATCTGTCAGATGTCTAGTTCGCTCAAGGCATTCAAGGCGACCGCATTGCGCCGACCTGGCGTGAAGGCCGCATACGATGAACTGGACGACGAGTTCCGTTTCCTGGACGAGATCCTGAAGGCTCGACATGCGGCTGGCCTTACGCAGGGCGAGGTTGCCAAGCGTGTTGGCACGACCCAGTCAGCAGTGGCCCGCCTTGAGTCTGGTGCGGGGCGGCATTCGCCGTCCATCGCGACTCTGCAGCGCTATGCAAGCGCCCTCGGCTATCGAGTTGAACTGAGGCTGGTGAAGCGATCGGATCAAGCGACGGGATCGCTACGTCGGCGCTGAGTTCTCAGCCGCGACTCGGTGAGGGCGCTCCGAATTTCAAGTCACTTTAAACGGAAATGACAGTGGTATCGCCACTGGCGGGCCGCCATCCTCACGACCGGAGCCAAGTCACCAAGGCCACCGGCAGTGAAATTGACCGATTCCCACGGCTCACGTAATTTACGTGAAACCGCAAGTCCGACGGGACCGTTTCCGATGGTCGCCAAGCAGAACATCACAGTTGCCATCGACGGCGCCTTGCTCAAGCGTGCGCGGGCCATCGCCGCGCGCCGTGGGCTCAGCGTGAGTGCGCTGCTGGCCGATGAGCTGCGTGCGCTGGTGGCGGATGACACTGCCTACGAGTCGGCCCGACGACAGGCGATGGCCTCTCTCAAGGACGGGCTGCCGTTGGGTGGTGCAAAGATCACCGATCGGGAGTCGCTCCATGAGCGGCGTCGCGTTCGTTGACAGCAACATTCTGATCTACGCGTACGACCGGGACGCCGGTCCGCGCAGGGATCGTGCCCGGAATCTCTGCGAGAAGCTCTGGCAAGAGCGTTCGGGTTGCCTTTCGGTACAGGTACTGCAGGAGTTCTATGTGACTGTGACCCGCAAGCTGCGCGCCCCAGTCGCAAGGGCTCAGGCGCGCGAGCTGGTGCGTGCCTACAGCAGCTGGGTTATCAGCCCGACGACGCCCGATACGGTCATTCGTGCGACGGAACTCAGCGAGGCCGTCGAGATCGGCTTCTGGGATGCATTGATCGTGGCCGCGGCTGGGCAGTCAGGCGCGGACACTCTATACAGCGAAGATCTCAATGACGGCCAGGTGATCGCCGGAGTCCGTGTGGTGAACCCGCTGCGCTGATTCACGAGCAGCCCCACCCCAACCCTCTGCCGCAGGCGTGGGTGGGAACGGGCGAAATCAGTCCGCCGCCGGCGCAGTTTTTGCGGAAAGCGACTTTTTCGCCTCCGCCTTCTTCTTCACCGCAGCCTTCTTCTTCGGCACAGCCTTCTTCGCCGGCGCTTCCGCGGCAGCGGTCGTCTTCCTGGGCGCAGCCGTCTTGGCTGCCGGCGCCTTCCGCCCCCACCGACCCTTCCTCTCCGGCGCTGCAGCGATGATCGCCTGGCACTCCTCGAGCGACAGCGACTTCGGGTCGCGGTCCTTCGGGACTTTACCGTTCTTCTTGCCGTCGGTGATGTACGGGCCGTAACGGCCGTTCAGCACCTTGATGTCGGAGCCGTCGAACTCGCGGATCGTGCGGTTCGACTCAAACTCCTGTTTCTCGTGGATGAGCTGCAGGGCGCGCTCGAGCGTGATGGTGTACGGGTCGTCTTCCTTCTTGAGCGACACGTATTTCTTGGTGCCGTACTGCGCGTATGGCCCGAACCGGCCCACGGCCACCTTGATCGGCTGGCCGTCGGGCATCGGGCCGAGCGTGCGCGGCAGCTGGAACAGCTCCAACGCGTCGTCAAGCGTCAGGTCGTCCATGCGCTGGCCGGGCTTGAGGCTCGCGAACTTCGGCTTCTCGACGTCGTCGCGCGTGCCGATCTGCGCGAACGCGCCGTACTTGCCGTAACGCACGCTCACCGGGCGGCCCGACACCGGGTCCACGCCGAGCTCGCGCGCCATCGCGACGTCCGAGCGCGTCACGTTTTCTTCCACCTCGTCGATCTGCTTCTTGAGTTCCGCCCAGAAGCGGTCGAGCAGCGGCACCCACTCTTCCTCGCCGCGCGAGACGTTGTCGAGCTCGTCCTCCATCCCGGCGGTGAAATTGAAATCGACGTAGCGCTCGAAGTTGCCGGTCAGGAAGCGGTTGACGATCTTGCCGAGGTCGGTCGGCACGAAGCGGCGGTTCACCAGCTCACAGTATTTCTTGAAGAGCAGCGTCTGGATGATGCTGGCGTAGGTCGAGGGACGGCCGATGCCGTATTCCTCGAGCGCCTTGACGAGGCTCGCCTCGGAGTAACGCGGCGGCGGCTCGGTGAAGTGCTGCTCGGGCAGCAGTCGCAGCAGGTCCGTCACTTCGCCTTCCGCCAGCGGCGGCAGGATCTTGCCCACCGCCTCG
>Ga0114938_1000271_pt1 | contig 41716 bp, 39 predicted proteins | sample AshMeaBigSpring_FD_88675 | JGI IMG/M metagenome (GOLD analysis project Ga0114938, IMG submission 88675) | Groundwater microbial communities from Big Spring, Nevada to study Microbial Dark Matter (Phase II) - Ash Meadows Big Spring | ecosystem: Environmental > Aquatic > Deep subsurface >... | reverse complement strand
CTGCTGAGCACCGGAGGCATGCTGCCCTCGCCGCAGCTTGCCGCGAGGACGGTGGGGTTCCTCGAGGGCGAGTATTGGCGTGCCGAAGACGCTCGCATCGAGGCGCTTCGCAGGGAGATGACCTCTCGCAGGATCGGCGACGTCCGGGCCCGACGTCAGGTGAGGGGCCTGGCGTGACGGCCAGCACCGCGACGGAAGCCTCGGCGACAGAGGCGCGTCACCGACGGATCAGCCCGACCATTTCGATTCGAGCGCTGCAGGTGTTGCTGTGGGTGCTGGTGGTGTCGGGTCCGGTTGCTGCCCTGGTCGTGTCAGCTCACCTGTCGGCGCTCAATGATCGCCTGGATGTGGTCCAGGCGGCTACCTCCGCCGCTGATCCTCCCGCCGACACGGCCGGGGTGGAGGGGTTCGCTGAGCTGTTCATCGCCGCCTACCTCGACGCCGGCGAGGGCTCAACCATCGGACTCGACGGGTTCGTGGACAGCGTGGCCCTGGACGGTGTCGAAGCCGGGTCTTGGTCGGCGGTGAGGACGACCAGTCTCGGCGCCAAAGAGGTTGCTCCCGGCTACTTCGCCGTCACGGTGGCGGTGAACCTGATCGCCCAACCCACCGACAGCGACCAAGCCTCGGCACCGGAATTGGTGGGGACGTTCTTCTACTCGGTCGGCGTAGCTGAGACCGACTCGGGGTGGACGGTGGTCGGGCTCCCTTCCCTGGTGCCGGCGCCGAACCGCGTCAGCGCGCCTGATCTGCTGGTCGGTCGGTGGGATGGAATCGGCGATCCGGGCCTCGCCGACATGGTGGGCCGGTTCCTGTCCGCCTACCTGACCGGTGACGGCGAGCTGACCCGCTACCTGGAGCCGTCGTCACCGATCGTGTCCGTCCAGCCGTCTCCTTTCAGCGCCGTCGAGGTGCTCCGCTCCGGCATGGCCGAGGACAGACAGGGAGGCACCGTGGTGGCGGTGGTGGCCCGAGCGACCGACGAGGCGGGACGGGCGCAGCTCCTCGAGTTCGGGCTGGCCGTGTCGCAGCGGGACGGCCGCTGGGAGGTGGCCGAGGTCCTGCCGGCACCCCCTCTCGCCTCGAACAACTGACTCAACGGAAAGGAAAACCAAGTGATCGATACAGCACAGAACCTGGTGGGGAACCTGACGAATCTGGCCGTCGCGGCGGCGGTGCTGATCGCCATCGGGATGATCTTGTGGTCGTGGCTGGTGAAGCGCACGGTTTCGGCGGTGGTCGGCGTGATCATCCTGGCCGCGATCGTCCTGTTCGCCATCAACGCCACCGACTGGCTGCAGCGCAAGGTGGCCGAGGACGTGGGCGCCCTGGCACCACACTCACCCGCAACGGTGTTCGTCACCGAGACGAGGGGGGTGTGAGCGGTGGGCCCGTCCGACTTTGACGTCTACCACTCCTACACCCAGGCGCTGCGGCATCCGGTGATCATCGGCCATGTCGCCGGTTGGCGGCTCCCCTGGGCGTTGTCGGCGTCCCAGCTGGGTGCAATGGCGGCCGTGACCGGTCTGTTGCTGGTCACCCGGCCGGTGTGGGCGCATCTCGGTTCGGTGGGGAACTTGGCGGTGTTCACGGTGGCGTTGGCTGGGGCTGGGTGGGCGGTGCGCCATTGGCGGGTCGAGGGCCGATCCCCGTTCTTGTTCGCCGCCGGGGTGGCGACGGTGCTCCTCTCCCCGAGGTGCCGTCTGGGGGTCCGCAACGGTGGACCTGCCACCGCATCTCGCCCGGTCAGGGCTTCGACCGTCAGCCTGCTTGTCGCGCCCACACCGGTGGGGGCTGGCGATGCGTAGGCCACTTCCGGTGCGTGGGGTCAGCGGGCATCTGGTGTGGGGTGAGGACGGGGCGGCTTGGGCCTGTTTCGAGGTGGAGCCGTTCGGCTACCCGCACCGTTCGGCGCGGGACGCCCGCGAGGTGCACGCCCGCACCGCCGCTGCACTCCTCGGCCTCCCCGCCCACTCGCTGATCCTCTCGGTCGCCTACGCCGTGTCGGCAGGCGAGATGGAGCAACGTCTTCGCGGCCGGACCGACCCAGGAACTGCTCCTGGCTGGTCGGCGGTGGCGCGGCGGACCGCCCACCGTCTCGCCTCCCAGGCGGTGTATGAGCGGCGCTGGTTCCTCGCCCTTCGACTCGAGCATTCCGATGGTGGGCGTCTGTGGCTGGATCGGCTCCGTGCCGCGGCATCGGAGGTCGAGTCCGCCTTCGGGACCCCATCACGGGCACCGGGCCGCCGCACGGCGGCGGCACTAGCGCAGAGCAGGGCTATGACGGATCGGCTTTCCCAGCACCTCCGGCTCCGCCCGCTCAGCGCCGGTCAGGTGCGGTGGCTGTTCCAACGGGCGGTGCTGCGGGGTCTCGTCGACCCGCCGATGCCCGACGGCGACCCGGATCGGGTGTCGGTGGTGCGGCTGGACCGGGACGCCGTCTACTTCGAGGGCGGACGGCGCAGCGACCCGGACCGGCCCCGCCACTGGCGATACCTCACCGTTGACCACCCCGACCACGGCATCGCCCATCAGGCGTTCTCGTGTCTGGCGGAGATGCCGGCGTCGTGGACGTTCCCCTACGGGTCGGGTGAGTGGCTGTGGCACCTCGACGACCAACTCCCCTTCCCAGTCGACTGGGCGGTGCGGATCGAACGGATCGACAACCAAGCTGCTCGGCGGCGGGCGCTGCGGGCCAAACGCAATTTGGTCGGTCAGCTCACCGAACCGGGCGGCGACCCGGCGGGACCGGCCACCACCCTGGCCGCCGCCGCCGACGCCGTGGACGAGCATCGGGCCCGCCTCGAATCCAACCCGGCGCTGCCCGCCTTCCGGGCGACCACCCTCGTGGCCGTCGCGCACCGTGACCTGGCTGAGGTGGAACGGCGGGTGGGGGTGTTGGAGGGGGCGTTTCGGGCCGCCGAGTTCAACTTCTACCGGCCCACCGGAGCCCAGCTCGCCTGCTTCACCGCCATGCTGCCCGGAGCGCCTGTGCCGCCGGTGGTACGTGAGTACGCCCAGGACCTGTTACCCGACGGGTTGGCGTCGGCGATGCCGTTCGCCGGCTCGGGTGTGGGCGACCCCCAGGGGATGCTGCTCGGACACTCCCTCGACAGCCCGTATCCCCGACCGGTGCTCCTCGACCCGGCGTACGGGCCACGTGACCTCAACCGGTCTGGGTCCCTGGCCGCGGTCGGGGAGCTTGGGGCGGGGAAGAGCTTCCTGGCCAAGACCCTCGCCTGCCAAACGGTGGCGATGGGCGGTCAGGTGGTGGCGGTCGACCGCACCGAAGGCGGCGAGTACGGGCGCCTCACCGACGTCATGGCTGGAGCCACCCAGTTGGTGGAGATCTCCGCTGACGCCGAGGTGGGTCTCGACCCGTTCTGTGTGTTCGACACCGACGAGCTGCGGCTCCGCTACGGGGTCGGGTTCATCACCCTGCTCACCGCCACCCCGCCGGGGTCGGTGGCCGGTGCCCGCTGTTACCGGGCCGCTCAACAGGTGTTGGCCGACGCATCGACGTCCGGCCGTCAGCCTCGGCTCCGTGACGTCATCGCCGTGCTCGACGGCGACGGTGGGCCCGCCGGTGAGGTGGCCGACAAGCTGCAGGCGCTGGCCGACCTCTCCTATGGGCGGTTGGTGTTCGCCGACGTCGGTCCGGCGGTGGGGTTCGACGGCGACTACGTGTGCTTCCACATTCCCGGGCTGCGTCTTCCCCGCTCCACGACGCCACGTGAGGAGCAGCTGCCCGAGGAGTTGTTGGGTCAGGCGATCCTGTATCTGGTTACCGCCTTCTCCCGGCGGCTGCTGTTCCGGGACACCTCCCGGTTCGCGGCGCTGCTGTTGGACGAGGCCCACGCCGTCACCTCCAGCGCGCAGGGTCGTGAGCTGGTGTTGGACCTGGTCCGTGACGGTCGCAAGCACTTCGCGGCGGTGTGGGCGTTCAGCCAGCTCCCCGGTGACCTGACCGGTGGGGACGGGGAGGGGATCGACGCCCTCCTCGGATACCGGATGGTGTTCCGCCAATCCCGCCAAACGGCGGGCGAGGCGCTGGCGTTTGTCGGCTCCGACGGCCGTGACGCCAATCTGGAGACGGTCACGTCGTTGGGAACCGGCGAGTGTCTGATGCGGGACCCGACGGGACGCCTCGGGCTGGTTCGCATCGCGGTGGCCGACGACCCTGCGGTTGTCACAGCCTTCTCCACCACCCCCGGAGCCGACCACGGTCGGGTGATGGTCGGGCCGTGGCCCTCACTCGACCAGATGCCGGTCGTGGGAGCAGCACCATGACCAACCGGACCCTGCCGTCTCATCGCGCCCGGCGACCAGGGTCGATTCTGGATGGGTGGGCGTGGGTCGTGGTGTGGCCGCTGTTAGTGCTGATAGCTGTCGCCGTGCTGTTCGCAGCCCCGCCGGCCCAGGCACAGACTCCGGACGAGCCACCGACCGGGCGGCTCGGTGAGGAGCTGTACCCGCCCGCGGACTACCTCACCGTCGAATCCAACGGCGTCGTCGAGGTGGGGCGCTACGACATCGGATGCTCGAACGGCGGGTTCATCGGCGACATCGCCTGCATCACCTTGGGGTCGGCGACCAACGTGGTGTTCTCCATCGGCAAGATCCTGGTCGCGGTGGCCATCTGGCTATTGGAGGCCGCCACCGGGTTCGTGATCGAAAGCGCCCTCGCCGACGCCGCCACCTCCATCGCCGACCTCCTCGACGCCCGAGTCCTCGGTCCGATGCGGCTCTCCCACCTCGGACTGGTCATCTCCGCCCTCTACATGGGCTGGCAGTTCCTCCGAGGACGGGTCGGGTTGGGCGCCGGGGAGTTCGCCCTCACCCTCGTCGTGTTCGCCGCCCTGATCTCGATCTCCACCGGATCCGGGTTCGGGGGTGCGGTGACCGGCACCGTGCAGACCGCCGGCGGCATCTCCGCCGAGATCGTGTCACTCGCCGCCGACACCGGCACCGGTACCAGCGTGTCGGATCGGGTGGGTGCCGCCCTCGTCGCCGGTTTCGTCCGCGACCCCTACGACACCATCAACTGGGGTCGGCCGCTCGAGGGAACCGTCTGCGCCGCCGCCCGTAACCAGGCGCTCGCCTCGGGCCCGCACGGCTTCGACGACACCCCCCGACAGCTGATGCAGGCCGCCGGATGCTCAGCCGAGGCCGCCTTCAACGCGGAAGCGTCGGTCGGTCGACTGGTCGGAGCCCTCCTCTACCTGGTGGTCGCCGCCGCCGCCTTGGCCCTGTTCGTCCTCACCGCCTTCACTCTGGTCGTCGCCAAGGGCCTGGGACTGTTCCTCATCGCCCTCCTCCCCATCGCCCTCTACGCCGGGCTGTTCCCCGGAGCCGGACGGTCACTGCTGTGGCACTGGGTGGCAGCACTGGTTCGGATCTTCGCCCTCGTCGTGGTCATGGGCATCTTCCTCGCGCTGCTGGTCACCGGCCTCAACGGCCTCCTCGGCCTCTCAGGTGGCATGTGGACCCGGTTCCTCCTCGTCATCTTCTTCATGGCGGTCATGGCCGTCGGCCGCCGCCACCTCCTCGACATCGCCTCCCGCCTCTCAGACTCCACCCTGCAACGCCTCGAAGGAAACCGCATCGGCGGCGGCCACGGCGCCGCCTGGGTTCGCCCCTACCAGGCGGGCGGGCTCACGGGGCTCGGTGTGACCCGAACCATCCGCGAGTCAACCGCCGAGGTCCCCACCCTGCCCCGCCGACAGAAAGCTCAGGCTTCGAGTCTCGCCGCGGTGGCGTGGCAGCAAGCCAGGGGGAGGACCCCGGCATGAGCTGGCACCTCGTCGCCAAAGCTGCCGCCCACCTCGCCAAGCGCAAGCTCGCCGATCAGGTCAGCCGGGCCGCCAAGTCGACCCGCCTGAAGCATCTGGCCGTCGGATTGGCGCTGACCACGACCCCCATTGGGATCGTCTTCCTCATCGTCGTCCTGGGGGCGGCGGCGCTCACCGCCCGGGCCCCGGCGGCTGCCGCCGGCGGCGCCCTGGGCATTCCCCCGACCGTGTTCTCCGCCTACCTCGCCGCCGAAGCCAACGCCTCGTCGATCGCCGAAGGATGCGCGGTGGATTGGCCGGTGATCGCCGGCATCTGGAAGGTTGAATCCGGCCACGCCACCTACGGCGGACGCACCGTCACCCCGGCAGGTGACGTCACCCCACCCCTGTACGGGCCGACCCTCGACGGCTCGGTGCCCGGCACCGCGATCATCGCCGACACCGACGCAGGTGTCCTCGACGGCGACCCAATCTGGGACCGGGCCGTGGGACCGGCACAGTTCCTCCCCGGCTCCTGGCGCGCATTCGGCCAGGACGGCAACGGCGACGGGGTCGCCGACCCACAGAACGTCTACGACGCGGCCCTTGGCACCGTCGCCCACCTCTGCCTCACCGCCCCAGGTGACTACACCAACCCTGCCGAGCTCGCCCGGGCGCTGCGCCGCTACAACAACTCCACGCGATACGTCGCCACCGTCGCCGGGTGGATCGACTACTACCGGGCGTTCCGATTCACCCAAGGTGAAGTCACCGCCGACGGTCTCTACGCCTTCCCACTCCCCCACGACACCGTCACCCTCGCCCAGATCCGCCGCAGCCACCACGACTACCCCGCCTCCGACCTCGCCGTCCCCGAAGGCACCCCGGTCTACGCCGCCCACCCCGGCACCGTCACCGCCATCTCCCAACCATGCGCCGACACCCAACGCTGCCGCTGCGGCTGGGGCGTGCACATCGCCGGCCGAGACGGCCACATCTACACCTACTGCCACGGCACCCAAGTGCTCATCCAACCAGGAGACCAGGTGGCCGCCGGACAGCTGATCATGGCGTCAGGCAACACCGGCAACTCCGAGGCTCCGCACCTCCACTTCCAGATCCGCAACCCCGACGGGAACCTCGTCTGCCCACAGCCACCGCTCGAAGCGTGGTGGAACGGCGTCGCCGCCAGCCCCATCACCGCACCCCTCACCGGATGCACCCACTGAAAGGAACCGATGTGACCATCCCACCGAACCCCGACCTGAGCGAAGTCCTCGACCGGCAGCGGATCACCGCCGCGTACGCCACCCTCACCGACCAGCACGACACGAACGGTCACATCGACCTCGAGGAGGCCGAACGAAAGGTCATCGCCGACGCTCTGGGACGCACTCCCCACCCCCTCGGAGGGTTCGCTCGCACCCTCCTCGACGAGTGGGACCACCTCGACATCGACGACCAGGTCGCAGGGTTGCTCCTCTTCGCAGAGATCACCCGACACCCCACCGGCAGGCGAACCCCCGGCATGGAGCTGGGACGGTGACTACGGGCTGCGTGAGCTGCGACGGCCCCATCGGAGCCGACCGGCAAGGCCTCTGCCCGGCATGCCGGGACGAGCTGCGCTTCGTGGTCCGACCAGCCGCCCACCGGGAGGCCTACCGGCGCAGGGTCGCCGCCGAAGCCGGACTCCGCCAGGAGATGGAGCGCCTCGGCGTGGTCGTCATCTCAAGCGTCCCCGCCGACAACAGTCTGTGGGTCTGCGACCTGTGTAACAGCCAGATCCCCGTCACCGGTGATTACACGCTCATCCCCCTCCTCGGCAGCCATGCCCTGTGCACCGCCTGCGTCACCACCATCCCCTACTGGCCCGACGGGTGGACCCAACCCTCTCCTCGCGCCTGCCGCTGCGGCGCCTGCCAAACCCCCCTCCTCCGCGCCCTCGACCTCCAGCAGCACCGGCAGGAGCGGCAGTGGGGCATCGGACGATGACCAACCCCATCGAATCGGACGCCGACAAGGTCCTCATCGTCATCGCCGGGGCCTTGATCGCGGCGTGTCTGCTGGTGTGGGCTGCCGGCCAGGCTTCAGCCCTTACGTGGAACCACACCGCCCTGCCCACCTCCCCGGCAGAGAGCCCGGTCATCCTGTGGCGGCTCGTCATCAACCCCGCCCAACCCACCGAAGCGTGGCCCACCGCCTCCGCCGAACTCCTCCCCGGTCCCGTCCCCTACTACACGACCCTCACCGCCCTCATCGCAGTCACCGTCGCCGCAGGCGCCGTCACCTACCGGCAGGTCACCAGCCGTCGCAACAACGACGATGGTTCGGCGCGATGGGCGAAACCACGCGACCTCAAACCGCTCGTCGTCCGCCGACCCCAACGAGGACGGCTCACCCTCGGCACCGTCGACCGCCGACTCGTCGCCACCGAAGCCCAACACTCCGTCGCCGTCATCGGACCCGCCGGAACCGGCAAGACCACCGGCTTCGCCATCCCCGCCCTCCTCGAATGGGACGGACCCGCCATCGCCACTTCGGTCAAGGGCGACCTCCTCGAACACACCATCCACCGGCGCCGCAGCATGGGGGACACCTATGTCTTCGACCCCGTCGCCTCCACCGGCGAACCCTCCGCCGGATGGTCACCCCTCCACGCCTCCACCGACTGGCAAGGGGCGCTGCGGATGGCCGCCTGGCTCGCCTCAACCGCCCGCGCCGGCGAACGAGGAGGACTCCAAGACTCCGACTTCTGGTACGCCGTCGCCCAAAAGCTCCTCGCCCCCCTCCTCTACGCCGCCGCCCGATCGGGCGCCACCATGGCAGACGTGCTCCGTTGGGTCGACCTCCAAGACGAAGAAGAACCCCTCCGCGCCCTCAGCCGAGCCGGCGAAGCCGACGCCCTCCAAGCCTTCGCCGCCACCATCAACCGGGAAGAGCGCACCCGCTCCTCCGCCTACACCACCGCCGAAACCGTCCTCGCCGCCTTCGCCGACCCCGGCGTCCTCGCCACCACCACCGCCACCCCCATCATCGACCCCGACCGGCTCCTCGACGGCGGCAACCACACCCTCTATGTCTGCGGGCCCCTCCACGAACAAGCCCGGCTCCGACCCCTCTTCACCGCCCTCATCGAACAGACCGTCGCCCGCATCTACGACCGAGCAAACCGCACCAGCAGTCGGCTCGCCAGACCACTGCTGCTCGTCATCGACGAGGCCGCCAACATCGCACCCCTCCCCGACCTCGCCCAGATCGCCTCCACCGCCCGGGGCGTCGGCATCCAACTGGTCACCGTCTGGCAGGACTTCGCCCAGATCCAAGCCCGCTACGGCACCTTCGCCCAAACCGTGATCAACAACCACCGCGCCAAGGTCGTCCTCGCCGGAATCTCCGACACCCCCACCCTCGACTACATCAGCCGCCTTATCGGCGACGAAGCCGTCACCGAGCAGTCCCGCAGCCGAACCGCCGGTGGCAGAACCAGCATCACCGAAGCCACCCGACACCGGCCACTCGCCCCCACCGCCGGTCTTCGACGCGCCAACACTGGCACCGGCGTCCTCGTCTACGGCAACTTCCATCCAGCTCGCCTAACACTGCGGCCGTTCCGAGCAACGACCGGGCGTGCCTCGAACCTGCCCTTCTGATCCGCAGATGTCCGGGCCGGTTCACCGGTGTCAAGACCCGTCCACATAGGTCGCATGCCAGAGTTTTCGAATGCACCTGGGCGGCGGGTGGTCGAAGAACGACGGACAACCTCCGTGAGCCCTCGAGAGGCCGAGCGACCACCGGCCATGCCCCTCAGGCTGTGTCATCGATCAGCGATCTGGCGGGTGCGCGTCGGAGTCGCAAGTAGGCTCACGACAATGGAGTTGGTCAAGTCGAAGCAGCGGGTGGCCGACCACGGAGAGGTGTTCACCCCCGCCTGGATGGTCGAGGCGATGCTCGATCTCGTGAAGGAGGAGACCGCGCGCATCGATTCCCGCTTCCTCGAGCCTGCCTGCGGGAGTGGGAACTTCCTGGTCCAGGTGCTGCGGCGCAAGCTCGTGGCTGTCGAGCTCAAGTTCGGTAACTCCGACTTCGAAAGATGTCACTACGCCCTTCTCGGCCTCATGTGCATCTACGGCATCGAGCTCTTGCCCGACAACATCGCCGAGTGCCACGAGAACCTGCTGGAGATCTTCGCCGAGTACCTGCACCTCGAAGAGTCCGACGATCTGTACCGAGCCGCCGCCTACGTGCTTTCGCAGAACCTCATTCACGGTGACGCGCTCACCATGCTCACCGACGCGGGCGAGCCGATCACATTCCCCGAGTGGGGCTACCTGGGCAAAGGCAAGTTCCAGCGCCGCGACTTCCGACTCGACACCCTCACACAGTCGGCAGCATTCAGCCAGGAGGGCACACTGTTCGCCGAGCTGGGCAAGCACGAGATATTCATTCCGACCAAGACCTACCCGCCCCTGACTGTGGGGGAGTTAGCTGAATGACTCCAGCACAGGCGAGCTTTGCGTTGCGAGGACGCAACCCCGATGTGCTGACGTGCATCGCCAACCTCTCCAACGACGAGGTCTTCACGCCGCCGGAGTTCGCCAACCGGATGCTCGACACCGTCGCCGAGGCGTGGGCGGCGGACAACGAGGGCGCCGACATCTGGGCGGATCCGACCGTCACCTTTCTCGACCCATTCACCAAGTCAGGCGTGTTCCTGCGGGAGATCACCAGCCGGCTCACCGAGGGGCTGAAGGAGGAGATACCAGACCTGCACGAACGGGTCGACCACATCCTGACCAAACAGGTCTTCGGTATCGGCATCACGTACCTCACCAGCCTGCTCGCTCGGCGCAGCGTCTATTGCTCCAAGTATGCCAACAGCAAACACTCGGTTGCCACGTCGTTTGCAACGGAGGCTGGGAACATCTGGTTCGAGCGACTCAAACACACGTGGGAAGGCAATAAGTGTGTGTACTGCGGTGCACCGCGAACGCTCTTCGACCGCGGCAACACTCTTGAGACCCATGCGTACGCATTCATCCACACCGACGACATCAAGACTCGCATGGCCGAGTTGTTTGGAGGAAAAATGAAGTTCGACGTCGTTGTCGGCAATCCGCCCTATCAGATGACTGGCGGGGCCGGTGGTTCCAGCGATTCTTCGATATTTCATCTGTTTGTAGAACAAGCTAAGAATCTCGAACCGCAGTTCTTGTCTATGGTGATCCCATCCCGATGGCTCGCCGGTGGCCGTGGGTTGGACCAGTTCCGCAGGGACATGCTGGGTTCGCACCAACTGACAACGCTGGTCGACTATCCGGTATCCAAGGAAGTCTTTCCGGGCGTGGAGGTCAAGGGAGGCATCTGCTACTTCCTGTGGTCAGAGGCTCATGACGGTCCATGCGAAGTAACGGTCGTGCGGGGTGATGAGAAGATTTCAGCATCCCGGCAGCTCGAAGAGTTTGATGTGTTCGTCAGAGATCCTCGTGCCGTCGGCATACTGCGCAAGGTCTTGGAGGCCGACGGGGAATCGATCACAGGAATGCTTACCGCCGATACACCATTCGGCATCGCGACGAACTACGACGGGTTCCATGACAACAAGCGCCCTGGCGATGTTGCCCTCCACTACGTTCGACAAGGGAAGCGTCATGTTGGGTATGTCCCTCGCAGCCACATTCGAAAGAACGTCAATCTCATCGACACATGGAAAGTGCTTGTTCCGAAAGCAGGGTCTGATGGAGGACAGAGAATCCCCGACTCGGTGCTTGGCAAACCGTGGCTGAGCCCGCCGCCATCTGCCGCGACGCAGACCTTCCTCGCCTTCTGGGTCACCAGCGAGGAGGAGGCACGCAGTGTCGAGTCCTATTACCGCACCAAGTTTTTCAGGCACCTTGTCTCGCTACGAAAACTCACCCAAGACGCGCTTAGGCCCATGTACGCGTGGGTCCCGATCCAGCCGTGGGACCGGCTGTGGACCGATGAGGAGCTATACGCGAAGTACGGGCTCACTGCTGATGAGATTTCGTATGTCGAAGAGGTGATTCGTCCGATGAACTCCAGCGAAGACGCCTCCGGTGACTAGACCGATCGAGGAGATCCTTGCGCCGAAGACCGCGGCGCGGCTCCGCATCTATATCTGGACGCCGAGTGATCCGCCGGCGGCGTATGCCGGACTTGTGAAGGTGGGGCACACGACACTGGAGGACGTGAACGTCCGCATCCGTCAGTCCCAGGGACAGATGCAGCAGGCCTACACGCTCCATCTTGACGAGATCGCCGAGCGTGAGGACGGGACGTTCTTCCGTGACAGCGATGTCCGTCAGCGCCTCATCGATAAGGGGTTTGAGAATGTCCTCATCGGAGCGTCGCGGGAGTGGATGAGGTGCACGCCTGACGACGTCAAGACGGCGGTGACGGAACTGCAGAAGGGCCTCCGGCTCACCGGCACCCATCATCAGACTTTCATGATGCGCCGCGAGCAGGCCGAGGCGGTGGACAAAACGCATGCCTACTTCCACTCGATCTGGAAGGAGGACATGCACGCGGTCCCGCGGTTCCTATGGAACGCCAAGATGCGCTTCGGCAAGACCTTCACCACCTACCAACTCGCCAAGAGGATGGGCGCTAAGCGGGTGCTGGTCGTCACCTTCAAGCCTGCCGTGGAGGACTCCTGGCAGACCGACCTGGAGTCCCACGTCGACTTCGACGACTGGCAGTACCTGTCGCGCCTGTCAAAAAGGGACCCGACTGAGATCGATCCCAAGAAGCCCGTGGTCTACTTCGGGTCGTTCCAGGACCTGTTAGGTCGGGACTCGAACGGCAACATCAAGCCGAGGAACGAATGGGTCCACGTCGTCAACTGGGACCTGGTGGTGTTCGACGAGTACCACTTCGGGGCGTGGCGGGACACGGCCAAGGAGCTGTTCGAGGGCGAGGACGACGCCGTCGCCAAGAAGGAGGCCACGGTCGAGTACGCCAGGGAACTGGCGGTGGTCAACGAGGATTTGAGCGAGCTGTCGGAGGACGAGGCCGACTTCCTGCCGATCACCACCAAGGCCTACCTCTACCTCTCCGGGACCCCCTTCCGAGCACTGGCGACCGGCGAGTTCATCGAGGAGCAGATCTTCAACTGGACCTACACAGACGAACAACGAGCCAAGGGAGAGTTCGCCGCACAGCATCCGGACAGGTGGAATCCATACGGCGCCCTTCCGCAGATGCGATTGCTGACCTATCAGATGCCCGACGAGCTGCTGGCGATCGCAAGCGCCGGAGAGTTCGACGAGTTCGACCTCAACGAGTTCTTCGCTGCCACCGGCCGGGGAGCAGCCGCAGAGTTCAAGCACACGAACGACGTGCAGAAGTGGCTCGACATCATCCGAGGCTCCTACACCCCCACCCAGGTCAACAACCTCAAGCTTGGCTCACAGCGGCCGCCGTTCCCGTATTCAGACGTGCGGCTGCTGCCCTACCTGCAGCACTCCTTCTGGTTTTTGCCCAACGTCGCTGCCTGTCACGCCATGGCGAACCTGCTGGCCAAGAAGCAGAACGTGTTCTGGCACGACTACACGGTGCTGACTGTCGCCGGGGCATCGGCGGGGATCGGACTCGATGCGTTGCCGCCGGTCCGCAAGGCGATTGGCAGCGGCTTCGAGTCGAAGACGATCACGCTCTCGTGCGGCAAGCTCACCACCGGCATCACCGTTCCGCAGTGGTCGTCGATCCTGATGCTCCGCAACCTCCAGTCACCGGAAACGTACTTCCAGGCAGCGTTCCGGGTGCAGTCACCCTGGTCGATTCAAAACCCCAACGGTGACGACCCGGACGAGGAGGAGACCCTCAAGCCCGTGTGCTTCGTGTTCGACTTCGCTCCCACCCGGGCGCTGCGGCAGCTCTCCGACTACGGCATCGGCCTCTCGCCGAACGAGCCCAACCCCGAAAAGGCTGTGGAGGAGTTGGTGTCGTTCCTGCCGGTGCTCGCATACGACGGGTCTCACATGACCCAGATCGACGCCGGAGGCATCCTCGACATCGCTATGGCCGGAACCTCCGCAACCCTGCTGGCCCGTAAGTGGGAGAGCGCACTGCTGGTGAACGTCGACAACGACACCTTGCGCCGCATCCTCAATAGCCCCGAGGCCATGGCTGCCGTCGAACGGATCGAAGGCTGGCGCGCCCTGGGCGACAACATCATCGAAACCATCATCAACAAGAGCAACAAGGTCAAGGAGCTCAAGAAGAAGGCTAAGGACCATGAGCTTTCAAGCAAGGAGAAGAAGGAGCTCACCGCCGAGGAGAAGGAGTACAAGTCGAAGCGCAAGCTCGTGCAGGAGAAGCTGATCAAGTTCGCCACTCGCATCCCGGCGTTCATGTACCTCACCGACTTCCGCGAGAACACGCTCCAGGACGTCATCACCAAGCTCGAACCCGAGCTGTTCCTAACTGTGACGGGTCTCACGGTCGAGGACTTCCACCTCCTGGTACGCCTGAAGGTCTTCAACACCGAGCAGATGAACCAGGCTGTCTTCGCGTTCCGCCGCTACGAAGACTCCAGCCTCGCTTACACCGGCATCGATTCACATCCGGGCCTGACTCACTACGGCCTCTACGACACTGTCGTGGCCCGCGACTACGTCGGAGCCGACGCGTAGACGCTGGCAATGCCAAGCGCATCGTCGCATTGGAATGACGGCGGTGCTTAGCGTTCACGGTTGACGAGTTGGCTCGCCTCGCATCGACGGGACGCTCGCCGTCGAGGTGGGTCATCGGCGAGTTCCGCACCGACGCGCTGGTCGAGGATGGTCGCAAGGCTTCGCGCAAGCGCCCTGTCGATCTGGTCTGGAGAGGAACGTCCTAACAGCAGGTCGTCCAAGCAGGGCGCGTGTCGGGGGAACGCTGTCACAACGCAATCGCCCTTGACCCTCGGCCGTCAACGGAGTCGAGCTCCAGCAGATCACGTTCGATGCTGTGTCGATAGGCCGCCCATTCCGCCCGGCGCTTGATGTCACGACGCTGGGGCGGTTGGCCAATGACTCCTCGCTCATCCTCGGGGACTCCGTGCGCAGTTCGGTACCGGACGGATCGCTCGGCGACACGGTCCCACGCTTGGCGTCGGCGCGGATCAGCCGGACGTTGGCCGATGGCCTCTACCAGCCAGCGCGGCGGTGTGTAGGTCAGTGTTGTGAGCCGGTCGTGGATTCGGGCTTCTGATTCCATGATGAGGTCGGCGTACTCGGCAAAGGCGTCGTGATGGTCCGCATGCGGAGATGTCCGGCGGGCACCAATGTCCACTATGCGCTGGCTGAGCTGCTCGTCGGTGAGGAGCTGCGGGCCGCGTCCGGAGTCGAGGGCGGCTGGCTGGGAGGCGCTGCGGCTAAGGGCGGTCATGAGCGCAGGCAGCCGACCGGGGCGCTGGTGGGTTAGATGGGTGCACTCGTCGTCGTCCAAGTCAGGCTCGGTGAGATAGATGGTGTTTTCTTCGCGGCCGCGGCTCATCGCGACGTAGATCCATTCCCGGTCGACCCCGTCGCCGGCGACTGTGTGGACGCGGCTGGCCGTGGCTCCCTGCGCTTTGTGGCCCGTGAGGGCGTAGCCCCAGTCGAGATTTCCTTCGTCGAGGTACCAGCTTGGGATAGTGACTGGGTGGCCGGTCCGGTCCAGGCGTACGGTGACCGTGTGCTGCTCGGCGTCAACAACGGTGACGCTACCGAGGTCGCCATTGACGACCCCGACCCGGGATCGGTTCTTGAGGCAAACGACTCGGTCCCCCGTCTGGAAGCTCCGATCGGAGGAGACAACTGCTGGGCCGGTAAGCCGCCCTTCCTGGACGAGGCGGGCCCGGGCCAGCTGGTTGAGCTGGTGCACCGTCTTATTGCGATCGGCGATGAGCAGCACGTCACTGGGCTGTTCGGCTTCTTGGGCGTCTCGATACCAGGCGCCGACGGCTGCGGTGATGGTGTCGCCGCTGGTGGGGGCGGTTCTGATCTTGTTCCGCCGGCTGTACATCGCCACCGCCCGCGAGACCGAACCGTCACGGAGTTCCTCCAACGCGGCTCGTTCCCACGCTTCGTTCTGGCGGACGTTCTCGGTGAGGTGCACGGCGGGGAGTCGGACCGTGAGGGCTGCGAAGAGGCCTCCGGCGTCGATCTCGGCGAGCTGACGGTGGTCGCCGATCAGAATGAGTTTCCCGTCGGCTGCTTCCACCAAGTCCGAAACTCGGGCGAGCTGCCGGCTGCCGACCATGCCTGCCTCGTCCACGACGACGATGGCACTCGACGGGAGCCCACCGCCCCTCTCCGCCTCCCACAGGAATCGGGCCAGTGTGAAAGACGGGATGCCGGTAGCCGCCTGAAATCCCGCCGCAGCACGAGCCGCCAGCGCGGTCCCCATGATGGGGGTGCCGGACTGGCGGGCCAGCTCTTCAATGATTGCCATGACAGTGGTCTTACCTGTGCCGGCAGCTCCGACACCGATATCGATGCTGTTGCCTGAGGTAGCGAACTGATGGACCATCTCACGCTGCCCGTCGGTCAGGTCCGGCTGCGCCGCAAGGGCCCGCTCGGCCGTGGCGAAGGGGACGGCCCACCGCTCGGCTCCAACCCCACGCACTCCCCGGTCGATAACGGACTGCTCGACCTCGAGCAGCTCGACTGTGGTGTAGGGGCGTTCGGTCACCAGCCCGCGGACAAGGTCTGCATCCCGCTGCCACGTAGCTGGTGCCACGACCGATGAGGCGAGCTCAAGCAGCGACTCCATGTCGGCCCTGTCGGCATGCGCGAGCAAGCCGTCGACAAGATCGGACATGTGGTGGGTGGGGAGGATGGGAACGACGCCGGGCCATCCGAGGAACGTGTCGGCGAGGGCTTCGATATCGACCCGGCGGCTGCCGTCGGGGTGAGCCTGGGCGATGGCTTGGATCACGTCGGCGCGGGAGAACGTCGACGCCTGGCGAGTGAGTCCCTCGGCAGATGCCAGTCGGTCGAACACCTGCTCCGGTTCGGGAACTCGGACCTCCCGATCCCGGCCCAGGAGAGTCGCCACCGACGTGGGTGTCACGCCAACCTCAGATCCCCGCTCAAACCAGTCCGCCATGAGCACATCGATCGGATGGTCCTGCTTGGGCGTTCGGGTGGCGAGGGTGGCGGCTTCATTCCCTGCCGGTGTGTCGGCTAGACCGTGGGATTCCCGCCACTCCTCGATCTCCTGGCGGCGTCGTGAGAACGTGGTGATCTGCTCTTTGGTGAATCCCTCGATGTCGGCCATCCCGTTGTGCACCGGCTCCCAGCGGACACCGAACCGATCGGTGAGCCGTCGGCGCAGCTCCGCCTCGTGGAGGTACCCGGCGGCCAGCTGATGCCGGTAGAGGAGCCGGCCGTCGATCGCCCTCCACACCCCGTCGACGCCCTGCACCCGGTTGCCCACCACCACGTGAGTATGAAGCTGGGGATCGTCAGCCCGGCTTGTGAACTCGGTGAACCAGGCGGACACGTATCCGGTGGTGCGGATCGGCCACGTCTCGACCCGATGCCGCGGATTCCCCTCGTCGTCGAGAACGGGTTCGCCCTCCCGGTCAACGACCGGAACGCGAGCTGCCCCGCGAGTGGATGAGGCAACAGACTCGAGATAGGCGAGCGCCTCGGCGGTGGCCTCCTCGAACACCTCGACCACGTGCCTCCGCACCTCGTCGTCTCCGAACGCCCAGAGCAGCGACACCGACTTGTCGGCCGAGAATGTCAAGTCCCAGGCGGCGACCCCGTCCTTTCGGAGCTGACGGCCGAGCTGCTCCCCCGTCTCCGGGTGTTGACCATCGAACAGCCGGACCAGGCCCTCAGCCGACACGGTGCCGCTCACGCCCATTTCGCCGGCGCCGCTGCCATGCCAATGGCCGACGGCGGTGCCGCCACGGAGGTAGTAGTCCTCACGCGGCGAGATCTCGCCCACCTTCTGGAGGTAGTAATCCTTGCGGGCCTTGGCGAGACTCAGCATCCCGGCCCGCCTCCGACGTCGACGTGTAGACATCCCGCAACTTGTTGCAGGTGCGTGTGGTGCTGAGGGGGGCTGGTCGCGATGAGGGTGACAGGGTGAGAGGAGTCGCGCTCTTGGAGGTCCTGCTGGTCTGTTCCGATCGGCATTGGGGTTCCTTCCTCGATCTGGACTGATGGACGTGATCGTGGAGGGGAGCCCTGTCATCTCGTTGCCATCGGAGTTGCCGAGGTAGGTGATTTCAGGGGCGATGTGCATCTCGCAGCGGTAGACGAGCCGGCCAGCCGGCATTGCGAAGGCCTGGATGGGCGCCGCTGATCCCCGACGGGCAGGGCGATACGTCAGCTTGGATTCGCCCGTCGTCAGCGTGCGAGCAACCGTCGGCTCCGGTGTTGGAGGGCTGATGACAGGGCTGGTGACACTCGGCTGACAGGGTTGGAACGCACGATCGACGGGTGGCAGAACCCGTTCGCACCGAAGGCCGCGACGATGTTGTCGAGCGGCTCCACGACCAGCTCCAGGACTCACTCCGTGAGCTGGTCACGTCCGAGGACTGGCAGCGTGCACTGGCCGTGGCGGCCCGCTTCCACGACTACTCGTTCGCCAACACGCGACTGATCTGGGCCCAGTCGCTCGCCCACGGCTTCACCCCGAGCCGGGTTGCCGGCTACCGGGCATGGCAGCAGCTCGGCCGTCAGGTGAAGAAGGGCGAGCGGGGTCTGCAGATACTCGCCCCGGTCATCCGCACGGTCATCAACGACAACACGGGCGAGGAGGAGCGCCGTGTCGTGGGATATCGGGTGGTCCACGTCTTCGACATCGCCCAGACCGAAGGCGAGCTCCTCCCCGAGGTGTCCACCACCCTCGTCCAAGGGGACCTTCCCGTCCACTGGGGGCAGGTCACCCGGCTGATCGGAGACACCGGCTTCCGCCTCCAGGTCGCCGACCTCAACCGGCTCGGGGAAGCCAACGGCATCACCGACTGGGCTCGACGAGATGTCGTGGTCCGTGCCGGCCTCCCCGGTGCACAGCGGTTCAAGACCGCGGTCCACGAGCTGGCGCACATCCGACTCCACGAACCCACGTCTGGGGACCGGCCAGCGTGCCGGGGCGTCGTCGAGGTCGAGGCGGAGTCGGTCGCCTACATGGTCTGCGCCGCCCTGGGGATCGACAGCGCCGGCTACAGCCTTCCCTACGTGGCGTCGTGGAGCGGAGGCGACCTCACCAAGGTCGCCGCCACCGCCAACCGGGTGATCGGCTGCGCCCGGACGGTCATCACCCAGCTCGAACAGGCCCGCGAGCTGGAACCCACTCCGTCGCCGAGCCGACCCGTCGCCATCGAGGCCGAGCAGTCGAAGCAAGAGGAACCGGCCCAAGCCGATCTGGTGGCGGTCCTGCAGGCGGCGACAGACTTCTACCGGCGCCAGCTGGCTACCGACTCGGGTAGGCACGCGGTCGAATTCTTGAAGGTGCGCGGCGTCGGCGAAGAAGCCATCTCCGCATTCGGAATCGGCTACGCACCAGACTCGTGGCGGACCCTCACCGAGCACCTCCTCGGACAGGGGCTATCAGAAGAGCTGCTGCTCGAGGCGGGTGTTGCCGGCAGGGCCCGGACCGGACGGCTGTACGACCGGATGCGCAACCGGGTGGTCTTCCCCGTCCTCGACCGGGACGGGCGACCTCGCGGGTTCGCCGGCCGCCTGCTCGACGGCGACGGACCCAAGTACCTCAACACCCCCGAAACCGAGCTCTACCAGAAACGGTCGCTGCTGTACGGACTCCACCTCGCCGGAGAGCCGATCCGGCAGGCAGGCCACGCCATAGTGGTCGAGGGCTACCTCGACGTCATCGCATGCCACCAGGCCGGATTCACCAACGCCGTGGCAACCGCCGGCACCGCCCTCACACCCGAACACCTCGGGTCGCTCAGTGACATCACGTCCAGTGTCACCCTGGCCTTCGATGGAGACGAAGGGGGCCGGCTCGCCGTCTCAAGAGTCGCAGAACACGATGCCAATCACTCCCTTCGCCTTCGCGTGGCCCACCTCCCCGTCGGCCAGGATCCGGCCGATCTCCTCGCAAGGGACAGTGGTGCCTTCGAGCAGACGCTGACCGACGCAGTGCCCCTCGAACACCATCTCATCACCGAGACCGTCCGCCAACACAACCTCAACGAACCCGAGGGTGTGGCCCGCGCCGTTCACCGAGCCAGACAACTCGTCGCAGGCATCCAGAGCCGCGACGATCGCGATCGAGCCGTCGAGCTGATCGCAACCCTGGTCGGCCGACCCGAGAGCTCCATCCGGCTCTACCTGAGTCAGTCGCCTCAGACGCAGAGGGACCGCCGTCGGGTGCAAGAGCAGGGGCTGGGTGTCTGGTGAGCGCCGCGGGTGCGCTCCGACCGTCTGGCGAACGACCTGCCCGTGACGGGCCGTCTCACAGCCCGCGGCCTAGCATTCGAGATGTGAGGACCACCCATCAGCCGACGATCGTCTCGATTGGCTACGAGCGGCGCACCCTCGATGAACTGATCTCCCTGCTCCGATTCCACGACGTCGATGTGCTAGTGGACGTCCGCCTCACCCCGGTCTCCCGAAAGCAGGGATTCTCAAAGACGGCGCTGGCACAGGCTCTCGGCAGGGCAGGTATCGACTACCGCCACGAGCGCGAGCTGGGCAACCCCAAGGACAACCGAGACGCCTTCCGCCGGGGACTCAAGTCAGCACACCGCCGGTACTCACAGCACCTGCAGAACGGCGCATCTACGGTGTATCGAGAGGTCATCGACCTCGTCCACACGGCGCGACCCGCCCTGCTTTGCTTCGAGCGTGAGCTTGCCGAGTGCCACCGCTCCTGCATCCTCGAAACCGCACAGGACGACATCCCCAGTCTCAGGGTCATCGACGTCTAGCGGGAACGCTCCGGATGCCGATCGAACACGATCTCTCGGTGATGGTCCTCGTCAAGGCCGCCCCGGTGCTGACCTCGCAGCTCCAAGAGACGATGTGCGTCGCGGCCATGACACTGGGGAGCGAACCCGGCTGGATTCGGCTCCACCCAGTCCCCTTCCGTGACCTCGCTGACGATTCCAGATTCCAGAAATACCAGGAGATCACGGTACGAGCGATAAGACCTACCGCCGACCGAAGACCTGAATCGTGGAAGCCCATCGAGGGCTCGATCCGCCTCGGTCAAACGATCGGGACCGAGCACGCATGGTCGACGCGACGCCAAAGGGTCGCGTCGCTCGGCGAACCCACCATGTGCGACCTGATCGCACGCAATCGCTCCGGTTCAGGGCCCGACACCCCCTCCCTCGCCGTTGTTCGGACCGCCGAGGCGCCTGAGCTCCTGATCGACGAGCGTGACGCCGAACAGCTCCGCAGGTGGCGAGAGCGCGCGGACGCCATCGCCGCCCAGCCCAGCCTGTTCGACGACCCGGACACGACGAAGCCCGACTTCGAGGTGATCCGCTGGCGGTTCCGCTATAGCTACAGCTGCCTCGCCCCGTCCTGCAACGGTCACCAGCAGACCATCGTTGACTGGGAAGCCGTGGCACTGTGGCGACACGTCCGCCATCACCCTGAATGGCGCGACCTGATGCGCCGCAAGTTCGTCGACGAACTCTGGGCCCCTGAGCGCGACAGTGTGCTGTTCGTCGGCAACATGGAGCAAAGGCCGTGGAACTTCCTGGTCCTCGGTGTCTTCTGGCCGCCGGCACAAGGACTCCAGCAGTCTCTACTCGAGGAGTGAGCAGCCGAATAGGCCTATGGCTCCGCATAGGGGTTGAAGGTCGGCTCCTCAGCGATTAATGACTGCAGCCTGTTGAGCGCGGCCTCGGAGTACCTCTGCACGACACTGCTGCGTGAAGCTCGGATTGACTGGTGGTACTTCGGGTCACCCTTCAGCTTCAGGACCGTCGCTGCCCTCGCCACCCAGTTCTGGTTCCGCCCGATCCTCTCGCCCAACTCACGGGTCAGGTACGGATAGTCGGCCTCCAACTCAGTCTTCTTGACCACCACGGGCAGCGTTGCGTCTCTCGAACTCCCCTTTCTCAGAGTGATGTCCGCTGTGAAGTTCTTAGGAGCCTCAACGGGGACCACGCGCACCATGTCGGCTTGCCGAACGAACTCGCCGAGCTTGAGATGCGGTGTCACCTTCTTCTTGTCTCTGTACTTCGCCTCAACCTGCTTCTCCGTCAGATACGTCGTGCCGTCAAACGCGACACCTCGCTCGAGAAGCCAGACGAGACGGCGATCAGCAGGACTCCGTCGTACCCGCGAGATGCTCCGCTGGACCTTGTCCGCATAGGTGGTGAGATCAACAAAGGAGAGCGACAGGTAGTTGCCCGGCAAGTCTTTGGCGTGTGCGGGAAAGATGGCCTGCACCGTCTCACGGAAGAACTTGCAGGCGAAGAACAGGAGATGATGCATGATCTCGTCTGCGACCGGCGGTAGAACATGATGGACTGCGGCGTGTCGGAGAGAAATCACCTGCTGGATCGTCTGGGCCTGGTTGTCATCCAGCAGGTTCAAGGCTCTGAGTCGCACAATTGCGACCTCGGGGCCGATCGTCTCGCCTCGTTGTCCTCGACGGATTGATTGATGCCTCTGTACGAGCACGGCCTTCGCCAAAAGCTCCCACGAGTTGGATATCAACATGAGGGTGCTCTCATTGCGATACGGGTTGTGGACCCGGTTGAAACAGTCCACGGCAAGTTCGATGGCCGCCTTCGAGGCGTCCAGTAGCTGCAGATATTCCCTGCGCCGCTGGGCCATTCAGCAGCGCCTTCTCGGACGGCTGATCCGCGGCGAAAGGACAGCGTGGCCAATCATCCCGCCTGCCTTCGTCGGCGTCGGGTTGCTTGTTCGTACAGCTCGATGGTTTCCGGGTCGAGGAATGTGGCACCGTCGGGGCCGTCATCGCTGTCGGTGACGGCGAGAAGCTCTTGGTAGGTGGCTTCGAAGGCGACCTGGTTGCCGTCGGCGAGGGCGGCTCGCATGAGATGGCGGTAGCACTGTTCGCAGGCTCCGGTGGCGAGGAGGCCCTTGCGGGCGGCCCAGGTGGCTTCGGCGGGGTCATCGGATGCGAGTGCGTGTTCGGCGAGTCGGTGGGCGGCGTTGTCGATGGCGACGATGGTGTGGGTGATGATGCCTTGGGCGTGGGCCCAGAGGTAGCCGGTGCCGGCTCCGGTGAACGGTGTCCCCTCGACCAGACCGAGGGCGTCGCGGAGGTGTTGGGCGGTGGTGTTGCCGTTGGCGCGATCGGCTTTCCGGACGAGAGTGGTGAAGTGTTCGATGTCGCTGTGGAGGTGGGGGCTGATCCGGTAGATGCCGTCGGTGATGTAGGGGACGTAGGGTTGGCCGTCGGGTCCGTTCCCAAGGGTGGTGCGGGTGCGTGAGGTGTGGCGGTTGAGACGCTGGTAGTCGGGCGGCTCTTCGGGCCAGAGGGCTTCCATCAGCGTGTCGGCTTCAACGCCGCCACGGTGGAGGGAGAGGTAGGCGACCAGTTCGGTGCATCGGCGGAGGGGGAAGCGTCGATCAACGCCCTCGACTCGGATGGTGCCGAGCAGCTTGATCTCGGGTCTGGTCACCGGGCCCGAGCCAGCTACTTCGTCGGCCTTGTCGAAGAGTGTCGGCAGCGATGCGGGCTCGGCAGGCTCTGGCTCATGCTCCAGCTCAGCTGTGGGTAGGGGGTCCGCTACCAGTTCGGCGGGGAGTCCTTCGAGGTCTTTGGCTGTGGCGATGAGGTCGGCGACGGCGGTCTGTTCTTGGGGGGTGAGGTTGCGTCGGGCGTAGGTGTGTCCGAGGGGTTCGACGCGGATGGTGTCGTCTGCGACGTGGAGTCGCCAGCGGTCACCGGTGGGGTAGCCGACGAGGGCGGCTACGGCCTTGCCGCTGTGGGCGAGGGCGACGAGCTGGTTCGCCTCCTCAGGGCCGACGGTGGTGGGGTCGATGACGACGATGGGGTCCCAGGTGCCGCCGTTGGCCGGTGAGAGTCTCCCTTCGAGCGGTGACGTGGTGCCGGTGCGGGTCACGGCGGTGGCTTTGGCTTCGATGTCGGCCAGCACCTCCGCCACCTCGTCGACGGTGCGCACTCGTTCGAGTTGGGTGAGGTCGATTCCGAATCCGACGCAGACCACCTGGAGGTCGTCGGCGAAGGGGGTGGCGGCGAGTTCGGTGGCGATGGTGTGGCAGGTGGCGAGGACGTCGTCGGGGTCGCCGATGATTTGAGTAGCGCCGAGGTACTCGAGGTTGAGGAGGAGTTGGGCGTGGTCGCCGTGGCCGATGGTGACCAGCGCCGGGTAGGGTGCGGCCACGCCGCGAGCCCGGTGGCGGAGTCGGTCGATGTCGCCGTGGGTGGGCGTGATCCAGCTTCGTCCGTCGTCTTCGACGGTCCAGCCGGTCGGAGGGCTGGTGTGGGGGGTCCACAGGAGCAGGCGCAGCGTGTCGGTGGTGACGTGGACCCCGACGAGGTCGAGCGCAGTGGTGTGGGTGTCGAGGAGGTCGCGGGCCATGGCGCGGAGGGTGAGGTCGATGAGTTCGGTGACCGTGGGGGCGGCGGCGCTTCGAACCATCGCCTCCACCGAGGCGGAGTCCCGTGACGGGGGTGTGGGAACCGTCCCAGGTCGACGGTGGCGGAGCTGGGCGGCGCGGAGACGGCGGAGGAGCGCGACGAGGCCGGCGGCGAGGACGGCGAGACCGGCGAGTCTGCTGGTGACGGCCGCCAGGCCACCCGGCGTCTCCGCGTCGTCGTCCGGTTCGGCTGCGTCGGTCTCGACCTGGGTGGCTTCCGGCGTTTCCGCCGCTGGGGTTGTGGGGGCCGGGGCGAGAGTGGGCGGAGTTGTCGGGGTCGGGGCCGGCTCGGCGGGCGAGGATGTCGACGGCTGGTCCACGGGCTCGCTGGGCTCGGTGCTTGGCGTCGGCTGGGCCTCAACGGTGGTGTCGGCATCGGGCGCGACAGTGGGATCTGGAGGGATGGGTGGGAGGTCGAAGACCTGGCCGGGGTAGATGAGGTCGGGGTCGTGTGGTGGTGCCAGCCGGTCCCGGTTGGCGTCGACGAGCAGTTTCCAGTAGGTGGCGGTCTCTGCGGTGGTTGGCGTGCGGTCCCACGCGTCGGTGAGGGTGGCTTCGGCGATGCTCCAGAAGCTGTCCCCACGCTCGACGGTGACCTCGGCGGCACTCGCCACCGACTGCTCTGTCGCTTCAGGCTGGGAGTCCTCGATGGTGGGATCGGGAGGGGTGGGTGGCAGCTCGAAGACCTGGCCCGGGTAGATGAGGTTGGGGTCGTGCGGTGGCGCCAGCCGATCCCGGTTGGCGTCGACGACCTGCCGCCAATAGGGGGTGATCTCGCGGTCCGATGGTGGCCGCCCCCACGCGTCGGCGAGGGCATCCTTGGCGATCGTCCAGAAACTGTCACCTGCCTCGACGGTGACAACACTCGCTGTCTCACCGGCCGGGCCGGGGATGTGGGCGTCGCCGGGAAGGATGAGGACCCACCCGGGCGAGATGGTTTCGGTGGAGGCGGTGAAGACCCGGCCGTCGACCATGGTTCGCCCAGAGTTGAGGTCGCGGATCTCGGTCCAGCGGCGACCGTCGCCGAGGGCCAGCTCGGCGATCCGCCACAGAGTGTCGTGTCGGGCCACCCGATAGGAACGTCCCTGCTCCGCGGGCTGTGGCATTGCAGGACGCGCGGCCTCAATCACATGTCGCTCGTCTCCGGTTGGGGTCGGCACATGGTGTGAAGCAACGACCGGGATCGGGGTGGCGACGGCTGGAGCGGTTCGGAGTGGTCCGAGGGTGGCCACGGCGAGGGTGATAGCGGCCAGAAGGTGGGCGACGGCCGGTTGCAGACCGGGTAGGACGGGAAGCCGCCGGGTTGCTCTGCCCCGTACCACCGCCGCGGTCTCGGCGACGATCGCAACGGCGAGTTGTACCCACACGATCCAGACGATCACCGCCAGGGTCTTGATGATCAGCTGAGGGTCGACGCCTCCGCGGAGCGCTAGTTGGATCTCCTCGAGGGAGGGGATGGTGGTGGGTAGCGGCCATCCAACGTAGGTGATGAGGGCGGCGGGAACGCCGAGGAGAAAGCCGACGATGACGGTGAGGGCCCCGAGGCCTGTGATGAGGTGTTTGAGGGGTCGCATCAGGGCTCCTGGGTGATGGCGGTGGCGGTCTCGGTGGCGGTGACCGTGATGGGTCCGATGGGCAACAGGACCGGGTCGACGGTGAGCTCGACGGTGACAGAGATGGTGTCGCCGTTCACGGTGACCGCCCGGGCGGTGAGGTCGAAGGCGGCGAGGTAGTCCCCGACGGCCTGTTCGGCTTGGTAGGGGTCGAGGCGGAGTTCGCCGGTGGTGCGGAGGGTGTCGAGGTCGACGGCTTGGGCGCCGGCGCGGGCGGCGTTGTCGGCCAAGTTGCTGGCCTCACGCAGGGTGTTGATCTTGCGGCCGCCGTCGATGGCGAGTCCGGCGGCCATGAGCATGGCGAGGGCGATGACGGCCACGAAGGTGGAGATGGCCCCCCGTTCGCGATGTCTCATGGCAGGCTCCGGGAGTCGGCGCGGTGGGTGTCGATGACCTCGATGGCTGTGGCTTCGAAGGTGCGGGTGCCGGGCACGGCGAGCATGGCGATGTCGGCGAATGACGCTTCACAAGAGACGGTGACGGCGACCTGACCGCCGGCCTCGAACCGGGTGGTGTCGACCGCCACGTTGAGACTCCGGCATGCGACGGTGCCTTCGGACACGTTCGCGGCGACGGTGTCGTTGGCGGCGGCGACGGCAGCCTGAGGTGTTGCGACCAGTGATGCGGCCCGGGCCGCTTCGTGGGCTGCGTGGCGTACGTCGCCTTCGGCTTGGGCGACCCGTCCGGCGAAGACGACGAGCAGCATGAACCCGATGAGGATCGGGGTGATGACCGCTAGCTCGGTCGACACCGCTCCACGCTGATCGGCGGTCATCGCTCGGGCTCCGGGATGAAACGTTCGATGGGCCCCGAGGCGGTTGCGGTGACCTCCCAGTCGAATCCGGGGAGCAGGCGGGGTGCTCTCCCCGTCACCTCCACGGTGACCACCTCGGCGGTGCGGGTGACGGTCACCTCCGGGTCGGTGAGGTTGCCGGCGGCGTCGAGGAACCACTGGGCGGCTCGGAGGCCGTCGGCTTCGGTGGCGGTGGCGACTTGGGCGGCGTCGACTGCTTCGGTGGCGGCGGCGTCGGCGATCTGGTGGGCATGCCACCACAGTGCGACCTGGAAGGGGACCAGGACGAGTGCGATGAGCACCGGCATCACCACCGCCAGTTCGGTGGAGGTGAGCCCTCGCTCGTTTCCGACTCGTCCCGTCACTGTGGCCTCGGCTCCTTCGGGGTCACGGGCTGGGTGGGGAGACGTTGTCGGGGATGGCCTCGGCGTTGGAGCGCATCTTGACGATGAGGATCGCTCCGGCTGCCACGGCGATGGCGACGAGGACTCCGGTGAGGATGGCGGCCTCGGTGGACATCGCTCCCCTCTCGTCGCGGATCCGGACGCCGAGCCGGGTGAGTCCGACCTCGATGAGGAGACGGGCGTAGTCGACGTACATGGTCATGGGTTGTTCCCTTCTCTGAGTGTCTGGTCGTCGGTCATGGGGTGGTACCTGGGGTGGAGATGGCCTGGACCACGCCGAACCCGATGAAGAGGATCATCCCCACCACCAGGGTGACGACGGGGAGGAGCATCTTCTCGGTGGCGGTCTCGGCTTGAGCTTCGAGGGCGGCGGTTTGGTTGGCGCGCATCGTGTCGGCCTTGGCGGCGAGTGAGTCGCGGATGCGGGCTCCCTGGTCTCCGGCCAGGTGGGCCGATGCTGCGAGTTCTCTCAGCTCGTCGATGTCGAGGTCGGCTCCCAGCTCGTCGAAGGCGTCCCAGGGGGTGCGGTTGGTGAGGCGGGCGGTGCGCAGAGCTTTGCGGATGTCATCGAAGGCCCAGCCGTCGCCCAGGTCGGCTGCGGTGTGCAGGGCCGTCTCGAGTCCGCCTCCCCCGGCCAGGATGATGGTGACCAGGTCGAGGTAGGCGGAGAGCGAGTGGCGGAAGTCCCGGCGGCGTCGCTCGATCCGCTCGGCCAGTCCCAGGTCGGGATAGACGAACCCTGCGACGAACAGTCCGACGGCGGCCACGGCGATGACCGCTGGGGAGATCGACACCCCGGCCGCGCCGACCGTGGCGGCGAAGACGATGGGGAGAAGGAACCCGGCGATGCCTGCCAGCAGCTTCTCGTAGGCGTGGGCTTCGACGGGCTTGCCGAGTATCCGAAGGCGATGCCGCAACGCCCCTGTGTCGACCAGCCCGGTGGCTTCGAGGAGCCGCAGCGCCGCCGACCCGATCCGGGCGGCACCCTGCGACTCCCTGGCGTCCGGTGTCGGGTACCGGGGCCGGCTCAGGTCGGCCAGTGCCCGGCCGAGCGGCACCGGCGGCGGCCACACCGCCCTGACCGCCAGGAACAGTCCCAGGCCGATGCCGGCGCCGGCCACGGTCACCGCCAACACGGTCATCGCAGCTGCTCCTCACCGTGGCGGAGGGTGAACCGTTGCGGGGCTTCGAGCTGGCTGTAACGGTGGAGCATGAACCCTGCTCCGAAGAACACCGCGGTCACCACTGCCAGCCATCCTTGGCCGGCTGGCGTGTCGTATGGTTCGAGCAGGTTGCGGGCGAACAGGTAGAGGAAGGCGACGGTGGTGCCGGTGATGGTCACCGCGATCCGCGCTGAGGTGCGGATCCGGGCCCGCCCGATCTCGACGCGGTGGCGCATGCGGACGTCGCCTCGGATCGCTTCGGCGAGGCGGGCCAGCAGGGGACCGAGGTCACGTGCCTCAAGGCGGGCCGCCGCGGCCAGGGAGGCGACGATCAGGTCCGCTGACGAGTGGTCGAGGTCGCGGGCCAGGTGGTCGAGAGCCACCTCGAGGGGCTGGTGGCGGAGGCGGTTGGCGAAGTCCTGGATCTGGGGTCGGATCGCAGCCGGTGCCACCGCCGCGGTTTGGACGAGTGACTCCTCCAGACCCGAGGCGCCGGCCATGGTGTCGCGGATCATGTCGGCCCAGGTGGCGATGGCGTCCGCGGTTGCCGCCTCCCGGGCCCGGCGGGCCCCACCTCCCAGGGCGGCGGGGCCGATCAGCACGCCCAGTCCGACGCCAATCCCTGCCACCGGCCAGCCAGTCACCAGTCCGACGGCAACCCCGGTCGCGACGGCGGTGGTAAGCCACACGGTGGCCCGTTCGGCGGGCACCGCTTTGGGTACCGCCCGGGTGGCGTCGGGGATGACCTTGATGCCCCTGACGGCGGTGATCGCCATCCACAGGCCGAAACCGATAAGGGCCCCGGCGGAGGCTGCGAGCAGGACCTGCACGCTCACCGCCTCCCCGAGGGTGCTGACAGCCAGGCCGGGTCGAAGCCGGCGGCGACCAAGCGTTGCAGGGTTTCGTTGCGGATGGTGGGTCCCGGTGCGGGTGCTGCCCGCCCGTCGCTTGAGGGGCGGTACACCTCGTTGGTGGCGATCTGACGCGCTTCTGCTTCGAGGACCTCCCGGACGCTGGTGACACGCCGGAGCCCGTCGACCCAGCCGAGGTGGATGATCAGGTCGACGGCGTTGGCGATCCACTTGTTCGACGTCTCCTCGTCCAGACCCGCCTCCGCGGTGTACATGCCGAGCCGGACCAGGGCGCCCTTCGACGAGTCGGCGTGGATCGACGACATCGACCCGTCGTTGCCCTGGGACATGGCCCGCAGCATGTCGACCACCTCGACACCACGGATCTCACCGACGATCACCCTGTCGGGGTTCTGCCGCAGCGTGGCGCGGACACAGTCGGCCAGCGACGCCTCCCCCCGGCCTTCGATGTTGGCGCCGCGACGCTCCCACGTCACCTGATCCGGGTGCAGGTCCAAGAACCGGTCCAACCCGAGCTCGAGGTTGTCCTCAACGGTGACCACCCGCTCCTCGGGTGGGATCTCGTTCAGCAGGCAGCGCAGCATCGTCGTCTTGCCGGTGTTGGTCCCACCGGCGACGATCAGGTTCAGCTTCGCTCGCACCGCACCCGCCAGGAACGCGGACAGGCCCCCGTCGACCACCCCCAGGTCGACGAGGTGCTTCATCCGGTAGATGGAGAAGTCGTGGCGGCGGATCGTGATCGCCGGTCGACCCGTCAACCCCATCACCGCATGGAGGCGCTCACCACCCGGCAGTTGTAGGTGAAGCTCCCACGACACCTGGTCCCACCGCTTCTCCGAGCGTGCGATGCGCCGGGCGGCCGTGGCCACCATCTCGACCAGCTCCCGGTCCGAGTCGGCGGCCGCCTCGCCGCGGACCTTGGTGCCGTCCCGGTAGACCACCCACACGTTGTCGTGGCCGTTGACGTGGATGTTGGCCACCGCCGGGTCGTCGATGTAGGGCTGGAGACGTCCCAGGCCGTGGACACGGTCGAACACCGCCTCCGCAAGCTCCGACTCGGTCTCCGGGTCCAACGGGGTCTCACCCTGGCGGTAGGCCTCCTCGGCGAGACGGGCCAGTTCGGCGGAGATCAGCGAGCGGGTCAGCGCCCGCTCGTCGTCGACGCTCAAAGGGGCGTGGCCGTCCAGGCGGCGCAGCTCCTCGGACAGCTTCTCAGCGACCGCCCGGTGCAACCGGACTCGAAGGGCACCGTCGACGATCATCGGCCCACCTCCTCTGCCAGCTCGGAGACGGCGGCGCTGGATGGTTCGACTAGATCGGGTTCGGGCTTCGTGGCCAACATCTCTGCCAGGGTGGCGGCCGACCTGACCAGCGGCGAGCGGCGCAGATCCCGTACCGCACCCGGCATCCCGGTCAGCGCCGCCGCCGTCCTCGGATCCCACGCCACCACCCCTAAGACGGGGACTCGCATCGTCGTCGCCACCTCATCGGGCCCGTACGGGCGGTCACCGATCAAAACCAGCGACACCTCGAAGCCGGCGGCAACCAACGCGGCCTGACGGAGGCTCGCCGACCTGAGCTGATCAACCGTCGGACGTGCAACCACCAACACCAGGTCGTTCTCAGATGAGGCCCTGTTGGGTGGGACTCCCGGCAGGATTCGGCCCCGATCGACGATCACGTCGAATTCGGACCCGCCGGCCGCCCACTCGGCGAGCGGCCCGGCCACGTCCCGCCACACCGCCTGAGCCTCCTCAGGCGATGGGGGTCCCACCACCACCGGCAACCCACCGGGCAGCCGCTGAATGTGCGCCTCGACCGCGGCGTCGTCCCATCCGCCTCTGGTCTGTGCCGCCAGCGTCGACAGTCCCGGTGCGTCCCCCAACCCGAAACGGGCGGCGATCACGCCACCGAACGGGTCGGCCTCCACGAGCAGGCAACGACGCGCCTCAGGCCAAGTGGCAGCCAACGCCAACCCAGTGGTGGTGACTCCCGGGGAGCCGTGAGCGGACACCAGAGTCACCATGCTCACGATCCGCTCCCCGCCACCAGGACCAGACGGACCCGGCCTGCGTCGGCTGCGGCAGCCACCCCGACGGTCGCATCGACCGACATGCGTAGCGACACGAACCGGCCGCCCTGGACACCCAGCTCCGCCACGTCGAACACCACCGCCGAAGCGATCACCCTGCCCCCAGCCCCGGACCCGTCTGTGACGACAACGTTGACCCGATCCCCCGCAGCCAGCGACCGCGTCGGGTACTCCCCGGGACCGAGCGCCAATCCCACCACACCCTCACCGTCGCCGAGCGCGCTGGCGGCGACGACGTGCGCGGACGTGAGGATCGTCCCCTCCGGCAGATCGGCGACCGCACTGAGCCCGACGAGCCGAGAGGTGTCCTCCGGGGACAGTGTGGCGATCGGATCTTCGCTCGCCAGGTACACCACCATCAGGTCGTCGGCGGCGATCACCTCACCACGCGTGACCGGGTTGGCAAGGGCGAGTACCGGCTCTCTCGCCGCGGCACCTGAGAACAACACGACGACAACAAGGGCGCTGAACGCCACCAGGAACACCGCGATCAGCAGCTGCGGCACCTGCACTCGGCGTGGCGCCTCCAACCGGAACGGTGACCCGCGCTGCCCGTTCCCGGAAGAGTCGGCTCGTCTCGTCTGTCGGCGGGTCGTGCTTCGATTCATGTCATCCTCCCGTCTCCACCGCTTGGATCTCGGCCACGGCCACCTCGAATGACGCGGTCAACTCCACCGAGCCGAACACGCCCTGGGGGACGTCGTTGATCCACCACTCGAACTCCCACGTCACCGTCACCGACGCACCGAACCGGCCACCCGGCTCGCCATAGGAGCTGTGCCGGTACGTGTAGGAACAATCGGTGGCGTCCTCAGCCGCGCCCGAGAACCAGGCGACGCCCGGGCCCGAGCAGAACACCTCACCGCCGTCCCCCATCACCCACAGTGCACCAATCGGAGTCGCTCGCACCGTCACCGTCACAAGCCCTCGGGTCTCGAACACCTCAACCGGCTCCCAGGCAGCGGCATCGAGCCACAGCCACGTCGGGATCTTCACGTAGGTCTGCTGGGCAAGCGGCGGACTGGTCTCCGGGTCCGGGGGTGGCGGCTCCAGGCGGGCTGCTGCCCGGTCACGGATCACCTCGGGTGCAACGGGCGGTGTGACCTCGACGATGATCTGAACCTCGATGTCGCCGCGGCCGTCCCGCCAGCAGATCACGTCGTACCACACGTACTGCCCCGTCGGATCGAGGCCCATGAGTTCGATCTCGTCGGGACTGACCGGCGCCACCTCGTAGAACCCAACCTCGTCACCCTCCTGGTAAGGACCGGCGTCAGAGCAGTAGCGGTCCCACAGCTTGTGAATCGAGGTGGATCCCGGCTGCCCCGGGTCCTCGCCATGGCACTCGCCGACCACCTCACCGCCACCCTGATAAATGTCGCCTTCCCCCGAGCAATGGTCTGCCCGCACCGGCGCGATGTGGAGCGCCATCGCCGCAAGCACCGCTGCGACAGCAACAATCAGACGGACGGAAGCCCGCGGTCTGTGGGTGCGAATTCGCATGCGAAGTCCACTTGTCCTTGAAGATCGGATACCTTCCAACGGCCGCCTTCGAGAACCATCACTGCCGACTCGAGGTTCGTCTGGCCACTCCGCACCGGGGGAACGTCGTCGAGTCGCTCCCCGCTTTCCGAGTCGTAGAGCCCGTACTCGGGGTCAGGCTCCAGACAGTTGCGAATCACGAATTCGGTCGGGCTTCGAACCTCGACGATCTCGGGGTGAAGCGTCGGCTGTCCACGAAGCGCGGCACCACGTTCCTGGTGCTCCGTGAGAAGATCAACGATCACGGACAGCTGCGGCTCGGCGAGCAGATCATCAAGGAGCGGCGAGTCCGGATCAGCGGGGTCCCAGAACTCGGGCCATGCCGCGTAGAACGCCTCGTAGCCGGCGACAGCCGCCTCGGCCATTTCCTTTGGAACGCATCCAGCCGCGCTTCGGACCCGGACGTGATCAACGATCCAACCCTTATCCGTTCGAAGCAAGTCGGCTTCGTGCCATACACCGACGGTGCTTGTGAACGAAGGCGCCAGCAGCACACAGTCCTCGATCGTCGCCCGATCAGCATCGGCCGCCACGACCGTTGGGTGCAGCTCGAAGTCCGTCTCAACGGGGCCCCCGCCGGAGGATCGCTGGCGCTCGAACAGGGCGATCGCTCCCGCCACAACGTTGGGTGACGCGGTTGCTTCGAGAGGACCTGGGTCGAGGTCATCCGAGGCCCGAACATCCGCCCACGCCTCCCAGTACGCACTCCACGCAGCCGTCACCTCATCGGTGGGCGGGGCGGTCGTGGTCGAAGTCGACGATGTCGCTGGGCTGAGTGAAGTCGACGAAGAGGCCGATGTTGGATTGGACGTCGAGGTCGACTCAAGCGAAGCCTGGGTGGAGGTCGAACCGCTCGATCCCGAACAGGCGGCGACGACCAGCAGCGTCGCCAACGCGACGCTGGCAAAAAGCGGCGGTCGGGTTGGACCGCCGGTACCAAACAACGAGCACCGTGGGCTCAAGCGGCTACCCCCAATCCCTCAGCCACACCAAACCTTACGCAGCGTGAGCTGCGCACGCTGGGTGGTCGATCGCAGCGGCGTCCTTCATGCATATCTAAGGGGCGCCTGGACCCGACCCACGCGACAGCCCTGTCAGCCGCCCTGTCACCCGGCCTCCACCCTCCGCTCCGGGCATCAGGGTGTGAAGGTCGCCTCATCGCCATGCTCCAGGATCACCATGAACCCTGTCATCCGAGTGTCAGCAACCCTGTCAGAAACCCTCCAACCGGCTCACGACCCCTCACGACCCTTCGTTGTGCACCTCCCTGGGGTAGGTGGTGGGAAGTCGACCGACCTGAGGTGACCACCGACGTCGACCGCGACCGTCACGACACTCCGGTGACAGGGTTGCCAAGGACGATTCGCCTGATGGAGCGGCTACTGACCCTCGAGGAGTCCGCTGAGTACCTCCGGCTCACCCCTGGTGCTCTCTACATGCAGCGGTATCGCAGCGAGAAGCCAGGCGCACTCGGGAGTCGTGTCGGGAGGAGGGTCCTCTACGGACCTTCCGACATCGACCGATTCCTTGACGAGAGGCTCGGCGAGAGAGAACTCCACGCGGATCGATAGCCCGACTCAGGCCTGCGGCTGCTGATTGCGATTCTGCGGACTCGACTCCGTCGAGCGTCGCGTAGGACGCGGCTCCTGGAACTTTTGGGGTCCGTGGCTCCCTTGAGCTTTCGCTCCAATGCGATCGCGCGACAACAGGTACAAACCCCCGGCTCGACAACAAACCCGCAAGGAGGGACCAGATGGACAACGTGTCCGAGTTCCGCCGGCTCATCGAGTTCACCATCGACGGCCGGCCCTACACCACGACCGACCGCAAGCAACTGGCGGGAGACCTGCTTCGGCTCGGCGGGCTCGACCCCAGCCGGTTCGACCTCGCCGAACTCAAGGGCAACCGTCCGGAGCCTGTCCGCTACACCGACGACACCGTCGTCGTGATTCACAACAAGGCGCGTTTCGTCAGCATCCGGCATCGAGCCGACGTGGCGTGATGCGGGGCCCCGACGGGTTCACCGCCGGGCTTGCAGCCTACGGGGCGACCCCCACGACTGTCGACAGATACGTCGCCTATCAGGTCGAGGTCGTGAACGGCCGCCTCGCTGGCCAGGCTGTGGAAACCGCAGTCGCCATCGCCGAACTCGCTCGATGGCCGCTGGTTCCTCCTCACTGGATCTACCTGCACGATGACGTCACCTTCGAAGCCACGAACACGCAGCCATGCGCGATTCCGGGCTGGATCGGGCACTCGCGCCAGATCGTCGGTTGGGGAAACGACCCCTACGCCATCGCGGGATGGCTTGCCCACGTGCGTGCCGTGATCGGAGAAGCGAGATGACCCCCCGCTTCACCTCTGTCGCGATGACCGCGGCCACGGCCGACACCCTTCGCACACGTGTCGACCGGCGAGACGGCCAAGAGGACATCTGCCTGGCCACTTACCGGCCATCCACGGGCGCCACGCGCACCACCGCGCTGGTCACCTCGGTGATCACACCGGAGCCTGGGGAGCGACACGTGCACGGCAATGCGTCCATCGAGGGCGACTACGTGCTCCGCGGCGCCGCCATCGCACAAGAGCGTCGCGAGGGTCTCGCGCTCTGCCATAGCCACCCCGCTGGCCGCGGCTGGCAGGCGATGAGCGCGCCAGACTTCGACGCGGAGTCAAGCTTCGCCAACCTCGTACGCGAGCTGACGGACTTCCCGCTAGTCGGCATCACCTACGCGAGCGGCGACCGATCCTGGTCGGCCCGCCACTGGGATCACGGAACGGGTCCCGATGTTTCACCGACGCACTGCAGCAACGTGAGGGTCCTCGGTGCTCACCTCGACATCACTTGGAACAGCGAGAGGGTTCCTGGCGCCACGGCTCCCCGGACGCAGCGGCGCTCTGTCTCGTGCTGGGGTCCAGAGATCCACTCCAACCTCGTTCGCCGCAAGGTGCTTGTCGTCGGCGCGGGCAGCGTCGGCCTCGATGTCGCCGTACGCCTCGCAGCAACCGGCATGGTCACCGTCGGCGTCATGGACTTCGACAGCGTCGAGGCCGGGAACCTCGACCGACTCATCGGTGCCACCCCAGTTGACGCCGCCCTCCGCCGCCCGAAGAAGGACCTCGCCCGACGGCTACTGGAGACCGCCGCCACCGCCGCCGCGCCGAGCTTCGGGTTCTACGACCACAGCATCTGCGAGCCGGACGGCCTCGCCATCGCATTGGATCACGATGTGATCATCTGCTGCGTCGACCGGCCGTGGCCTCGCATGGTGCTTAACCAAATCGCATACACCGACCTCGTGCCCGTAATCGATGGGGGCATCAGCATCGATGTCTTCCACGGCGGAACCGGTATGCGCAATGCCACCTGGCGCAGCCACGTCATTCGGCCGGGCCGGCCCTGCCTCGTGTGCAACGCGCAAGTCGATCCGTCGGAGGTCGCGCTCGACATTCAGGGCCTGCTTGACGATCCGACCTACATCGCCGGCGCCCACCGTCAGCACGACACCGGTCAAAACGTCGCACTGCTATCCCTCAGCGTCGCCGCGTCCCTGCTCGCGCAGTTCGTCAGTCTCAACGTCGCCCCGGGCGGCATAGGTGAGCCGGGGCCGCTGCAGTACCTGCTCAGCACGCACACGCTTGAGCACCTCACCGCAACCAGTCGACCCAACTGCCCGTACGAGGAAGCGGAGGCTGCCGGGGATGAGCGTCAACCGTTGATAGGAGCCCACCCGGCCGCCGAAGCCCAGCGGTCCAGCCGAGTGGAAACGCGCGTAGGACCCCTCACGGCCGTGCTCGATCGCCTCGCCACGTGGACTCGCCGGCGCGTCGACCAGAGGGTCCGCCGGCAGCTCGGCGAGGACGGCCGGACGCCAGGAAAATGACCGCACGAGTCGCTTTCGATGTCGCAGCTCCTCGCGACAATCACATCGACATGTCGTCTCCCGTCGGTCGGCCCATCTGGGACCAGCACCCACTGTGGGTCGACCGCGGACGCCTAGAGGCCATCAACCAGCGGATGTGGTTCGAGATCCAGAAGGTGATGTTCCCGCATGAGCCGCGCCGGCCACTCCAGAACCCCGGTAGGACCGAACTGGCTCTCGTGGGAGGCATCTCGGCGGAGGACGCGTACAGCGAGGCCGTGCACGCACTCCTGCAGTACGAGCCCAAAGGCGACGTCAACTGGGAGGCGCTGGCGATCACCATCGCGCGACGAAGGGCCATCGCCGCGGTGAGGAAGGCCACTAAGCACCGATCCCGCCCCGACGGCTCCGAGACCGACATCCTGTCACTCGATCTCGAGGACAACGAGGGTAACCGGTTCCTAGAGGGAGTCGCTGACCCTGATGCCCTCACGGAAGACGACATCATCGAACGAGTTCTCCGTAACGACCGGCTGCTCGCCTTCCGAGGTGTCGCCGACGAGATACTGCCTCAACGTGACCGGGACATCCTGTTCCGACGCACCCGTGGCGAGACCAATGAGGCGATCGCCCAGGACGTGGGCCTGAGCGGACAACGAGTCGGTCAGATCTACCGGGAGTCCTTGCGGAAGATCAACGCCCGGCTGCGCGGCGACCCGAAGTTCCGACAACTATACGAACCAGAAGGAGGGAACCCTCATGACTAATGACCGCGTAGATGCCGTGATTGCGGCATTCCTCGACCACTTGGAACACGGAGGCCCCCAACCTTCGCTTGACCACCTGACTGAGGAGGAGCGGGCCGAGGCTTCGGAGCTGATCGACCTGATCAAGGACGCTCGGGGCATCGACTTCTACCGATCACGTCCCTCCCTGGACGCCGTGCTGGCCGGGACCGAGCTCGAGCACCAGCTCGACCCAGGCATCACCGTAGGCTTGAGCATCGACGCCATCCGCAACGAGGTCGTCAACTCCCTCGGCTCGGCATCGGAGCCAATCGACGACGGGGCCGCCCAGAGCGAGGGCATTCGATCCAACGCAGTGGTACGGGTAGGCAGCCTGCGCATCCGCATTCAGTTCCGGGACGACATCACGACCCCCGCCGGCCTGTCCGAAGTCGACCCGCGCGCCGCGGCCGGCCCGGTATTCGGCCGCTTCCCCGATACCGCCGCAGTGGTGCTCGTCATCGGCGACCAAGAGCTGTCGAGCACCGCAATCGGACCCTTCGACATCGACGAATTCATCGGCGCGCCCGACGGTCAGGTCCACCAGCCCCGAGTCACCCGACCCGTCCTCAGCCTGTACGACACGCTTCGGAGGCTCCTGGACGAACTCGCACCTGACCTCGGCGGCGACGATGCCGCCGACACGCACGAGACCCTCGATCTCGACGACATCATCCACAGCGAGTCCGCCGCCGCCTGCGCGGCCGTGGTAGCCGAAGGCAAGAGAGCTCGCACAGACGCGAAGAAGGAAACCTGGGGCAACTTCGACGAAGTCGCCGTGCTCGCCTCCCTCGTCAAGGACGCAGCTTCCGCAGAGCTGACTGAGGCAGACCTGGACGCACGCCTCACTCCCGCGGAGGCAGCATGATCGAACGCCTTGAACTCCGTCGATGGCGAGCGTTCGACACCGTCGCGATCGACTTCGAGCCCGGCACCACGTTTCTCGTTGCGCCCAACGGCGTCGGCAAGACGTCTCTGCTCCTCGGGCTCACCTGGGCCCTATTTGGTGACCACTCCAATGTCGACGCCAAGACCTGCGTTCGTGTCGGCCAAGAGACCGCCGAGGCAATCGTCACCGTGGGTGTCGGCGACAACCGGCAGCTGACGATCCACCGGACCGTCACCGCGGCTGGCAAAGCCACAGTCGAGTACCACGAAAACGACCAGCCCATCGATGCCTCCACTGCGCACAAGATCCTGGTCGACGAGTTTGGCGCACCCCTCGACATCGCCGCACGCCTCGCCGTCATCCGCGGCTCGGGCAAAGACGACGGCGAGCTACAACTACGCGAGCACCTCTACGACGCTTTCGGCGTCTCCGGGCTCCGTCACGCCGCCGTCATCACAGCCAAGCTCCACAAGCAGGCGGAGCCTTCCCGCAAGAAGCTCCGGTCCGCGTCCCGCGACCAGCTAGCCAATCGCGACCAACTCACCCAGCGCGCCACAAAGCTCCGTAGCGACCTCGACGAGGTCAGCACCCGACGCCTCCCCATCGCCGAGGGTGTCGCAACAGCCCTGCGGGCGCAACAGAGCGCGGCGACGTGGGCGGCTTACGACAAGGCGATACTGGCTCGGGCGAGGGAGGTCGACGAGGCTCTCGTCCAGGCAGGCCACCAGGGTTTCACCGCTAGCACTCTCGCCGAGCTCGCCCAGACCATCTCTGCCGCCATCGAGGACAACCGTGCAGCGACGGGCCGGATCGAAACGACGCTTACCGAGGCCCAGGCTCAGGCTCTTGCAGCTCGCTCGGCCCTGAACCTGCTCGAAGCTCACGAGCCGTACTGCCCCACCTGCGCTCGCCCGTTCCACGGCGAAGAACTCGAACGCGCGGTCGCCGCGCAGAACGAGAGCCTCAGACTCGCCCAGGATCGGATCGACGGTGCTCAGACCGATCTCAACCAACTCCGCGACGAGATGGAGCAGCTGACCGGCGTGCAATCCAACCTTGCGAGACTCGCCAAACCGATTGCCGAACCCGACAGCCCTCGACCGACCGGGGATCCCGACGCAGATGTCGCAGCAGCACAGGACGCGCTCAAGGAACACGATCAACTCGCGGGCAGCATTACCAGCGAACTCAACGCCATCGTCGCCCAGCTCGACAGTGACGACGAGCTGCAAGCCGCCTACGCAGCCGAACGCGTCGCCTGGCGTCGAGAAGCCCTTACCCAGGCCGCGGCTACCGCGTTGACCCGAACCGCCGACCGACTCGCCAGCGACCACATCGAGCCGCTGTCCCAGCAGGTTCGTTGGCGCTGGAAGGCCCTCTTCGGGGAGGACGGGCTGCAGCTTCGGCCCGACGGAACCATCGTCCGCGTCGTCGGCGACCGCGAGATCCCGTGGAGTCAGCTGAGCGGCGGCGAACAGATCTGGGCGCGCTTGGTCGCCAGCCTGCTCGTGCTCAGGTCGTCCACCACGCTCCCGTTCGCGTGGCTAGATGAGCCACTGGAGCATCTCGACCCGCGCGCCCGCCGGATCGTCGCAACCGATCTTGCGTCGTCGACAAAGTCGGGCCGCCCGACCCAGATGATCGTCACCACCTACGAGCACCCCCTCGCTCGACAACTCGCCGAGGATCTCCCAGAGACCCACCTGCGCTACATCAACCGCACCGAGAACCCCGAGCAGCCGCCGCAAGGCGGTGTCAGGTCGCCGGGCAAGAAGCACAGCGAGGCCGCGTGACTAATGGCGTGACCGGCAACGTTTGCCCTGTCTCGCAATCCGCGACGACACGGCGGTCGTACTGTCCATCCGCGACGAAGGAGGACTTCTGGTGCGCAGCGTGACCTATTCGATGAACATCTCAGCTGACGGCTACACCGTCGGGCCGGACGGCGATTTCGACTGGACGCCGCCCGACGAGGAGGTCTTCCGCTTCTGGATCGACGAGATACGAGAGGTCGGCGTCCACCTGTTGGGACGGCGGCTCTACGAGACGATGCTGTACTGGGAGACCGCCGACCAGGACCGATCGCTCGACGACGCCGAGCTCGAGTGGGCCGGGCTCTGGAACCCGCTTCCAAAGGTGGTGTTCCCACCACGTTGTCGGCGGTGGAAGGCAACGCCTGGCTGGCCTCCGGGAGCCTGGCGGAGGAGATCGAGCGGCTGCGAGCCGAGCCAGGGGAGGGTGACATCGCGATCGGCGGAGCGACTCTCGCCGCCGAGGCGGCCGCGTTGGATCTGATCGACGAGTACCGGGCCATGGTCTACCCGGTGCTGGTTGGCGGGGGCATTCCGTTCTTCCCCCAGCGCGAGCGCCGGGTGGATCTCGAACTCGTCGAGACCCGCACGTTCAGCTCGAGAGTCGTCTATCTCCGCTACCGCGTGGCGCCCTAGGCCGGCTCGGCCGCCCCTCCGAGAAAGACTCCCCACTCAAACGCGTAGAGCCCGAAATCCGTGCCTGCGAGGTGAATTCAGGCTCAGTGGAGTTCTTGGGCGAGCCCAATGAGAACGCCCTCAGGCCCGCGGACGTAGCAGAGCCGGTACGCATCTTCGTACTGGATCACTTCGGTGCCGACGAGCTGCGCGCCGTGCTTGCGGAGCCGGACGAGCGTCTCGTCGATGTCGTCCACTGCGAACATCACACGGAGGTAGCCCAGCGCGTTCACCGGGGCGTTCCGGTGATCGGCGACCACATGCGGAGCGAGAAAGCGCGAGAGTTCGAGCCGGCCGTGGCCGTCTGGCGTGCGCATCATGGCGATCTCGACGCGCTGGTCGCCAAGGCCGGTGACGCGCCCTGCCCACTCCCCGTCCACCGTGGCTCGTCCTTCGAGTTCTAGGCCGAGTTCGCGGAAGAACTCGATAGCCACTTCGAGGTCCTCGACGACGATGCCGACGTTGTCCAGCCTGAGTGCCATCTCGCCAGCCTACGGAAGCTCATGGCCCGTTCCGGTGGCTCAGCTGGTCGGGGAGCTGGGGGTGGGGTGGTGGACGGTGATGAACGCGTGATCGAGCACGGCATCGCCCTACCGGAGGCGTCGACTGGAGCACCCCGTCCCGCCAACCCTCCGAACCGGTTCTCCCTACTCAAACGCGTAGCCCCCGCCAAAAACCGACGCGACAGCCCTGTCGAGCCGATGTCAGCCACCCTCCACCCTCCTGCGGGACCTGGCAATCCCGGATGGGCCTCGTCACCATGCCGGCGCTTCGGAAATGAGCGGGGAGTAGGGGTCCTCGGCAGGTGACAGGGGTCCTGCCAGCCTGGCGGTGTTCTAAGCCGTCCAGTCCGGGAGGACCCCTGTGGAGACCAACCCTATCCGCG
>Ga0114938_1000270_pt1 | contig 41921 bp, 45 predicted proteins | sample AshMeaBigSpring_FD_88675 | JGI IMG/M metagenome (GOLD analysis project Ga0114938, IMG submission 88675) | Groundwater microbial communities from Big Spring, Nevada to study Microbial Dark Matter (Phase II) - Ash Meadows Big Spring | ecosystem: Environmental > Aquatic > Deep subsurface >... | reverse complement strand
GTCTGAACTGTGCCTTGTCATCAGCCCTTTTTGCATTATAAATGTTGGCACCCCGCCCTCGTTGGGCAACATTTCGTTTCAGTTCACGGCTGATGGTGCTTCGGTGAATAGTTAATATTACAGCAATCTCAGATTGACTACGCCCCAGACCCAAATTAAATTCTATTTGGTACCTTTACTCCTGGGTGAGCTGTTTGTATTTCTTTGTCATGTTAGCTTCAAAGGTAGTTATTTCAGCTCATCCGCCCTTCGGGGTGAAGTGTAGCGTAGCGTAACGAAACCCCGAAGGGCGGAGAAACCTGTTGCACTTATTACTTGAAGTTACGTTTTTGGCCATTTTATAGACAAATTTATTTTTTGCGATTAGAATGTAAGGTGGGCGTATTCTGCCGGGTTGTGATTTTTGAGATTTGCAGTTACTAGAGTTTGGCGAGTTGCCTGCGGGCAGGCAGGATTCGAAGGACAAAATTGTGAAAGGACAAGGAACATAAGAAGAAGTACTATGCTCGCAGAATGATGATAACAAGGCCGGATGTAAAACCGGTAATAGGGGGTTCGTTTTTTTTTTTAACATCAAGAGTCAAAGTTTTAATCGTCCCATTCCATACCCTCAGGGAATAGTGTAGATAGCCTATTGCTCATTTCTAATGCAATTAATGCGCTCTGTCCACCTTTTTCTGTAAGCTTAGCAATGATATTAAAATAACTTTTTTCATTTCGGTTTTGGCTAAGTTTGAAAACATTATCAATGTTATCTGCCTTCATATCAAAACCAACAATGGCAGGCATCATTTTAGTTAGCTAAACATCAGGGAGATAGTCATAGAATGTTAATGACTGGGTGTTTCCATTTTCAAATTTCAACGTGCGTTTTTGCATAAAATCTATTAACAGTTCATAGGTCATAAAATTTATTTTTCCTGCAATATGAACACGCAAATAATTCTAGGTGAAACCAATTTGCGGATTACCATACCAAGAAGCACTTACATAACAACTCGGCCCAGTGAATAACAGAAGGGCATGATGGTTTTCTACAAAAGCCTTTTGGTGATCGGTGTTTCTCATAATATGTCCTTTCAAATAGAGTGTACCATTTCTTTCTTCAATTAAAACTGGTAGTGGGGTGGCTACTTGATGACCGGATAAAAAACTGCCGGTAAGGACAGCAAATGGATTTTCTTCTATGAAGTTTAAAATCCTGAGCTTGTCTTTTTCTTTAAAGTATGAAAAGTTGTACATATACTAATGTTGATTACTTATTAGTAAGGAATAGTTTTATCATGACGGCTATCCTCAGGCTGATGGACGATCCGTTTTTTTAGAAAAATTTACATCAAAAGTATCCTATTTTATTATTATAAGCGATTTGAGCGAGGCATTTTCTAGGTTGCTATTATGGGTATAAAAATATAGTTGCCTTGAAATAGGACACTCTAAAATTTGGCTTCATTACTTAAAGATGCGAGGGGTATTTATAGACGCTGTGTAATTTAAGAGAGGTGTGGGTGGTGGATACACTCATTCTATGAGATAAAGTGATGGGATGGGCGATGATGGGATTTATGAATGTGGGTAATGAATTATTTTCAGCAAAAGCGCTACGCTATTTTTCTTTGCTGGACCCACATGATGTTTTATAAACCTACAAGGTGCTGTAAGAACTTTTAGGTTTACCATTTATAGGAGCAGGACTGGTGCTAGACCTCATCACTAAATAAGATGGGGTCTCTGTAATGATAGGGGTGTTCATATTTTTTCACACAAAGAGATTAATCCGGAATCAGCCATAGACTTTGTGATGAAAGGAAATTATACAAAACACCTATGATGCACGGAATTTTTCTCCTGCAGACGTAGTAAAATCTGCTTTGAGGACAAAGAAATGAGAAGAGAAATAGATATGAAGTAGAATTTTCTTGGCAAAAATTTCGAATGCTGATTCTGGGTTTAAAGCAGAAAAAAAATTCGAGTATAGGATTCTTTATTGTGGATTATTATGTAGGCAAGGGGATAGGAGTTTAGAATCCTATGCCGGTATAGTCAGATATGTGGAATAAGGGGTAAAAAACGGAGGGGAAAAAATGCGAGAGGGGGCGAAATGGTTACCCCACAGCAGGGGGCGATAGCCTCCTGCGAGGAGTAATAATGGAGCACCCGGTACTGCCCGCCAGGGTATGATCTGTGGGGGGCGGGATACTTGCTGGGAGGCTAGTAAAAATGAGTATGCGGGGGAGGTATAGCTGTTAGCGGGCAGTACTCGCCCATATAGCGTATTGTTAATAAGAACCGATGGGAATAGAAGAACTATCCATGGTATTCGCCATAGATGGCTCGTAGGGTATCGGCTATTTCACCGAGCGTAGCTTCCGCTTCTACGGCTTGTATGACGGCGGGCATAATGTTTTCATCTGCTCTGGTTTTAGCGGTGAGGTTATAAAGTGCCTTCTCTACGAGCTGGGTATGGCGGGCGGCTTTGAGGGAGGCTATTTTTGCTGATTGTAGTTTACGGATTTCATCATTTATTTTGAAGATGGGTATGTTCAGGGATTCTTCTTGGGTAAATTTATTTAGGCCTACGATGACTGCTTCACTGGCTTCTATCATTTTATGGTATTCATAGCTGGATCGAGCGATTTCGTTTTGTATATAATGGTTTTCTATGGCGCGGACGGCACCGCCCATTTCGTCTATTTTGTCGAGGTAGTTCTGGGCTTGTTTTTCTATTTCTGTGGTGAGGTATTCTACGAAATAGGATCCACCGAGGGGATCGGCGGCGGCGGTGATGCCGGATTCGAAAGCGATGATCTGCTGGGTGCGGAGGGCAGTTTTAGCGGCTTCGGCAGTGGGTAGTGAGAGGGCTTCGTCGTAGCCATTTGTATGGAGAGACTGTGTGCCGCCCATTACCGCAGCCATGGCCTGTATGGTTACGCGGCTTATATTATTAAGCGGCTGCTGTGCGGTGAGGGTGGAGCCCCCTGTCTGGGTATGGAATCTCAGCATCTGTGCTTTAGGATCGGTGGCACCGAGGGAATGGGTGATGGCTGCCCACATTTTTCTGGCGGCGCGAAATTTAGCTACTTCTTCGAAAAAATCATTGTGGGCATTAAAAAAGAAGGATAGTCGCTTACCGAATACATTAATGTCTAGCCCTTTATTTATGGCTGCTTGGAGATATGCTTTTCCATTAGCGAGGGTGAAGGCGAGCTCCTGGGCAGCGGTACTGCCCGCCTCACGTATATGGTAGCCGGAGATGGAGATCGTGTTCCACAGGGGCAATTCTGCGCTACAGAAGGCAAATATATCAGTAATGATCTTCATGGATGGCTGTGGCGGGTATATATAAGTGCCACGGGCGGCATATTCCTTGAGGATGTCATTTTGAATGGTGCCGGAGATGAGTTTAGGATCTGCCCCCTGTTTTTTAGCCACGGCGATATATAGGGCGAGGAGAATATAGGCCGTGGCATTGATGGTCATAGAAGTAGAAATTTTCTGGAGATCTATGTCCATAAAAAGGGTTTCCATATCGTGGATGGAGTCTATGGCTACGCCTACTTTTCCCACTTCGCCATCGGCAAGTGGATGATCGGAGTCGTATCCGATCTGTGTGGGGAGGTCGAAGGCTACGGAGAGTCCGGTAGTGCCCTGTGCGAGGAGGTATTTATATCTTTTATTAGACTCTTCGGCAGTGGAGAATCCGGCATACTGCCGCATAGTCCAGGGGCGGTGGCGGTGCATATCTGGGTGTATGCCACGGGTATAGGGGTATTCTCCGGCATCTGGCAGCGAGACGGGTCCGGAGGAATAAATGCGCCCTATCTCTATGCCGGACAGATTTTTTTTTATGTTTTCACTCACCGGTCTAAATTATAAAATATTGCGGACTTCTGATTTAAGATAGCGCAGAGCGATATCTGTAGGATATTCATCGCCGTATTGTATATAGGCCATCAGAACAGCTTTGCCCAAATCGGATGCGGCGGCTTCTGTGGGCAGTGTGGAGGCCTGGTTATTTATGAGTGAAGTGGTCTCTTGTATAGCGGACTTAATGAGTATCCAGAGATTATCGGATACATAGAGCTGCTGGGCGAGATTATGCTCAAATTCCGATTTCAGCTGGGTGATAAGTGTGTACTGAAATTCTGGTGCTGTCATATTTTCTTCGCGCAGGCGGGTAATGAGAGAGGGAGGGCTTATGCGCTCCATAAGGAGGGTTAGTCTTTCATAGGCCTGAATTTTTAGGGAATAGCTTTGGCGGGAGGCTTCCCGTGTCATATCCAGCCGTTTATGCAGGACTTGATTATCTAATAATTGTTTTAGCAGGGCATAGGCCGTACCGAGTACGAGGACAGCGGGAAGTACAAATTTTATAACATCTAAAAGGGTTTCATACATAGAATGCAAATTTACATTTAATACGGATAAGCAAGTACGGCATGGAGATATGGCGGCCGCTTATGGGATGATGATGGGTATATATAAGAGAGCAGAAGCCAGTGCGGGCAAAGTAAAAGGGATAATAAAAAGGCCGGGAGATAGCAGTGAAACGGAAGAAGAGAAATATATAATATAGGGACCAAAAAAAAAGAGCTATACCTGTGGTATAACTCTTTTGTAGGGGGTGGTCCCACCTGGGCTCGAACCAGGGACCCCCTGATTATGAGTCAGGTGCTCTAACCAGCTGAGCTATAGGACCAAAACCGGGCTGCAAATATAGATGAATTCAACTATAATTTCCAAATAATTTATAGCAGGGTTATAAAAGAAAACAATGAATAGCCTAAAAACGGACTTAAGAATTTTCTTCTTCACCTTCTAGGTCCATTTCCTCTTCGAAAATGGATACCGGTGTAATCATAGGCAGGTTCATCCATTTTTCTTCGGCTTTGCTTACGCTGAAAAATCCGAGGAAGCCACCTTCTGACCGTGCGATATGATGGGCAAATGAAACGAGTCCTTTATAGAGATATCCCGCTACCCGCTGATCCAGCTTAGCCAAGATAGGATTTATTTTTTCTAAACGGGCTGCTAACTCGGCATTTCTGGATTGTGAATCTTTAGGCAATTCATTTACCAGGTTTTCTAGGTGATAAACAAATGTTTTTTCTGCATCCTCATAATATTCCATAAGCAGTTCTCTCTCATTATAGCTGCGGATATGGGTTATTTTTTCGGCATATTTTATTTCCTCATCGGTGAGGTCGGAATCGGCGGCACCCACTAATAAGGTGATCATAGGCAATGCCTGCAGAAGGAGGTCTAATTCTTGGGCATCGAGATTCTCAAGGTATTTAATTTTTACGGACATAGGTACGAGGATTTTTGTGGTCGCAAAAGTAAGTTTTTTTATCTATACACTGGGCTGGTCACCGGTTATTTTAGCGCATGGAGAGGATAGGGCTGGGAATAAAAAAAAGCCCCGGCTTATTACCGGGGCTGCCCAAATAGGCACCTATAGCCTTAATTAGAGGTGCTGTCGTGTGTTAGGATAGGGTAAGGGACAGTAGCCCATTATTCTTGATCGCCCGGTATCCCTTATGGGAGATGGGCTGTCTTTGTCATATCGGGTGATAGAGCTAGGCCAGCAAGCGAGATTTGAAGGGTTTAGTAGTGGTAGCCACTGCCCGGCTGAGTATAGTAAAATCCTGCACTAAGATCTCGGCAATACTGCGCGGCTGTCCATTGCGATCTTCATAGCTGCGATGGGTAATCATACCATCTATAATAACTTCCGATCCCTTTTGCAGGATCTTGTGCATCTGCTCGGCTGTTTTGCCCCAGGCCACTAGGGTGTGCCACTGCACATCATTAATGAGCTCACCATTGCTGTTTTTATATTTGCTATTCGTGGCTAGGGTTACGCGGGCTACAGAGCGGCCGCTTTCTAATGCTTTTAACTCGGGGTCTCTTCCTAAATTGCCAATGAGACGGACGTTGTTCTTCAAACTTTTCATACTTGTAAAAAAATTTAGGGATAAAAAAATAATTTAAAAAAATCATCTTATCGAGCTGGACGGTCCGGATCCGCTGTTATCGAAAGACGATGCAAAGATGGGTGTGCCACTTCCAAACTAACCAGCATGCACCGCAGTATTTCCGGTTGTAATCGAGTGTAATCGGGTGATTATCGGCTATGCCCTTATCAGTAGCTGGTTTTAGGAATGGAGTAAAAAAATAAACCATTAATTTTTCTGATATTTTATGTAGCGATAAAAAAAATGCATCGCAAAAAAAAAAGGTCTGTGTGCGGATAGCTCAGGAGACATACAATAAGGGTATAGAATAGAGTTAGCGGAAATGGCAAAGCGACACTTCAAACATTGACATTAAGTGCAAAAACGGACTGACAAAAAGCCAACGCTTCGGCAAAATAAAAAGAGCTACAAGCCACCGCACAAGCCAACCCAAAGCACATTTTATTTTGCTCCTACGCACCACGAGAGTTCAGACATTGTGAATAATTTATGTGGACTTTTATTGTCCATAAAAATATAATTCATACATTTGGACTAAAATTGTCCTGATGGCAACGACCAAACAAAAATTTTCAACTTTCGGAGAACATCTCAGAGCATTGAGAGTGGAAATTGAAAAATCACTCAGAGAAGTGGCATCACATCTTGACATTGACCCTTCCCTACTCGCAAAGATTGAACGCAACGAGAGACAGCCGACCAAACAATTTATCAAGGCGGTTGCTAACTATTTCAACGCAGACGAGAAAGAATTACAAAACGAATTTTTGAGCGACCAAATCGCTTACAAAATTTTGGACGAAGAAGCCGACTTAGCAATTCTGAAAGTTGCAGAACAAAAAGTGTCATACTTAAAAACTAAACGCAATGGGTAAAACAATGACCAGAAATAAAGAACTCCTGACATTTTTCGGAGAAGTTCAAATTAAAGGAGAACGCTTACAAGCGGACTTTGAAAATAACATTAAACCGACTGTTTTTTATCAGCATCCAAACGGACAACTGTGGCAAGGGGACAGCATTGAATGGCTCAAATCACTTCCTGACGCAAGTGTTGATATGGTTTTTGCCGACCCACCCTACAACATAAAAAAAGCGGACTGGGATACTTTTGAAAGTCAGGAAGAATACATCAAGTTTTCAATGCAATGGATTGAACAAGCTGCAAGAGTTTTGAAACCAACAGGAACTCTTTTCATTTGCGGGTTCTCTGAAATCCTTGCTGACTTAAAACATCCAGCATCAAAACTTTTTAAATCTTGCCGTTGGATTATTTGGCACTACAAAAACAAAGCAAATCTTGGTAAAGATTGGGGAAGAAGCCACGAAAGCATTTTACATTTCCGCAAGACAAAGAATTTCACTTTCAACATTGACGAAATTCGTATTCCTTATGGTGAGCATACATTAAAGTATCCGAGTCACCCGCAAGCAGAAACAAGCCAATACGGAAACAGTAAAAGTGGAAATCACATTTGGGAACCGAACCCACTTGGAGCAAAACCTAAAGACGTTTTAGAAATTCCACAAGATATTATTGAAGTTCCGACAACTTGCAACGGAATGCACGAAAAAACGCCACATCCGACACAAAAACCGGAAGAGCTTTTAAGAAAATTGATTTTGGCTTCATCGAATATTGGCGACACGATTATTGACCCGTTTTGTGGTAGTGGAACAACTCCGGTTTGTTCGCAACAACTTCAAAGAAAATGGATGGCTTGCGACCTTTCACCGGAATATTTGGATTGGGCTGCAAACCGAATAGAACTTGTAGAAGATTGGAGCATTGAAAAATGGATTAAATACGATTTTGATAACCAACGAAGAAGAAACTCAATCAGATGAATTTAAAACAACTCGTAAACAAAGCTAAAGACAAAAGCAACTTCGTTGACTTGAAAGCATACATCACATTCTGCGATGAATATTTGAATTATATCAGCGACAACTTGCAGGCAACAATCGTTTCACAGAACGAAAATCATTATCGCTTTTATCAATACAAGAAAGAAGGTAATTTTCAAATCACACGACCAATCAATTCAAATTTGATGTATGACGCAAAGAGTTTTGCAAAGGCATCAAAAGAATTTTTGAAAGTGTTACGCAACATCAAAACGATTAACAAGAAAGATGAAGCAGTGTGTAACATTTTGAATAATGCGACTTACACTATTCAACAATCGGTTGGCTCTGCATTGGACGGTTTACCAGCAGGACAGTCGAACACAGCAAGAAAACTAAACGGTGATTTGTTTGAGCATTTCATTCGCTTAATCATCCGTGAAATAGATATTGATTGTAAAGCCGGAACAATTCAAGTTCCTGTAATCGTTGACGGACAGCCAACTTTTAATATGAGCTATCAACACGATTTAATCATAGAAAAAGAAAGCGACATCAAAGTAATCGGTTCTATCAAAACATCAAGCAAAGACCGCATTGACAAGATTTTCATTGACAAATTTCTTTACAACAAGTTGACCGAGAAAGCAACGCCACACATAGCGATTTTCCTGAATGACGTTCAGAGAAAGAACAATAAGAAAGAAAACGAATATGGCATCAATGCGACTTTTCTACCCGGACACTTTAAAGGTTACACAGTAAAACTCAATCCGCTTGACGAGGTATATTACTGCGACATTAGACCAAATATGAGAACGGAGACTATTTTGAAAGACCACATAAAAACATTTGACAATTTGCTAATTGAAGACATTTGGAAATTTATTTAGCCAACGCATTTGGTGGCACATTGGCAAAACCGCACAAGCCAACGCTAAAGCCAAGTTTTGCAAAAGAGCCACCAAGCCAACGCACAAAAACACCGCAATAATGGACGGACAACAACAGGACAGAAAAAGAGCCACATCCGCTAACAGCAGTTTGGCGAAATGGCGGGTTCAGTGCCTGCCTGTCGGCAGACAGGCTTCGTATGACAGTTTTGTGGTAGGTTCAAGTACAGTTCTTCGATGGAACTTTTGTGCTCCGAAACCTGCGTGCCGACAGGCAGGTCCGCCACTACGCCAAGCCGCAAAACGTAAGAGGAAAATCTATGGTCTCCTAGGAAGGCGCAGAATAAGTGGCCGCGCTAATGCAGGAGGATTATAGTGATGGTATCAAAAATACAAGGCTAGATTAAGAAATCCATGTGGCCATACTAAAGAGCCAGATGTAATTGCCCGCCAGCGCGGCAGATGAGGTAATTGAGTTTTGTATGAAGGAGAGCGGGAGCTTGCTATCAGTAATTATTTGCGTGATATATGCATCATTATTTCTTTGCGGTGTAAGCCGATATCCCATGGCCAGCCCGATATAAACGTACGGGCAAATTTCATGAAGTATATTATTTTTATGGGGTGGGATATCGGAGAGATTAAAAAACGCTTTGACAAAGTATTGGTCCGTTCTTTGGCATGGGCAGTTTTGACTAAGAGCTTGCAAAATGACAGGGCAAATGGGGTAGGTAAATACTCATTCCTCCTTCAAAATATGGATGTTTTAACCCGGAATCAGGGTTAGACTTGGCAATAAAAGGAAACTATACAAAATAGCTATGGGGCAAAGAATTTTTCTCCCGCAGAGGTAGTAAAACTATGATGCTTACAGAAAAATGAGTACAGAAATAGATATTAAGAAGAATTTTCTTGCAATAAATTTCTAATGCTGATTCTGGGATGAATGTTTAAATTTTGGTCAGTTAGTCGTTTTAGATCGGCTGTACTACCATTGGCTATAACGCTTAGTTATAGGGCAGTAAATGATACTGTTTTTGATTTCCTACCATTCAGTGCTCACATCGGTACGAAAGACCTCGGTCATCTCCTCTAATAGCGGAGAGAGCCAGTGAGAATGAAATCCTTTAGCTCCTCCAAATACGGGTTCTGCATAGGCAGGTATCCGCAGCCCAAAACGCTCCACAGCCGGTAGGATATGAGCCATCCATTGCGATTTCAGATCTTCTTCTCCGGTAAATACTTTTGCTTGCATAATAGATTCTTCTGCTTCTGTTATTTCAAAAAGACCGAGGGCATAGGGCCAAGCCTCATTAAGCGCAGTTTGCATACGGGCTTTGCTTTCTTCATTGCCACCTAGGGTAAGTTTTTTCATCCACAGATCGGCGTGCATCGTATGATATTTTATCTCACCGGCTATCTTTTTGGCGAGATCTGCGAGCGGACGAAATGAAGAACTGCGCAACAACTGATAGCGAATGGCCTCAGCGTGATCATATAAATAGTGACGTATGAGGGCGTAGGCATAATCATTTGTATATAGTTCGACAAACTGGCAGCAGAGAAATTCTTTTTCTGTACGATTAAAACCCATATCATCTGGGGACAGTCCTCCCATATATTTGTGCATAAGGGTATAGAGTTGAAAAGCGTGGCCTATTTTATCTTGTGCCATAGAAGAAAATGCGATGTCTTCCTCTAGGGTAGGTCCTATGCCTGTCCATTCAGCATTGCGGTGTCCCAGAATAAAAGCATTATCAGCCATTCGGGAAATGAGGTTTTGGATAGCCTCTTTGGGATTCATAGAAGAGAGATTAATATGATAGGATTACTATTTGTTTTGTTTTTTTTCCTGCCATTGGATAATTTTATCACGCACCTTATTGTATTCGGAGGGTTCGCGATATACTTTTTCCGGTGTGGTATCGAAAATATCTGTTTCATCTGGGCTGAAAGCAACAATAGCACTGCTTTTCACTACCCACATATTAGCGGTATGACTTCTTCTTCCATATTGTTCTTTAGCAAAAAGGAGAGCAAACTCGGGGTCGGGAGCGTGTATGGATCCTACGTGGCTATATGATTCGCCGGTATTCGGCTGCTGAAAAACTTCATACGCCTCCCAGCATTGGCCTTCCAGATAGGCCGATGGATGAGGTGGCATATCCTGAAGTAATTTATCTATTCGCGGGTCCAGAGATTTCATATATATCTTTATTAGGCCCAGATTATCTGGTTATGAAGAGGTTTAGCAAGTGCGGTTCTCACCCATTCACTATTTAGTGCGACCCATTTTCTCACATTCAGTCGCTCCGCATTGCAGGGCCCATCTCCCTTTATCACTTTGTAAAACTCATCCCAGTCCGGATCGGAGAAATGCCAGATGCCGGTATCTTCATTTTTATGCAATTCCGGATCGGGCAGGGTGAGATCCAGCTCCCATATTTTAGGTACATACTGGTCTAAAAACTTGTTTCTCATATCATCATTAGAGGCGAGTTTTACTTTCCAGGTGGTGAGTTTTCCGGAGTGTACACTATCGCGATCGGGAGGGCCAAAAAAGTGCAATAAAGGCCTCCACCATCTATTGAGTGCATCCTGGAGCATAAGACGCTGTGCGGATGTTCCGGTGGCTAGGGTCACGAAATTATCGTGTCCCTGTTTTAGATGAAAAGATTCTTCATAGCAGATCCGCTTTAGTGCGCGGCCATAAGGTCCATAGGATCCTTTTGAATTAATGAGTTGATTTACGATGGCAGCTCCATCAACGAGAAATCCAATAACGGCTATATCGGCCCAGGTTTTCGCCGGATAATTAAAGACGTTGCTATATTTAGATTTACCACTTATGAGGTCATTGAGCATAGCTTCACGAGGTTTTCCGAGGGTTTCGGCAGCATTATATAGAAGCTGTGCATGTCCTATCTCATCTTGGACTTTAGCTAAAAGAGCCATTTTGCGTCTAAACCCCGGTGCTCTGGTGATCCAGGTACCCTCTGGCAGTGCTCCTATGAGTTCGGAGTGGGCGTGCTGCTCTATCATACGAATGAGCTGTTTGCGATAATCGGCCGGCATCCAGTCTGAGGGTTCTATTTTTTCTCCGGCTGCTATTCTGTGTTCAAAATGAGCCAGCAATTCCGGACTTTCGGCTTCGGCATTTTGCTTTAGCTGCTTATCCATTTCTGCATCGGTAAATGTATTGCCGTACATAGTAGTTATGCTTTCTTTTTATGGTTATTTGGAGGTGACCCGCAGCACAATCCGGTTAAAAATAGTTGGCTTATTTCGGTGGCTATCTGAGCGGGTGGCAGCTGGCCGGAGGGGTCATACCATTGATATATATGGTTCATGGTACCGAAGAGATTGAGTACAAATAGGCGGGCTTTGCAGGGTCTAAACAAACCAGCCTGCTGTCCTTCTAAAATTTTTTCTACAAATTTATTTTCATAAGATTTTCTCATTTTTTCAAAATCCGATTTATAGGGTTCGCTGAGGTGTTTCCACTCTTCAAAAAACACACCGGCTGCTTCTTTGTTTTCTAAGACAAGCTGGGTGTGAATAGCAATGGCTTTATCTAACCACTGTATCGCATCCTTGGAACTGTCATCCGTGATTTGCAAAGAGTGATTAAATTCTTCGGCCATTCTAAAACAAATTTCTTGCAGTATTTTTTCTTTAGATGGAAAATGATTGTATAAACTGGCGGCTTCTATGCCCACTTCGGTAGCGAGATCCCGCATAGAGGTAGCTGCATATCCTTTTTCGCGAAACAAGGTCTGTGCAGTAACTGCGATTTGTTCTTTCCGGCTCAAAAGATTACAAACGTTTGTTAGCAAAAATAAACTAAAAAATGACACCGGACAAGCGGTAAAAACATTTTCTAACAAAGATTATACGGTAAGAATTTCTTTTTCTTTGATAGCGATAATCTTATCTACTTTTTCGATATGATGTTTTGTGTCTTTATCGAGTTCATCTTCCATAGTTTTAATGATATCCTCTGCCACGCCATTTTTTCCTTCGGCTCGGAGGTGTTCGTGGCTATGTTTTCGGATATTTCGGATAGCTACTCTTGCCTGTTCAGCTTCGGCTTTGGCCAGTTTTACCAAATCTTTGCGGCGCTCTTCGGTGAGGGGAGGAAAATTTAGCCGGATGATTTCTCCGTCATTTTGCGGAGTAAGTCCGAGATTAGCAGCGAAGATGGCTTTTTCTATATCTATGAGCAATTTCTTTTCCCAGGGTTTTATAGTTATGGTGCGTGCATCCGGTGTAGAGATATTGGCGATTTGAGTCAGTGGGGTAGGTGCTCCATAATATTCGACTTTTACATCGTCTAGTAAGGCGGTACTTGCTTTGCCGGCTCTAATCTTGCTCAGTTCTTTTTCAAAATGCTCGATGGCACCGTGCATAGTCCGGTGCATTTTGTCAAAAATGGCATCTATTTCAGGTGTCATCTGATGATATATTATTTAGGTGCGAAAAATACGGCAATTTGACGAAAGGCTTAATAAAGGGTTTATTACAGATAGAACAGTATATCTTTCTCTCCCGAGTGATTATGCAAAAATGGCAAAGAGGTAGGAGTTATGATCTGACAATTCTCTGCAATAATCACCGGCCAAAGCCTATTGTACAACCAGTGTACCTACATTGAGTCCATTTGCTGCTTTTACAAGGTTTCCACTTTTATGGATATCGAAGATCATAATAGGGATTTTATTTTCCTTGCAAAGGGTGATGGCGGTCATATCCATCACTTTGAGATTTTTCTCATACACTTCATCGAAGGTGATCACATCATATTTCACTGCTTGGAGGTCTTTTTCCGGATCGGCAGAGTAGATGCCATCTACTCGGGTAGCCTTAAAAATGATTTGGGCTTCTATCTCTACTCCGCGGAGGGCAGCGGCAGTATCGGTGGTAAAAAAAGGATTGCCGGTGCCGGCGCCGAAAATAACGACACGGCCTTTTTCTAAATGCCTTATTACTCTGCGGCGAATATAGGGTTCGCAGATGCGGTTCATTTCTATGGCGGATACTAGGCGGGTGAATATCCCTTTGTTTTCCAGCGCACTTTGCAGAGCCATCCCATTTATTACTGTGGCCAGCATACCCATATAATCGCCCTGTGCCCTTTCTATGACGGACTCTTCAGTTTGTATTCCTCTAAAAATATTTCCCCCTCCTATTACGATGGCCACCTCTACTCCCTCCTGTGCCAATTCATATATTTCGCTGGTATAATGTTTTAATGCAGCAGCAGAGATGCCAAAATTTTGATCGCCCATCAGCGATTCGCCACTGAGTTTTAATAATATACGTTTATATTTTGCCATAAAAAAATGGGTTGTTTTATATGATGAGAATCTGCTGATTTCAGGGGAAATGGAAGTTGAAGGATTCTGATTTATTTTCTTTTACACCTAAAAAAACGGGCTAAGATACAGTCATAAATATTTATGATTAGTGGACAATGAATTTATGTCCTGCATACCTTGCAATCTACTAAAGTGACAGAAGATCCCAAAAAAAAGACTCCCTAAGGAGTCTTTACTCTATTTGCCTAAAGCTACTCTTTTAAACTGTAACACTTTTAAATCGGCATCTACTTCGTTAATAGCTTGGCCTACTGTTTTGCTGCCATCCTTTACAAAGGCCTGGGTGAGCAGGGTCTGCTCTTTGAGAAATTTTTCTACTTTTCCCGCTGCTATTTTTTCTATCATAGCTTCGGGCTTTCCTTCTTGAATCGCTATTTCGCGGCCGATTTCAAATTCCTTATCTAATATTTCTTTTGCCACATCCGCACGATCTACGGCAATGGCATTGAGTGCGGCTATCTGCATAGCTGTATCCTTTCCTATGGCAGTAATAGCATCCGATCCGCCTTTACTGAGAGCCACTAATACACCTATACGATAGCCCAGATGAATATAAGGAACCACCGAGGCAGCCTCCAGCTTTTCATAACTGCCCAGCTCTATTTTTTCGCCTATTTTTCCTGCTGCTTCGGCCAGCTTCGTAGCTACCGTTATGCCTCCGCAATCGAGGTTTAAGAGATCTTCTAAGGTGGCAGGATAATTATTAATGGCTGTATCTGCGATTTCCTGAGCCATTTTAATAAAATCTGTATTTTTAGAAACGAAGTCAGTTTCGCTGGTAACGTGTACAATGATCCCCTTATCACCGGCGGCATTGGTTTTGGCGATTACTACGCCTTCCATCGCTAGGCGGTCGGCTCGCTTAGCGGCCACTTTTTGACCTTTTTTACGCAAATAATCTATGGCTGCATCAAAATCGCCATTAGATTCTTCCAAAGCTTTTTTACAATCCATCATTCCGGCACCGGTAATGGTGCGCAATTTGTTTACATCTGCTGCTGTAATTGCCATTATTATTAATTTTTAAAATTTAAAATAATTAATTATGGAATATGCACTAGGTGGCAGTTCAAAAAAAATCCCCCTCCTTTAGAAGAAGGGGGAATATTTATTTACTGTTCCTCTTTTTTTCTTCTTCTCATCACAGGACGACGTTTTTCGTTCTCTTTTATATCTACTTTTTCTACACTGGCTTCGCTGTCATCTTCTTTTTCGCCGGAGGAGCTACGCTCAGCGAGTCCTTGCTTTATGCACTCCACGAGGTAATTCGTAATGATACTTATAGACTTTGCGGCATCATCATTAGCCGGGATAGCAAAATCCACCTCATTAGGATCGGAGTTAGTATCTACCATAGCAAAGGTGCGAATACCGAGGTTATGAGCTTCTGAAAGGGCGATGTGCTCGTGCAGAATATCTACGATAAACATAGCAGATGGTGGGCGATTGAGATTGCTAATACCCCCGATTACCTTATCCATTTTTTCTTTTTCACGATTGAGCATAAGGCGTTCTTTTTTAGTGACACTGGTAAGGGTGTTATCATCGAGCATTCTTTCGATGTTTTGCATCTTTTTCAGACTTTTGCGCACGGTAGAGAAATTTGTCATCATTCCACCCAGCCAGCGCTCAGTGACGAAAGGCATATCTACGGATTCGGCGGCTTTGCGCACAAGGTCTTTGCCTTGTTTTTTAGTAGCTACGAAGAGAATTTTTTTGCCTGAGCGGGCAATGGCGCGGAGAGCCTGGCCAGCCTTTTCCATTTGAACAATGGTTTTATTCAGGTCTATAATATGGATCCCTTTTTTTTCCATAAATACATAGGGAGCCATTTTAGGATTCCACTTTTTGCGTAAGTGTCCAAAATGAACCCCGCAATCCAGTAATTCCTTACTTGTAGGAAGTGGCATATTTTGATTATTGATTTTAATGATTGGTAATAAAAATGATTAACGTTTCTTAAACTGAGTGGCACGACGTGCTTTGCGCAGACCTGGTTTTTTCCTTTCTACCTTGCGGCTATCGCGTGATAGGAGATCTTTGCGTTTTTCCTTTAGAGCTACTTTTACTTCATTAAGCGTAACTTTCTGGCCATTTCGATCGGCCTCTATGGTACGGCCTTGGGCATCGGCTTCTTTTACCATTGCACGGGCTATACCCAGACGAACAGCTTCTGCCTGACCTTTCATACCTCCACCGCGCACATTTACCGTTACATCATACTTATCCAGCACTTCCAAAACGCGGAGCGGCTCTGTGAGTGCTAATTGATGAAATTCTACCGGGAAGAAAGCTTTATAATCTTTCTTATTTACGATAATATTACCACTACCTGATTTGAGATATACGCGGGCTACGGCGGTTTTTCTGCGGCCTACGCTATTTACTGCATTATTCATTCTCTTATTTAATTAAATCTTGAGGTTGTTGGGCTTGATGCGGATAATCTGCTCCGGAGTAAACAAATAATTTGCGGAACATATCTTTGCCCAGCTTATTTTTAGGTAGCATACCTTTTACGGCGTTTTCTACTACCCTGATTTTGCGAAGCTCATGACTATCCGGATGCATAAGGCGGGCCGGAGTGGTTTCTTTATGTCCACTAGGGTAACCTGAATAGGTTATATAAACCTTATCGAGCATCTTATTGCCGGTAAAGCGAACTTTATCTGCATTAATGACGATGACATAATCCCCGCAGTCTGTGTGGGGTGTATAAATGGCTTTATGTTTGCCGCGAAGTACGGTGGCTATGCGAGTACAAAGACGCCCCACTACTAATCCCTCCGCGTCCACTATAAACCACTTGCGATCTACCTTTTCTTTGGCAGTCGAAATTGTGTTATAACTACGCGTATTCACCTGAATATTATTAAAATGAGGGCACAAAGATAATTGTGTCCTGCTTAATCTCCAAATTTTTTGTAAAATATTTTTTACAAATCACTGAAAATCAGCCTTTTTTTTGCATTATTATTTAATTCAATGTCATTTTCTGGTATTTATTACCCGATATCCAGGCCTATATGGTGGGTAGGCGGGGATATTTTGGCTTCGTCACGCATAGGCTGAGACAGCCAGATATGGGATTTCATAATCTAATGGTATTTCCCGCAAGTCCGGTACGCATACAGTAGCACCCACTATCCGAAAGCACGGTAGGGAAAGAGGCTATACAAACTGCTCACGCCGTCTATAAAGAGGACCATTTGCCCTTAGTAAGTGGTTTCGAGCAGGCTGCACCGCTTTATATATTCATAAAGATCATAATCGCTCGCAATGCGCAGCCACTCATAATGGGGCTTATATATTTCCATAAATGAATCCAGACGGCTTCCCTGCAAGCCGGTAAGGTCGGATATTATTTCCTCATTAAAGCGATGGGCTATGTATTTATTTTGCTCTTTTTCTTCCAGGTCCAGTCTAAATTTTTCCCAGCGCTTATTTCTTTTAAACTGCATAGCCTGATAGATAGCGTCTATACTGATACCACCACCCATAAGGCCTGCCCCTATAATCTCTCCCGCCGATGGCACATTAAAATCAAATCCCTTTTTAAACTCGTCGCGCAGTGCGAGACTATCTTTTTTATAGCTGCGGCCATAGATTTCTACTTCCGGCAGCCGGTATTCTTTAGGGAGTAAAAATATCTGTAAAGGGCGGTTAAGCGCATCTGCAGTAACCATTATTCTGCGATTCTCATATCCTAGATTGGAAATCTCTATGAGGTCACCCGGCTTGGCTATAATTACAAAATATCCATCGGTCTCACTCAAGGCAAACTGGTGGCCATTAATTTTATTTATCAGTGCAGCAGACTGCACAGCACTACTATCTGAGGATGAGAGAATGAAACCTTTCAAATAGGTCTGTCCGAGACAAGAATATCCAAAAGCCAGCAGAAAATATATGAGATGAAAGACTTTTATTAAGAAAGAGGCCATTTAGTCTTCAAAAGTAATTCCTTTGCAATTATTGTGAAAAACAAATAGCGGAGTGCCAGGCTAGATTTATATTAGAACTAGGCCATCCTGCTATGCACTGTTTTACCACCGATCCTGCTCATACACAGAATACATTCTTACAGAAAAATATACCTGCAGACATTAACTTTTTTTAACTGCATCAAGTGGAGAGGAACTATCTATGTGCAGCAGGCATTGGTAGGGGAATGAGTAATTTTGCCCCTCACATTAATTAATATGAATTATGCTCACTGCACCGGATATCGCCGATTTAAACGAAAAAATTCACCGCGAAAGCGCTTTTATAGATGAAATAAAAAGCGAGATGTCAAAGGTGATAGTGGGGCAGAATTATCTCCTAGACAGACTGCTCATAGCAGTGCTATCTAATGGACATATCCTACTGGAAGGAGTACCCGGGCTGGCCAAAACCTTGTCTATAAACACACTGGCTCGCACGGTGAGTGCCCAGTTTAAGCGGGTACAATTTACACCTGATCTGCTGCCGGCAGATGTAGTGGGTACGATGATTTATAACCAGGCTAAAAACGAATTTTCCATACGCAAAGGACCCATATTTTCTAATTTTGTACTGGCCGATGAAATAAACCGAGCACCGGCAAAGGTACAGAGTGCGCTGCTGGAGGCTATGCAAGAAAGGCAGGTAACGATAGGAGAACAAACCTATAAATTAGAAGAACCTTTTATGGTATTAGCTACGCAAAATCCACTAGAACAGGAAGGCACTTACCCACTGCCAGAGGCACAGCTGGATCGTTTTATGCTAAAAGTAATAGTGAGCTACCCCAGCAGACAGGAAGAGGTGGCTATTATGCGCCAAAGCGTGCTAAACAATTATGAAAGGGTAAATGCCGTCGTGAGTCCGGCTACCCTGTTAGCCGCCAGAAATGTAGTGCGAGAAGTATATATGGACGAAAAAATAGAGCGATATATTTTAGACATCGTCTTTGCCAGCCGATATCCAAGGGAGGCCGGATTGCAAAAACTGGAAAACCTTATTCAATATGGAGGAAGCCCCAGAGCCAGCATAAATCTCGCCCTCGCAGCGAAAGCTTATGCCTTTATAAAACATCGTGGATATGTAATACCGGAGGATGTGCGAGCCATGGCGCAAGACGTACTAAGGCACCGCATAGGTGTAACCTATGAAGCCGAAGCTGAAAATATAAACAGCGAAAAAATCATTATGGAAATAATGAATAAAGTAGAAGTACCCTGAGTTTTTTTTTGATTACAGCACACCTATTGGCAAGGAATCTATCTGCAATGAGAAAATTTCTGTATCTATTTTTTATTGTTAATAAATAACGAAGATAAAACAGCAAGGTTGGAAACAGCAGAACTGCTCAAAAAAGTAAGACATATCGAGATTAAAACCCTGGGATTGAGCAATCATATTTTTTCCGGAGAATATCACTCGGCATTTAAAGGAAGGGGTATGTCCTTTAGCGAAGTCCGTGAATATCAATATGGTGATGATGTGCGAAGTATAGACTGGAATGTGACCGCCCGCTTACAAAAACCTCATATAAAAGTTTTTGAAGAAGAAAGAGAACTCACCGTTATTCTGCTCATAGATGTGAGCTATTCCTCCTTTTTTGGAACCCGCCAGAAGATGAAGAATGAACTCATTGCAGAGATAGCCGCCATTATATCTTTTTCTGCCATTCAAAATAATGATAAAGTAGGGGTTATTTTCTTTAGTGAAAAAATAGAGAAATTTATTCCTCCTAAAAAGGGAAAGTCGCATATACTTCGCATCATACGCGAGATCATAGGTATCGAGCCAGAGGGCAAAGGTACAGATCTTTCATGGTCCTTAGGATATTTATGCAATGTGATAAAGCGACGAGCCATTAGTTTTATTATCTCTGATTTTATGTGTACTGGATATGAAAAAGAAATGAACATAGCCTCTAGAAAACACGATCTTATAGGGATAAAAATAAATGATCCTGCCGAAGAAAAGCTGCCAGAAATAGGCCTTGTACGATTTGCCGATTCAGAAACTAGCGAAATGAAATGGATGGATACCAGCGATCCTTCTGTGAGAAAGGCTTACGAAAAAAATTATGTCCTTAAAAGTCTCTATGGTGAGGAGATATTTAAAAAAACCGGTACAGATCGCATATCTATACGCACAGATCGCCCTTATGTAAATACACTCATTCATTTTTTTAAAAAAAGAGCCCTGAAATAAGAATAATGTATTACTACTCTCCGGCCTATCAAGTCAGGTGTTTGCTATTTGTTTATCTGATTATCCATACCATCTCAGAGGCCGTGGGCCAGCCGGCGATAAAGATTAGAACCGATAAAACAGAAATACGCCTAGGTGAGCAGATAGAGCTGAATATAGAGATCGCCCACGATGCACGTACACATATAAGCTGGCCTTCTTTTAACACATTCACAGCTTCTATGGAAATCGCAAAAGCAACCCCCATAGACACATTCAGCACTGCCGATGGCTATAAGGAGATATGCTCAGTCTGGCTCACCTCATTTGAAGAGGGGGTATATCACCTGCCAGATTTTAGTATTGGTTATAAAGATCGTGATGAGGCCAGTATTCGCCAGTACGCCGTATCCTTACCCACCATCACAGTAAAGCCGGTAGCCATAGATACTACAGCAGATATCCGGCCTATAAAGCCTCCCCAGCCCGTAGAAACCGGGATAAGCGATTATAAAAATGAAATAGTAGGTACGGTGGCATCGCTGGTGTTTATGGTTCTGCTATTTTATGCCTATCGCCGTCGAAAATCGCGTATAAAACCGATCGTCTCACCTAGGGCCATTCCTCCGCCTGCACACGAATGGGCACTGGAAATGCTCAGCGAATTAGAAAATAAAAAACTCTGGCAAAGCGGGGAAGTAAAACTTTATTATTCGGAATTAACCGAAGTCTTTCGGCTTTATCTGGAAAAAAGATTTAGCATACAAGCTATGGAAAGTACCAGCCAGGAAATTATTCGTGATTTACAAAACAATGATGAAGCTACACAAAACATTGCCGACCTTAACGAAATTTTAATGATGGCAGATTTTGTAAAATTTGCCAAAGCCGAACCAGATATTGCCTATCATCGCCACGCACTGCAAAAGGTGCGCTCATATATTCTCCAAACCAAAAGCCCACCCTATCAAAAATCAACGGATGGAAAAAGTGCTATTTGATATACAGTTTGCCTATCCTTGGGTGCTCTTATTGCTCTTAATTCTTCCACTGCTTTACTATATTCAGTGGAAGGGAAGAGAAGCTGGGTCTCCACCAGTATTATTATCTGATACCAGCAGCGCAGATACCGTGCGTAGCTGGAAAGCTGTCCTGCGGCCCTGGCTATTTTTGCCGACATGGCTGGCACTGGGATTTCTAATTATAGCCCTAGCCAGGCCTCGCAATACCCTAGATGAGGTAAAAATAAAGTCCGAAGGCATAGATATAGTGATAACCCTAGATGTGTCGCAGAGTATGCTAGCCCGCGATTTTCAGCCAGACCGACTACAAGCCTGCAAACAATTAGGTAATGAATTTATTAGCGGCAGACCAGCGGATCGAATAGGTATAGTAATCTTTTCTGGAGAGAGCTTTAGCCTTTGTCCCATCACTTCGGATCATAATGTACTCACTGCACAGATGGCCAGTGTGGAATCTGGCGTACTGGAAGATGGCACCGCCATAGGGATGGGGCTGGCTACTGCTGTAAACAGATTGCGCGAAAGCACCGCTAAGAGCAAGGTCATTATACTCCTCACAGATGGGGTAAATAACAAGGGAATGATAGACCCCCTCACTGCAGCAGAAACCGCTAAGACCATGGGTATAAAAGTATATACCATCGGAGTGGGCACCCAGGGCATAGCCCTCTTTCCACATAAAACCATGTTGGGTACTATTCTTCAAGAGATACAGGTAGAAATAGATGAAGAATTGCTATCTAAAATAGCTGATGAAACGGGTGGAAAATATTTTAGAGCCACAGATAATAATAGCCTGCGCAATATCTATGCAGACATAGACCGGATGGAGAAAACAGAAATAGAAACCACCAGCATACAAAAACATACCGATCAGTATCGGTTTTGGGCATTGCTGGCCATACTGTTTATGGCCCTAGAAGTAGTTATGCGCTGGGTAGTTTTGCGCAGTATCAATGATTAACTTCTCAGTAAGATCATATCTCATTGCCTACACCTTATGTAAATGTATTTTTACCTTTTAGATATACCAAAAGAGGGTGTCTGGTTCTCCCATTTTCTGTATCCTTACTTCATCCTAAGGACAAGTTGGGGTGATTACCAATAATTCGAAATAAGACTTTAGAATTTAGCCTCATTATTAGACTAGAGAGATGCCCTAAGAACTTGTCCTCTATCCAAAACAGGCAAAACGGGGCACCGGTTTGCTGAAGGCTTCCCTATTTCAACCTCAAATAGGAGAATCCCGGTGAGAGGGCATCATTAAGGTTGAATAGTTCTAAAATAGTCACAGGTCTCTTTTACTATCGTGGCGATGGGTGTATATTTAAAATCTAATAATTCTATAGACTTCTGGTTTTGGTATATAAAATGCTCCTGCATAGTCCGGATAGTTTCTCTGGTCACTACCGGCTCGGCATCCGTGAAACGGCACTTTATTTTTTCTATAAACGCCAACCCGTGGGCAGCTAGCCACCCCGCTTCTAAGGCCGGTGCCTTTTTGCCGAAACCATCGGCTATAAGCTGCAATAAATCTTTATACGATATATTTTCTGCTACACTTATTACTCTTAGGTTTCGGATATCTCTCTGCATAAGCAATAGCATCATTTTAGCCACATCGCTTACCCCTACAAATCCAGATCCTCCGGGCGGATAAAAAGAAAGTCCCTCTTGTACCTTTCTAAACAAATGGCCCGTTCCCTTATTTCCGGATATAGGACCCAGTATAACACCGGGATTTATAATGGCCGCATTTAAACCCTCGGCCATGGCTCTCCATACGATCATTTCTGCATCGTACTTGCTCATGGCATAATAGGAGTTTAACGGACTCTCTTGCCATTCGCTTTCTTCACTCACCTGCCATGATTCTTTGGTGCGTCCCAGTGCTGCTATAGAGCTCACGTGGACGAGTTTTCCGGCTCTCTTTTCTAAGGCCGCATTTACAATATTTTCGGTTCCTTTTACGTTTATATGAACCATTTCGCTGCGCCTAGAAGGATGAAAAGATACCATGGCAGCGCAGTGATAGATCATATCCCCTGGTGCTAGGTGATCTAGTAATGAATAAATATCCAGCACATCTGCTTTTACCCAGTTTATGAGAGGATGGTGAGCCAGGATAGGTGCAATGCTTTCCTCGGTTCTATAAATAGCCTTAATGGCTTTATTTTGTTTTATAAGTTCGCCTATAAGGGCGGTCCCCAAAAATCCGGTAGCACCGGTGATGAATATCATAGTGTAAGATAATGATTAATGAAAAATGTATAGGGTCTCATACAGACTCTTTTTTCTTCCATCCCTGATGGAGTGCCCCTCCACAGCCATTGCGCATAGCACCGGTCACTTCGGACAGATAGTTAGCCTCCCCTCTTATTCTCAATATGCCGAAAAAGGCCATCGCCAGCGCTTCTTTAAAATTTATCAATTCTTCATTGGGCAAGATCATCCTTATGCCTATATATTTTTCTATTCGCTCGGTAAGATAGGTATTGTGTGCGCCACCTCCGGTGATAAGGATACTATCCTCCGGCGACTTTGCATATCCCAGAGATTCGCTGATAATAATGGCCAAAAATTCTGCATACGTACACATCTTATCTTCTATGCTCACCTCATCATATCTCTCTTTATCTAAGGCGGCGGGCCATATCTGCAAAGCATCCAGCGATTTTGGAGGTGGCCTGTGAAGATATTCCCATTCCCAAAGCTCAGATAGGATTTTATCATGCACCTTGCCTGCACGAGCTATTCTACCCCCCTCATCATAATCTTTATTGCAAAAATGGGCGAGCCTGTTAAAGACTAGATTGCATCCGGCCAGGTCCCAGGCTTTCAGCACATCGCCTTCTCGTGCGCTTAAATTAGCTATCCCTCCTAAGTTTAAACAATATTTATTTTCGGCAAAAAGCCATTTATCTGCAATGGGTACAATAGGTGCTCCCTGGCCGCCAAGCGCCATATCACCAGAACGCAAATCGCTCACGACCGGAAATCCGGTGATAGCTGCTATCACAGCACCATCGCCCAGCTGCATGGTAAACCCAGCAGCCGGATCGTGATAAATAGTTTGACCGTGACTTACGATAAGATCTAGTTCTCTATCTATGTGATTTTGTCGAATAAAATCATTGATAAGGCCTCCGAGATATTCTCCAAATTTGTGGTGTAGATCAAAATATCTTCGCGCTGACGAATCCGTAAGTGATTTGAAGATAGCCGGCCAAGTATAGGTATAGGGTACGAAATGTGTTTTTAGAATGCGATAACGCCATTGGATGGTATCATAGTGAAAAAAACAATAGGCTATGTCTATACCATCCATAGAAGTACCGCTCATAATGCCTATAGCGCGGTAGCTAAAATCTTTATTAGAATGATTTGACAAGCAGGAATGAAATGGGTGTAAAAATAGGTATTCGATGGTATATGATCCTTTGGCAAAAAAATTACCAAAAGCCATTTTGCTTTAGCCCTTTTCTAGCGCTGATTTATATACTGCCAGGCAACGTTTCCTCGCGTGGGTATGTTCTATAATAGGTGGTGGATAGGAGGGGGTGTCGTATTCCGGAACCCATTTTCTCACATACATTAATTGCGGATCGAATTTTTGCAATTGTAGGGTGGGATTAAAAATGCGAAAATAGGGTGCAGCATCGCAGCCAGATCCGGCCGCCCATTGCCATCCTCCTACATTAGAGGCCAATTCAAAATCTAACAGTTTTTCAGCAAAATAAGCCTCCCCTCTTCGCCAGTCTATAAGCAGATGTTTAGTGAGAAAACTAGCCGTAATCATCCTTACCCTGTTATGCATATAGCCCGTATGATAGAGCTGTCGCATACCTGCATCTACCAGGGGATATCCTGTACGTCCCTCGCACCAGGCCATAAATTCTTCTTCATTATTTCGCCACCAAATCTTGTCATAAGCAGGTTTTATAGCCTCGGTTACACAATGAGGAAAGTGAAATAATATCATCTGATAAAACTCTCGCCATATCAGTTCATTGAGATAGGTATCATTATTTACTTGTGCAGTCCTTACAAGCTGGCGGATGCTGATGGTGCCAAAACGCAAATGTATGCCCAGCCTACTCGTACCTTCGATAGCCGGGTAATCGCGGGTTTTGTCATAGTTTTCTAAAAGGCGGACATCCAGGGTTTCGGCAGGTATGTGATGTGAAGAAGGAGAGAAACCAAGCTGGCTGAGCGATGGAATGGCTGGAGGCTCAGATAGCTTATACAGATGATGGGTGAGATTTTCTGAATCAAAAGCCCTGGTATGCTCAGTATGGAGTGCCTCCTTCCAGGATCGGCTATAGGGAGTAAAGACCGAGTAAGGCGATTGGGCTTGGGTAAGCAGCTCGTTTTTTTCAAAGATCACCTGATCCTTATATCCCTTAAACGGGATTTTTTTAGCATCCAGCAAATGAAATACTGCTTTATCGCGGCTACGGGCATAGGGCTCATAATCCCTATTTGTATATACTGCTTCTATGGTGTATGTATCCGTGAGATACTGCCATACCTCTACTGGTTTCCCTATATAAACCAGCAGGGCACTGCCTACACTGCGCAGTTCGGCATCTAATTTTAATAATCGAGTATGAATAAATTGTACCCGGGCATCTTTCTTATCGCTAAGGGCCTCGAGAATTTCGGTGTCGAATATGAAAAGGGGGCAAACATTCTCATGCGCGCTCAGTGCTTCATACAGTCCGTGGTTATCATAGATGCGCAGATCACGCCTAAACCAAAACAATACTATGGGCTGAGAGATAGTCAATGATTTTCTATATTTTATTAGGTTCTATTGCCCGATTTTAGAAGAGAGAAAATGGGCTTTGTGATATCGCGGATAAAGTGATGCGTATAGTGGTGTTCATCTATATTTTGCACCCATCTTATACCATGCCAGGCATTAGTAATAAATACTTCCTCGGCAGTCATTAGCAGGGATGGGGTGCAGGATTTTTCTTCTATTATGATGCCCTGCCGGTCCAGCTCGCGGATAAGAAATTGGCGAAAAACCCCCGCCACTGGGCCATCAGATAAGGGTGGTGTATATAGATGGCCTTCATTTATCCAAAAAAGATTAGCACCGGAGGTTTCTATTATTTTTCCTTCTGCATTACTTACCAATGCATCATCGGCCTGCTGGGTACGGGCATAGGCTGCTGCCATCACACTCACCATGGCATTCTTGTGTTTAAGATTCGACCAGCGGTGTTTTGGTTTTACTTCTTCCATATAATTACAAAGCCGGATGCCTCGGGTTTGGAAAAAAAAATCCGGTACTGCTTTTGCCTCCAAATCGGCCCAGAGAAGTGCGCGGTTAGATTCTGGTGCATAGCCACCACTGGTATAGGATCGCAGCAGATGGATACGCAATTTTCCACTGGTAAATAAAATGTTGTTAAAGACTTGTTGCAATTTAGGCAATAGGGGTGCGTCTCTAAATTTGCTGCTTAAGCCCATTGTTTCGGCTGAGTAAAGGAGGCGATGGAGATGATCTGGCCAAAGTGGAATCTGCCTGTCTATCACTCTAATGGTTTCAAAACAACCTTCCCCATAGAGCATAGCCCTATTTAGTACGGTAGGCGACGTCTTATCTATCGGTGCATAGGACTGCAGCGATGAGGGATCATCGGAATCATAGAGTGTGAAAATCATTTTCAAATCTGCATTTCTGGCACATAGTGTGGTACCACTAAACGTCCTTCGGTCTTGCGGACGATCTCCTCCACCGTCACTCCCGGTGCCCGCTCCAGAAGCAAAAAACCATTCGGAGTAATGGCCAATGCCGCCAGCTCAGTTACTACTTTTTTTATACAAGCCAACCCAGTGAGTGGGAGGGTACATTCGCGCAGGAGCTTAGACTCTCCTTCTTTATTGGTATGCATCATGGCTACGATAATATTTTCGGTGCCTGCTACCAGATCCATGGCTCCACCCATTCCTTTTACCATCTTACCCGGAATTTTCCAATTGGCTATATCGCCCCGGTCATTTACTTCCATAGCACCTAGTACAGTGAGATCTATATGGCCACCCCGTATCATTCCAAAGCTATAGGCAGAATCGAAAAAGCTAGCTCCCGGCAAATAGGTTACCGTCTGTTTGCCGGCATTTATAAGATCGGCATCTACCTCGGCTTCTATGGGAAAGGGGCCCATACCTAATAATCCATTTTCAGAATGAAGCATAATATTCATTCCTGCCGGGATATAATTAGATACCAGCGTGGGAATACCTATGCCCAGATTTACATAGTATCCATCTTTTAATTCTTGGGCTATGCGTTTGGCAATGCCATTTTTATCGAGTGCCATTATGGGTTTATTAATGGTTCAAAATTAAGCAAAAGAAGAGAACCCTTCCATTTTACCCGCCACTGACAATACAGGATAGCCGCTATGGCAAGGTGAAAATAAAACTAGCATCGCTCATTGATCTTTAATAGTATAAAAGATGGGTTCCTCATCCGTTTAGGTGAGATGCTTGTAACATCGCTCGCCATCTGTGCTTCGAAAAAAGGCTGCAAATAATCGCTATCTCTAAATCGGATTGAGGAGATTCTATACCCAGGGTCTGCAGATAACCCTTCCCGATAACAAGTGGCGGGATAGGGCGTGTTTAGACGGGAAAAGGGGGCGCGAGGAGAAGGACACCTGGTTTCAAGAACACAAAAATAGGGCTTTTTATAGTTTACATAATTTTGATCGGGGAACTGCTAAGGAAGATTTTTTATATGGCTCTCGACCAGGAAAAAAATGGCGGAAATCATTTCCGCCTGATGTCAGTTTAAGCAGACAAATGCCCGAACCCTATCGGGTGAGTTTAATAAATATAGATTAATAATCCGTATCATTCGGATCCCAGTTTGCCCACCCGGATGTCCAGTCTGTGGTGCCAAAAGCTCCACGATAAGATACTTCTTCCATACCGGATAAGCGGGAATGGTCAAAACTGGCACTATGAAGAAGCGGAGAACCGTCAAGGGGTATAAAATTTGGATCGTATAGATTAAAACCATCGGTTACCATCAGCTCGCTGGTATGGGTAAAGATCGTATTAGCATTAGCCACATCCCCTACCCAGGCATTGATATCGAAAGTGCTCCCGCCGGCTACGGACAGGGGTGTAGTACAGCCGGCTATTATATTGTTCATAAACTGGAGTTCGCCGGCGTTGGCATTTGCTTCACATCCGCTACCATCAAGGAGTAATCCCGTAGGGAAACCTGAAAAAACAGAATTATATATACTGGTTTTACAATTTCTTCGGATATGAGCAGCTCTCTTAAACTGGGCATTTAATGAAGTACTGGCAGTGGCCATAGGCCCAAAAATACTTAGATTAGAGATAACCGGAGAGGTATAAGGCAAGGCATCAGTACCAGCACCGTCATTATCAGATTCTATCCCATTAGAACCGCTTTGGTCTGCACTATTAGGTTCGCGTAGTGATACAAGAAACTGACCCTTCCCGGTCCATCCATTATCGAAGTCGAAATCGTCATCCCAAGCTCGAAACGAGATGAAGTGTTTTACATTAGCAGCTCCGCCAAAAATTTCTATGGCATCATCTCCACTATAAGATACTTGTATATAATCAATGGTGGTACCACTGCCCACGCCAGCCAGGGTGAGGCCATTTATCTCCTGATTTTCATTATATGGAATACCGGTAAATTCTAAACGCACATATTTTAATATCCCCGAGTTGTCGTCATTATTTGGTTCCATTCCTCCGCCAAATTGGGCGGCTGTACCTCCTTCTACTTCGCCAACACCACCGGGCAAATTTACTGCTGCATTACCACAGATAATAAGAGCCCCCCAATCGCCATAACTTCTCAATCCTTTAGCTTTAGCAGAAGTAAATATAATGGGTTCGGTGGCACTACCATTGGCCATTATCTTCGCATCGCGATCTATAATAAGGGTCGCTTTAGTGTCCTTATCGCCTTTAATGATGGTACCGGCTTCTATCGTGAGGATATTGCCTGCAGTAACGTGTACAAATCCTTTGAGCAGGTAGTCCTGGTCTCTCGTCCAGGTGGTATTAGAAGTAATATTACTATCTACTACGATGGTTTCTCCCGGGTTATCATCTATGATATCATCTTCCTTTTTACAGGAGGAAAGCAGAGAAAAAGAGAGAAAGAAAAGTGCCGAGATCCAAAAGCCATTTGATTTCATCATAATAAAATTTGATATGGAAATTATACCGCAAAAAAAGCGCTGCCAGATTATTCCTTTCTTATCCCTATATTATCAAATGGTTATGCTTTGTATAAAGCGGTTGTAGAGGATAATTATATTTATTATTTTATAATATATATATTATTATTTGCCATATTAAAAAACCATTCTTACCATTACCATTAAAAAGTATATATATCGCAGAAAAGTCATTTGGGCAGCAGGCGGGTCTGCTATTTATTCATTTCATGAATGAGACCTTCTCTCTACTCAAATAAATGGCAAAAAAAACTTACCTTTGCCACCTAAAAACCACGTGCCCAAAGACAGTTCTATTCGTTCGGTTCTTATTATAGGGTCTGGTCCCATAGTCATCGGTCAGGCTTGCGAGTTTGATTACTCAGGTTCTCAGGCTGCCCGCTCCCTCCGCGAAGAAGGCATAGAAGTGAGCCTTATAAATTCCAATCCGGCTACCATTATGACCGATCTGGTCACTGCCGATCCTATCTATCTCTGGCCGCTAACAATAGATAGCATAGAGAAAATTCTTCAGGAAAGACAGATATATGCAGTACTCCCTACGATGGGCGGACAAACGGCACTGAATCTTTGCAAAGAAGCAGATGAACTGGGAATCTGGGAGCGCTATGATGTAAAACTCATAGGAGTAGATGTGTCCGCCATAGAAAAACTGAAAATCGCGAAGAATTTCGCCGATTGATGGTGGAGCTGGGCATAGGGGTAGCACCCTCCTTTATAGCTAATTCTATGCTGGAAGGCAAGGAAGCCGCCTAAAGCTTAGGATATCCCCTGGTGATACGTCCCTCCTATACCTTGGGCGGCTCAGGAGGCGGATTTGTACACAAAAAGGAGCAGTTAGAGGAAGCCCTTCAGCGAGGGCTCAGTGCTTCGCCCACCCACGAAGTGCTAGTAGAAAGAGCGGTGCCGAGATGGAAAGAATACGAACTGGAACTATTGCGAGATAGTGCAGACAATGTAGTCATTATCTGTACCGTAGAAAATATGGACCCTATGGGCATACACACGGGCGATAGCATCACCGTGGCTCCAGCTATGACCCTCAGTGATACCGCTTTTCAGGCTATGTCCAGCCTGAGTATAAAAATGATGCGCGCCCTCGGAAATTTTGCCGGAGGATGCAATGTACAGTTTGCCCTCAATCCGGAAAATGAAGAGCTCCTATCCGTGGAAATAAATCCGCGGGTATCGCGCTCCTCGGCATTGGCTTCTAAAGCTACCGGCTATCCCATCGCTAAGATAGCGGCTAAGCTAGCCATAGGCTATCATTTAGATGAGCTTAAGAATCAGATCACAGGCACCACCTCCGCTTATTTCGAGCCGGCACTGGATTATGTGATTACGAAAGTGCCCCGCTGGAATTTTAATAAATTTCCCGGTTGCGATAAAAGCCTAGGCTTGCAGATGAAAAGTGTGGGCAAAGTGATGGCCATAGGCCGTAGCTTTAAAGAAAGTATCCAAAAAGCCTGTCAAAGCTTGGAAACCAATCATACCGGACTGGGAGCAGATGGCGAACACTGGCATAAAACAGAAGATATCCTCCGCCGCCTCGAATCCCCCACCTGGGACCGGATTTGGCGCATAAAAGACGCCCTGGGTCAAGGGATCCCCATTAGTACCGTACACCAGATCACCCGTATAGATAAATGGTTTCTCACCCAGATAAAAGAGCTGGTAAGCATAGAAAAAGAAGCCGCTAAGTATGTAATAGACAATATCCCTCCCGAGCTTATGTGTCGCCTAAAAAGGGATGGATATAGCGATCTGCAAATAGCGTGGATCCTGCGCAATACCTCAGAAGAAGAAGTCTATCAAAAACGCATCTCCTGGGGCATAAGCCGCACTAATAAACTGGTAGATACCTGTGCTGCCGAGTTTGAAGACCGTACCCCTTATTATTACAGCAGTTTTGAAGATGAAAATGAGAGTAAACCCTCCGATAAGAAAAAAATAATCGTACTAGGTGTGGGCCCCAATCGCATAGGGCAGGGCATAGAATTTGACTATTGCTGCGTACACGGGGTGCTGGCCCTTAAAGAGGCCGGTTATGAAGCCATTATGATCAATTGCAATCCAGAAACGGTATCCACAGATTTTGATATAAGTGACAAACTATATTTCGAGCCGGTATTCTGGGAGCCTATACGCGAGATTATAGCACTGGAAAAACCAGAAGGTGTCATCGTATAATTAGGTGGCCAAACTGCCCTTAAGCTAGGCCGGAAATTCGAAGAGTACGGTATTCCTATCCTAGGCACTTCTATTGACAATATGGATATAGCCGAAGTCCGCGGGCGGTTATCTGAGCTGCTCAAAAGTGAAGGCATTCCCTATCCCCATTTTGGTGTAGCTATGAATGCCGATGAAGCCATAGCTGTAGCAGGAACAGTGGGTTATCCCATACTGGTAAGACCATCTTATGTACTGGGCGAGCAGAGAATGAAAATCGTGATCAATGATGAAGAACTGGAAAAGCACGTAGTAAAACTGCTCAAAGACTTGCCTAATAATCGCATCCTGCTAGATCATTTTTTGGACAGAGCCTAAGAATCTGAAATAGATGCCCTCTGCGATGGAGAGGAAGTACACATAATGGGTCTTATGGAACACATAGAACCGGCAGGTATTCATAGCGGAGATAGCAATGCGGTACTGCCCAGCTTTAGCTTTTCTGATTCGGTAGTGGCACAAATGGAAGATTATGCCAGGCGCATAGCTAAATCCCTGCATATACGAGGACTTATAAATATTCAATTTGCTGTGAAGGATGAAAAAGTATACGTAATAGAAGCAAATCCAAGGGCTTCGCGCACCACACCTTTTATCTGCAAAGCCTATCAGATACCCTATCTTAATGCGGCTACTAAAATTATGGTTGGAGTGAGCAAGGTGAAAGATTTTACCTTCGAGAAAAAACTACAAGGCTATGCCATAAAGCGGCCTGTTTTTAGTTTTAATAAATTTCCTGGCGTAAACAAAGAGCTCGGGCCGGAAATGAAGAGCACCGGTGAGGAAATTCTCTTTATAAAGCACCTAAAAGACCCGGTCTTCCGCAAGCTCAAAGCCGAGAAAAGCATGTATCTGAGCAGGTAGATATATTTGCCAAGTATTCGATTCGCGCTACAGCTGAATACCTATTGGTAAATCTTATATTTGCGCAATGGTAATGGGTATATTTGGTGAGTTATACCTCACCCTATAATAAAGCACCGAGCATTAATAACAAAATAGAAAAATGGAAAATTTTGACCGCAAAAAACATTGGGAAACCATCTATCAGACTAAGGAACTGAAAGACGTAAGCTGGTTTCAGCCAACGCCAGAAAATTCTTTATACTTCATTACACAATGTAAGGTGCCTATAACGGCAAAAGTGATTGACATAGGCGGTGGCCACAGTTTTTTAGTGGATCATTTACTCGACCTAGGTTATCAAGACATATCAGTTCTCGACATTTCATCATCTGCCATTGATAGAGCAAAAAAAAGACTTGGCGACAAGGCTAAATATGTAAAATGGATAGTTGCAGATGCAGCCACATTTAAACCGACCGAGAAATATGACTTTTGGCACGATCGAGCAGCCTTTCATTTTTTGACCGATGAGCAAGAAATTTCAACTTACCTGGAAACCGCCGAACAAAATATAAACGCTAAGGGTGTTTTAGTGATCGGGACTTTTTCTGAACAAGGACCTAAAAAATGTAGCGGAATAGATATTAAGCAATATTCAGAAAAGACAATGACCGAGCGATTGAACATGTTTTTTGAGAAAATAAAGTGCATAACGGTAGATCATACCACACCATTTAATACCATTCAGAATTTTGTTTTTTGCAGTTTTAGAAAATTACAAATGGCATAACACGATAAGAAAAATCAGAAGAGTGAAGAGATCACAAGGGCTTGTTTTCTGAAGGACTTATGTGCAAACTTAGCATTACGTGCAGTTATTTAAATTTATTGTTTATAGGCAACTTTGTGCTCCGAAATCCACCATTACATTCCAACCCATCGGGGTACTTGCAGACTACACCGGCTTTCTCAGATATAAAAATAAGTAAGATAATTGTTTATGAATCTATTTTTCAATTGTAAAAAATTTATAGAGAATTACAAATGAATGCCTATCATACTGAGACTGATGTAAATACTCCAAGTAGGGGTGTGTAGCAAGCGGGATGAATAGTGTCCTATATCTCCGGCTTCTTATATCCGGCCAGCCAGAAATAGTCTAAAGCCTGATACTGAAAATCTGTGCCGCGGGATTCCAGCTTTTCTTTTAGAAAGGCCGGTGGGGGAAAATTTTTCAGGACTAAGTATTGGCTACCATCAGCTAGGCTGCGCAGCTGAAAAGTATTGGCCTGCTCATCAGTATGATGGATTGGTTGATTGCTGCCTTTTACATACAAATTATCCATATACAGCAGGGTAGCTCCGGGAAGCAGCCTTGCCTCAGTCTTGATTATAAACAGATCTAGAGTATCCGCTCCACCAATAGGCCATTATCTCCAGGCTTTATGAGCTCTATGAGGCGGTTTTTGTCGGTAATTATTAGGTTCTTTTTTTTTTGACGAATTTAATAATCCCATAGGTATTTGATGTTTATAGAAAAATTTATTTAAATGCGGTGCGACCCTGTGGGGGTCGAATGTGTGATGGTTTATATTCTTGGCTATAACTATTTTACCCCTACGGGGTTGCATATTGGGATTCATTTTATTGACGATTTAATTAATCCCTAATGGATTTGGTGGTTATAGAATATTTTATTTAAATGTGGTACGACCCCATCGGGGTCGAATATGTGTTTGTATATATTCTTGGCTATAACTATTTTACCCCTACGGGGTTGCATATTGGTATTCATTTTATTGACGATTTAATTAATCCCGAATGGATTTGGTGGTTATAGAATATTTTATTTAAATGTGGTACGACCCCGTAGGGGTCGAATCTGTGTTGGTTTATGTTATTTATTATAAACATAAGAACCCTTTGGGTTCTGATCATCCATCCATTTAAAACGGTATTCAATTTTATTGACGATTTAATTAATCCCAAAGGGATTTGGTGTTTATAGAAAAATTTATTTAAATGCGGTGCGACCCTGTGGGGGTCGAATGTGTGCTGGTATATATTCTTGGCTATAACTATTTTACCCCTACGGGGTTGCATATTGGTATTCATTTTATTGACGATTTAATTAATCCCAAAGGGATTAAATATTTATAGAATATTTTATTTAAATGTGATACTACCCCGACGGGGTCGAATGTGTGCTGGTTTATATTCTTTGCTATAACTATTTTACCCCTACGGGGTTGCATATTGGGATTCATTTTATTGACGATTTAATTAATCCCGAATGGATTTGGTGGTTATAGAATATTTTATTTAAATGCGGTGCGACCCCGTAGGGGTCGAATCTGTGTTGGTTTATGTTATTTATTATAAACATAAGAACCCTTTGGGTTCTGGGCATCGAGCCATTCAAAACGGTATTCATCTTTATGTTCGTATCCGTACCACCCAGTACAGGGTGGTGGAATTGAGGATTTTTGATTAGGGAGATTTTTTCCAGTTTTGGGGTAGAAGGCTGGCTGTATCGCTGATTACTCGTTAAGGGTATCATACACTGAAGCTTATACAGTCTCTTAGCAAATGAAGATTCGTGCCGCTAGGTAATAGCAGCCTATTTCCATTTGCATAAATAATAATAAATCCCTGCTCTTCGTCTATTTGGGTATCTGTAATTTCAGGATTGGAAAGCTGAATGAAGGGCTGATAATGAGTAGCCTCTATGTCTGAATTCGATTACCACACGAATGCACGATTGTTTGATTTATTGCCACGAATGCATGGGTTTTTTTGCCACGAATGCACGAATGATTTTTGGTTGCCACGAATGCACGAATGGTTTTTGGTTGCCACGAATACACGAATGGTTTTTTGATTGCCACGAAGGCACGAATGGTTTTTTATGCCACGAATGCAGGAATGATTTTTGTTTTTATTCGTGTATTCGTGGCAACCATTTTTGCCACTAATGCAATAAGGTTCTTATTCGTGTATTCGTGGCATCTTATTAGTATCCGCTCTATTAAAAAAGAATGAAAGCTCTGTCCGCACTTTTTCCATCTTCGTAAATGCCGAACCATCGTGGTCTTATCCATAGAGAATAAATTTTCGGCAAATTTAGTGCCCTATAAAGGACCCCACAAGTATGTACTTAGTAGGACGGATACGATCTAGATCATTATGCAAAATATGGCTCCAAATAAATCCGGCGAAATGAAAATCATAATCTCCAGGGTGCGTATCCGTAAAACATCTTCTCTGGCAAAAGACGGCTGGGTCATTGGATAGGTTTTGCTTTGGGCTATTTCTAATACGTCAGTATTTATGTCGGTAGCGAATATGGAAGAGGCGGTCTCGGCCATTTTTTGGGTCCCAAATCCGGTACCACAAGCTATTTCCAGAACACGCTTGCCCCTTACGACATTTTGAAGGATAGCGGTGGCTTATTGCAGATCGTTTTGGCGCTCGGGCTTTAGGTATATTTTTTCATACTCGGCGGCCCGCTGCCGGTAATAGGAAAGGAGATCAGTATTCATCATAGCAAGAAAGGGAAGACTACAAATATAGGCAGCACTGCTTTACAGGCCACTGCCTTACGCGGGGCGATTTCTTTTTTCAGATCGTATGCCTGTTTATCGTTTTTTTTCCATCTGCTCTATCTCGGCCAGTGCAGATTCCCAAAGTACGTATTCTGCCTCTGTTTTTTCTTTAAGTACAGAATAATCGCTTATAAGAGCCGGGGCATTTTTATTGTCCATATAAAACCGGGTATCGGCCATCTGTGTTTCGTATTCCTTTAGTTTCACTTCCCATTCTCCTATATTAGTTTCGTGTTTTTTAGCTTTGTTCTGCCATTTTTTTATTTCCTTATCCAGCTCTTTTTGTTCTAGGCCGGTGAGGGGTGTTTTTTTTTCAACATCGGCAGGCAGCTCTTGTTTTAGAGAGGATTTAAGGCTGAGTTGATCTAGGGAACATATATTTCGTGTAGTGAGGAAATACTGAATATCTCCGAGGTATTCTTTGGTTTTGCGGGCTCTAAATTCGATCACTTTATTCGTGAGGCTGGTGAGAAATTCGCGGTCGTGGGATACCACGATCACCGTGCCATCAAATCGCAGAATAGATTCTTTGAGAATACTTTTAGAAACGATATCGAGGTGATTAGTGGGCTCATCGAGGATGAGGAGATTTACCGGCGTGAGGAGGAGTTTTGCCAGGGCTAGTCGTCCTTTTTCGCCACCGGACAGCACTTTCACTTTTTTATCTTGATCATCGCCGCTAAAGAGGAAAGCACCCAGCAGCGATCTCACGCGGGTACGCATATCGCCCACAGCGATCTGGTCTAGGGTATCGAAGACAGAGATATCACCATCCAGTGCTTCGGCCTGGTTTTGTTCATAGTATCCTATGCTCACATTATGCCCCAGCTCCAGCACACCCTTATACTGGCGGTCTTTGCCGGCAATCATACGACTAAAAGTAGATTTTCCCTCGCCATTTTTGCCTACGAAAGCTACTTTTTCGCCCCTTTCGAGGGTAAAATCTATATTGTCTAGCACGTGCAAATTATCGTATCGCTTATCTATGTTTCGAGCATTCACTACCACCTGCCCACTGCGCGGAGCCGGTGGAAAGTTAAATTTTATGCTCTTGGTATCTATATTATCTATCTCTATGCGCTCTTCTTTTTCCAGTTTAGTGATGAGAGACTGGGCAAATTTTGCTTTGCTGGCTTTAGCGCGAAATTTGTTTATGAGCATCTCGGTGTGTTCTATCATTTTTTCCTGCCTTTTAGCCTCATTGCTCTGCTGCTCGCGGCGTATTTCTCTCAGTTCTAAAAATTTCGTGTAGCTACAGTTATAATCAAAGATATCGCCCGATACGATTTCGATGGTTCTGTTAGTAACATTGTCTAAGAATCGCTGATCGTGGGAGATGAGGATGATGCCTCCGGGATAGGTTTTAAGAAATCCTTCTATCCAGATGATGGATTCTATATCCAGGTGATTTGTAGGTTCGTCTAGGAGCATAAAATCCGGCTGTTTTAGTAGGATTTTGCCGAGTTCTATCCGCATCTGCCATCCGCCGCTAAATTCAGAAACCGGTTTATCAAAATCTGATTGTACAAAACCCAGACCTTTTAATATTTTTTCTATTTCTTCGCGCTGCTGATATCCGCCGAGGTGATGGTGCAGTTCCTGCAGATCGGCCATATCGTGAAGGATTTTAGTAAATTCCTCCGATTCGTGATCGGTAGTTTGGTTTATCATATCCTGCAGTTCATCCATCTTTCGCTCTAAGGCATTTACTTCTTCAAAGGCTAGACAGGCTTCTTCATAAACAGTTTTATTATAATCCACGTGTAGCTCCTGGGGCAGGTATCCGATGGTGGTTTGATTAGCGCACGATACTCGTCCATCATCCGGCTTCTGCTCACCGAGGATAATTTTTAGCAGAGTAGATTTTCCGGCACCATTTCTGCCCACTAACCCTATGCGATCAGTAGATTGAATAGTAAAATTGATCTCGTCAAATAAGATTCGTTCGCCAAAAAATACACTGATGTTTTCTACAGAGATCATAATAAGGGCGTAAAATTAAGCTTATTCAGGAAAATAAATTCTTCGGAGATGGCATTAGACAAATCTATTACGCATTTTGCCCGGCCAAAGGGGAAGTGAATGGATGTCTTTTTTATCACTCTATTTTATGGAAGCAGAACCTATCTAAGTTTCTAGAGCGGGCCTATATAGCCGCAAGAGGCATGGTATAATTGCGGAATGATTTTTGCACTTAATTTTTACATATCTATTGTATATTCTCTTTTTGTTTTTAACTTACATGAATCGCCGCAAATTTTTACATACAGGCTTATGGAGCAGTATTCCCCTGATGTCTCTTTCGCTTCCCCCATCTCAAACAATGAGCGGAGTGCTGCCACAGCTATCGGCAGACTCGCTCTCTCTGGAAGAAATTACGCTGAGCCAGCTGGAAAGCCGGCTGGATAGTGGTGAATTAAACTCGGTACAGCTAGTGGCCGCTTATCTTCTGCGCATAAGTGAAATAGACGACAAAATAGTAGGCCTTCACGCTATTATAGAATTAAATCCCGAGGCAGTGCATATAGCTACTTCGCTGGATGAGGAACGGAAAAATGGCAAAAAAAGAGGGCCGCTTCACGGTATCCCGGTACTGATAAAAGACAATATAGATACGGCAGATTTTATGCACACCACGGCGGGATCTCTGGCTCTTTCTGACAATATAGCAAGAAAAGATGCCTACATCATACAAAAACTTCGGGAGGCAGGAGCCATTATCTTAGGCAAAACCAATCTAAGTGAATGGGCTAATTTTAGATCTACTCGATCCAGCAGTGGCTGGAGCAGCCGGGGCGGACAGACGCTGAATCCCTATCTGCTGGATCGCTCGCCCGGTGGCAGCAGCTCGGGATCCGGTGCCGCGGTGGCGGCTAATCTCTGCGCAATAGCCATAGGTACAGAAACCAATGGATCTATCGCCTGCCCGGCTGCCGTAAATGGCATAGTGGGGATAAAACCCACCGTAGGGCTCTGGAGCCGCAGCGGCATTATCCCCATCTCTCATACCCAGGATACCGCCGGACCTATGGCCCGCACGGTGAAGGATGCGGCGCTGCTACTGAGTCTTCTGGCCGGATTCGATGATGAGGATGAGGCAACCCAGAAAATGCTGGAGCGCGAAGCGATAAATTATACGGATTTCTGCAGCGATACTCGGCTGGATGGGGTAAAAATAGGGGTAGAAAAAAAATATTTACAGGTACATGAGGGGGTAGATGCCCTTATGCAGGAGGCATTAGATACAATGCGGATGCTGGGTGCCCAAATCATAGAAGTGGAGGTTCTTAAGATGATGGATGACCTATGGGCAGAGGAAACCATCGTGCTGGAAACCGAATTTAAAGAGGGGATAAATAAATATCTGAACCAGTGTAGCAGTGCCATAAAATCGCTCCAAGATGTGATAAGCTATAATCAGCGGCACGAAAGGGAAGTGATGCCTTATTTTAAACAGGAAATACTAGAATCGGCGGCAAAACGGGGTGATCTCCTTGCTTCCGAATATGAAATAGCCCTCAATAAATTAGTAAACTCTGCGCGTATAGCCCTAGATAGTGTGATAGATCATCACGGTCTCTCGGCCATTATAGGACCCTCTAATAATCCCGCCTGGTGTATAGATCTCATCAATGGCGATTTTTTTGGGAGCTATGCCAGCTATGCCCTGCCGGCGGTGGCGGGCTATCCCCATATAACGGTGCCGATGGGTTTTGTAGGTCCCTTGCCCATGGGTCTCACGATGCTGGGCAAGGCCTGGAGCGAAGGCGAGCTCATACGGGTGGCATATACATACGAGCAGGCCACTCATCACCGGCGACCTCCGTCCTATATGCACAAAATGTAGGGTGCGGTGATCGAGATTATCCTAGTATCTGCATCTGTAGTCTTATTATTATTTACAGAATTAGATCAAATTTTTCAGCTGTTTCTATAGCCTGTTCGTAGCCGGCATCTGCGTGGCGTATAACCCCCAAAGCCGGATCGTTATGGAGCACTCTTCTGAGCCGCTTAGCCGCCTCTGGCGTACCATCTGCTACGATGACCATACCGGCGTGGAGCGAATATCCCATCCCTACGCCTCCGCCGTGGTGAAAAGACACCCAGGAAGCTCCACCGGCGGTATTGATAAGGGCATTGAGTATGGGCCAGTCTGCCACGGCATCGGATCCATCTTTCATAGCTTCGGTTTCGCGGTTTGGGGAGGCTACCGATCCGGTATCCAGGTGATCGCGTCCTATGACGATGGGTGCAGATATTTTGCCGGTGCGCACCAGCTCATTAAAAGCCAACCCGGCCTTTTCTCTGGCCCCCATACCCAGCCAGCATATACGGGCCGGCAATCCCTGAAAGGCGATCTTATGGCGAGCCATCTTAAGCCACCGATGGAGGCCTTTATCTTCCGGAAAGAGCTCCATAAGGGTCCAGTCGCAGAGCCATATATCTTCTTCACGGCCACTGAGTGCTACGAATCGAAAAGGTCCTTTGCCTTGGCAAAAAAGCGGACGGATATAGGCTGGTACGAATCCGGGAAAGTCGAAGGCATTTTCTACTCCACGCTTATCGTGGGCCTGGCCGCGCAGATTATTTCCATAATCAAAAGTAATGGCACCGCGGCGTTGCAATTCCAGCATCTGCCGCACATGTCTGGCCATGGTGTCTAAAGTTTTTTCACAATAGATATTAGGATTGCTTTGTCGCAAATTTATAGCCTGGGCCACGCTCATATTTTCGGGGAAATAGCCTATGAGCTCGTCGTGGGCAGAGGTTTGATCGGTGAGGGTGTCTATCGGTATGTTTTGGTCTAGGAGGGCTTGTAATAGATCTACCGCATTAGCCACTACCCCTATGGAAAGTGCCTCGCCATTAGCCTTAGCCTCTAATGCCCATTCTATGCCCTGCTGTATGGTGGTGGCTTTGCGATCCAGATATTTTGTTTCTAGGCGTTTATCTATGCGCCATTCTTCCATTTCTGCGGCGAGGCATACGCCCTCATTCATGGTGATGGCCAGAGGCTGAGCACCACCCATACCGCCCAATCCGGCCGTGACATTGAGCCGGCCGCGGAGAGAGCCATCATAATGTTTAGAGGCTAGGGAGAGATAGGTTTCGTAGGTGCCCTGCACGATACCCTGGGAGCCTATGTATATCCAGGAGCCGGCAGTCATCTGTCCATACATCATAAGCCCTTTAGCGTCCAGAAGACGAAAATGTTCCCAGGTGGCCCAGCGTCCTACGAGATTAGAATTAGCTAGCAGTATGCGGGGTGCGTCCGGATGAGAGCGAAGGATACCGACGGGCTTACCGCTTTGTATGAGTAGGGTTTCGTCGTTTTCTAAGGATCGCAGGGAGGCTACTATCTGGTGAAAACAATCCCAGTTTCTGGCAGCCTTGCCCAGCCCGCCATATACGATGAGATCTTCCGGTCGCTCGGCCACCTCCGGATCTAGGTTGTTTAACAACATACGCAGGGCGGCTTCCTGCACCCATCCCTTGCAGGAAATGTCGGTGCCGGTGGGTGCTTTGAGGGGCATATAGGGCGGCAGGATCATAGCTAATATTTTTTTGGGTCAAACTTACATGAGATTTTAATTACACATAAACGGGATAAAAATCCAGTCCATCACACCCTGCCGCTGCGTGCTCGAGGCACAATATATTTGCGGATATAACTTTAAATTTCATAAACATGAAAAAAGTAATCAAAG
>Ga0114938_1000269_pt1 | contig 41933 bp, 37 predicted proteins | sample AshMeaBigSpring_FD_88675 | JGI IMG/M metagenome (GOLD analysis project Ga0114938, IMG submission 88675) | Groundwater microbial communities from Big Spring, Nevada to study Microbial Dark Matter (Phase II) - Ash Meadows Big Spring | ecosystem: Environmental > Aquatic > Deep subsurface >... | reverse complement strand
GTGCTGGTCGGCCAGCCCGAGCTGCGCGACCTGATGCGCACGCCGCAGCTGCGGCAGTTCGCGCAGCGCATCGGCGCCGACTACCACATCGGCAAGCTGAGCGCGGCCGAGACCGTGGAGTACGTGCGGCACCGCCTGCGCGTGGCCGGGGCGCCGCGCACCGACATCTTTCGCACGGCGGCGCTGCAGCTCGTGCACGAGTCGAGCCGCGGCATCCCGCGCCTCGTGAACCAGCTGTGCGACACGGCGCTGGTGTACGGCTACGCCGAGCAGCGGGAGCGCATCGACGCCGAGCTGATGCAGGACGTGATCCGCGACCGCTGCGAAGGCGGCATTTTCCCCGGGGTGATGGTCGGCCAGAAGACGCCGCCGGGGCGCCCCTAGGGTCGATCGGCCAGCACTGCCGAGGGCAGCCAGCCGGTGACGTCCGCGCCGGCCGCTGCATCGCGCACGCGCACCTTGGAGCGGCCCTGCTTGGACTCGAGCACCACGACCCGCTCGCCGCGGCGCGCGAGGCCGACGACCTTGCCGTCGAAATAAACCTTGGTGTCCTCTAGCACGACGCGCAACGATGGCTCGCCGCGGGCGGCCGGCGCCGTGGCCGCCGCCGCGTCCAGGCTGGCCATGCGCTCGTTCACGACCACGAGGTTCTTTTGCGCAGCCTCGTAATACATCGGCGACTCGCGGATCGCGAGTTGGAAATATCGCTGTGCCTGCGGGTCGTCGCCGCGCTGCAGTGCCGCTTCGCCGAGCGAGTTGTACGCTTCGTGCACGCGCATGTCGCGCAGGAAGCACTGCAACGCCTTAGAGTAATGGGCCTGCGCGGCCAGCACCCTGCCGAGGTTGGTCCACACGCCGTCGCCAGCCCCAAGTCGAATGGCTTCCTTAAGGTCGGTCTCGGCACCCGGCAGGTCGCCGGCCAGGAATCGGGAGTAGCCGCGGTTGTTCATGACCGAGGCCGCCTTCGGCTCGATGGCTAGCGCGCGGTCGTAGCTGGCGATGGCGCCTGCATAGTCGTGCCGACGGTCGGCAACGACGCCAAGACCGTTGTAAGCGCGCCAGCGATTGGGGTCCACCGCAATGGCACGCTCGAACAGCGCTTGCGCCTCATCTGTACGCCCGGCCTGCAGGTACAGCAGGCCGAGGTGCTCGCAGGCAATGGCATTGTCCGGCTGGCGTTCGAGCGCGAGTTCAAAGGCCTTCTGCGCGAGTTCGCGGTTACCGCGCTGCTCGTGGATCGCGCCGATCTTCAGGAACGGCTCGGCAGCGGTGGCATCGAAAGCTAGCGACTCGACATACAGGTAGGTGGCGAGATCGAGCTTGCCCTCGCGGTAGGCTTGGTCGCCGCGCGCGATGCCTTCAGCCGCCGACGCGACCGGCGTCTGGCTGGAGTGAACCACCGCTGGTTCGCCGGCGTAGAGCCTGGACGTCTCCTGGTCGCGCGCACTCGCGGAACTGTCGGCCTCACCGGTCGGCTGCGACGCGCAACCGACCAGCTGCCCCGCCAGGGCGACCGAGCAACAGGCCACGAACCATGCCGCCAGGCGCCCTGGCCGCAATCCCTGCCGTCGAGTCACGCCGCCTCGCTCACGGTCCGACCTGATCACCGATGATCCGGAACACGTCGATGAGCCGCACGGCCGCCGGACCCACCGCGACGACGAAGAACGCTGGGAACAAGCAGAACACGAGCGGGAAGATCAACTTGGTACCGATCTTGGCGGCCAACTCCTCCGCACGCTGCATGCGCTTGTCGCGGAACTCCTCGGAGTACACGCGCAATGTGTCGCCGATGCTGGTGCCGAACCGCAAGGTCTGGATCAGCAGGCTCACGAGACCGCGGATGTCCTCCAGTCCGGTGCGCGCAGCAAGCCCCTTGAGCGCTGCCTCGCGCTCGACGCCGGCGCGCATCTCGGCCGTCACTTGGCCAAACTCCATGGCTACGTCCGGTCGGCTGTATTTCAGTTCGTCCGCCACCCGCTGGATGGCTGCCGTCAGCCCAAGGCCCGCCTCAACGCACACCACCAGCATGTCGAGCGCGTCCGGGAACCCGTCCCGCAAGCGCTTCTGGCGCCGGCTCACCAGGTGCTCGAGCACATAGTTGGGCAGCATAAGGCCGATGAATGCCGCCACCATCGCGTAAAACAGCAGGCGGGACGACGGCAACTGGGGCAGCCATGCCGACGACGCCAGCACCAGCAACAGGAAGACGAGCGCCAGCCCGGTCTTGATCGCGTAGAACAGAGGCAGCGCGTTCGCGTGCCGGAACCCGGCGAACATGAGCCGCTTCTCGATCTTGCCCCGCTCCGCTTCCTTCCGCGGCACCAGGAAGCGATTGACCGGCTCGAGCCAGCGCACGAGGCTCGACGCGAAGTGGCCACTCGGCCGGTCCTCGCCGGCAATCTGGCCCAGGCGCCGCCGTACCGGGTCGATCGCCGCCAGCAGCATCAGCGACACCCCCAATGCGAACAGGAATGCCGTGCCGCCCGCCCCGACCAGGAACAGGAGGCGCTGCGCGTCCGAGCCGGCGCTCAGGGACTGAAGCAATGAGAGCACGTTGTCCATGGCCTCAAAAGTCGATGCGGATGATCTTGCGCATCCAGAATACGCCGATCACCATCATCACGCAGGCGAAGACGATCAATTTCTGTCCCGTCGGATTTGCGAGCAATGGCGGCAGGTAGTCGGGCGACATGACCCATAGAACCGCGAACAGCACGATCGGCACCAGCGCCAGGATCCAAGCCGATAGCCGCCCTTCGGCCGACAAGGTCCGCACCTTGCGACCGAACCGGAAGCGTCCGCGAATAACCTGCGAAATGCGATCAAACACCTCGGCAAGGTTGCCGCCCGTCTCCTTCTGGATCAGCACGGCCGTCACCACCGCCATCAGGCTGGTGCTCGGCACCCGCAACAACATCGCAAGCAACGCGCGGCGCAGGTCGTTGCCGTAGTTCACGTCGGCGAAGGTCATTTCGAACTCGCGCGCGATCGGATCGTTCATGTCCTCGGCAACCAGCTTCAGGCACGAGTTGAACGGATGTCCGGCGCGCAGCGCACGCTTCATCACGTCCACGGCGTCCGGCAACTGCTCCTCGAACTTCTCAAGCCGAGCCTGCCGCTTGCGCCAGACGTACAGGAACGGCGCAGCGGCGCCCAATGCCAACGCCACGAACGCCCCCCAAGCGTGCTGCAGGATGATCAGGACAGCCACGAAGGCCGCCAGACCCAGCACCGCTGCCAATGCGACCAGACGGTGAGCGAGGATCTTGACTCCGGACTGATCGATCACGCGGCCGAGCCGCTCCATGAGCGGCGTATCCTCGAGGCGCCGCTCCAGCGGCGAGAGATCCTTGAGATACTTCTGCCGCAGCAGCGAGGCCGTTTCGCTCTCGATGCCGACGCCGTCAATCTCGCGCAGCTTGCGCCGCAGCAACTTGCGAGCCTGCGCCTCGGAGCCGAACGACGGCACCATCAGCACCTGCGACAGCAGGAAAACGGCGGCTCCGAGCAGCGAGAGAAAGAGTAAGACACCGCCAGTCATGGCTCGCTCCTAGCGCCGCTTTACTTCGGACGAGAACAACTCGATGGGCAAATCGATGCCGCGCCGCGCCAGGCGCCGCTGGAAGGCAGGCACCACGCCCGTCGGCTTGAGCTCACCGAGAACGTTGCCCTCGCTGTCGACACCCGTGCGCTCGAAAGTAAATATCTCCGACATGGTGATGATATCGCCCTCCATGCCGCTGATTTCCTGCAGGCTGGTCAAGCGGCGGCGGCCATCCTCGTCGCGGGTGATCTGCAGCACCACGTTGATCGCGGCCGCCATCTGCGCGCGCAGCGCGCGCATCGGGAAGGTGATGCCGGTCATGGACACCATGGTCTCGATGCGGCTCAATGCGTCGCGTGGGGAATTCGAGTGGATGGTGGTCAGCGAGCCGTCGTGGCCCGTGTTCATGGCCTGCAGCATGTCGAGCGCCTCGGGGCCGCGCACCTCGCCGACGATGATCCGGTCGGGTCGCATGCGCAGGGCGTTGCGCACCAGGTCGCGCTGCGTCACCTCACCCTTGCCCTCGATATTGGGCGGGCGCGTCTCGAGCCGCACCACGTGCGGCTGCTGCAACTGCAATTCGGCGGAGTCCTCGATGGTGACGATTCGCTCCGAATGGGGCACGAAGCCCGAAAGGATGTTGAGCAACGTGGTCTTGCCCGTGCCCGTGCCGCCGGAGATCACGATGTTGAGGCGGCCGTGAACGATGCCGTTCAGAACTCGGGCGAGCGGCTCGTTGATGGTGCCAAGGCGGATCAGGTCGTCGCAGGTAAGCAATTCGATCGCGAAGCGCCGAATCGACAGCACTGGCCCATCGAGCGCCAGCGGCGGGATGATGACGTTGACTCGCGAGCCGTCCTTCAGGCGCGCGTCCACCATCGGCGACGACTCGTCCACCCGCCGGCCGACCGCCGAGACGATGCGGTCGATGATGTTCATCAGGTGCGCTTCGTCGTTGAACTTTACCTCCGTGATCTCGAGCTTTCCGCGCCGCTCGACGTACACCTGGTCGTGCCCGTTCACCAGTATGTCTGAGATGGTCGGGTCGGCGAGCAACGGCTCGAGCGGCCCGTTCCCCATCACCTCGTCCTCGATGCGCCGGGTCACGAACTGGCGCTGGGCGAGACTGAGCGGCGCAGACTCCTCGAGCAGCAGCCGGTTGGTAATCTCGCGGATCTGGCTGCGTGCCTGCGCTTCCTCGAGCGAGGCCAGCAACGAAAGGTCAAGCACCTTCAGAAGGCGATCATAAATGCGTTGTTTCCATTCGCGCTCGGTAGCACTGAGCTGGCGGGCTTCCTCAGCCTCGGCGCTGACGGGTGCCTTGGGCGTGCTCATCTGCTGTTGCTTGCTCATCCACGACATGCATCAGTCTCCCGAGAACAGGGGCAAGGCGCGGCGGAACAATCCCGTGCGCTCCGTCCGGGGCGTGCCCACGATTTCCTTCTGCACTTCGATGATCGCCTTGGCGATGGCCGTAGACCGGTCGAGATCGAGTAGCGGAACGCCGCCGTCCACGCTCGCCAGCACGGTCTGGTACTGGTTCGGCAGCGTCATGAGCCTGGCGCGGGCAAGTGTGCGCCGGATGTCCTCCAGCCCGACCGTGGAGCGCTTGAGGTAACGGTTGACCACGACTAGGATCCGCTCGTCCGGGATCCCCACGTCGGCGTAAAGCACGCGCAGCAGCCGCGCAGCCTGCTTGAGCTGCACGACGGACTGTTGCACGACGAGCAAGACGTTGCGGGCCATGCCCAGCGCTGTCAGGTTCACGTCGTCCAGGGTATGCGACGCGTCGATGACGACGTGGCGATAGCGTCCCATGACCACGCCGATCAGCTTGGCAAGTCGCGCCACGTCCACGTCCTTGGCGAAGACGACGCTCTTACTCGGCGCACCCATCAGGTGCAGCCCGCTGCGGTGACGGGTGACATAACCCTGCAGCGCATGCTCGTCCATGAACTCGACCTCGGCGATGGCCGGCAACAGCCCGCGCTCGGGGCTGAGGTCGAGAAAGCTGGCCAGCGGCGCGTTGTTGATGTCGAGGTCCATGAGCAACGTGGGCGCCTCCGCCTCGGTCACCAGCGCGCGCGCGAGGTTGCAGGCGACGAACGACGTGCCGACACCGCCGGCGGCGCCGAGCACGACCGTCACTTCGGCCTTGGGTGGGGCCACTGCACCGCCGCGGCGCGGCTCGCTGAACAGCCGCTCCAGCGCGGCGATCAGCTCGGCGGGCTGTACAGACTCGGCGAGGAAATCGCGCGCGCCGCTGCGCACGGCGAGGCGCACGGCCTCGGCGTTGCCGGCGGGGCCGACGACGATCAGCGGCGGTCGCGCGTCGGGACTCGTGTCCGCCAGCGCTGCCAGTTCCGCGAGACTCTCGGGGTCGAAGCGCAGCACCAGCGCATCCGGCACGGGCTGCACCCCAGCCAGCGGGTCGGCATGCCCATTACTGATAATCCGTGTCGCCCAAGCAAACTTCGTGGAGCCCGCCAACCCGGCGCGCAGCGTCTCGACCGCTTCCGCGGAGCGGCCGGCAAGCAGGACTCTGGGCTTCTGGACCATCGTGTTGGGTCGTCCTTTAGCAGGTCGGCGCAGCCCCAAAGTTCGGCACCCCAAGGCTCTCGCGAGGCAGGGTAGACGAATACTCCGGTGCATCAAAGGTCGGCGCCACGAACGGAATCGCGATCGCCATGGAGTAATCGTGGATGCGAACCCGCACGTAGCGGATCTGGGAATAATTGGCCCCTGCCGCATTGGCGAGGACCGCCCCATCCTGGCCGAGATACTCGACGGCCACGTTTGACGTGGACAGGCCCGGAAGGTTGATGAAAACGGCGGCGTTAGCGATGGCCGCGTCGCCCACGCTGCACACCGCGGCGACCCGCGCGGCCCTGCGCGCACCCTCCTGGAGCATATTAAGGGTGAACACGATGCGACTAAACTCGATGATCGCGAACAGCAGCGTCACGACCAGTACTCCGATGATGGCGAATTCGACGGTTGTCAGACCACGCTGCCGATATCTGCGCATGGTTGCCTCAGGTAATGGCCCGCATCGTGACGACGATACGCATATTGAACACGAGCGGGATCGAGCCGCCACCAAGGCCGAAGGTCGGCAGCACGGCGCCGAGCATCGACTGGTAGGGGTACAAGGCGGTTACGCGTATGTTGTCGTTGCCGGCGCTGGCGACGGTCACGTGACTCGTCTGGAAATTGGGCAGAAGCCGGTCTCCACTGCAGGCAACATTGCCGTGGACGGCGATACACTGGGCCTCGGCGATCATGCTGCCGGAGAGGCTCATGACGCCGGTGGTCCCCTCGATGGCATTCTCGCTGACGAATCGCGCGCTGCTGCGGATCGAGTAGGACAGCGTGTCGTAATGGACGAATGCGCGACCGACCTCGGCTGCTGCCAGCATCAGGAAAATGAGCAACGGCGCGGTGATGACGAACTCGACCGCCGCCACGCCGCGGCAACCGCGCGGCACGCGCATCGCTTGCGTTGGCTGAAATCGGGTCGTCATGAGTCGGGGCTCGCTGGATCGTTGTGCAGGACGATCTTGAAGACGCCGGGACCACCGATGGGCCCGGCCGTCGGCCCGGGCGTGCCATCGGCCGCACATTGTTCGATGTACTGCCCAAACACGAAGTTGTCATTGCCGCGCTGAATCACCTGCTGTAGCAGGAAGAAGCAGCCGATATCCAACACCCGCAGCGTGCCGTGGCCGTTCACCATGGTCGTGCAATTGACGATGGGGAGCGCCAGCACCCGGCGCAGCGCCTTGCCAGACGGATCGGTGAAGCGTTGCGCGACCATGTCAGCCGTGTAGTCGGAATACCGGTAGCTCACCTGATTGATGTTGGTGACCGTCGTGCCACCACCCCGGCCACCCTGCAGGATGACCGTCGTTCCGTCGGAGGCGACGTCTAGGCTGGGGCTGGGCTCCCTTGTGATCTTGTCCGGCGGGTAGTCTGCCTGGTTCATGCCGCCGCCCTGGTACTCACCGAAGCGCGTGTTCAGGCCCTGGGCCGTCGGGCCAGTGTTGTTGCCGGTCTTCGTCGTCACCGTCCCACCAAGATTGATGCAGCCCTCATAACCGCCCGCCAGATTCTGGCGGACGATATTGGCTCCGGATCCGCCGAGTTCGATCAACTGGAAATTTCCCGGGCCCACGGGCGAAGGCGCATTGGACGCGATCTTGAGAAGCGTCACCTCGTTCGTGGCATATCCCCAGTCGCCGGACGCCCCCGCAGCCATGTCAGCGCACACCATCATCGGCACGAGGTCGCAGGCCTCACCCGTAATCGGCGCGCTGGGGCCCGCCACCGCGCTCGCGCCGGTGGACAATTCATCGAAGCCGACCAGCGCCGTGAAGCTCGTCCACAAAGAGAAGTCGTCGGCGCGCACCCGCACGTAATTGGCAGGCGTAGTGCCAGGGGTGAACGGGCTCAGAGCGTTCGAATACTCTACCGTGATGTCGGCGGCACTCAGACGGCTCTGTAGTTCGGCATGGTCGGCGGCGTTCAGGTTGAACACGCTACCCGCCGCCGCTGTCGCCTGGGCCTCTGAGCCCGTCTGGTCGAGCACCTTGGCGGCCGCGAGCGCCGCTGCGTCCACCGTGCTCTGCAGGCGCGACTTGTTCAGCACCAGATGCCCAGTGTCGATCGCCAGTCCCACCATGACGAGCAGGGCCAGGATGCCGACCGCCACCAGGACCGCGGTGATCCCGCGTTGCTGACGTGGCATGCTCCTCATGATCACCTCCCCACGGTGCCACCCACCATGATCTGGATCGGCTGCTCGACCGTCTCGCGCTTGCCCACGTCCTGGCGCATCTCCGTCACGACGTTGTTCGCATAGTCCGGGTCGACCCCGGTCACCGGCGCGCTGCTCGGACTGGTCAGCGCCGCCGGATTCGCGACCTGCGCCTTGATGAGCGAATCGAATGAGTTGCCGAAGTCCCCTTCCACGCGGGGCGCCGTGGCGCAGGCGCCCAGGACGCTGCTGGCTGCCAGCGCGGCAATGATCCTCATCTTCATGGCTTGCCCTCCCTCACTTCACCTGGTGGCCGCTGGATGGTTCCGCGCTGCCCTCGAGGCGCCCCATCAGGTAGAAATCGACGTCGCTCGGATCGACGAACTTGTCGGTCGGCAGCGTCACGCTTCCAGGGGCCACGGGCTTGGCGAGGTACGGTGTCACCAGGATGACCAGCTCGGTCTGGCCCTTCTGGTACTCGCTGCTACGGAAAAGTGCGCCGAGGATCGGAACCGACCCCAAGCCGGGGAACTTTGAAACCGATTCGCGCAGCTTGTCGTCGAGCAGGCCGGCGAGACCCATCGACTGCCCGTCTCCGAGCTCGACCGTGGCGCTGGCGCTGCGCTGCCTGAGCGAGGGAATCACGAACCGCGACGAAACGTTCTCGTCCTGCAACGTTACGCCGGCATCGCGCGTGAGTTCGCTGACGCTGACGTTGATCTTCAGGTTGATGCGGCCATCCGACAATACGACCGGCAAGAACTTGAGGCCAACGCCGTACGGCTTGAACTCGATCGTCACGCCGCCGGCCACGGTTCCCTGCGGCACAGGGATGGGGAACTCACCGCCGGACAGGAACTCGGCCTCCTGCCCAGTCAGCGTCGTGAGCGTCGGTTCGGCGAGGATCTTCGCCAGTCCGTTCTCCTTGGCCGCGTCGAGCGCCATATTGAAGCGGAAGTTGTCGTCGACGAACGTGCCGAAGAACCCCTGGCTGATAATCCTGAACGGGGTCGGCAGGAACGCTCCCGCGGCGTCCATCACTCCGCCGCCATTCACGCCGCCGATCGTGCCGTCGGAGCCGGAATACACGGCAAGGAAGTTCGCGTTCAGACGCTTCAGCTCCGTGCGCTCGATCTCGGCGACCTTGACCTTCAGCATCACCTGCTGCGAGCCTCCCACCTCGATCAAGTTGATGACGTTGCCGACAGCCTTGTCCTCACGCCGCGAGGCCGACTCCTGCTCAAACTGCTGCGCTTTCTTCGCGGTTTGCACCTGCGCCAGGTAGCCTTCGGCGAGGCGCACGGCGGCATTCATCGCCGACACGTTCGATGCCCGGCCCTTTAGGATGATCGACCGTTGCGCCGAATACACCTCGATGGGCTCACTCGGTAACAGCTGGTACAGCTTCTGCTTCAGACCCTCGAGGTCATGCGCCACCTCGAGGTTAATGGAGCCGAGAAGGCGATTGTCACGGCTCCAGAACAACAGGTTGGTGGTGCCGACGTCCTTGGCAAGCACGTACATCTGCGTCGGGCTGATGACGATGATGTCCGCCACGTCGGGATTGCCGACCGCCACGCGCCCGCTGGGCTCCGCGACGCTGATGACGCGCGACTTGAACAGCGGCATCGACATGTCGATGGTCTGGCCCATCGGCAGGCGCTCTACCACCGCGTCCTGCGCGCCCGCCTCGCCGCTGAGGAGGAGCGCAGTCGCAACGGCGACCAGCGCGGTTGCGATCCGATGGACCCTGGTAATCATGTTAGCTGTGTTCATGTTGTTTACCCCAGAGATTCGAGATGCGTCCCTCATGACCGGCGGCTAAGGCCCGGTCTTCGGCGCTTCCTTGCCCACGTCCGTACCGCGGATCACGGTGACTCCCGGCGCCTGCGGCGCGGGGGCCGGTCGCGCCCTCGGCTTGGACGCTGCGACCGGCGCAGGCGTTGGCGCCGGTTTCTTTTCGGTCATTGCGGTATCCATCGGGTTGCGCAGCGCCAGTTGGATAGAGCCGCGCTGCTTGGCCAGCGCGAGCTTCTCAGCATCTTCCGGCGAGACCTCGAGCGTCACTGCACGCACCACCACCGGCTCGTTCTTGTCGCTCGAGGCCGTCTGGTCCACCGCGAGCACCCGCACGTTCTGGATTACCGTCTCGGAATACGACTCGGAGCCCTCCCGGTACGCCGAAACGACGTCCACGAAGTTGCCCGGCAGCAGGAATCCCGCAACTCCCACCACGTCATCCACTCGCACGCTCACGGCGCGCATGTTCTCTGCCACGACCGCCGCGAGCGTGCTGCCGGCACCTGGCTCGGCAAAGCGACCCGCCAGCAGGATCTCGCCCTTCATGATGGAGGCACGCGCGACCTTGCCTTCCACGTCGGCGACCTTGGAAAAAATGCCGCTTGGTGCCGAATCCTTCAGCATCTGGATCACCGTGACGTGGCGAGCTTCGATCCCCGTGCCGAACGGGATGTCCATCGCCGCCGCGACGACGGCGACGGTGCCCGGGCCCGCCTCGCGAGGCGCAGTCTGCGCGATCAGCCAGCGGTTGGCGACCCATGCTGCCCCGACTGCCAGCAGCAGCGAGATGACAATCAAGATGGGGCCTCGGCGACTGAACATACGCAACACTCCTCAGTATTCGACGTGCCGGAACTCGCTGGAACCCTTGTGCAGGAAATAACTCTCCCAGGCCCAGCGGATCGCGGTCTCATCGAGCTTTGTCTCACCCAGGTAGGCGATGCGATCGAGCGCCATGCCGACCAGGTCGCGCGGGTGGCACGGCAGCAACGGGATGCCCTGCCTGCGATGCAACTCGTTGATGGCGAAGTCGACCAGATGCGGATCGAACGGCACCGAGCGCTCCGCGCAGACGCCCTGCCAGATCCGGCGGTACTCCTGCACCTTGATCGGGGTGAATTCGATCTTGTAGCCCAGCCGCCGCAGGAACGCCTCGTCGGCGATGTCCTCTGGTCTCAGGTTGGTCGAGAGCACCAGCACGAGGTCGAACGGCACCTCGAAGTGGTGTCCCTTGCCGGTCGTCAGAGAATCCTGCCGCGAGTCCATCGGCACGATCCAGCGGTTGAACAGCACCGCGGGCGCGATGCGCTGGCGTCCTAGATCGTCGATCAGCAGGAAGCCGTTGTTCGCCTTGAGCTGGATCGGCGACGCATAGGTCCGTGTCGCGACGTCGCACTGCACCTCGAGCATGTCGGCTGCCAGTTCGCCGCCTGTGAAGACGATCGGGCGCTCGCAGGGTACGTAGCGCGGGTCGAACCCTTCCTCGAGCATGGTGGGCGATGGCGGATCCGTGAAGGACATCTGGTGGTGGCAGAGCGGGTCGAAGACCTCGATGACCGTGTCATGCACCGCGATCGCATGAGGCACCAGCACGAGCCCTTCGAGCGCGGCGGCCATGCGGCGCGCCGTGAAGGTCTTGCCGCTGCCGGCGAGTCCGTAGAGCAAGATCGCGCGGCGCGAATTCAGCGCCGGGCCCAACCTGTCCAGCAGTTCATCCGAGATCACCATATCCTGGAACACGCGGCGGATCGCCTGCCGTGTGATGGTTCGTGCATGCACGGACTGTTTCTTGACCAACGCCACGTACTCTGTCAGCGGCACCGGCGCCGGTCCGACATATCCGCCGCGATTGACAGCGTCGGAAGCCTCGAGGCTGCCCTTGTCGGTCAGCCCATAGCGCAGTTCTGCGTCAAGCCCGGCGCGCGAGCGCACTTCGATGCGACCGTCGTTCCGCATGAAGTTCAGGACCTGGCCCAGGACGGGACCAGACAGTGCCAGGCGCTCGACGAGTTGGCTTGTCGTAAGCACACCGGCGCTCGCCAGGTGTTTTGCAAGCAGGTCGGCGAGGAAAGTGATCGACAGGCCAGTGTCCACGACGCTCGTCGGACGCGGCGCGAGTCGTGCGAGCCGGGCCAGTTCGGTCGCGATCGGCTCGAGACCTTCCTCGGCTCCGGTCTGTCCGTTGACTTGCATCAGGGAGTTCACGTGTGCCGACTCCAGTTTAAGGAACACCGACAAGCGCGAGGAGACCGCTCATTGACCCTCGCTGCCAAAGCACAGCGACGACGCCGCCAGCAATGGCCAGCGCATACGGAAAGCGCTCCTTTCCGACGGTCGACAGGGTCGCCGCGGCCCGCCATGTCGAAGTCGCTTCCGACGACGGCGACGACTGCAATGGTGGGCGCGACTCGACCATTCGCCACGCAATGATGAACACAGCCAAGATCGCCCCGGCCATGAGCGCCATCGCGGCCGCGAGCAACGCATGCAACGGACCGAGGAAGGCGCCCGCCGCCGCCATCAGCTTGACGTCGCCGGCACCCATGCCGCGCAGCAGATAGAACGGCAGCAACGCCGCAGCCCCGACTAGAGCCCCCTCGATGGCCGCCAAGGCTCCGCCAACACCGGCGAGCAAGAACGCCAAACCAATCCCAAGGACAAGTCCTGAGAGGTTCAGCGAATTTGGGATTCGGTGCTTGAGCAAATCCTCCCTAACAGCCAGCGCCAACACGATCAAGACGACTCCGGTCATCAGAGGAAAGGTTGTGACAATTGCGCTGGCGGTATCCATGAATTTCAGAGCGGACGCTCCGTGCCCTTCAAGAACTGGGGACGCCTATCAGGCGCCCCCAGCTCGCCTCGTCTAAGCAATCTGGCTGCGCTCAACTACTACCACCAGCACCAGCAGGCAGAATGGCTGTGATCGCATTGATGACACCGGCGACCTTAAGGCCAAGGGCCTGAAACGCGAGAACCACCGCAAGCCCAACCAACCCGCCCGCGATTGCATACTCCACCGTCGTCAAACCTTCTTCCTCACGCAGGAACGCCAGAACTTTCTCTTTGAGGCTCATTGTCTTCCCTCTCAAATTGGCCAACCTTGGTTGACCCTATGCGGGGTGACTCCTCCTTACCGTCAGTGCAGTCTCACCCCACTGGCTGCGCTGCGAAGCCGTCATTTTGTCGGCAAGATTAGTTTGGACCTGAGGCCCACGGTTGCTATGAGAACTTTGCGCGGCGCCACCGACGCGATCCTTCGCTGCGGCGCGTGATCGCTGCCGTCGACGGCCTGCCGGTCGCCGTCGAAATCCGTGACGGAGCGCACGTTTGCCTCTTTAAGAAATGCATCCCTTTCGGCATTCATTCGAATCCCGGCCGCGCCGGCACTCAATAAGGGATTGACGTTGCGGCGCAACAATTCGCGAGAGCGAAGACAACTTTTTTGCAATTGGGCAACGTTCTTGCGAACATCGCCTGGCGAAGGATTCCAGGCGATGTGTCGGGGAGGGACGCCCGGGTGGGACCGGTACCGAAACCGAGAATGCTGTGGTTCGACCTCACGTCGGGCGCAGGCGGTGCCGAGTTGCGCGTCCAGGCCGCGCGCGTCTTCGAAGTCGTGAACTCCGCCCGACTCGACCGCGCAGACGCCGAGATCCGCCGGCTGCAACCCAGCGTGCTGTGCTTCGACTTCGACCACCCCGACCAGACTCGGCTGCGCGCAATGCAGGACGTGAAGCGCATGCACGCGCGGCTGCCGATCCTGATGCTGACGCTGGCCCACTCGGAGTCGCTCGCGATCTGGGCGTTCCGGGCGCGGGTCTGGAACTTCCTCGTCAAGCCCGTCACGCCCGAAGAGTTCGGCGAGAACCTCCAGGCGCTGGTCCGGATTGCAACTCGCGGGACGCCGCCGCGCGCCGCGCAGACGCTGGCCGCCGCCGTGCCGGATGACCTGCCGGTTCAACCGATCGAAGCGCGCATCGCGCGACTGCAGCCGGCGCTGCATTTCGTCGCGCAGCATTATCCGGAGAAGCTCACGGAGGCCGCCGCCGCCAAGACCTGCGCGATGAGCCGCTTCGAGTTTAGCCGCAAGTTCCATGCGGCCTTCGGCATGACTTTCCGCGAATACCTGCTGCGCCTGCGCATCACCGAGGCGCGCCGCATGCTTACCGAGGGCGGGCGCTCGGTGACCAGCGTGGCCTACGCGTCGGGCTTCAATGACGGCTCGCACTTCGCGCGCATGTTCCGGCGCTACACCGGTGTGCTGCCGTCCGAGTACCGGGCGGGCACGCCCGCGATGCAGCAGGCCATCGAACTGCCCCCCAACGCGGACCGGCCGGCGCCACGACGGCGGGCATCCGATCACCTCGCCGCGGAGCGGCGACGCAAGTAACGGCCGGCCGTGCCGCCCGCGCGGCCGCGCCGCGCGGGAGCGCCCCTGCGTCTACACGCGCTCGAGCACCGTCGCGATGCCCTGGCCGAGGCCGATGCACATCGTGGCGAGACCGAGCGTCGAGCGGCTCTGCTCCATGGTGTTCAGGAGCGCGGTGGTGATGCGCGCACCCGAGCAGCCCAGCGGGTGACCGAGCGCAATGGCGCCGCCGTTCAGGTTCACGGTGGTCTCCATGCGATCCATCAGGCCGAGATCCTTGACGCACGGCAGCGACTGCGCGGCGAACGCCTCGTTGAGCTCCGCGACCTGGATGTCCTCGATCTTGAGGCCGGCACGCTTCAGGGCCTTCTTGGTCGCCGGCACCGGGCCGTAACCCATGATCGCCGGGTCGACGCCCGCCACCCCCATCGAGATCACCTTGGCGCGCGGCTTGAGGCCGAGTGCCTTGGCGCGCTCGTAGCTCATCACCAGCATCGCCGCCGCGCCGTCGGAGATCGCCGACGATGAACCCGCGGTCACCGTGCCACCCTTCGGATCGAACGCGGGCTTGAGCGCCGCGAGCGCCTCGTAGGTGGCGTCCGGGCGAATCACCTCGTCGATCTCGCACAGCACGCGGATACCGTTCGCGTCGTGACCCTCGATTGGCACGATCTCGTTCTTGAAGCGGCCCTGCTGCGTCGCCTCCCAGGCCTTGAGGTGGGAGCGCAGCGCGAAGTGGTCCTGCTGCTCGCGGGTGATGCCGTGCATGCGTCCGAGCATCTCCGCCGTGAGGCCCATCATGTTGGAAGCCTTGGCGTAGGCCTTCGATGACGACGGGTTCAGGTCGATGCCGTGCATCATGCCGACGTGGCCCATGTGCTCGACGCCGCCGATCACGAACACGTCGCCTTGGTTGGTCATGATCTGCGCCGCAGCGGCGTGCAGTGCCTGCATCGACGAGCCGCACAGGCGGTTGATCGTCTGGCCGGGCACGTGGTTCGGCAGGCCGGCGAGCAGCAGCGCGTTGCGGCCGATGTTCATGCCCTGCTCGAGCGTCTGGTTCACGCAGCCCCAGATCACGTCCTCGACCTCGTTCATGTCGGCCGCAGGATTGCGCCTGAACAGCGCCTTGATCAGCTCGGCCGACAGCACCTCGGCGCGGACGTTACGGAACATGCCGCCCTTGGAGCGGCCCATGGGGGTGCGCACGCCATCGATGATGACGACATCGCGAGGATTGAGACTCATGTTGGATCTCTCCCGAATTCGTGGCCGAGGTCAGCCGAAGAACTTCTTGCCCGCCGCCGCCATGTCGCGCAGCAGCTTGGGCGCGTCGTAGAGCTTGCCGAGCGACTTGTACTGGTCGGCAGCCGCGACGAAGTTCGCGACGCCCATCTGGTCGACGTAGCGGCACGCGCCGCCGCGGAACGGCGGGAAGCCGATGCCGTAGATGAGCGACATGTCGGCCTCGAACGGCGAGGCGACGATACCCTCCTCGAGGCAGCGCGCCACCTCGTTGACCATCGGCACCATGCAGCGCGCGATGATCTCTTCGGGCTTGAACTCCTTGCGCTCCGCGACCACGCCCTGGATGAGCTCGTAGGTCTCCGGGTCGGGGCTCTTCTTCGGCTTGCCCTTCTTGTCGGGCTGGTAGCTGTAGTAGCCCTTGCCGGTCTTCTGGCCGTAGCGCTTCGCCTCGACCAGCACCGACGTCGTGTTGGTGAAATCGGGCTTCATGCGGTCCGGGAAGCCCTCGGCCATCACGCCCGCGGCGTGCACCGCCGTGTCCATGCCCACCACGTCCATCAGGTAGGCCGGGCCCATCGGCCAGCCGAACTTCTCCATCACCTTGTCGATGGCCACGAAGTCGGCGCCGTCGCGCAGCAGCATGTGGAAGCCGGCGAAGTACGGGAACAGCACGCGGTTCACCATGAACCCCGGGCAGTCGTTCACGACGATCGGCGTCTTGCCCATCTTCTGCGCGAGCTTCACCGTAGCGGCCACGGCCTCGTCCGAGGACTGCTTGCCGCGGATCACTTCCACCAGGGGCATCATGTGCACTGGGTTGAAGAAGTGCATGCCGACGAAGTTCTGCGGCCGCTTCAGGCCCTCGGCGAGGTAGCTGATCGAGATCGTCGAGGTGTTCGACGCGATGATCGTGTCATCGCGCACCAGCCCCTCGACCTCGGCGAACACCGCCTTCTTGACCTTCGGGTTCTCGACCACGGCCTCGATGATGATGTCGACCTCCTTGAAGTCGCCGTAGTTGAGCGTCGGGCGGATGCGCGCGAGCGTGGCGCTCATCTGCTCGGCCGTGAGCCTGCCCTTGTCGACCTGCTTCCCGAGCAGCTTGCCGGCCTCGTTGAGCCCGAGGTCGAGCGCCTCCGCGCGGATGTCCTTCATGATGATCGGCGTGCCCTTCGAAGCGCTCTGGTAGGCGATGCCGCCGCCCATGATGCCGGCGCCGAGCACGGCCGCCTGCTTGATTTCCTTCGCGCTCTTCTTCGCCCAGCTGCCAGAGGCCTTCTTGACGGCCTGGTCGGCGAGGAACAGGCCCACCAGCGCGGTCGCCTGCGGCGTCGTGGCGGCCTTGGCGAAGTACTTCGCCTCGATGGCAAGCGCGTCGTCGCGGCCCTTGCCCGCCGATTCCTGCATGCTGCGCAGCGCGAGCATCGGGGCCGGGTAGTTCGGGCCGGCCTTGCCGCCCACCACCGCCATCGAGCTCGTGAACGCCATCATCTGCTCGAGCGCGTTCAGCTTCACGGGCGCGAGCTTCTCGGCGCGCTTCGCCTTCCAGTCGAGCTTGCCGGCGATCGCTTCCTTCACCATCGCGAGCGCGGCGTCACGCAGCAACTCGGGCGCCACCACGGCGTCCACCGCGCCGTCCTTGAGCGCCGCATCGGGCTTCTTGTCTGAGCCGGTGGCGATCCACTCGACGGCGTTGTCAATGCCGATCACGCGCGGCATGCGCACGGAACCGCCGAAGCCCGGGAAGATGCCGAGCTTCACCTCGGGGAAGCCCGCCGACGCGGCGGTGGACATCACGCGGTAGTCGCACGCGAGCGCGAGTTCGAGGCCGCCGCCGAGGCACACGCCGTTGATCGCAGCCGCCGTCGGGAATGGCAGATCTTCGAACCGGCAGAGCATCTTGTTGACTTCGAGTACGCCCTTGGCGACCGCTTCCTCGCCGGCCGCGAACATGCCGGTGAATTCGGTGACGTCGGCGCCCACGATGAACACGGGCTTGCCGGACGTGAGGACCACGCCCTTCACGTCGGGCGCCTTCGCGATCGCCTCTGTCGCGGCGTCGAGGTCCTTGAGGGCGGTCTGGTTGAGCTTGTTGACCGAGTCGCCGGCCAGGTCGAACTTGAGTTCGACGATGCCGTCGCCCAGCGCCTGCGCGCTGAAAGCGGGTCCGGAATAGAGCATGTGGAAGTCTCCCTTCGTCAGAATCTACGCGGGCATCCTTGAAGTCTGCCGCAGCGCAATAGGATTTTGAACAGGGGTTTCCGACGGGTCCGGCCGCGGCAGGGGGTTGGTCGGGCGCCGGTGCGCCGAGCGCAGCGCCTAAAGCTGGCGCCAACCGGCAAAGTGATTCTATTCAAGGAGTTACACCTGATTTCGAACCGACTCTCGCAATCCGTGTCGTAATACAGGTGAACAGCTTCAGGCCCTAGACTGTCCCGATGCGACCAACGACTATTGCACTCCTCGCGATCGCCCTCGCGAGCGCCGCGCCGATCACCGCCGTCGCCGATCCCTACGCCGCCGTACGTTCGGAGTTCCAGGCCGCCTACGCCGCGGCCGGCACGCCGCCCGCGGATGGCACGCCGACCGCCGACAGCGAGGCCCTGCGCAACTACCCGCTCTATCCCTACCTGCAAGCCGAACGCCTGCAGCGCCAGCTCGAGGACCCGGCCGCGGCCCCCGCCATCGAGGCATTCCTCGCCGAGCATGGCAACGCGGCGGTCGCCCGCTCGTTACGCCGCAGCTGGCTAATGACGTTGGCCCAGCGCAAGGCGTGGCAGCCTTACCTCGCCGCCTATCGCGAGGACGTGGACGACAGCGTGGCCGCGCGCTGCAACTGGCTCACGGCACGCGTCGCGCTCGGCCGCACCGAGGGGCTCGCCGACGACGTCACCGCCACCTATCTCAGCCCGAAGAGCATGCCATCCGCGTGCGACCCGGCGTTCGAATGGCTGCGCGCGCAAGGACTGCTGACCCCGGCGCTCATCGAGCGGCGGGCCCGCCTCGCACTCGGCGCCGGCGAAGCCGGCCTGGCCCGGTTCCTGGCGCGGTCGTTGCCCGAGGCGCAGGCCGGCCCGATCAACCAGTGGGCTGCGCTGATCGAGCAGCCGCGCGCTGCGATCGAGTCGTTGGTTGCAAACCCGGACCGACCGGTGGAGACCGAGGCGCTGCTCGACGGCTGGCGGCGTCATTCGCGCTCCGATGCCGAGGCTGCGGCGGCGCTCTTCCCGACCTTCGTGCAAGCCCGCGCGCTCGACGATCGGGCCGCGAGCCCGTTCGCCCTCGCCACGGCCCAGGCCTTGTCGTGGAGCCGGCTGCCGCGGTCGCTGGAGTTCTTCGCGCGCGCGCACCCCGACGATTTCGACGAGCGCGCGCACGAATGGCACGTGCGCGCCGCGCTGTGGGCCGGTGACTGGGCGCGTGCCTCGCGCGCAATCGCCGCGATGCCGGACACCCTGCGTAACCAGAACCGCTGGCGCTACTGGGCGGCCCGTGCCGCGGAGCAACTCGGCGATCGTGACGCAGCACGCGCGGGCTACGCGGCAGTCATTCCGACGGACAACTGGTACGCCGCGCTGGCCGCGGCGCGCACGGGGCAGCGCTTCACGCCGACGCTCGAGCCGCTCGCGCGCGACGAGACCGAACTCGCCCGCGTCGCCGCGAACCCGGCGCTGGTACGTACGCGTGAACTGCTCCTGGTGGAGATGCAGAGCGAGGCCAACCTCGAGTGGCGCATGGCGTTCGACGAGCTCACGCCCACGCAACAGGTGCAGGCGGTGCGCCTCGCATCGAGCTGGGGCTGGCACCTGCAGGCCATTGCCGCCGCCGCACGCCTCGGCCTGTTCAACGACTACGAACTGCTCTACCCGCGGCCGTTCGACGCAGAGGTGCGGCGCGGCGCGGAACTGACGGACCTGCCGCCGGCGCTCATCTACGCGATCATCCGCCAGGAGAGCCTGTACCGGGCCGACGCGGCCTCGAGCGCCAACGCGCTCGGGCTGATGCAGCTGCTGCCCGCCACCGCCAAGGCGACCGCGCGGCGCGCCGGGCTGCCGCAGCCGACGCAGGCGAGCCTGCTGCAGCCGTCGGTCAACGTGCCGCTCGGGTCGTCGTTCCTGCGCTACCTGCTCGACCGCGCGGACGGCCAGTGGCCACTCGCGATCGCGGGTTACAACGCGGGTCCTGCGGCGGCGCGGCGCTGGCTCGCGGCGGTGCCGGTGGAAGCAGACGTGTGGGTCGAGAACATTCCCTTCAACGAGACGCGCGCCTACGTGCAGCGCGTGCATTGGCACTCGCTGGTGTTCGAGTGGCTCGGGGAGCGCAAGCCGCGCGACACGTCCGCGTGGCTCGGCACCGTGCGCGCACCGTCGATGGAGACGCCGCCGCCGGGCGGGAGCTGAGGCGCGCGCTCAGGCTGCGCGCGCGTGGCACTCGCTATCGACGATCGCGCGCAGCGCCCGGCGCTCCTGGTGCAGCGGGCCGTCGGCGACAAGATCCGCCCAGTCCCGCAGGAACTCAAGTGCGTGCGGACCCGGTTGTGCACCGAGCGCGCGACCCACCGCCTCGATCTCGGGCGCGGACAGGACCCGCCGCAACGCGCCGAGCCGCTCGATGACGCGTTCGTCGTCCGCAGCGAGCAGCGCCCCGAACACCGCGCCGCGGTTGAGCGCGAGGCCGCGCCGCACCCACTCAGTCGCTTCGTGCAGTGCGTCGGCGTCCGCGGGCCCGGCGCTTGCAGCAACGTACGCTTGCGTCGCGACCACGACGATGCCGTCATCGACGTCGCCGAGCGCAAACGGCACCAGCGCGCTGCGCGGCTCGAGGCCGCCGCGCACGCGCTCGCGGATCGCGTCGAGGGTCTTGCGGCGGGCGATGGGCGACTCGGCGGGCAGCCGGTGCCAGTAACTGATCAGTGCAGAAGTCATCGGCGACATGGTCAAACCTCCATGGCCCCAAGCGGGCGTTGCAGACCTGACCGGGGATCAACGAGCGGCGCGCGACGGGCGGGAGGCAGAAACGAAAAACCCTCCGGGCCACGCTCGGCGCCGGAGGGTTCGACAGCGACCCGCTTCGTTGCCTTCCGGCCGCATCCGCGCCTCGCGGCGCGCGCCACCTTGCCCGGGGAGGCAGGTTGGCCGGGGCAAACCCCTTTCTTGATGCTGGGGCGGACTATATCAGAGGGGCCCGGGCCAGACCAAGCGCAGGAACGCGTCGGTCGGTACAAATACGAACAGGACGAAGCCGACGAACAGCAGCGGCACGAACAGCCAGCCGGCCAATGGCACGCGGTTCGCGCCGAGCCCATACGTCCAGTTGATGTTCTTGTCGGGCGTGCTGAGGATGCGGCTCCAAGGCAGTACGACGGCCGCGAGCGCGATGGCGCCCGGCAGGCCGGCCTCGGCGTCGTAACCGTACGCGCCGACCATCCAGAGCAGCACGAGCGGCAGCGGCACGTGGAACAGCGACAGGCCGCGCAGCAGCAGCCGGCGGTCGGGTTCGAACATGTAGTCGGTGAGGCCCGTGATGCGCCGGCGCAGTGCGAGCCGGAGCCCGTAGTCCACGTTCCACAGCAGCTCGGGGACCAGCACGGCCACCGTGAGCACGCTCGCAAGCGCGGCGCTTTCCATCCACATCGCCGGCACCGCGCCGATGAACGCGATGTCGGAGAACCACAGGAAGTTCTTCCAGCCGTAGTGCGTCCACCACACGGCCATCACGTACAGCACGAACGCCGTGTACGCGACCTTCAACCACAGCGGAATGGCGAGCTCAGGCATGCAGTTCCAGTATGTCGCGATCCGCGAGCCGGTGCTCGCGCCCGACGTGCTGGCCGTCGGCCGTCACCGAGCGGCCCCAGACGCGCGCGTACTTGAGGGTGCGCGCCATGTCGCGATGCACGAGCCGGGCGGCGTCCTCCACCGTCTGCTCGCCGGCGCGCAGCGTGAACGGTCGGCTGTGCTCCGGCGCCTTGCCCGGGGCCTTGGTGTAGACGCGCACCAGCCCGAGGTGCCGCCACAACCATGCACCGATCTCGCCGAGGCCGAGCCCGCCCCGCGCTGAGACCAGAAGCGTGGGGAAATGCGGCTCCTCGAGTTCGGCGAGCACCTCCAGATCGGTGTCGGCGTGCTCGAGCAGGTCGGCCTTGTTGGCGAGCAGCAGCGTGGGCAGCCGCAGCGCGAAGACGTCGTCTTCGGCAGGGGCGGATTCGCCGACGGCAGGCGGTGGACCGTCCGCGGGCCAGCGCGTCACCAGCGTCGCCTTGCGACGCGCGAGTTCTTCCTGCACGGCTGCGACGTGCTGCAGGCAATCGGGGTCGGCGAGGTCCACCACGAGCAGGCAGGCATCCGCCGTCTGCAGCGTGTTGGTGAGCCACGGCAGCGGGTGCTCGGCGCAAATTGCCGGCAGGTCGACGAGCTGGAACTGCACGTCCTCCCACTTGAGCATGCCCGGCTCGGGATGCTGGGTGGTGAACGGATACGGGCCGCTCTTCGCGCCCGAGCCGGTGAGCCGGTCGTGCAGCAGCGACTTGCCGGCGTTCGGCGCACCGACGAGCGCGACCTGCGCCGCGCCCTCCGGGCGGATCACCAGCGGCGGACCGCCGCGCGCCCCGCCCTTCTTCGGGCCGGCGAGTTCCTCGTCGAGTTCCTTGATGCGCCGCTTGAGGTCGGCCTGCAGGTGATCCGTGCCCTTGTGCTTCGGGATCACGCGCAGCATCTCGCGCAGGTGCTCGAGCCGCTCCTGCGGGTCGCGCGCCTTGCGGTAGGCGTCCGCGGCCGCCTTGTACTCGGGTGACAGGTTGGCGGGCATCGGCTGGCGCCAGCTGTGTCGGCCGACTGCGCGGCGCTGCTACAGTCGGTCGGTCTCCTCGATGAACCCCGCGAGGTCGTCGCGGTACTTCTGCATCGACGGCCCGTGCACGTACATCATGTGCCCAGCCTCGTAGTGCTCGATGCGGATACGGCTGCGCGCCTCGGGCGTGATGCGCAGGTGATCGATGTCGTGCTTCATCACGAGGTGCGGCGTGGCGAGGTCGTACCAGCCCTGCTGCACCAGCACGTGCAGGCCCGGGTTCATGGTCATGGCGCGCGACAGGTCGGGCACGGTGTTGGGCGCGCCGACGAACCACTCGCCCGCCCCGGGCTGCTTGTGGGTCCAGTCCCACTTCACGTCGAATGCCGAGACACGATACTCCTCGTCGCGCCCGAACTCGAGCTCGTTGTGCAGGTAGTCGAGGAACGCCGCCGTGTAGGCCGGGCCGATCGCCGGGAAGAACGGGTCGTAGTCCATGGTCTCGGCGAGCGGGTTGATCGCGGGCCCGACGAAGCGCGAGTCGATGCGGCCGGCGATCTTGCGGTCGCCGCGCTTCAGCTCCTGCAGGAACTGCGGGTGGCTCACGCGCAGGTCGGCCTTCTCCCAGTAGTCGGCGGTCGTGCCGGTATAGGCGGCAAGCCGCGCGGCCACGGCCCGCTTCTGCTCCGGCGCGATGACGTGACCCTGGGTGAGCGCCGGCAGGTACTCGGCGTACACGAAACGCTCGACGTCGTTCATGAACGCCTCGATCGACGCCGGCTTGTCCTTCACGAGCCCGTGGTACCACGCCGTCGCGGCGAGCGTCGGGAAGTAGAGTGCATGCGGCAGGTCGAGTTCGATGCCGTCCACGCCCGACGCGGAATTGAGGAACGGCGACACGAGCACCACGCCGTTCAGGTTCATGCCGTGCTTGGACTGCAGGTGGTCCGCGAGGCCCGCGGAGCGCATGCCGCCGTAGCTCTCGCCGAGCAGGTATTTCGGCGACGCCCAGCGGCCGTTCTCGGTGACGTAACGCTTGATGAACGCGCCGACCGACTTGATGTCCTGGTCCACGCCCCAGAAGTCGGCCCCCTTGACCTCGCCGAGCGGCTTCGAAAAGCCGGTGCCGACCGGATCGATCATCACGATGTCGGTCACGTCGAGCACGCTGAACTCGTTGTCCACCCGCTGCGCCGGCGGCGGCGGCGCGTAGCCGGGGTCGTTCACGACCACCCGGCGCGGCCCGAGGATGCCCATGTGCAGCCAGATCGACGACGAACCCGGGCCGCCGTTGAAGGCGAACGTCACCGGCCGTCGCGCCAGGTCGGCGACGCCGTCGCGCGTGTAGGCGGTGTAGCCGAAGCGTGCGATCGGCTTGCCGGCGTCGTCCTTCATGATGAGCCAGCCGACCGTCGCGGTGTAGCGGATCACCTGGCCACCGATGCGCACCTGGTGCCGCGTGCGCGAGGACTTCGGCTCGGCCTCCTTGGTGGCCTCGGCGGCGGCCTTGGCGGGCTCGGCGGCGGGCGCGGCGGACTCGGCCGCGACGGAGACGACGGGCGACAGGAACAGGGCCGCGACGGCGGCCGGCAACAGGCGCAGGTTCAAGGGTCAACCTCCAGAGTTGTGGCGCGTCACGGCGTGACCGCCGAAGGACTGCCGCATGCGGGCGAGCACGCGGTCTGCAAACTCGCCACGTCCCTGGCTCGAAAAGCGCTGCATTAGCGCGAGGGTCATCACCGGCGTGGGCACGCCGAGCTCGACCGACTCGGCGGCGGTCCAGCGCCCCTCGCCCGAGTCGGCCACGATCGGAGCGATCGACTCGAGGTTCGCGTCCTCCGCCAGGAACTCGGCCGTGAGGTCGAGCAGCCACGAACGGATCACCGTGCCGTGGCGCCACGACTCGGTGATCTTCGCCACGTCGAGTTGCAGGTCCTCCTTGGCGCGCAGCAGCGCCAGGCCCTCGGCGTATGCCTGCATCAGGCCGTACTCGATGCCGTTGTGCACCATCTTGGTGAAATGCCCGGCGCCGCTCGGGCCGCAGTGCAGCCAGCCGCGATCCGCCGCCGGCGCAAGCGCGCGCAGGAACGGTTCGACGCACCGCACCGCCCGAACGGAGCCGCCGACCATCAGTCCGTAGCCGTTCACGAGGCCCCACACGCCGCCCGACACGCCGGCATCCACCAGTTCCAGTCCCTGCGACGCCAATTCCTGCGCCCGGCGCTGGCTGTCGCGATACCAGGCGTTCGCGCCGTCCACCACGACGTCGCCCGACTCGAGCGAGCGCCGGAGTTCGCCGATCGTGTGCTCGGTGGGCGCGCCGGCGGGCAGCATCGACCACACCACGCGCGGCCGGGGCAGCGCAGCCACGAGGTCGGCGAGCGTCTCCACGGTCCGCACCCGCGCCTCGCCGGCGATCCCTGCGCGCGCCCCCGCAGCGCGGTCCCAGGCAACGACGTGCAGGCCGGCGCGGGCCATGCGTCGGGCCATGTTGCCCCCCATGCGGCCGAGGCCGACCATCCCGATCTGCGGCTCCATGCGATCTCCTCGAGCGGAAGAATTCCGGGTGGCCGATGGTCTCCCGCTCGCGGCCCCGGCACAACCCCCGGCGCGGCCCGCCGATCGCCGCGCCACGCCCCCCCGAGATACACGTATTTTTTGTGTCACGCGATCGCGCTATCTCTAACCGCCTGTGGGCCCACGGTACGGGCCGATCCGGGGATGCAGATGACGACCAGCCAGCGGAAATGGGTGTACGCGTTCGAGAACGGCGACGGCCGCAACAAGATGCTGCTCGGCGGCAAGGGCGCCAACCTCTGCGAGATGACGCGCATCGGGCTGAACGTCCCCCCGGGCTTCGTGATCACGACCGAGGCGTGCCTCGCCTATCTCGACGACGCCGAGCGCCGCCTGCCCGACGGGGCGATGGACGAGGTGCGCGCGCACATGCGGGCGCTCGAGCAGAAGACCGGCAAGCGCTTCGGCGGCAGCGACGACCCGCTGCTCGTCTCGGTGCGCTCGGGCTCGGCGATGTCCATGCCGGGCATGATGGACACGATCCTCAACCTCGGCCTCAACGAGACCACGCTTGCGGGCCTCATCCGCCGCACCGGCAACGAGCGCTTCGGGTACGACGCATGGCGGCGCTTCATCCAGCTGTTCGGCAAGGTCGCGCTCGGCGTGCCCGACGCGGCGTTCGACGAGCAGTTCGAGGCCGTCAAGGCGCGCGTCGGCGTCAAGCAGGACGTGCTGCTCGGCCCCGACGAGCTGCGCGAGATCGGCGACCGCTTCCTGCGCGTCGTGCAGCAGCACACCGGGCGCCCGTTCCCGGCCGATCCGTACGAGCAGCTCGAGATCGCGATCAAGGCGGTGTTCAACTCCTGGATGGGCAAGCGCGCGATCGACTACCGCCGCGAGTTCAAGATCACGCCGGCGATGGCGAATGGCACGGCGGTGAACGTCGTCACCATGGTGTTCGGCAACATGGGCAACGACAGCGCCACGGGCGTGGGGTTCACGCGCAACCCCGCGACCGGCGAGAACCAGCTCTACGGCGAGTACCTGACCAACGCGCAGGGCGAGGACGTCGTCGCCGGCATCCGCACGCCGAAGCCGATCGCCGTCCTCGCGATCGAGATGCCCACGATCTACGCGCAGCTCGTGGACCTGCGCAATCGCCTCGAGCGCCACTACCACGAGGTGCAGGACTTCGAGTTCACCATCGAGCGCGGCACGCTCTACTGCCTGCAGACCCGCAACGGCAAGATGAACGCGGCCTCGATGGTGCGCACGTCGGTGGAGATGCACGAGGAAGGGCTGCTGCCGCGCGAGGAGGCCATCACCCGCGTCAACCCGGCACACCTCGAGCAGATGCTGTTCCCGCGTCTCGACCCGGGCTACAAGGCTGCGCCGCTCGCGACCGGCCTGCCCGCCTCGCCCGGCGCCGCGAGCGGCCAGGCGGTGTTCGACGCCGACCGCGCCGAGACGCTCGGCCGGCAGGGCTCCAGGGTGATCCTCGTACGCGAGGAGACCAAGCCGGAGGACATCCACGGCTTCTTCGCCTCGCAGGGCATCCTCACCAGTCGCGGCGGCAAGACCTCGCACGCGGCCGTCGTCGCGCGCGGCATGGGCAAGCCCTGTGTCGCCGGCGCCGAGGGCATCCACGTCGACGTCGCCGCGCGCCACGCGTTCGTGGGCGACCAGGTGATCAAGGAAGGCGACGTCATCACCATCGACGGCAGCAACGGCCGCGTGTTCCGCGGCGAGGTGCCGACGGTCGAGGCCGACTTCTCGCCCTCGCTCGTGAAACTGCTCGGCTGGGCGGACGCGTACGCGCGCCTCGGCGTGCGCGCCAACGCCGACACGCCCGACGACGCGGCCCGCGCCATCCGCTACGGCGCAAAGGGCATCGGCCTGTGCCGCACCGAGCGCATGTTCAACGCGGCCGACCGGTTGCCGATCGTCATCGACATGATCGTGGCGGACACCCCGGAGGAGCGGCGCGCTGCGCTCGATCGCCTGTTGCCGATCCAGCGTAGCGACTTTGCCGGGATATTCAGGGCGATGGCGCCGCACCCGGTCACGATCCGCCTGCTCGACCCGCCGATCCACGAGTTCCTGCCGACCGAGCGGCAGCTCGAGGAGGACATCGAGCGCCTGAACGACCTGCGCGGCGCGGCGCGCGGCATGGAGGTGCTCACCGAGGCCGCGCGCTCGCTCGGGGGCGGCACGCTGCCCGCCACGCTGCGCGACCTGGCCGAGACACGCCTGATCGACAGCGTGATCGCCCGCAAGGAGGCGATCCTGCGCAAGGCACGCGCCCTGCGCGAGGTGAACCCGATGCTCGGCCACCGCGGCGTGCGCCTGGGGCTCACGTACCCCGAGATCTACACCATGCAGATCCGCGCAGTGCTCGAGGCGGCCGCGAACTGCATCCGCGCCGGGCTCGAGGTGCATCCGGAGATCATGGTGCCGCAGGTGTGCACCGCGCAGGAACTGAAGCTGGTGCGCGACTACATGGCGGCCGTGCAGCACGAGGTCGAGGTGACCTACGGCGTGCCGGTGCCGTGCAAGTTCGGTACGATGATCGAGGTGGTGCGCGCCTGCATGCGCGCCGAGAACCTCGCCGAGGTGGCGGAGTTCTTCTCGTTCGGCACGAACGACCTGACCCAGGCCACCTTCTCGTTCTCGCGCGAGGACGCCGAGAACAAGTTCCTGCCGATGTACAACGAGCGCGGCATCCTGCAGGACAACCCGTTCGAGGTGCTCGACGTCAAGGGCGTCGGACGGTTGATGGCGCTCGCGGTGGACTGGGGCCGCACCAGCCGCGCGGGCCTCAAGGTCGGCATCTGCGGCGAGCACGGCGGCCACCCGGCGTCGATCCACTTCTGCAACTCGATCGGCCTCGACTACGTGTCGTGCTCGGCGCCGCGCGTGCCGATCGCGCGCCTCGCTGCCGCGCATGCGGCGATCAGCACGGCCGTGGCGGGCGACAAGACCGCCTGACCCGTCGTTGCGGCGGGCAGGTCTGACGGGCCGCAGAAGGCGCCCTCGCGACGCATTCCGCCTGCGGCAGGACTGCCGCGAACGAAAGATGTTGCCGGCCATTGCGCCGCAATGCGCGTTCGCACATCATGTCCGGACAATTGAACCGACCGACCCGGGGGACTGCGACATGAGCCGCAAGACGGGCCGCGTGAACACCACGCGTCGTGAACTGCTGGCCGGCGCCGGCGCGCTCGGGCTCGCCGGCGTGATGGGCGGAGGTGGGGCAGCCCGGGCCCGGGCCGCAGGCACGGCCGGCGCGGCCGGCGTCTCCGTCGCCAGCCGCGGCAAATACGCGACGATGCCGCTGCGGCAGGACTCCATCAACGTCACGGCGATCCAGTCGCGCGTGCGGTCGGTGGACGTGAAGAACCTGCAACCCACCCTGCAGGCCAACCTCGACCACGTCCTGCACCTGATCGACGTGGCGCAGGGATCCCCGGCCGAGTGGGGCGGCGAGCGCCTGTGGGGCGCGAAGCAAGACCTGATCTGCATGCACGAGTTCCCGGTCCAGGGCTTCCAGCCGTGGACGCGCAGCGAACTGAACCGCGTGGCGTTCGACCTGGACGGCCCGGAGGTCGGCGCCATCGGCGAACGCTCCAAGCGCTACGGCTGCTACGTCGCCTTCGGCTGCTACGCGCGGGAGAAGGACTGGCCGCGCCACGTGATCAACATGTCGGTGATCGTGGGCCCGACGGGCGAGGTGGTCGCGAAGCACTGGAAGGCGCGCAACATCCTCGGCCTGTTCGGCGAGAACGCCCTGATCGGCACCACGGTGTACGACGTGCTCGACCGCTACGTCGAGATGTACGGCTGGGACGCGGTGCTGCCGGTCGCGCGCACCGACATCGGCAACATCGCCATGACCGCGGTCGGCATGGAGCCGCTGCTCTACCAGTGCCTCGCGCTCAAGGGAACCGAGATCCTGGTCATGAGCGTGACGGGCGGCAGCAACGCCGAGTCGGCCGCCGCCACCGCGCGCTACAACCGCATTTACACGGTCGGGGTCGGCAATTCGGTCTCGCCCGGCAACCCGGGCTTCATGGAGTCGGCCGGCGGCGAGGACGAGGGCACGGTCATCGTCGATCCGCGCGGCACCGTGGTCGCCAAGACCACCAACCACCACGAGGACACGGCGAGCACCCGCATCCCGATCGCCGACTTTCGCCGCACGCGTCGCTTCCCGGACATGCCGGTCGCGCTGTTCCGGCCGGTCCTCGAGCAGTACGAGCCGCTGTTCCAGCCGAACGCCTTCCTCGGCACCTTGCCCGAAACGTACCGGGAAGCCGGCGACCTGGTGCGCAAGCGGATGCAGGGCGGCTGACCCGCCGGCCGCCGACGCCGGATCCACGCACTCACGATCGACTCAGCACGGGGGATATCGCATGAATTCCAGCAACACACTGCGCAACGCCATTCGCTACGCACTGCTGCCCTGCATCGCCACGGCCGCCTGGATGCCCGCACCCACGCTCGCCCAGACAGCCGGCACGGCCGAGCTCGAGGAGGTCGTGGTGACAGCGCGCAAGCAGGTGGAAACGCTACAGACCGTGCCGCTGGCCATCACCGCCATCAGTGCCTCGACGATCGCCGACCTCGGCCTGAGCGACCTCGCCGACATCTCGAAGATCACGGCGGGCCTGGTGTTCGACAACGAGTTCAGCCGTACCAGCAACCGGCCGGTGATCCGCGGCCAGGCGAACATCCAGGGTGCGTCGGGCGTGTCGTACTTCATCGACGGCGTGTACGTCAGCGGATCGATCGCCGCCTACGACCTGAACGACGTCGAGCGCATCGAGGTCATCAAGGGGCCACAGAGCGCGCTCTACGGTCGCAACACCTACTCCGGCGCCATCAACATCATCACCCGGTCGCCGGGCGACGTACTGTCCGGTGACGTGAAGTTCGAGATGGCCGAAGACGGCCAGTACGAACTCGCCGGCACGGTGCGCGGCCCGCTCGTTGCCGACCAGCTCGCCGGCAGCATCACCGCGCGCTACTACACCCTCGATGGTGCGTTCACCAACGCGTTCGACGGCACGCCGATCGGCGAGGAAGAGTCGCAGTCGGTCTCCGGCGTGCTGCAGTGGACGCCGACCGAGTCGCTCGACGTCCGCCTGCGCGCCTATTACGCGGAGCTGCGCGACGGGCAGCCGCCGATCTTCGCGACCTCGGCCGACGACAACAACTGCTACTTCGACAACGGCAGCACCTACCGTGGTGCCGGCCGCTACTACTGCGGGGTGATCCGGCCCCAGCCGATCAACAGCGACTGGCGCCTGCAGGCGCCTGACGCCCAGCAGTCGAACGACGACCTGCAGACCAGCCTGAACGTCCGCTGGGACATCGACGACGCCTGGAGCGTCGCGTCGATCACCGGCTACAACGACAGCAGCGAGACTTTCATCACCGAGGCGGACTACGGTCCGACCCGCTTCCAGGCCGGCGTGCCGGCCTTTTTCCCGCTGGTCTCGGGCCCACCGCCGTGGAACTACCTGATGGCGGGCAGCACCATCGACTTCACCTTCGCGAGCGCCGTCGAGACCGACGACCTCTCGCAGGAACTACGCCTCGAGTACGACGGCGACCGGTTCGGCTTCATCCTCGGCGGTTACTACTTCGACCAGACGGTCGAGAACCGCGACATCCGCGAGCTGCCGCCCGGCGCGCAGGACCTTGCCAACGCACAGTTCGCCGCGCGAGTGGCCGAGTTCAGGGCCCGCTGCAGCGCGACGCCGACCTGCCGCGCCGTGATCCCGTACAACCCGACGATCTCGGTGCCACGCAACGTCAACACGCTCGACATCACCAACCAGGCGGTGTTCGGCCTCGCGTCGTTCGACGTGACCGAGGCGTTCCGCATCACGGCTGAGGCCCGTTACCAGGAGGAGGAAATCGAGCAGCACGTCATCCTGCAGACCCTGGGCGGCACGCCGTCCGCGCCGGTCGTGGCCAGCGAGACGTTCGACTCGTTCAGCCCGCGCGTCACGCTCGACTGGCAGGTGACCGGCAGCAACATGCTGTACGCCCTGTACGCCGAGGGCACCAAGCCCGGCGGCTTCAACAGCGCCACGGCGATCGAGGCGGGCCTGCCGACCTACGACGAGGAGGAGGTGAGCTCGTTCGAAATCGGCTCGAAGAACGTGTTTGCGAACGGCCAGCTGACCGCCAACCTCGCGCTGTTCTTCAACGAGATCACCGGCTACCAGATCACGCAGAACGCGCAGAACAATCGCGGCAACACCACGTCCGCGATCCGCAACGCGGGCGACGCGGAGGTGTACGGCGGCGAGATCGAGTTGAGCTACCGGCCCGCCGCGGTGGAAGGCCTGTCGCTCAACGTCAACTACGCGTACGCGAACCCGGAGTTCACGGACGCGGTGGACGAGAACCAGGGCTTGCTCAACGACGTCGCCGACGACGGGCTGAACAACTGCTCGCTTGGCAGGCAGGTGCCGACGCTCCCCTGCTCCTCGACCAACATGCTGTTCGGTTCCATCGACGGCAACCAGATCCCGCGCACCGCGAAGCACCAGGCCTACCTGGGCGCGGAACTGCGCCGGCCGTTGCCGGCGGGCATGGGCTTCGACGAGTACGTGCTCGGTGCGGACTATTCCTACGAGTCCAGCAAGTACGACCAGGTCATGAACCTCGCGGAGACCGGGGACACGACGCTGCTCGCCGCGCGCATCGGCGTGCGGTCCGAGCACTGGACGGCGACCTTCTGGGGACGCAACCTGACGGGCGAGGACTCAGTGCCCAACATCCTGCGTTACGCCGACGGTGCGCGCGACCTGCGGCGCAATTTCGCGGCTTCGCAGCGCAGGGACACGTACTTCGGGCTGACGGTGACGGCGAAGTACTAGCACGGCGGCGCGGTTGCGCCGCTCAGGCGCTCCGCGCCACCGGGAACCGCATCCGGAACGATTCGACCTTCGCGGCCGCCACCACGGCGGCCGCGGAGAGGTCGGGGAACAAGGCCGCGTCGAACCGCCACGCAAGCAACCGCCCCGGCCGCATCCAGCCACGGGCCTCGGGGGCGTAGTAATACGTGCGACCGCGGAAGCGCTGCGCCAGCGTCCGCAGCGGCGACGGCACCACGGCGCCGTGCACCGGCAGCGGCGGCGCGAACCGCAGCGTTGCGAACCGCAGCTCGCAAACCTCGCGCCCATCGCTGGTGACGCGGATGAGCTCCTCTCGGCCGTTCGCACCGCCCTGCTCGACCGCAAAGTCGGCACGATCTTTGGGGATGCCCCAGTTGTTGCGGCCGTTCACGACGCTGTCCCAGGTCGAGACCAGGATGCGACTGATGGTCAGGTGACGTCGGCCATCTGGGAACGGAAACGCGCCGGGGATGAACAGCAGTTCCCGGTACGGCCCGCAGCCGGACTCCGCGTAGTCCACGTACATCAGGTACGACGCCAGACTGCGGCCGCGACCGGCGAGCCCGTCTGGCAGGAACGCGTGCCGCGCCGGGTGCTGCGGCGGCAGCTTGAGTGCCACGATCCATCCGTTGCCGACCAGGTCCCACGGCGCGGGTCGCAACGGCACGTCGGGCAGGTCGCAATCCGGTTGCAGCATGCGCGGTGTCAGGCCAGGGCGGGCGTCGACGCGATCAGCAGTTGCGCGCCGTAATAGAGCGGCAGGCCCCACGCGCGGTTCAGGAACTCGTGCCGGACGAAGCGGTCGCGAGCCACCGAGACATCCGAGGCCGTGAAGGCGAGCGCGCCCACGGCCACTGCCCAGGGCCCGCCCGCCGCCGTGACGCCGCAGGCGAGGGTCGACATCACGCCGATCACGACCAGGTAGGCGCGTACCGGCCACACCATGCCCGCCGGCAACGACGACCCGAGCCAGCGCAGCACGCCGAACACGACGACCGCGAGCAGGATCGCGCCGCCTGCGAGACCGAACCCGTCGAGCGGTTGCGTGACGAACGCCGCGGAGTACGCGACGTGGCCCAGCAGGAAGGCGAACACGCCGGCGCGAAACACCGCGGGACGATCGAGCGGGATGAGCAGCACGTCTCCGAGCAGGCACAGCACGAGGCCGGCCAGCACCCACTGGCCGTACGTGGAATCGGGCGCGCCGGCCGCGACACCCGCCCAGATGAAGGCCATCGAAGCCAGGGGCTTGGCGAGCCACAAGCCCCGCCGCGACCCGCGCCATTCGGCCCACAACAGGCCGGCCAAGGCCACTGCGCACAGCAGGTATGGAGCCCAGTTCGCCAAGATCCCGTGTCCCTCGCGCCCGCGTCGGGGCCCCGCGCAAGGATGCCGCAGCGCCGTCCATTGCGCCATGTGCGGGTACCGCGCCGCCGTTGCCGGAGCTTACAGTCCGCCGCATGCCGCACGTCCGCTCCTATTACGCCGCGACGGCACACACCGCGCCCGACCACCCGGCCGTCGCGGGCAATCCCGTTTTCGACGTCTGCGTGGTGGGCGCGGGCATCACGGGGTGCGCGACCGCGCTCGAGCTGGCGGAGCGCGGCTTCACGGTCGCGCTGGTCGAGGCCGAACGGGTCGGTTGGGGAGCTTCCGGGCGCAGCGGCGGCCAGGCGATCTTCGGGTTCAGCACGGGCATGGACACGATCGCCGCGCAGGCCGGGCCCGCCGTCGCACGGCAACTGTGGGACCTCTCGATCGAGGCACTCGACTGGGTGCGCGACCGGGTCGCGCGGCACGGCATCGACTGCGACCTGCACTGGGGCCACCTGCACGTCGCCACCAAGCCGCGCCAGCGCGACGAGCTGCTCGAACTGCAGCGCGAGCTGGCCGGAACCTACGGCTACCGCTCGCCGCGCCTCCTCGAGCGGGGCGAGATCGAGGCGCTGCTCGCCACGCAGCGCTATTGCGCAGGCCTGCTCGACCCGCGCAGCGGACACCTGCATCCGCTCAACTACACGCTGGGTCTCGCACGCGCTGCGGTCGCGGCCGGCGCGCAGGTGTTCGAGCGCTCGCCCGTGCAAAGGATCGAGCGCGGCGATCCCGTGCGGCTGGTGACGCCGGGCGGCACGATCTCGGCACGCCATGCCGTGCTCACCCGCGGCGGCCACGTCGCTGGGCTGCACGTGCCCGCCAACTGGCGCGTCATGCCCGTGGGCACCTACGTCGTCGCGACCGAACGGCTCGGCGCAGAGCGCATCACGGGGCTGATCCGCGAGAACGTCGCGGTCGCCGACGTGAATCTCGTGCTCGACTATTTCCGTCGCTCGGCCGACCACCGCCTGCTGTTTGGCGGGCGGGTCAGCTACTCGGGCATCGACCCGCGCGACACGGGTCGTGCCACCGGTGCCCGCCTGCTGCGCGTGTTCCCGCAACTGGCCGGCGTGCAGCTGGAGTACGTGTGGGGCGGCTACGTGGACATCACGATGAGCCGCGCGCCCGATTTCGGCCGCATCGACCCGAACCTCTACTACCTGCAGGGATTTTCGGGGCACGGCGTCGCGCTCGGCGGCATGGCGGGACGGCTCGCCGCGGAGGCGATCGCGGGCCAGGCGGCGCGGTTCGACCTGTTCGGGCGACTGCCCCACCTGCCGTTCCCGGGCGGCCGCTGGCTGCGCACGCCGGCGCTCGTGCTCGCCATGCTCTGGTACCGGCTGCGCGACCTGCTCTGAGCGGCGCGCGTTCCCGCCCCGCCCGAAATCCTCTACAGTCCGCGATCCGTTAGCGGCGCTTGCTCGTGCGCAGGTACAGCACGTAGGCGATGAGCACGACGACGATGAGCAGCAGTATCTTGATCATGGAGTGGGGCGCCTTCGATCGCGCGCCATCTTACCGTCCGTGAGCGCGGCATCGCTGATTTCTTTCCGGGCCGGCCCGGGGGCCATCGAGCACCTCCGGCAGAACGGCCTGTCGCCCGCGGACATCGCCTGCATCCCGGCCGCGGCCGGCGGGCCGAAGGGGCTGGCGCTGATCCCGTTCGACCGGCTGTTCTACCGTGAATGGTTGGGCCGGCCGGGCGTCGAGGTCGAACTCATCGGCGCGTCGGTGGGTGCGTGGCGCATGGCCGCGCTGGCGATGCCCGACCCCGTGGCCGCGCTCGACCGGCTGCAGAACGCCTACGTCCGCGACCAGAACTATGCCGAGAAGCCGAGCCCGCGGGACGTCGCCGTCGCCATCGCGCGCATCGCCCGCGAGGTACTCGGCGGCCGGAGGCTGGAGGTTCGCGACGGGGTCGCACTGACGATCGTCACCTCCCGCGCCCGCGGGCCGCTCGCCGGGACGGAGTCGAAGCTCGCCTTCGCCCGGGCCACGTTGAGCAACGCCGTCTCGCGCCGGTGGCTGGCGAGCCACCTCGAGCGGGTGCTGTTCGTCGCCGGACGACCCGGCTTCCTGACCGAGCCGTTCGACGAGTTCGGGCTGGTGCGCGTGGGCCTCGACGAACGCAACGCGGGCGACGCGCTGCTGGCCTCCGGCACCATCCCGCTCCTGTGCTCGCCCGTGCGCGACATCGCCGGCGCGCCGGCCGGGCACTACTGGGACGGGGCGCTCGTGGACTACCACCTGCTGCTGCCCTACCCGAAGCTCACCCGGGCGGGCGGACGCCACCGCCTCGTGTTCTACCCGCACTTCAACGACTACGTGACCCCGGGCTGGCTCGACAAGCACCTGCCGTGGCGGAAAGCGCCGCGCGCCCACCCGTGGCTCGACGACATGCTGCTCGCCGCCCCCTCCCCCGGGTTCCTGGCCCGGCTGCCGAACGGCAAGCTGCCCGACCGGCAGGACTTCTACCGCTACGGCCAGGATCACGCCGCCCGCATCCGCGCGTGGGAGCAGGCCATCGGCGAGTGCGAGCGCTTCGCCGAGGCCCTGCTGCGCTGGATGGAGCAGCCCGACCCCACCCTGCTGCAACCCATCTGACCCGCTATCATCACGCGATGGACCGCCCCGCCCCGCGCCGCGTCGAACTCATCCGCCACCCCGGCACCGCGGGCCACGGCGTCGTGCGCCGCATCGACGTCGAGATCTCCTGGGCCGCGGACGGGGCCCTGCGGTTGCGCTACTTCCTGGACGGCGACGTGAGCCGCATCGCCGTTCCGCCACCCGCGACCTCCTGCGTCGTCGAGGGTCTCTGGCGCCACACCTGCTTCGAGGCGTTCATCGCCGGCGAGACGTCCACGGCCTACTGCGAGTTCAATTTCTCGCCGTCCACCGAGTGGGCGGTGTACGGCTTCACGAGCTACCGCGAGGGCATGGCGCCACTGGTGCACGCCATGGCGCCGCAGGTCGCCGCGAGCGTCACCGACGACCGTATCGCGCTCGAGGCGCTGGTCCCGCGCGAGACGCTGCTCGCGCTGCCCGGGGACTCGATGCTGCGCCTCGGTCTCGCGGCCGTGATCGAGCGCGACGACGGCGGGCACTCCTACTGGGCGCTCACGCACCCGGGCGACCGCCCCGATTTCCACGATCCCGCCGGGTTCGTGCTGCAGATCGAGCGCAACCCTGCATGGTGACGTTCGGCCTCGACCGGCTGCTCGCCGAGCCGGTGCTGCGCCGCCCTCTCGCGGGACGCCGCGTGGCGCTGCTCGCCCACCCCGCTTCCGTCACGGCGCGGCTCGACCACGTGCTCGACGCGATTGCGGCGCTCGACGACGTCCGGCTCACGGCCGCGTTCGGCCCGCAGCACGGGCTGCGCGGCGACAAGCAGGACAACATGGTGGAGTCGCCCGACTTCCGCGATCCCGCGCACGGCATCCCGGTGTTCAGCCTGTACGGCGAAGTGCGGCGCCCGACCGACGCGATGCTCGACACGTTCGACGTGCTGCTCGTGGACCTGCAGGACCTCGGCTGCCGCATCTACACGTTCATCACCACGCTGCGCTACGTGCTCGAAGCGGCCGCGCGGCACGGCAAGGCGGTGTGGGTGCTCGACCGCCCCAACCCGGTCGGCCGTCCGGTGGAGGGCCTCACGCTGCGCGCCGGGTGGGAGAGCTTCGTGGGCGCGGGCCCGATGCCGATGCGTCACGGCCTCACGCTCGGCGAACTCGGCCACTGGTTCATCCGCCACCTGTCACTCGACGTCGAGTACCGCGTGATCGAGATGCAGGGCTGGCGCCCCGATGCGCCCCCGGGCTGCGGCTGGCCGCTAGTCGAGCGCGCCTGGGTGAACCCGAGCCCGAATGCGCCCAACCTGTGGATGGCGCGCTGCTATTCAGGCACCGTGATGCTCGAAGGCACGACGCTCTCGGAGGGCCGCGGCACCACGCGCCCGCTCGAACTGTTCGGCGCGCCCGATATCGACGCGGGCGCCATCGTCGCCGAGATGCAGCGGCTCGCGCCCGAGTGGCTGCGCGGCTGCCGGCTACGCCGGTGCTGGTTCGAGCCCACGTTCCACAAGCACGCGGGCCAGCTCTGCGCCGGCGTGCAGGTGCACGTCGAAGACGCGTCGTACGACCACGCGGCGTTCCGGCCGTGGCGCGTGCAGGCGCTCGCCTTCAAGGCGCTGCGCCGCCTGCACCCCGGCTACGAACTGTGGCGCGATTTCCCCTACGAGTACGAGCGCGACCGCCTCGCCATCGACCTGATCAACGGCGGCGACCTGCTGCGCCGCTGGGTGGACGATGCATCCGCCACGCCCGGCGACCTCGACGCGCTCGCCGCGCCGGACGAGCAGGCCTGGCTCGAGGAGCGGCGCGAGGTGCTGCTGTACCGCTGAACGCCGTTTAGCGCATCGTGACCCGCATCGTGCCGAGGCCTTCGATCGCGCAATAGACCTCGTCACCTTCGGCGAGCGGTCCGACGCCCGGCGGCGTGCCGGTCATCACGACGTCACCCGGCTCGAGCACGAAATAGCGCGAGGCCTCCGCGATGATCGCGCCGACGCCGAGCGTCATCTGCGACGTGCGACCCGACTGCCGGAGTTCGCCGTTCACCGCGAGTTCGATCGCGGCATCCGCGACTCCGGCGGCCTCGTCCGCGGTGGTGAGCCACGGACCGAGCACCGTGAAGCCGTCGAGCGACTTGCGCAGGCCGCGGTCCTCGTCACCGCGCAGGGTCACGTCGATGCCGATGCAGTAGCCAGCCACGGCCGCGAGCGCCACCTGCGGCCCAGCGCGATCGATCCGCCGGCCGAGCACGGCCACCAGCTCCACCTCGTGATCGACGCGACGGCCGGGCAGCCTGAGCTCGATACTGGCGCTCGGGCCGACGACCGACGACGACGCTTTCAGGAACAGCGTCGGCCCATCGTCCGCCGACGACGATGCGCCCGGATAGTTGCTGCGCACCGCGATCACCTTCCCCGGGTTTGCGACCGGCGACTGCAAGCGCGCACGATCCAGGGCGACCGTGGGCGCACCCGGCAGCAGTTGCTGGATGTGCGGCCGCAACGCACCCAGGCTGGCGATGAGCGCGTCACCCGGCGGCGAAGGCCACCGGCACGGCGGCAGGCGCTCGACCGCCGGCGTGACGTCGCGGATGCGCGCGCCGTCCACGACGCCGAGGCGGTCCGAATCGAAGCGGCAGATTCTCAGCGCAGTGCTCCGCTCAGGCACCGTCACCGAGCGTCGTGAGCAGGCGGCGGGCCCCGGCCTCGATCTGATCCATCATCACGGCGAAACCGTCGGCCTCGCCGTAATACGGATCCGGCACTTCGCGGTCGCCGAGGAACAACTCGATGCGCACCCTGTTGCCGGCGGGCCGGCGCTCCTCGAGCTGGCGCAGGTTGTCGAGATCCATGGCGAGGATCAGGTCGCTCGCCGCGAAGTCGGCCGCCGAGATCTCGCGGCAACGGAACGCCCCAAGGTCGTAGCCGCGGGCCGCGCAGGCCTCGATCGTGCGTGGATCGGCCGTGTCGCCCACGTGCTTGTCCTTCAGGCCCGCGGAGCTGAACGCCACCCCCGCGGCCGCTCCCGACTGCGCCGCCAGCCCCCGGCACACGGCCTCCGCCGCCGGTGAGCGGCAATAATTTCCCGCATCCACGAACAGGATCTTCATCCAACCCCTCCAGTCTCTTGCTCACAGGCCTTCACGGCCGCGTCCAGGCGCTCCAGCCACTCGCCCCCGTAGCGCCCGGCGTACCAGACCCGCAGGCCGCTGGTCGCGGCACGGAACTCCTCGCGCTGCGCCGGCGTGATCTCGTCCACCGTGCCGCCCGAACTGCGAAACGCCTCGAATGCGGGCGCCTGCCGGCTGGCGGCCGCCACGCGCGTCGCCACGGCGAGCTTGCGAAAGCCCGCGGCGACGACCGGTTGCAGGTCGTCCGGCAACGCGTGCCATTGCTTCTCGGAGTACCACCACATGGCACCCATGTAGCTGTGGCGGTCCACGAGCAGGTAGTGCACGTGCTCGTGCAGCTTCATGCCGACGACGTCCTGGACGCTGTTCTTGGTGCCGTCCAGCAGGCCCGCCGAGAGCGCGTAGTACACCTCGGACCACGGCAACGGGGTGGGGCTGCCGCCGAACGCGCGCACCATCTCCTGCTCGAGCGCCGATGGCAGCGTGCGGATGCGCAATCCGCGCAGGTCGGCGGGCGAGCCGATGCGCTGCTTGGTGGTCGCGAAGCTGCGCCAGCCCCCGGTGTTGCCCACCGCCATGAGCCGCAACCCGAGCCCGGCGTCGAGGATCGCCTTGCCCATGTCCGCGAGCAGCGGGCCGTCCATCACGCACTCGGCCACCGCATCGTTCGCGAAGGTGTAAGGCAGGTCGAGTGCCTGCGCCGGGCCGAACAACGCCGCGAGCCCGCCGAAGGTGGTCTGGTGCATCTCGAGCATGCCGCCCTGCAGCGCCTCGATGCACTCGCGCTCGCTGCCGCAGTACTGGCCGGACGGGAAGACCTGCACCGCGACGCGGCCACCGGCCGCTGCCTCGACGTGCTCCTTGAACGCCATCGCGCCCACGTAGTCCTCGTCGTCGCTCGAGGCGAGGAAAGCGATGCGGATCGTCACCTCGGCCCGGTCGACGCGCGAGTTGAACACGCCCATCGCGCAGACCAGCAGCACGACGGCGAGCAGCACGCGCATCAGGACCGGGTTGCTCACGCGGCACTCACTGGATCAGGCCGAGCGCGCGCGGCAGCGCGAGCGTGAGCGCCGGGATGAACGTGACCAGCAGCAGCACGAGTATCTCCATCGCCAGGTACGGCAGCATGGCGCGCACGACGCTCTCGATGCGCACGCCCGACACCGACGAGGTGACGAACAGCACCAGCCCCATCGGCGGAGTGGCGAGGCCCAGTGTCAGGTTGATGCACATCACCAGTGCGAAGTGCACCGGGTGCACGCCGATCTCGACGAAGATCGGCGCGAGCACCGGCCCGAGGATCAGGATCGCCGGGCCGGCGTCGAGGAACATGCCGATCAGCAGCAGCAGCAGGTTCGCGAGGAACAGCAGCACCGCGGGGCTGTCGCTCACGGTGAGCATCGCGGCGGCAATGCCCTCGGCCATGCCGGACACGGTGATGAGCCACGCGAACGTGACCGCCGCCCCCACCAGCATGAGGATCACGCCCGACTGCATCGCGGTCGCGACGAAGATGCGGCGCATCTCGGCCAGCCCGACGGTGCGCAGGATGAACGGCGCGACGATGATCGCGTAACCCGCGGCCACGGCTGCCGCCTCCGTGGCCGTGAAGTAGCCGGACAGCATGCCGCCGAGCAGGATCAGCGGCATCACGAGCGCCAGCACCGCCTTGCGGAACGCCTGGCCGCGCTCGCGCCAGGTGGCGCGCCGCGCCGCCACCGGCAGGTCGTAGCGCGTCGCGAGCAGGCGCGTGGTGAGCATCAGGCCGAGGCCGATCATCAGGCCCGGCACCACGCCCGCGGCAAACAGCGCGCCGATGGACACGTTCATCACGAAGCCGTAGAGCACCATGATTCCGGACGGCGGTATGATCGGGCCCATCACGGCCGCCGCCGCAGTCACGGCCGCCGCGAAGCTGCGCTGGTAGCCGTTCTGCTCCATGGCCGGCACCAGCATCTTGCCGATGGCAGACGCGTCGGCCACCGCGGAGCCGGAGATGCCGGCGAACAGCATCGACGACACGATGTTCACCTGCGCCAGCCCGCCGCGCACGTGGCCGATCAGCGATTGGCTGAAGTGGACGATCGAGCGCGTGATGCCGCCCGAGTTCATGAGTTCGCCGGCGAGGATGAAGAACGGCACCGCGAGCAGCGGGAAGCTGTCGACGCCGTTGTAGAAGCGCGAGAGCAGCGTCGCGAAGAACTGCTCCTGGCCGTCGATCACCAGGCTGAGCCCCGGCCCGATCAGCAGCGCGAACACCACCGGCGTGCCAAGCGCGAGCAGCGCGATGAACAGCCAGAAGAAGGCCGTGGACACGCGTTTAGTCCTCCACGACCGCGGGCATCGCCCCTTCCATGACGATGCCCGAGGGCCGGCCGGCCAGGTGCAGGAGCAGGCGCGCGACGAGTTCGACGCCGACCAGCATCAGCAGCGCGAACGCCACCGGCACGATCGCGTAGACCCACGCCATCGGGATGTCCATCGTGGCCGCGGAGATGTCGAGGCCGCGCCGCCAGAACGCGAAGCTCTCGACGAACAGCACGGCGACGATCCACACGACCAGCGCGTTGAGCAAGAGGCTGCAGCCGGCCAGCAGCCGGGGGGGCAGCGCCTCGGCGAACGACACGATGGCGACGTGCGCGCCCTTGCGGTACGCGTACGGCCCCACGAGCAGCACCGACCAGACGAGCGCGACCCGGGCCAGCTCTTCCGCCCAGTCGAGCGAGTAGTGAAAGACGCCGCGCGAGACGATCTGGACGAGGGCGAGCGCGAGCATGACCGCGAGCAGGATGCCCGCGACGTTGCGCCCGGCAACCGACAACGGGCCGTTGACGCGGCCCAGGATGCCGGCAGTGCGCGAAAGCAAATCGTGCATGCGACCCCCCTTGCGCAACGCCCGATGAACGCACGGGCCGCCCG